>Ga0187892_10004435_pt1 | contig 23555 bp, 22 predicted proteins | sample MA1701073metaG_FD_139345 | JGI IMG/M metagenome (GOLD analysis project Ga0187892, IMG submission 139345) | Bio-ooze microbial communities from a basaltic lava cave in the Kipuka Kanohina Cave System on the Island of Hawaii, USA - MA170107-3 metaG ... | reverse complement strand
GCGCTCAACATGGCGGTCGACCGCGAGGCGATCAAGCGCGTGGTGATGCGCGGCCTGTCGATCCCCGCGGGCATCATGGTCGCGCCCGGCGTGCACGGCTACTCGAAGGACATCGACGTGGTGATGAAGCCCGACCCGGCCGGCGCGAAGCAGCTGCTGGCGGAAGCGGGCTATCCCGACGGCTTCGAGTTCACCCTCGACTGCCCGAACAACCGCTACGTCAACGACGAGAAGATCTGCCAGGCGCTGGTCGGCATGTGGGCGAAGGCCGGGCTCAAGCCGAAGCTGAACTCGATCCCGTTCGCCAACTTCATCCCGAAGATCCTGAACTTCGATTCGAGCGCCTACCTGCTCGGCTGGGGCGTGGCGACCTTCGACGCGCAGTACATGCTGCAGTCGCTGGTGCGCACCAAGACCGCCGGCGCCGACGGCAACTTCAACCAGGGACGCATCTCGGACCCGAAGCTCGACAACACCATCGACGCGATCAAGATCGCGACCGACCCGCGCGCGCGCGACGCGCTGCTGCGCGAGGGGCTGGTCACCACGCGCGACCAGTACTACTACGTGCCGATCCACCACCAGCTGCGCCCCTGGGCGATGAAGAAGGGCGTGAGCACGGTGCACAGCGCGGATGACCGCCACCAGTCGCGCTACACCCGCATCGGTGGAGGAACCTGATTCTCAGGAGAATCTGGGACCACGATCTCGCCTGGAGCTTCCGCCGCTCGCCGGTCACGGTCATAGCAGCGGCGCTTACGCTCGTGTGCGTAGGCGCCGCGCTGCTTTCCCCCTGGATCGCGCCGCAGAACCCGTTCGACGCCGCGGCGCTTGACCTGAACGCGGCGTTCAAGCCGCCGGCCTGGGTCGCGGGCGGCGAGCGCGCATTCCCGCTCGGCAGCGACAACCAGGGGCGCGACATGCTGTCGACGATCCTGTACGGCGCGCGCATCTCGCTCGGCATCGGGCTCGCGTCGGTGGTCTTCGCCCTGGTCCTGGGGGTGAGCCTGGGCCTGATCGCGGGCTACTTCGGCGGCCGTCTCGATGCGGTCATCATGCGCGTCGCCGACGTGCAGCTCTCGTTCCCCGCCATCCTGATCGCGCTGCTGATCGACGGCGTGGCGCGAGTAGCCCTCGGTGGTGAGCGGCACGAGGAGATCGTGATCCCGGTGCTGGTCCTGTCGATCGGCTTCGCCGGCTGGGTGCAATACGCGCGCACCGTGCGCGGCTCGACCATGGTCGAGCGAGGCAAGGAGTACGTGCAGGCCGCGCGCGTCATCGGCCGCCGGCCGCTCGCGATCATGCTCGCGCACGTGCTGCCGAACGTGATGGGGCCGGTGCTGGTGATCGCCACCATCCACATCGCGACCGCCATCATCACCGAGGCGACGCTGTCGTTCCTGGGCGTGGGCGTCCCCGCGACCCAGCCCTCGCTCGGCACGCTGATCCGCGTCGGCAACGAGTTCCTGCTGGCCGGCGAATGGTGGATCACGGTCTTCCCGGGGGTCGCGCTGATCGTGCTCGTGCTGTCGGTCAACCTGCTCGGCGACTGGCTGCGCGACGCCCTGAACCCCAAGCTTCGATGATTCTGGAAGTTGAAGGTTTGACGGTGCAGTTCCCGACCCGCCGGGGCACCCTCACCGCGGTCGATTCGATCAGCTTCTCGATCGCGCCCGGCGAAGTGCTGGGCGTGGTCGGCGAGTCGGGCGCGGGCAAGTCGATCACCGGGCTCGCGGTGATCGGCCTGCTCGAGCCGCCGGGGCGCATCGCGGCGGGCGAGGTGCGGCTCGAGGGCCGGCGCATCGAGCGCCTGCCGCACGAGGAGATGCGCCGCATCCGCGGCCGCAAGATCGGCGTCATCTTCCAGGACCCGCTCACCTCGCTCAACCCGCTCTACACCATCGGCCAGCAGCTCGAGGAAACGATATTGACGCATTTGGTCCTTTCCCCCCGGGCTGCCCGGGACAGAGCCCTGTCTCTGTTGCGCGAAGTCGGCATCCCGGCGCCCGAGGCGCGCTATCGCAACTACCCGCATCAATTCAGCGGCGGGATGCGCCAGCGCGTGGTGATCGCGCTCGCGCTCGCCGCCGAGCCGCGGCTGCTGATCGCCGACGAGCCGACCACCGCGCTCGACGTCTCGATCCAGGCGCAGATCATCGCGCTGCTCAAGCGCCTCGCGGGCGAGCGCGGCGCCGCGGTGATGCTCATCACCCACGACATGGGGGTGATCGCCGAGACCGCGCAGCGCGTGGCCGTAATGTACGCCGGGCGCATCGCCGAGATCGGCCCGGTGCGCGACGTGATCCACGCCCCGCGCCACCCCTATACCGTGGGGCTGATGGGCTCGATCCCGCGCATTGGTTCTGAACGTCTCGTCCAAATCGACGGCGCCATGCCGAGATTGAATGCGATTCCGCCCGGCTGCGCCTTCAACCCGCGCTGCCCGCGGCGCTTCGAGCGCTGCCTGGTCGAACGACCCGATCTCCTGCCGGCCGGCACGAGCCGCGCCGCCTGCTGGCTCCATGCATCTGCTTAAGCTGGAGTCGGTCAGCCGCGACTTCGACGTGTCGCGGCCCTGGCTCAACCGCGTGATCGAGCACGAGCCCCGGCGCATTCTGCGAGCCGTGGACCACGTCAGTTTTGAAGTTTCCAAAGGGGAAACCCTGGGGCTCGTGGGCGAGTCAGGCTGCGGCAAGTCGACCGTGGCGCGCCTGATCGTCGGCCTGTACGCGCCCACCGAAGGCCGCCTCGAATTCCGCGGCCGGCGCATGCAGATGATCTTCCAGGATCCGTATGCGAGCCTCAATCCGCGCTGGCGGGTGCGCAAGATCATCGCCGAGCCGATGATCTTTCTGGAGAAGAAGAAACCTGTTTCCGAATTCCTCCTGCAGGTCGGCCTCTCGCCCGACGATGCCGAGCGCTACCCGCACGAGTTCTCCGGCGGACAGCGCCAGCGCATCTCGATCGCGCGCGCGCTTGCCGGCGAGCCCGACCTGCTGGTGTGCGACGAGCCGACCTCGGCGCTCGACGTCTCCGTCCAGGCGCAGATCCTGAACCTGATGGCCGAGCTGCAGGAGCGCCTCGGCCTCACCTACCTCTTCATCTCGCACAACCTCGCGGTGGTCTCGCTGGTCGCCGACCGGGTCGGGGTGATGTATCTGGGAAAAATTGTGGAGTTCGCATCTGCAGCGCAGCTTTTCACCAACCCTCGCCATCCCTACACGCGCATGCTGCTCGACGCGGTGCCCGATCTCGACATGAGCGGCAAGCCGCGCACGCCGGTCGCCGGCGAGGTGCCGAACCCGCTCGCGCCGCCGCCGGGCTGCGCCTTCCACCCGCGCTGCCCGCACGCCAACGAGCGCTGTCGGGTCGAGACGCCGAAGCTCATCAACGACGTGGCCTGCCACGGCGTGGAGGAAGGAAGAATCTAGCTAGCGCAGGTTGGCTACGCCGAACGGCACGTGCCCGGCGGCGACGTGCAGTCGCGCCGAGTCGACGTGCCCGCGCTGGTCGTCGAAGTAGAAGTCGGGCTCGAACGCCTTGAGGAACGCGCCCTTGTCTAGGCCGCCGAGGAACATCAACTCATCGACGGCGACTTTCCAGTCCATCAAGGTGCGGATCGCGCGCTCGTGCGCCGGCGCGCTACGGGCAGTCACCAGAGCTGTTCTGATTCTTACAGGCGAATCTTTCTCGCTTTGAAGCCGGTGTAGCGCCTCCAGCAGCGGCTTGAACGGTCCCGGCGGCAGCGGCTGCAATGCGCGCGATGCCTCATGCTTGGTGAAGGCTTCCAGTCCATTCTGCTGATAAACGCGCTCGGCTTCGTCGGAGAACAGCACCGCGTCGCCGTCGAACGCGATCCGTAGCTCGTCGGAGTGGCGACTCGCCGCTTGAGCCGATTCCGGATAGACGCGCGCAGCCGGGCATTTTGCGTCGAGCGCGCTCATGACGTCGCTTTCGTTCGCCGACAGGAACAGGTTGGCTTTGAGAGCGTCCAGGTAACGGTAGGGAGTTCGTCCTCGGGTAAATACTCCGCGTTCGATTTGCAGCCCTGCCTGCTTCGCCGATCGGAACACCCTTAGGCCTGATACGGGATCGTTCTTCGAAAGCACGACGACTTCCACGCGCTGTGCTTCGGGCGTGTTGAACGCCAGCAGCTTCTTCACCAGCGGAAACGCCACCCCTTCGCGGGCCTGCACGTCGAGGCGCCCGTATTGCAAGGCGATGTAGGCGTCCTCGCCTTCCTTATCGAACACCCGGTTCTCTTCCTCGAAGTCGAACAGCGCCCGCGATGAAATGGCCACCACGAGCTTGCCCTCGACCGAGTACGGCATGTGCCTCCTTTGGAGGCGATTATGCGCTCGGAACGTCCATGCCTTTGGGCACCCCCTCCGGAGGGTAGCGTTCTACCTTTGGACGCCGACCGTAAGGAATAGTCAGGACTCGGATACCGCCGACCGGCTCCCTTGACAGGGGCAGCCATGCGCGGCTATGTTCACCCAGTTTTGGCCAAAGTGGGGGAATAACAAATGAAACGTTATGTCGTTGCCGCTTTGATCGTCGTCGGCCTGACGACGGTTTTCGTCGTCGAGTCGTTCTTCCCGACATTCTTTTCGGACGCGCAAGCAAGCGAGAGAAGGGACAACTAATGAAGCGCTATGTCGTTGCCGCTCTGATCGTTCTCGGTCTCACAACTGTTTTCGTCATCGAATCGTTCTACCCGACCTTATTCTCGGAAGCCTCGGCGAGCGGCCGTAGAGACGACAACTAGGAGTTGGCAGAGCGCGCAACGCGCTCTTGCTTTGCAGCACACCGACCCCGACGGTCGCCGTAATCGGGGCGCTCGCGCACTTTCATAGGTGGTGATCCCGGCACCGCGTCCCCATTGGGCGCTGGGCGTCGCCGTTGGCGCGTTCGTTTTCTGCGTCACGGTCGCCACCAGCGCGAAGGTCCTGCGCAGCCAGGACCTGTATCTCCACATTTCCACCGGCCGCTGGATCATCGCCAACGGCGCGGTCCCGGACCGCGGCATCTTTTCGGCCAGCATGCCCGATGCGCCATGGGTCGCGCACGAATGGCTGGCGGGGGTCGTGTGGGCCCTGGTCTACGACAACCTGGGCTGGGGCGGGATCGCGGCGATGATCGGGATTTTCCTGGCGATCGCGGTCGGCCTCTTGGCGCTCGACACCGCCCGGACGCTTGGGCCCGCGGCAGCCGTTGTCGCGGCGGTGCTGGGCTGGGGGCTGTCCCTGAATCACGCGGTGGCAAGGCCCCACATGGCCGCGCTGCCATTGCTCGTCCTCTGGATGGTCGCCCACGTCCGCGCCCGGCAACGCGACGGCACTCCCTCGCTCTTCCTCGCGCTCGCCATGATGCTGTGGGCCAATCTCCACGGCTCCTTCATGCTCGGCCTCGTGTTTACCGGGCTGTTCGCGGCCGAGGCGTTGTTCGAGGCGGAGACGAGACAGCAAGCGTGGGCCGCGGCACGGAGCTGGGCTTTGTTCCTCGGCGTCGCGGTCGTCGCAGCCGCCGTCACCCCGCATGGACCGAGGGGGCTCCTGTTCCCCTTCGAGCTGATCAGCATGAGCGCCGCGACGCAAGGCATCTATGAATGGGAGGCCTCGAGCCTCACGAACAACGCGCCGCTGTTCCTCTGGTGCTTCCTGCTCGGCTTCGTGTGTCTGTTGCACGGCGTGAGGCTGCCGCTCACCAGGCTGGCGATGCTGATGCTGCTGCTCTATATGGCGGTCGCGCACCGGCGGCACTCGGAATTGCTCGGGCTCGCGGCGCCGATCCTGTTGCAGCATGCGATCGCCGACAACATTCCGGCAGGATCTGCGTTCGCTGCGCGCTGGGGCCCGCTTTCGCGCCCCGCGGTGCGCACGACCCTGGCCGCCGCCAGCGTGGCCATCGCGGGGCTTGCGGCGTGGGTGTTCTGCCGCGACGTCGTCCGTGGGCCCGATCAATACACGCCGGCCGCGGCGCTCGCGGCCGTCGAGGCGCGCGGAATCCGCGGGCGCGTGCTCAATGCCCAGAACTTCGGCGGATACATGATCTTCCGCGGATACACGCCCTTTATCGACGGCCGGGTCGACATGTACGGCAACGAGTTCATGACGAGATACGTGGCGCTCGACCAGTTGACGGGGTTGCTGGAGCAATACCGCATCGAGTGGACGATATTCGAGCCTTGGAATCCGCGCTCCTTGCTGATGGACAACCTCCCGGGATGGTCGCGCGTTTACGCCGACGACACCGCCGTCGTTCATCTGCGGCGAGAGGCCAGCCCGCGCTAAGGCTTATCTGGCCAACCGGAAGCCCACGACATCATTCCGGTTGATCGCGGGGTAGTGATCGCGACTTCCGGAGCGCGCGAACCGCGGCCTGCCGACCCACGAGCCGCCGCGGACGACGCGGTCCTTGCACGCCTCGGCTTCGGCCGGGCGTCCGTCCGCTGGCGCGCTTGCGTAGTCTCCGTAGCAGTCCTGCGTCCACTGCGCGATATTCCCGAGCATGTCGTGGAGGCCGAACGGATTGGGCTTCAGGGAGCCCACCGGGGCGGTGTGAATGTGGCCGTCCTCGCAGCCCACGATGTTTTCGTCGATGCCGAAGACGTTCTTGGTGAGGGTCTGGTCCCGCATGTTGGCGTAGGCGCAGCCGGCCTCGGCCCGTTCGCCCCAGTATCGCGCCGTCTTCGTTCCCGCGCGCGCGGCGTATTCCCACTCCGCCTCGGTCGGCAGCCGGTACTTGCGCGTGCCGAAGAAATTCATGCGCCGCAGGAAGGCCTGCGCGTCGACCCAGCTCACCATCTCGATCGGCCTGCGATCGCCCTTGAAGCGCGCCGAGTCCCGGTACTCGACCATCACCCGGCGCCACTCCTCCTGCGTCACCGTGAACTTGCCCATCTCGAACGCAGGCACGCACACCTCACGCTGCTTCTCGTGCGGGTAGCGCCCCGGCTCGTTCGACGGCGTGCCCATGGTGAAGCAGCCCGCCGGGATCGCCGCGAAAGACAGGCTGCGCTCGACGGCCTGCACGCCGGTCCACACCAGGACGAGCCATACCAGCCCGGCGAGGATCGGCAACGCCGCCACCGAACCGGCAAGGGCGAACACCAGCCGTCGCATGCGCCGCCTCGCAACGCGATGGCTCTGCCGGATGAACTCCGTTACCCCGCCAGGCACTTCGGCCCCCCAGCGCTTCTGCAGAGCCAGCGCTTCGGTCAGGGGCAGGCCGCGGGGCAATGCCAGGCTATCGCGGTGACGCTTGTCAGCCGCTTTCCACTGCGCGGCCGCTCGTTCCAGGCGCCCGAGCAGCTCGAGGTCGCGCCGGTCGGCGCCGATCTGATCCTTCGCGCGCGGCCAGTGACTGAGCAGCGCCTCGTGCGCGATCCTCACCTGGTCGGCGTCGGCCACCAGCAATCGCGCTCCGGGTTCCAGGAACGCCCTCACCAGCGCACGCGACGGCGAGCCCTCGGGAAACGCGGACAACTGCGCAGTGCGCGCGCTAACGGTTGCGCTGGCGTCCTGGCCGACGCTGACCAGCGCCCGCAGCATCGCCGGCAGCGCGGCCTGGATCTCGGGCGGCTGGGCCGCGAATACCTGCTCGGCGCGCTGGCCGAGGGCGCCCTCGAGGCCGCCAAGTTCACTGTATGCGGCGAAAGTGAGCGTGCCTGCCTCGTCGCGGCGCTGCCATAGCTGATCCAGAAGAAACGACAACAGCGGCAGTGCGGCTGGATCGTCTGCCGCTGCTTGCCGGATGGCTTCGTCCAGGCCCAGGGCGCGCTCGGTGTCGACCTCGAAGCGCAGCCCGGCCTCGCGCGCCGGCTGGCGGATGATCTGGGCGATCTCGGCAGGCTCGGCTGGAGCGAGGAGGTAGCGGGCCTCACCCGAAGACAGCGCGAGCAGCCGGGGCAGCGTTTCCAGGCGGTCGAAAAAGTCCGAGCGCATGGTGGCGATCACCCACACCGAGCCGCTCTTCGCCAGGGCCTCCAGCGCAGCAATGAACGCGTCTCGCTCGGGCGGCGTCACGGCGTCGATGGTGAACAGCTCCTCCATCTGGTCGACCACCAGCAGCAGCCTGGCCTCGGCGATCTCTGTCAGCTCGGCCGTTTTCCCGGCCGCCGCGAGCCCCTGCCGGATCGGCACCTTGGCCTGGCCCGGAGCGTCGCGCAGCAGTTCCTTCAAGGCGGCGTGGTCGTATTGCAGCGAAGCGAGCTCAGGCAAAGCCGTCGGTGAAAGGATCGCGGCAGCCAACGTTCCCAGCAGATCCCCGCCGTTGTCCGACGGCCGGAATACCGCGTGGCGCACCAGCGCCACCCTTCCCACCATGCCCTGCAGCTTGAGATCCGAGACCAGTCCCGCCTTCACGAGCGACGACTTGCCGGAGCCGCTGGCGCCGACCACCAGCACGAACGCCGAGCCGCGCTCCGCCTGGCGAGCGAGCAGCTCGCGCAGCTCGTTGCGCGCCCGGGTGCGGCCGAAAAATACCGGCGCGTGCTCGAGCTCGAACGACAGCAGGCCGCGGAAAGGGCTGCCTTGATGCCAGCGAATGACCGCAGGCTCCAGCTCGGGATCGGACTGCACCAGCCGCTTGCGCAGCAGCTCGCGCAGATGGGTCTCCAGGAGGGATTCGAATTCCGACGCGTCCGAGAATTCACGAAACGCGGCGGTGAACGACTGGGCATCCTGGTCGAAGAACCAGCTCTTGAGAAAGTCCTCCACCAGCTTTCTTTGCGCCAACTGCTGGCGCACCGCTTCCTCATCGTCAAGGCTGCCGGTCACCGACGCCTTCTTGCGGTACATCAGCAGGTCGGGCAGCTTGCGCTCGCGATTGGACTTCAGCGCATCCTCGAACTCCCATTCCGTCCCGGTCACCGGCTTGCCGGACAGCGGCCCGGGGAACTTTTCGGGCGGCAAGGGGAACCCGAGGCGCGACCAGAGGATCACGACCACGATGTCGGTCTCGCGCGGCGGGGTGATCTTCTCCTGGAAATGGTGCGAAGCGACCAGCGGCTCGCGCTCCCAAAGCACGGGCTCGACCTGAAAGTGATAGGCAAACTCCCGGCTGAGACGCTGCACTACCCGCTCGGCGATCAGCCGTTCGGGTCGCACGTCGCTGGGCGACGAGATGAATACCCTCAGAACCCTGCTCATGGCCCGGCCCCTTCCCCGCAGGTCGTCCCTCCGAGCCTCCTAGGACGCAGCAGGATGCAGGACATCAGGGCTGAACGAAAGGAAGGGGTGTCGCGCGCGAAATGCCACAATGAATCGATGCGTCGACGCGAAGCGCCACGGCAATGAGCCTCCCCTCGGGGGATTATCTCATCGTCAGCTGCGAGCACGGCGGCAACCGGGTCCCGCCGTGCTTTCGTAAGCTATTTTCGGAGGCGCTCCTCTCCACGCACCGCGGCTACGACCCCGGCGCCCTTGCCCTGGCGCGCGATCTTGCCGCCGCCAGCGCCGCGCCGCTCTTCTACTCGACCATCAGCCGGCTGCTGGTGGAACTCAACCGCCCGCCCGGCCACCCGCAAGTCTTTTCGGTTGCTTTTCCGGAGGCCACGCGCGAGGCGCTGCTTCGGCGCTACTATTTCCACTACTGGAAAACCGTCGAAGCCAGGGTGGCGCAAGCGCGCGGGCGCGTGCTGCATCTCTCCTGCCACAGCTTCACGCCGAGGTTGCGCGGCGTGCGGCGCACCACCGACATCGGCCTGCTCTTCGATCCCGCGCGCAGGCTCGAAGCGCGCTTCGCGCAGGCATGGCTGAAGGCGCTGCGAGAGCACGCGCCGCGCATGCGCGTGCGCAACAACGACCCCTACCCGGGCACCCACCCCAGCCTCGTGCAGTCGCTGCGGGAGAAGTTCGGCGCGAAACGCTACGTCGGCATCCAGATCGAGGTCAACCAGCGTTTTCCTCGCGGGGGCGCGCGGCGCTGGAAGGCGGTTCGCGGGACGCTGCTGGCGAGCTTCCAGCGGGCGCTGCAGAATTGGAGCGGGTGATGGGAATCGAACCCACGTATTCAGCTTGGGAAGCTGATGTTCTGCCATTGAACTACACCCGCGCCGCGAAGCGATTATAGACTTCCCGGCATGAAAACCGTCTCGGACGAAATCATTCCGGCGCGCGCCGGCTGGAGCCGCGAGATCGAGCGCGGCCAGGTGCTGCGGCTGGTCGACCTCGAGGGCAGGCAGGCGGTGGATTTTCTCTGCTACAACGCGCGCGACCACGAGGATCGCTACGCCGCCGCCGACACGATGAAGATCAACGGCAACATCTTCATCCGCAAGGGCACGGTGATCTATTCCGTGAACTGCAACCCGATGTTCACCGTGGTCGAGGACACCTGCGGCTTGCACGACACCATCGGCGGCTGCTGCTCCTCGGCGCTCAACCGCAGGCGCTACGGCAGGCCGCAGGATCCCAACTGCCGGCAGAACTTCCTCGACCAGCTTGCGCGCCATGGCATGGGGCCGCGCGACATGGTGGCGAACATGAATTTCTTCATGTACGTGCCGGTCGGCGCCGACGGCGCCATGGACATGGGGCCGAGCATCTCCAAGCCGGGCGACTACGTGGACCTGCGCGCCGAGATGGACGTGCTCGCCGTGGTTTCCAACTGCCCGCAGACGAACAACCCGGTCAACGACTACAACCCCACTGCGGTCCGGGCTATCGTCTACCAGCCCGAGGCATAATCCGGGGCATGATCCAGCGCGTGCTGTCCGCCCTGCTGGGCGTGCTGTTCCTGGTCCTGGTGTTCGTGTTCACCTCGCTCCTCGTGGCGATGGTCCTCGCCGCCGGCCTGCTGCTGGCCGCGTGGGGCTGGTGGCGCTCGCGCAGGCGCGCCGGCAGAGTGATCGAGGGCGAGTATCGCGTCGAGACGCGCATCGAGCGCATTCCCGACCGCTCGCGATAGGACGTATCATTTCCGGGATGATCCAGGTGACCGTCAACGGCGCAGCGCACCGCTTCGAGCAGCCGCTCGAGGTGACGGCCCTGCTCACCACGCTCAAGCTCGCGGGGAAAAAGGTGGCGGTGGAGCGCAACGGCGAGATCGTGCCGAGGAGCGCGCACGCGAGCACTTTGCTCGCCGACGGCGACCGCCTGGAGATCGTGGTTGCAGTGGGGGGAGGCTGATCGCCACGGTGAAAGCGAGATGCCTATTGGGAGCCTTGGCGCTCATTGCTTCAGACGGATTCGCCCAGGGAATCCAGGAATGGGGAAACAATACTCACTACCCCGCGCGTGTGTCGGCAATCTACTGGGGAGAAAACAAGCTTAGCGCTTCCATGCCTACCCGCTTTGGCGCCTGGACCGTACGTTTCCTGAATCCGGCTCCTGTAGCTACCTATTCTGAGGGAGCGCCTGGCCGGTTCGCCGTTGTGATAAGTCCACCGATTGATATCAACTTGAGGTGTTCCAATGCAGTGGTGGGCGAGCGCCACTGCACTTTCGTCTTCTACTATTCCGCCCGGTGCTTCCTGCAGACCTTCCTAGGAAGAGGGCAGGACGAGAATACACTCAGTATTCCCTGTCCAACGGCAATCGAATTTCAATGAGCGCGACCACAAAGATGAAGGACCCGCTGGTCATCGCCGGGAAAAGCTACGGCTCGCGGCTGCTCGTCGGCACCGGGAAGTACCGCGACTTCGCGCAGACGCGCGCCGCGGTCGAGGCCTCGGGCGCCGAGATCGTCACGGTGGCGATCCGCCGCACCAACATCGGCCAGAACGCGAACGAGCCGAGCCTGCTCGACGCGCTGCCGCCGTCGAGGGTCACCTACCTGCCGAACAGCGCCGGCTGCTACAGTGCCGCGGACGCGGTGCGCACGCTGCGCCTCGCGCGCGAGCTGCTCGACGGGCATGACCTCGTCAAGCTCGAGGTGCTCGGCGACCCGCACACGCTGTACCCGAACATGCCGGAGACCCTGCAGGCCGCCGGCGAGCTGGTGAAGGAAGGCTTCAAGGTGATGGTGTACTGCTCCGACGACCCGATCCAGGCGCAGATGCTGGAGGCCGCCGGCTGCGTCGCGATCATGCCGCTCGCCTCGCTCATCGGCTCGGGGATGGGGATCCTCAACCCCTGGAACCTGCAGCTCGTGATGGAGAAGGTGAAGCTGCCTGTGCTGGTCGATGCCGGCGTCGGCACCGCCTCCGACGCCGCGATCGCGATGGAGCTCGGCTGCGACGGCGTGCTCATGAACACCGCGATCGCCGCGGCGCGCGACCCGGTGATGATGGCGCGCGCGATGCGAAAAGCCGTCGAAGCCGGCCGCGAGGCCTTCCTCGCCGGCCGCATGCCGAAGAAGCTCTACGCGGCGGCGCCGAGCTCGCCGACCGAAGGAAAGATCGCTCCGAAGGCGGCTTGAACCGGCCGATCCGCAGCTACGTTTTGCGGCAGGGCAGGACGACACCGGCGCAAAAGCGCGCCCTCGAGGAGTTGTTCCCGAAGTACGGCATCCCCTTTTCCGAGCAGAGGATCTCGTCCGCCCGCAAGCTCGTGCTGGAGATCGGCTCGGGCATGGGCGAGACCACCATCGCGATCGCGAAAGCGCATCCGGACACGGATTTCATCGCGGTCGAGGTCCACGCGCCGGGCGTCGGCAGCCTCCTGAATGCGATCGAGAAGGAAAAGCTCACCAACGTGCGCGTCATCCGCCACGACGCGCTCGACGTCCTCGAGCACATGATCCCGGACGGCGCGCTGGCGGCGATCCACCTCTTCTTCCCGGACCCCTGGCCGAAGAAGCGCCACCACAAGCGCCGCCTGGTGCAGCCCGGCTTCGCCGCCCTGGCGGCGAGAAAGCTGCGCGAGGGCGGCGTCCTGCATGCGGCCACCGACTGGCCCGAGTACGCCGATCAGATCGCCGCGGTTTTTTCGAGGAATGACTTTTTCGAAGAGTCGAAAAGCGGATTCGCCGAGCGGCCGGTCACCAAGTTCGAATCGCGCGGCCGGCGGCTGGGACACCCGGTGCGCGACCTGGTTTTCCGTAGAAGAATGCGCTGATGCGCTGCCCGCAGTGCCGCTCCGAGAACCCGCCGCAGGCGAAGTTCTGCAGCGAATGCGGCGCGCGCATCGCTCTCGGCTGCGCGGGGTGCGGCGCGGAGCTTGCGGCGGGCGCGAAATTCTGCGGCCAGTGCGGCCGCCCGGCCGGCGCCGAGGCGCGTTTCGCCGCGCCCGACGCGTACACGCCGAAGCATCTTGCGGAAAGGATCCTCACGTCGCGCGCCGCGCTCGACGGCGAGCGCAAGCAGGTCACGGTGCTGTTCGCCGACCTGAAGGGGTCGATGGAGCTCCTCGCCGACCGCGATCCCGAGGAAGCGCGCAAGCTCCTCGACCCGGTGCTCGAGCGCATGATGGAGGCGGTGCACCACTACGAGGGCACCGTCAACCAGGTGATGGGCGACGGCATCATGGCGCTGTTCGGCGCGCCGCTCGCCCACGAGGATCATGCGGCGCGCGCCTGCTACGCGGCGCTCAGGATGCAGGAGGCGATCCGGCGCTACACGGAGGACGCGCGCCGCTCCCACGGCATCGAGGTGCGCATCCGCGTAGGACTCAATTCCGGCGAAGTGGTCGTGCGCTCGATCGGCAACGATCTGCGCATGGACTATACCGCCATAGGGCAGACCACTCATCTCGCCGCGCGCATGGAGCAGCTCGCTTCTCCCGGGACCATCCGGCTGACTGCGGCCACCCTCGGGCTCGCCGAGGGATACGTCGAGGTCAAACCGCTGGGCCCGGTGCCGGTGAAGGGACTCGGCGAGCCGGTCGAGGTCTACGAACTTTCCGCCGCGAGCAGCGCGCGCACGCGCTTGCAGGCAGCGCGCGGGCGCGGGCTTACGCGCTTCGTCGGGCGCGACGCGGAGATGCAGCAGCTTCGGGCCGCCGCGGACGAAGCGCGCCGCGGGCGCGGCCAGGTCGTCGCCGTGGTCGGCGAGCCCGGCGTCGGCAAGTCGCGGCTGTACTACGAGTTCCTGCAGTCGCACCATGCGCACGGCTGGCTCAAGCTCGAGAGCGGCTCGGTCTCCTACGGCAAGGCGACGACCTTCCTGCCTATCGCGGACCTGCTGCGCGGCTACTTCAAGATCGAGACGCGCGACGACATCCGGGCGATCCGCGCCAAGGCGACCGGCAATCTGCTCGCGCTCGACGAGGCGCTGAAGGACGCCGTGGCGCCGGTCCTTTGGCTGCTCGATGCCCTCCCCGAGGACAGCGATTTCCTCTCGGGCGATCCGGCCGAGCGCCGCCGGCGCACGCTCGCGGCGGTCAAGCGCGTGCTGCTACGCGAAAGCGCGGTGCAGCCTCTGCTTCTCGTGTTCGAGGATCTGCATTGGGTCGACTCCGAGACGCAGGCGTTCCTCGACAGCCTGGTCGAAAGCCTGCCCGCCGCCCGCATCCTGCTGGCCGTGAATTACCGCCCGGAATACCGGCACGGCTGGGGAAGCAAGACCTATTACCACCAGCTGCGCATCGATCCGCTGCGCCCGGAGAGCGCAGGCGAGCTCCTCGAGGGCCTGCTCGGCGGCGATGCGAGCGTGGCGCCGCTCAAACCCCTGCTGATCGAGCGAACCGAAGGCAATCCGCTGTTCCTGGAGGAGAGCGTGCGCACGCTCGTGGAGACCGGCGCGCTCGCGGGCGCGCGCGGCGCCTACCGACTGGTTCAGGGCCTGCAGACAATCGCGGTTCCGCCCACGGTGCAGTCGATCCTCGCCGCGCGGATCGATCGCCTCGCGCCGGAGGACAAACGCCTGCTGCAGGCGGCAGCGGTCATCGGCACCGACGTGCCGTTCGCGCTGTTCCAGGCGATCGCCGACCTGGACGAGGACGCGCTGCGTCAAGGCCTCGCGCGCCTGCAATCCGCGGAGTTCATGTACGAGGCCCGGCTCTTTCCCGAGCTCGAGTATGCGTTCAAGCACGCGCTGACTCACGAAGTCGCGTATGGCAGCGTCCTGCAGGACCGCCGGCAGGCGCTGCACGCGCGCATCGTCGAAGCGATCGAGCGACTCTACGCCGACCGCATCGGCGAGCAGGTCGAGCTTCTCGCGCTGCACGCCGTGAAAGGCCGCGTGCCGGGCAAAGCGGCCGGCTACCTGCAAATGGCGGGCGAGAAAGCCCTCGCGCGTTGGGCCAATCGCGAAGCGGCCGGCTTTTTCGGGCAGGCGCTCGAGCTCCTGCACGAGCTGCCCGAAACGCCCGAGGTGCTGAGCCAGGCGCTTGACATCCGGATCTCGCTCGGTCCCGCGTTGATTGGATTGAAAGGCCCGACATCCGCCGACGTGGAAAGCTCCTATCGGCACGCCCGGGATCTGGTGGATCGACTCGGTGACGCCCAAAGGCGCTTTCCGGTGTTGTGGGGCCTCTGGTACGTCAAATTTACCCGCGGGCATTATGGCGAAGCGCTCAAGGCGGGCGAGCAGCTACTCGACACTGCGCGGCACGGGAACGACAGCGGCGAGCTGGTGGAAGCCCACCATTCGCTCTGGCCGACGCTGTCCGCAATGGGCGAATCGCGGGCCGCCCTGGCGCACGTCGAGCGCGGCATCGCGCTCTACGACCCGGCACGGCATGCGTCCCAGGCCTTCACGTATGCCGGACACGACGCGGGCACCTGCTGCCGTTACCACCTCGCGATGATCCGCTGGCTGCTCGGTCATCCCGATCGGGCGCTCGCGGATCTCGACGACGCGCTGCAGCTGGCGGAGCGGCTGCGGCATCCGCAAACGTCGATCCTCGCCGGCTGGTTCGCGGTGTGGCTCCATTACGAGCGCGGGGACCGCGAGCCGTCTCTTGCGCATGCGGAGCGCGTGGCGTCGCTGGCAAGCGCGCATGCCCTGCCGATGTGGAATGACCTGAGCCTCATCTTGCCGCACCGCCTGGCCGGGAAAACCTTGACCCGGGAAGCCCTCGACCGCCTGCGCGCACAGCTCGATGCGCAGGGAAGCTTTACCGCGTGGCGGCGGTCCTATGTGCTTTCGATGCTCGCCGAGCTGAACGGTGCCAGCGGCTACGCGGAGGAAGGCCTGCGCATTCTGGCGAGCATCGATGAGGTCAGCCGCGCCGCCGTCTATGGGCCCGAAATTGCCCGCATCGAAGGCGAGCTGATGCTCAAATCGCGCTCGCCCTCGGCCGAGGAGGCCGAGCGTGCCTACCGCCGGGCAATCGGCCTGGCGCAGCGGCGCGAGCAGAAGTCCTTCGAGCTGCGGGCGGCGATCAGCCTTGCCCGCCTCTGGCAGAAGAAAGGAAGGCGCGAGGAGGCCCATCGCCTCCTTTCCGACGTCTACGGCCGCTTCACCGAGGGCTTCGAGACGGCGGATCTTCGCGCGGGGCGGGTGCTGCTCAAGGAGTTGGCGTGATGAACGCCTGCAGGGATTCGTTGAGGAAGCGCTGACCGCGTTCGGTCGGCCGGATTCGCTTCAGGTCGCGCTCCACGAGGCCGAGCGCTTCGGCCTGGTCGAGAGATTTCTGAATCGAAACGAAGGCGAGCCCGGTTCGCTCCTCGAACAGGCCGGCGGGAAAGCCTTCGATGAGCCGCAGCGCGTTCAGCATGAACTCGAACGGCAGCTCGGAAGCCGGGATGACGCGATTTTCGACCGCGGCATCGCCCTTCAGGTACTCGGCGGGCTGCTTCGCGCGCTCGTGCCGGGTGATGCGGTCGGGGAAGCTGATCTTGCCGTGCGCGCCCGCGCCGATGCCCAGGTAGTCGCCGAACTCCCAATAGTTGAAGTTGTGGCGGCAGCGCCGGCCGGCCTTCGCGAAAGCCGAGGTCTCGTAGTGCTCGTATCCCGCCTTGGAAAGCGTGTCTTCGACCATCAGCTGCATGTCGGCGCATTCGTCGTGCTCGGGAAGCAGCGGCGGCTCGCTCCAGAATGCGGTGTTGGGCTCGAGGGTGAGCTGGTAAGCGGAGACGTGCGCCACGCCGCTGCGCGCCGCCTCCTCGATGTCGGCGCGCGCCATCGCCGCGCTCTGCCCTGGCAGGCCGTACATCAGGTCGATGTTGACGTTGTCGAAGCTCGCGCGCGCCGCCGCGATGGCACTCCGAGCGTCCCGGGCGGAATGGATGCGGCCGATGCGCTCGAGCATCCGGTCGTCGAAGCTCTGCACGCCGATCGAGATGCGGTTCGCTCCGGCGTCGCGAAAGCCGCGGAAGCGCGCAGCCTCCGCCGCGCCGGGATTCGCCTCCAGCGTGACCTCGGCGCCGGGCTCGAGCGTCAGGCGCGCGCGCACGCCGGCGAGCAGCGCGTCGATCGACGCCGGCGAGAACAGGCTCGGCGTGCCGCCGCCGATGAACACGCTCGTCAGCCGCCGTCCCCAGACCGAAGGCAGCAGGCTTTCCAGGTCGGCCAGCAGGCGCTCGACGTACTCCTGCTGCGGCAGCTCTCCCGAGCGCTCGTGCGAGTTGAAGTCGCAGTACGGGCACTTGCGCACGCACCAGGGAATGTGCGCGTAGAGCGCGAGCGGCGGCAGCGCCGCGAGGCGCACCGCGCCGGGTTGCTCAAGAACCTTCACTGAGCAAACCTACCAGCTTCCTGAGCGCAATGCCCCGGTGGCTGATGCGGTTTTTCTCCGCGGGGTCGAGTTCGGCAGCGGTTTTGTTCAATTCTCTTATGTAAAAAAGAGGGTCGTAGCCAAACCCATTCACACCTTTGGGAGCGCGTGCGATCTCGCCGCGCCAGATGCCCTCCGCCACCAGCGGCCGAGGGTCTGCCGCATCGCGCACCATGACCATCACGCAGCAATAGTAGGCGGCGCGGTCGCTTTTCAAGCTCCGTAGAAGCTTCTCATTGTTGCGGGCATCGCGTTCCTCGCGATTCCCCTGGTGTCCTGCGTAGCAAGCCGAGTGCACGCCGGGCTCGCCGCCGAGCGCCTCGACGCAAAGGCCCGAGTCGTCGGCGAGCGCCGGCAGCCCCGAGGCGCGGCTCGCATGCCGCGCCTTGGCGAGCGCGTTCTCGAGGAACGTGGCGTGCGGCTCATCGGCTTCGGCGATGCTCAGCGCCGACTGGGGCACGAGCTCCACATCGTTCAGCAACGCCGCGATCTCCCGCAGCTTGCCCGGGTTCGAAGACGCCAGGACCAGCTTCACAGCAAGGATTTTTCCTGAAATCGAATCAACTCGGGGTGCCTGCCGTGCGCTCTCACGCGGAGCCCTCTTCTTCCCAGGTCATCGCGACCACCGAGACGTTGTCGCACTCCGGCCCCGCGTTCTTCTCGGCGAGCGCGGTGAGCTCGGGGATCGCCTCGGCAAGCGGCCGCGCGAGGAGCGTGTGCATCATCTGGCGCGGCGCGAGCGGCCCCCAGAACCCGTCGGAGCACACGAGCACGATGTCGTCCTTCGCCAGGCGGGCGCCGGGCGCCGGCTCGATGCGCGGCGCCTGCAGGCCGCCGAGGCAGGCGAGCAGCCGGTTGCGGTGCGGATGGGTGGCCACCGCCTCCTCCCGGATGCGGCCTTCGTCCACCAGCCGCTGCACCACGGTGTGATCGCGCGAGCGCGCCACGATCCGGCCCTTGCGCACGAGATAGAACCGGCAATCGCCGACGTGCGCCCAGAACGCGTGGCCGTCCTGCACCACGCAGGCGGCGATCACGGTGCGCGGGGTCTCCGCCAGGTCGCGCTTCTGCGCCTCGCGCAGGATCGCGGCGTGCGCGGTGGCAAAGGCGCGCACGAAGAAAGCCGCCGGGTCGGACAGCGTGGCGCGCGCCTCTCCCGTGAAGGCGGCGCCGAGGATGTCGATCGCGATCTGCGCCGCGACCTCGCCGTGCTGGTGGCCGCCGAGGCCGTCGGCGACCGCCATCAGCACCGCGGCGCTCGTCGTCCAGTGGCCGATGCGGTCCTCGTTGACTTCGCGCGCGCCGACGCGGCTAGCCTGGACGAGGGTCGGGTTTTTCACCGAGGAGCGATTTCTGCAGCTCGAGCACGCTCTGCGGGCGCTGCAGGTGGCCGAGCCGCAGGCACCAGTCGACGATCTCGAGCAGCTCGGGCGCGTACTTGCCGGCGAACGCGCGGCTCGCCGGCACCACCAGGTCCCCGTCGAGCCGCTGGTTCGCCGGTTGCGGCGCGGCGCCGGCGAAGCAGGCATACATCGTCGCGCCGATCGAGTAGATGTCGCTCCAGGGACCGAGCAGCTCGCGCTTGAGGTGCATCTCGGGCGGGGCGAAGCCCGGCGTGTAGGTCGGCGGCAGCTTCACGCCTTCGGCCGACAGGATCTGCCGCGCGGCGCCGAAGTCGATCAGCAGCGGCGTGCCGTCGTTGCGCAGGTAGACGTTGGCCGGCTTGATGTCGAGGTGCAGCAGCTTCTCCTTGTGCACCTCGCGCAGGCCGTCGAGCAGCTGGGCGAAGGTGTTGCGCACCCAGAGCTCCTCGAGCGCGCCGCGGCGGCTCCTGATGTGCGCCTCGAGCGTGCGGCCGCGCTCGTAGCGCATCACCAGGTAGACCGTCTCGTTGGCGCGGAAGAAATCGAGCACGCGCATCACGTTCGGATGCGACAGGCGCGCGAGCGCGCCCGCCTCCTCGAAGAAGCATTTCATCCCGGCGCGGAACAGGGCGAGGTCCTCCGGCGGGACCTGCGGGTGCTCGGCGCCGTTGGCGCGCAGCGCGAGCGTCGAGGGCAGGTACTCCTTGATCGCCACCGGCGTCTCGTCCGGGTCGTGCGCGAGATAGACGAAGGAGAAGCCGCCGGCGGCGAGCACGCGGAGGATGCGGTATTTCTGGAGCGCGGTGCCTTCGGGAAGCGGTTGGTTGGCTTGCGATGGCATCTACCCTATGATACGCCGCGCTTGTCACTCCCCGTCCAGAGCATGACCGGCTACGCGCTGGCCTGCGCCGGTTCTCCCCGAGGAACGCTCAGCCTGGAGCTGCGTTCGGTGAACGCGCGCTTTCTCGACCTGCAGTTCCGCGTCGCCGACGAGCTGCGCGCCCTCGAGCCGATGCTGCGCGAGGCGATCGCCGCGCGCCTGGCGCGCGGCAAGGTCGATTGCCGGCTGTCGCTGGCCGAAGGCGCGGCGGAAGGCGCCGTGCACCTGAACGCGCAGGCGCTCGCCCGGCTGAAAGCCCTCGCCGACGCTGCAAGGAAGGCGGTGCCGGATGCCGCGCCGCTGCGGGTCGCCGATCTGCTGCGCTGGCCCGGCGTAGTGACCGAGGAGGCGGACGCGGAAAGCCTGCGTGCCGCGGCCGGCGAGCTGTGCCGCCGCGCGCTGGACGAGCTGGTGGCCGCTCGCGCGCGCGAGGGGGCGAAGCTCGCTGCAAGTATCGTGGAGCGGACTCGGACAATGCAGCGGCAAGTCGAGAAGATCTCTCCCCTCGTGCCCGGGGCGCTCAAGGCCCACCAGGAAAGGATCAGCGAGCGGCTGCGCGAGGCGATCGGGTCGGCCGACGACGAGCGCCTCCGCACTGAAATCGCGCTGTTCGCCGCCAAGTCCGATGTCGACGAGGAGCTCGAGCGGCTGCGCGCGCACCTCGGCGAGGTCGAGCGGGTGCTCGGCGGCGGGGGCGCGGTCGGCAAGCGGCTCGACTTCATCGCGCAGGAACTGAACCGCGAGGCGAACACGCTCGCCTCCAAGGCGGCGAGCGCCGCGATCTCGGACGGCGCGCTCGAGCTGAAGCTCCTGGTCGAGCAGATCCGCGAGCAGGCGCAGAACATTGAATAAGCCGAAGGGCAGGCTGTTCGTCGTCACCGCGCCGTCGGGCGCGGGCAAGACCTCGCTCATCGAGGCGCTGATGCACGCCGACCCGAGCCTCAAGCTCTCGATCTCGTACACCACGCGCCCGCCGCGCCCCGGCGAGAAGGACGGCGTCGACTACCACTTCGTCGACGACCCGACCTTCGTCGGCATGCGCGGGCGCGGCGAATTCCTCGAGAGCGCCGAGGTGCACGGCTACCGGTATGGCACTTCCAGAAAAGTCATTGCGGCGGCATTGAAAAAAGGCGCAGACCTCATCCTCGAGATCGACTGGCAGGGCGCGCGCCAGGTGCGCGCGATCTACCCCGAATGCGTCGGCATCTTCATCCTGCCGCCGTCGGTGGAGGAGCTCGAGCGCCGCATGCGCGTGCGCGGGCAGGACGCCGAGGCCGTGATCCAGCGCCGGCTGGAGGCCGCCCGGGGCGAGATGGAGCACGCCGGCGAGTTCGATTACGCTATAATTAACAAAGACTTCGACACCGCCGAGCGCGAGCTGGCGGAGATCATCCAGAAAGAAAGATCCCGATCCCATGGCGCGCATCACCGTTGACGACTGCCTGAAGAGAATCTCCAACCGCTTCCAGCTCACGCTGGCGGCGACCTACCGCGCGCGCCAGCTCGGCGCCGGCGCCTCGCCCCTGGTCGAGCCGAACCGCGACAAGTCCACCGTGATCGCGCTGCGCGAGATCGCCTCGGGCAAGGTCGGCACCGAAGTGCTCAAGCGCAGCGCCATGCCGCCGACCCCGCCGCCCGGTTTGTAATAACACCGGGGTTAGGTAATCTGACCCCGTGGCGGCAACCGCACCCCTGCTCGAAGACAGCCGCTTCGGCTACCTGAAGCCGAAGGACGTCGCGCGCCTCGCCGAGGCCTACCGCTTCTCGGAAGCCGCGCACGCCGGCCAGACCCGGCAGTCGGGCGACCCGTACATCTCGCACCCGCTGGCGGTGGCCGAGATCCTCGCCGACTGGCACCTCGACGGCCAGACGCTGATGGCGGCGCTCCTGCACGACGTGACCGAGGACACCTCGGTCACCAAGGACGAGATCTCCGACACCTTCGGCCGGCCGGTGGCCGAGCTGGTCGACGGCGTCTCCAAGCTCGACAAGATCGAGTTCCAGTCCGCCGAGGACGCGCAGGCCGAGAACTTCCGCAAGATGCTGCTCGCCATGGCGCGCGACGTGCGCGTCATGCTGATCAAGCTCGCCGACCGCCTGCACAACATGCGCACGCTGGGGGCCGTCCCGCCCGCGAAGCGCAGGCGGGTCGCCCGGGAAACGATGGAGATCTACGCCCCGATCGCCAACCGGCTCGGCCTGAACACGCTCTACCACGAGCTGCAGGAGCTCGCGTTCTCGCACCTCTACCCGGTGCGCTACAAGGTGCTCGCCAAGGCGACCAAGGCGGCGCGCGGCAACCGGCGCGAGATGATCGGCAGGACGCTGGAAGCGATCAAGAAGCGGCTCGCCGAGGCCAAGATCCCGGCGAGCGTGTTCGGCCGCGAGAAGCACGTCTATTCGACCTACCGCAAGATGATCGAGAAGAGCCTCTCGTTCTCGGAAGTGCACGACATCTTCGGCTGTCGCGTCATCGTCGCCGACGTGCCGGCGTGCTACCTCGCGCTCGGCACGCTGCACTCCCTCTACAAGCCGATCCCGGGCAAGTTCAAGGACTACATCGCGATCCCCAAGGGCAACGGCTACCAGTCGATCCACACCGACCTCATCGGTCCCTACGGCGTGCCGGTCGAGGTGCAGATCCGCACCGAGCCGATGCACCGCCTCGCCGAGTCCGGCGTCGCCTCGCACTGGATGTACAAGGACGACACGGACAAGCTCTCCGAGCTGCAGAAGCAGACGCACCGCTGGCTGCAGTCGCTGCTCGAGATCCAGCACCAGTCGGGCGACCCGCAGGAGTTCCTCGAGCACGTCAAGGTCGATCTGTTCCCCGACGAGGTCTATGTCTTCACGCCCAAGGGCAGGATCCTGTCGCTGCCGCGCGGGGCCACTGCAGTCGATTTCGCCTACGCGGTGCACACCGACATCGGCAACCGCTGCGTGGCGGCCAAGGTGAACGGCGAGCTGGTTCCGCTGCGCACCGAGCTGCGCAACGGAGACCGGGTCGAGATCATCACCGCGAGCCACGCCAAGCCGAGCGCGGGCTGGCTGCAGTACGTGCGCACCGGCAAGGCGCGCTCCAACATCCGCCACTTCCTGAAGACCATGCAGTACGAGGAGTCGGCCGGGCTGGGCGAGCGGCTGCTCGAGCAGGCGCTGCGAGCCCTGAGGAGCTCGCTCGCCGAGGTCGAAGAGGCAGGCTGGGAGCGCGTGGTGCGCGACAGCGGCGCGCGCTCGCGCGAGGAGCTGCTCGCCGACATCGGCCTGGGCAAGCGCCTGCCGGCAGTGGTGGCGCGCCGGCTTCTGCGGAAAGCCGATCTGCAGGAAAGCAAGCTCGCCGGCAGCGTGACCATCCGCGGCACCGAAGGCGTGGCGGTGCAGTTCGCGACCTGCTGTCACCCGATCCCCGGCGACCCGATCGTCGGCTCGATCAAGAAGGGCCAGGGACTGGTGGTGCACGCCGTCGACTGCCGCCTGATCGTGAAATCGCGGAAGAACGAGCCCGAGCAGTGGATCGACGTCGAGTGGGACCCGCGCACCACGCGGCTGTTCCAGGCGGCGATCAGCGTTACCGTCGAGAACCAGCGCGGCGTGCTTGCCAAGGTCGCCTCCGAGGTGGCCGAGGCCGGCTCCAACATCGACGCCATCAGCATGGACGAGGACCGCACGGTGTTCGCCACCATGCACTTCGTCCTCGAGGTGTCCAACCGCCAGCACCTCGCGCGCGTGATGCGCGCGCTGCGCCGCCTGCCCGACGTCAAGAAAATC
>Ga0187892_10004434_pt1 | contig 23560 bp, 17 predicted proteins | sample MA1701073metaG_FD_139345 | JGI IMG/M metagenome (GOLD analysis project Ga0187892, IMG submission 139345) | Bio-ooze microbial communities from a basaltic lava cave in the Kipuka Kanohina Cave System on the Island of Hawaii, USA - MA170107-3 metaG ... | reverse complement strand
CGAGTTGACTGTGATGCCGCTGCCGACATTCACCGAAGTCGTGCCGCTGATAAAATTCGTTCCGGTAAAAGTCACATTCAGCGTTTGCAAACGATTGCCGCTGTTCGGGGAGATGCCGGTCAAGGCCGGCGCGGGATTGAATGTGGTCGCATTCGCCTCATTGGAATAGGCCGAGTTTCCCACAGCATTATAGGCTCGCACCCGATAGAAGTAAGTGGTGCTGGCCGCCAAACCGGTGTTGTTATAACTTGTTGTACCTGCCTTAACGGTGTCAATCTGACTGTAAACGCCGCCAGCGCCGATCTTGCGCTCAATTTTAAAGCCATCTTCGTTGGTGGAATTGCGTTGCCATGTCAAATTGATTTGGTTGGCCGATACCGCCGTCGCGGCCAAATTCGAAGGCGCGTTTGGTGGAGTCGGAAGGGTGTAATCAATAACAAGCTGTGGGCGAACACTGGCCGTCGCATGGCTCCTGCTGGCAAAGGTTCGTGTTTGTGAGGCTGATGTTTCATTCTGTGCTTGCAACGCCACGCCGCCATTGGCCAACCCGCCGGTGACCCAATTTTGCACTAAGGAGGTGAGAGTAAAGCTATAAAATATTCCGGTTGTTGTGCCAACGCTGGCGGTTGTGGTCGCGCTGGCGCTGGCGGGCTGGTTATTCCAAGTTATGGTGGTTTCGGTCCAGCTCGCCAACACCCGGCGCGCTTCGATGCTCAAAGCGCCGGTCCCTGAAAAGTTTTGCAGATTCATCCGCAGAGAGGCGCTCGTGATGACGGCGTTTTTGGGTATATTGGCAAGATCGAAACGAATAAAGGTACGGTAAGTTGGTGGAAATTCGATCGGGGGGCCGGGGACACCAACCAACACAAGCGTACCATTAAAGTTGCTCGACGGAAGATTACTGTCGACATAAGCGTCGTGAATGGGATTGAGCGTCACCGTCGTCTGGCTGAAGGCGCTTCCACAGAGAGCAAGCGCGGCCGCTGTCAAAAATACTTTGCAAGGCAATTGCTTCATATATCCCCTCGCTGTTTTTCATCTTAAAAAATGATATAGACCGGTCACTGTGAGTGACCGGTCAATAGTCTGGAAATGACTTTTAAATAAACGGCCGGATCACCATCATAAAATCACGGGCCTTTTGAAAATTCGGCGCCAGGGCTAAAGCCTGCTCCAGCTTCTTGTGGGCATCTTTGTACTCTTCGCGATTGGCCTTGGCGATGGCATCGCTGTAAAGCGCCAGCGCATCGAGCGGAATTTCTTCCTTGCCGAGTTGGTCGAGCTGTTCTTTTTCGGCTTTTTTGATGTCCACCTCCAGATTCTGGCTGATCGCCAGCGTCAGCTTTTTGGCCAGATCAAAAGCTTTGTCTGGTTTGCCTTCGACGGAGGCGGTTTTAAAAATTTCGCCGGTCTCAGTCTTGACCAAACGCGCGTCGATCCGTAAAATTTTTCCGAAGCGGCTGACGCTGCCAAAAACAAAGGAATGCGCGCCGAGCATTTTTCCGGCTTGCGACGTCGCGGCTTTGTCGAAAATCGGCTGGCCGTTGATCTCAGCGCGCTGAATCTTCAGCTCGTCAATGAGAAATTGCAGGCGCTCCCGCTCCACGATGCGCAGGCCGCTGAGCACGGAAAAATCCGTGATCAAAATTTTCGCCATCGCTTTGCCCAGATTTTGATACCGGTCGGTGTCGTCAATCGAATTGTTGTCAAAATCAATGATCGCAATCGTTTTGATGCCCGGCGACGGCGTTTCGACTTGCAAAGACATCCCCAATTCCTTCAAGGTCTGAAAATAGCAATTCATCAGCGTTTGATGCGGCCACCATTGTTCATTTAACTTGTAGTTCCTGTCGGCTTTGATCAGCTCGGCGAAAATTTGCTTGGCGCGCTGGGTTTGATTCTGTGAAACATACGCCAGGGCCAAATACTCGCCGGCTTCGCAATAGGCCTGTTTGGGCAATGTTTTGGTGATGATCAAGCGCTCCAAAATCGAAATGGCTTTTTCGAAATTGGCCTGATGAAAATATTGCTTGGCCTCTTCCAATTCGACATTGGGCTTGCTTTTTTCGGCAATCGACGCCTTTTCCTGTGCGCGCGCCGGTTCAAAAAAAAGACCATCGTTTTTTCCAAAAAGAACGGCGATAACCAAAAAGATCATGACTCTTTTCATCTTGCGCTCCATTTTGACTTTAAGACGTGATGCAACATGAATGTTGCATCACGACGTAACAACATTAGAGTTTGACGAATTTCAGTTTTAAAGTCGTTGTCTGTTCACTTTGAATCGTGATGATTCTCTCTCCGCCTTCGAGAACATACCCAAAAATTTTGGCATTGAGGCGGTGGCTGCCGGCGCTGAGAGAAAACGTGCCGGGAATTTGCCCCAGCGCTTGACCATCCACAAAAAGCTCCGCGAACGCCAGCTTTTCGCTGCCATTTTCCCAAATCACCGCGGAGACGGCCAACGTGCCAGGCAGCAATTGCCTCAACACCGTCTCCACCCGCGCAGTTTGGTTTGCCGTGACCGCCGCCGCGGAATTTCCCTCCGAATAACCGGGCAGCGTCAAACGAATCTGATAGTTTCCAATTTCCAATCCGGAAAATGTGAACGGCGTCTTTTCCCGCGTGGCTCTCCCGTTGAGGTAAATCAGCGCGCCCGGCGGTGTGGAATTTACGGTTAAATTCCCGGAGAGGGGTATTTCACTCGCCGATTGATAAAGAGCCGTCGCCCGTTTAAACGAATTACGCGAAGCTTCATAGTCTCCGGCTTGAAATTGATTGTTGGCAGTTGATTCAACCGCAAGGGCTTGGGTATAACGAGGATTTTTCAATTTGTCATTGGCGCTGCCGGGAACTTGCTGCTTGATTGCGAGCATCACGCGCCTAGCCTCTTCTGCCTCTTTTTTAAGCTCATCGAAGGGTTCGGTTTTGGGGCCGTCTTTTTCGATTGCCTTGACGCTATCGTTTGGGGGTTCCACCGGAGCAGGTGTCTCCTTTGGGGCATTGTTGGTGGGTTCCGGCGAATTTTTAATAACCGGCCAAAAACGCACGGCGCCGGCAATCAGAATGACGACCACCACAGCCGTTCCCATCCATATCCCCAATTTTGGACGAGGCCGGGGAGGTTTGGTTAGTGTGTCCGCAGATAACTGTATCGTGCGGGTTCGCTCGGAAGTAATCGCTTGCAATTGCTTTTCCGCTTCCTGCAAACCGCGCAGGGCGTTTTTATTCGTCGGATCCAGATCGAGAATTTGCTTATAGACGCCAACAGCCTGATCAAATTTTTTCTTTTTGGTATAAAATGCGGCGTCGGCAAAAAGCTTGTCAATCGTTTCAAGGCGCTTGATGACATCCTGCGCTTTGCTGATAAAATCTCTGGCTTCATGTTGATCGGGTTTGAGCGCAAGAACTTCCTGGAAAGTTTGCAAGGCCTGCTGATACTCGCCCTTTTCCAAAAGCCGCTTTCCGGCGCTCAAAAGATTGAGAATTTCCTGTTGTTCTTTTTGCTTGCGCTCCACTTCCGTCATTAAATCCCGCGCCTGGCGATTGTCCGGATTAAGCTGCAACACCGCGCGAAATCTGGAAAGCGCCTCGCCAAATTCGTTCTTCTCGAGATAATTTTTTCCGCGATCGAGCAGATTGAGAATATCCGAGGCCGTATCCGTGGCGGTGTGCTTGAAACTTTTGGAGAAATCCCGCTCAACGCGTTTGAGATCGCCAGACATTGTCTGCATCGAATCAAAGCGATCTTCGGCGCGTTTCTGCAAGGCCTTGCGAATGATCCGCTCGAGCGGCGCCGGAATCTGCGGGTTGATCTCAGACGGCTGCGGCGGATCTTGATGGACGATCGCGTAGAGAATGGCTTGTTCATAATCGCCGGAGAAAGGCGGTTGCCCGGCAAACATCTCATAGAGCACCACGCCGAACGACCAGATATCACTGCGATGATCGACCTCAACGCCTTTGATTTGCTCCGGTGACATGTAAAGCGGAGTGCCCATCGTGGTGCCGGCTTTGGTCACTCGCGACGTCCCGACCAGCTTGGCCAAACCGAAATCCACAATTTTTACCAAGCCGTCGTTGGTAATCATCACGTTTGCTGGTTTAATGTCGCGGTGGACGATGCCGTTCTTATGCGCCTGCGCCAGCCCTTGCGCGATTTGAACGGCGAATTTGATGCCTTCGGAAATCCCTAAATGCGAAATTTTCTTTTTCAGGGTCTCGCCATCGTAATAGGCCATGGCGATAAACATTTGCCCATCCTCGGCTTCGTCGATTTCATAAATGGTGCAAATGTTCGGATGGTCAAGAGCGGAGGCGGCCTGCGCCTCGTGCATGAAACGGCGCTTCGCTTCTTGATCAAAGCTTAACTGCGGCGAAAGAAATTTGAGGGCAACCGGACGCTTGAGTTTGATATCCTCGGCTCGGTAAACAATCCCCATCCCGCCGCCGCCGAGTTGCTCGAAAATCCGGTAGTGAGAAATCGTTTTGCCGATCATAGCATTCGTTCAAATTTTAGTGATTGCCGGCCGCTGGATTTTGCTCGGGTATGGGTGAATTGCTACACTATTCAATAGACACAAATTTCCGCATAAATTCCCGATTCAAAAGAGATACGACGCGGCGCTATAAAACGGATTCGAAGATTGGCGCGGAAGCTGAAACCAAATGGCGATATTTCAATCTGGACAAGCACGACGAAAAGGAGGAAAGTGGAGTTTTGAAAGACATTGCCTGGAATCGTAAAAGCCATCGTGAAGCGTCAGCCCTCTAATCGCCGAAAAGATTCTGACTCTTTACATTAGCAAAGGCAGCGGCTAAAGTCAAGGCATAATTTCAATGAGAGATCAATTTAATAAGAGGCGAGTATTTAATGAGAGGAAGAAGTGTTGTGATGATTCCCTTGAACTTCGAGCCAGTCGATTTCCCATAGTTTGATTTTGCCGCGGGCGTGCGGCGTAGCATGATCGTGAAAATGAATAACGGCCGGAGATAATGGGACGCCGATAATTTTGCATCCGTCGCTGCAAGTGATCTCGAATTTGTTGGCCCATAAGAATTTTCGCAGCGTTACGACGTTGGCTACATTCTCCATCCGCGCGACATTCCTTAACACAATACGTGACACGCCCAAGGCTGTTTTAAAAACCAGCTCCGTGTCTTGCGCCTGCAAGTGAACTTCGCTGCCATCATATAACTTGGTCCGAATTTCCAACAACGGCTTGGCGGCGTGCTTATTGTCATGAATTCCAAATAGCATAAGCAATCATCCAATTTATCTCTCTAATAATTGGTGCTATCGCTGATGAAAATCTGGAGATTACAACAAAGAGAAAATAGCCTCTAATTGTTCCACACCGGACTTTAGCAGAAATCCCGCATTCCTGCCATAACTTTTCATTCCCACTACGAAAAAATTGGGCTCGCTGGTTTGCAAATCTTTTGGATTTATTTCGATTTTTGCCAGGCAATCGGTGATGTTGGTCAGAGCGCGATATAGCCCGGCGATGCCTTCGCTCACGCCGGAAAATTCGGCGGTGAGCTCCCGCAACATCTTCAAGTTGGGGCGATAACCCGTGAGAGCAATGATCTCATCCACTTCAAGCACTTCATGATTTCGCCAAATTTTAAGTTTTACTTTAACCGGGTCTTGTTGTGAACCATTTTCAAGTATTGCTTCAAGAGTTGTGCGGCGAAGAATCTTGAAGTTCGCTGGCGGATTTTGTGCAAGGGCATTGGCGGCATTCGCAATTCTGGCGCGCTCCGGCAGTGGGTCATCTGGAATTTCAAGAATGGGTTTAGCGCGATCGGTGCGGACGGCCCACGTGATTCGTGTTGACGGCTCGCGTTTTAAAATATTGCTGAGGGCAAGAGATGTATGCGCAGAGGAGTGACCATGCCCGATAAGTAAGACGCTTTTTCCGGCATAACGTTCAAATTCTTTTCCGTCGAAATCGTTAAGATGGCGAACGATGCGGTTGCCGGGCGCGCGTTCGCCAAGCGCCGACATGCCGGCAGTTCCCGCCCAATTCGGCTGCCCGTAAACGCCGCTGGCGTCGAAAACGAGATCAGCCTCAAAAATGCGTTCTCTTCCTTCAAAGTCTTCGGTTAAAATTCGGAACGGACGCTCTTGGCGCAACGGATGCCCAGGCAAACCCATTTTGCCAAGCACGGCGCGAGCGACCGAAACGACGCGTTGACCGCAGTGAATTTTCCCTTCCAATTCCGGCAAGCACGACAACGGCTGCAAAACCGCCTCGACAAATTCGCCACCAGTCAAAATCGCGTCGTCTGAAGGAAGTTTTCCCGGCAATGCCTGGCGAACGCGCAGCGAAATATTCATACCGAAGGGGGAGAAGAAGCGAACGTGCTGCCACTGCCGAATGTTCTCGCCAACCCGTCCGGCTTCGAGCATCGTCACGTCGAAACCACGATCGCGCGCGCGCAATGCCGTTTCAAATCCCATCGGACCCGCACCGATAACTACCGCGCGTTTTTGGGCCGGTGTCGTTAACATGATTTTTTCGTCTCCGTCAATAAAGAGATAAGGAGCATTGGATGCTTAGCCTCATTACTCCAAAAATCCAGCACTCCAACAATCCATTTCGTTATTCCTGCGCTTGCACGTTCAACGACTGCACGTGATGCACCAACGACGCGCCGGCGCGCAATGACGAGGCGACGTGAACCGCCTCCGCCATTTGCTCCGGTGTCGCGCCTGCTTTCATCGAGCCGCTGGTCCAAGCGTCGATGCAATACGGGCATTGCAGCACGTGGGCAGTCGCCAGCGCGATGAGCGCCTTGGTCTTTTTGTCCAGCGCGCCGTCTTTGTGGCTTTCGTTGTACCAATCCAACCACATTTTGTAAAGCTTCGGCGAGGGATTGCCCACTTCGCCGAAACGAGGCAGATCCTCGCTGAGATAGTAACTTGGCATTTTTTTCTCCGAAAAGTTAATGAGATGATTTACATCTCTCGTACTCTTACTCATACTCTTACTCCTACTCATACTCGCTTTTGAAAACTTTGGAAAACGAGCAGGAGTAAGAGTAAGAGTAAGAGCATCCAGCATCAAGCATCCAGTCAACAACACCCATCCGGCCCGCAGCAAGCGCCTTCGCTGATCTCCGTCACTTGATAATCCTGCCCCTTGGTTTCCTTCGGATGCCGGCGCGCATTCTTGCTGCAATTAAACGATTTCGCTTCTTCCAAAGCAATCTCGTTATACGGCTCAACCGCAATGAGGTCTTGCGCATACGGCCCTGCTTGCCGCGTGTACAGGCGGTACGTTTTGTCACAAACCGCCATGCGTTCGCCGCGAAAAAGCGTGTGGCCGTCGTCGTCGATCACCGCCTTCCACGGGCCTTGGTAAATCACCGCTTGGTTGCGCTCGTAGCATGGACCTTGCTTGCCTTTGTACGCAATGATCGTGACGCTGCGAAATTCGATGCCTTCGACGGTTTGCCAGGGCTTGTCGTCGCGCTTGACGATTTTCATGCCGTAAAATCCGGCATCTTCAAAAGCTTTCAAAAATCCCGACTCGGTGAACGCGCCGGAAATACAACCGCTCCACAGCTCGGGATCGTTTTTGAGAGACTCCGGCACTTCTTCGTCACTCACGATATCCGAGATCGCCGCGCGACCGCCGACTTTGAGCACGCGAAAAATTTCCGCAAAGAGCTGCCGGCGATCTTCTTCTTTCACGAGATTGAGCACACAATTGGAAACCACGACATCGATCGAGTTCTCTTCGATGAGCGGCGCATTCTTTCGCAACGCGTCACTGTATTCTTCGAGAAGCTGCAAGTCGGCGCTGGTGCGAATCGGGTTACGGCGCAGATACTCATCCACTTCGTCGAGATCGAGCCGCAGGTCTTGAATTTTGCCTTTGCGAAATTCAACATTGGGTGCGCCGATTTTCTGCGCCATCACGTCTTGATATTTTCGCGCCAACGAGAGCATCTCGTCGTTCACATCGACGCCGATGACTTTTCCCTGCGGCCCGACAACCTGTGCGGCGATGTAGCAAATCTTGCCGCCGCCGCTGCCGAGATCAAGCACGGTTTCGCCCGTGCGCACAAATTGCGAAGGGTCGCCGCAGCCATAGTCGCGCTCCAAGATTTCCTGCGGCAGAATTTTTAAATATTCTTTATTATATTCAACCGGACAACACAGCGCGGTTTCTCTTTTTTGCGCCGCTTGCGAGTAACGTTCACGCACGGCGCGTTCAGCGATAAGACCGAGGTTGGTTTCAGACATGAATTTGCTCCGTTAAATTATTTTGAATATCAAACTGGTGAGGTAAGCGATGATGGCGGCGGTTGGCAAAGTCACCAGCCAAGCCAGCAAAATATCACGCACGACCGTCCAATTGGCGCGGCCGCGACTGCTCACGCCGATTCCGACAATCGCGCTCGTGGTGACATGCGTGGTCGAGAGCGGAAATCCCATAAAGGTTGCTGCGGTTACCAACGTGGAAGCGCCGAAGTTGGCAGTGAAACCTTCGAGGCCGTCCATCGCCGTGATCTTTTCCGCCATCGTGTTGAGAACCTTGCGGCCGGCGAGCAAGCTTCCTGCTGCCATGGCTATGGCGACAAAAGCAAAAAGCATGATCGTATTCGCGCCGCCGAACAACGAGGTGCCGATGAGCAACGCCGCAATTTTGGGCGTGTCATTCATGCCGCGCGCGAAACTCGTCAAGCCGCTGGTGAGCAAATGCAGCGAATCAGCCACACGCAATTTGACGGCGCTGCGCGAAACGGTTCGCTCGCAGGTTTCGGCTTTGTCCGCGACAACTTCAATGGATGGCGGCACGGCAATAGCGTTGGTTGCAATGGATTGTTCCGAGATCAAACTCACCGAAGGCCGCGAGATCGCAACGGGAACGAGCTGCGTTTGCTGGACTTCGAGGCAAAGGCAGTAACTATTCACGCCGGCGAGGGCGCGGCGAATGACGGGAAAAATCAGCCAAGCCACGCCAAACGATATCAGTGGGCTGAGAGCAAGAGGGATGGCAATTTTTTTTAAAAGAGCCTGCCACACAACGCCCGAGGCGCCAAGCTGTGCGAGCGCCGTCCCCACGATGGCGCCGGTGAGCGCGTGTGTCGTGGAAACCGGCAAACCGGTTTTGTTGGCGAAGAAAAGCCAACCGATCGTGCCGATGGCCACGGCGATCGGAAAACTCGTTGCCGTCACGGAACTTGATAAAATGCCGCTTGAGAAAGTTTTGATCAAACCGCCGGCAATGGCGACGCCGACCATCGCGCCGATCGTAGTCGTGAGCGTGCCCCAAATAATCGCCGAAGACGCGCGAATGACTCTGCCGCCGACCAGCGTGGCAATGCCTTTTGAGATATCATTGGCGCCATTGGCGTAGGCGAGAATAAAAACCAAAGCAAAAAGTAAAAACTCCATCAACCACCACCTTAATTTGTGAAATCATTAAAGATTATCGTAACCTTCCGAAAATAGGAATCCGCCCATCCCGCCTTTGGCGGGAGAAATCCCACTAAAGTAAAAATTTTCTGTGGAATTTCTATTTCAGTGGGCGAAAAACTTGCTCTGTTTGTAAATGTTTTTGCCACTTAGAATTTCCCTCTTACTCTTTCCTTTGCTGGTAAAATTTCCAAACACGTCGTCCACCAGCCGGTGAGCACGGTTTCAATAAATTCCTTGGGCAATTTTTCTTCAGCCATCTCCAGCGCCAAACGTTGACAATCATATTTCAATGGCCGAAACTCGATGCGCAGCTCCGGCATGAATTCAATAAGCGTGTACCAAACGTTGTTGCGTCCGTCATTTTCCGGACGGCCAATGACGCCGGCGTTGACAAAAATTTTTTCGTTGCGCAATTGGCGCTGCCATTTGATGCCGGTGTGCGTGGCGCAAATCAAATCGGCTTGATGATCGCCAAAAAGCTTTTCGAGAAAATGCGCCGGCGTCGTGCTCTCCCAAAGAAACTCGTTGGTGCGGCGCGGCGAGCCATGACAAAGCAAAACACGCTTGCCGAAGCACTCAAATTTGATGAAAGGAGGGAGGGCCTTTTGATAATCCTTAAATTCACGCGAGGTGTTGGCTTTGGTGTAATCGTAACTTATCTGTGCAAAATAATTGTCGCGCGGATCGGTGTAGCCGCATTGGCAGTCATCGCGGTCATTGCCGATGCTGTTGTCGTAATTGCCCTGCACGACGCGCACTTTACCCTCGACGAGCAGGGGATAAACGCGATTCGGATGCGGCCCGAACGCGCCGAGGTCGCCGAGGCAGAAAATCTCGTCGACTTCAAGCAGATTCACTTCTCGCAGTAAAGCGCTTAAAGCGAGGTAGTTGTTGTAAACACCGCCGAAAACGCAGATGCGGCGATAATTGGTTCTTCCAAAATCCATGAGCTTTTTATGCTGCTCACAGAATTGGAACTCTCACGGAAAATGTCATTCCGTAGGAATCTTGTTTCAATCCAAGCGATCCGTTGGTAACAAAAAAGATTTCTTCGGAATGACAGTTTAATTTGATTTTTTCATTTCCGTGAGAGTTCCTTTTCCGTGTCCTAATTCAAATACTTTTTCGTTGCAGTTCTCTTTTCGTTGCAGTTCTCTTTTCGTTGCAGTTCTCTTTTCGTTGCGATTTTTATTGTTCATCCCGCGCCGGCGAAAAGTTGCTGCAGATCGCTCCAGCCAAATAACATGAGTAACACGCTTGATGCCGCAGCGCATACGGCACAAAAGATTCCGCCAGCGTGTCGCCGAGTTTGGCGTCGGGTTTCTCAATGAGAATTGGGCACACGCAAACGCCGCGATCGGTGACGATGCGGCTGGTGGTGCAGAGAAGCTGGCGATCATCGTAGCCTTCCATCATTTCCGGCGTGATGAACTCCGCCTCAGTGTAGCCGCGATAGCGCATTTCCTCGCGGCCGATGCGCAACGGCGGGATAATTTTCAGGCGTGGTCGAGTATAGCCGATACCGCGCAGCATCTCTTTAAAACCTTCCAATACCGTTTCGTTATCGCCGTCTTCCCAGCTTTGCATGCAGGTGATGATTGGGAGAAAGCCTTCTTCAACAAGGTTTTTTACGCCAACCAACGCCTTGCGAAAACTGCCTTCGCCACGAATCGCGTCGTTAGTGAACTCTGTGAAGCCATCGAGGCTGATGCGCAATTCTAATGAGTAAATGCTATTGTCGGCAAGTTCACGCAAGCGCTGCGCGACTTTGGGGGAAATGAGAATGCCGTTGGAGAGCACACTGGCCGGTCCCAGCTCCAGCGTATCGGCGAGAATGTCGAGCATGTCCCGATTCATAAACGGCTCGCCGCCGGTGAAATAATATTCTTTGACGCCGTATTGCACCGACTCATCGAGATACTTTCGCACTTGCGCGCGCGGCATGAATTCGAAGGTATGATTTTTCGGGCTGCAACTGATGAAACAATGCGTACACCACAAATTACAAACCGTGCCGCCGACTTGAAACCACAGCGCATCGAGACTGTGCAACGGCACAAAGGGGGCTTGCGGGTTTGGCTGCGCCCGTAGGGTAGGAGCGATTTGGACGAGTGACATTACGCTTTACGAATTACGTTTTACAGTTTACTTTACGCGAAAAATTGGCGCTTCTATATATGTACGGCTGTGCATATAAGATTTAAAATTTTAAACTAAATTGCAAGAGGAATTATTCCAAGAGGAATTATTCCCCCCAAACTTTTTTCGTTCAGTGAGAAATGCTTAAGCAGGAATATCGAAATTCGACATTTTCATTCAACCAAATCGTTATCGCTTTCGGGGTATATGCCCAGTTCTTTCATCTTGTTGCGCAAATGGCTTCGGTCCCAATCCGCCAGCCTGGCGGCTCGGCTGATATTGCCATTGGTTTGTTCGAGTAGTTGGGTAAGGTAGGCTTTTTCAAAAATGATCTTAGCATCTTTGTAAGTAAGACTTCGATAATCGGGTTGGAATTCCGCTGTTGGCGGCGCGAGCCGCAGGCGGATGGTTTCCGGCTTGATCACCTCGCCGTCCTCCAATAGAATCGCGTTGGCAATGATATTTTCCAGTTCACGAACGTTTCCAGGGAAGTGATAATTTTCAAGCAAGTCAAGCGCCGGCGCGGAAATATCTCTGATGCTTTTGGCATTGCTGCGGTTGTACTTTTTGATGAAGTGTTTGACCAGGAGCGGAATGTCGCCGCGACGCTCTCGCAACGGCGGCACGTTGATCAAAACGCGATTCAAACGATGAAAAAGATCCTGCCGAAAGCGGTTTTGGGATATGACTTCCAGCAAATTCGCATTGGTGGCTGAGATAATGCGAGCATCCACTTCGATCCGCTCGGTTCCGCCCAGGCGCTCAAAAGTTCGTTCTTGCAAAAATCGCAGAAACTTGATCTGAAGCTGGGGCGAAAGCTCGCCGATTTCATCCACGAAAAGCGTCGTCTGATCTGCGCGCTCGAATTTGCCGATTTTTCTTGCATGCGCCCCGGTGAATGCGCCCTTTTCATGTCCGAACAATTCACTTTCCGCCAACGTTTCCGACAAGCCGGCGCAATCGGCAATAATCAGCGGGTTTTGCCGGCGCAAGCTGTTATAATGAATGGCGCCAGCCACCAGTTCTTTGCCCGTGCCGCTTTCTCCTTGAATGAGAACCGTTTCCTCCGTCTCGGCGACTTTTTGAATCAAGTCGAGCACCCGGCGCATCGCCTCGCTTTTGCCGACAATGTTTTCAAATTGAAATGTTCGTTTCACTTCCTCGCGCTGGTAATAATTTTCCCGTTGAACCCGAAATTGCCTGATGGCTGTGTCGATACGAAGGATTAGGCTTTCAAAGTGAATCGGCTTTGGGAAAAAATCAAAGGCGCCGGCGGCGCGCGCTTTGTCGGGGGAGTCTTCCGTTCCAAAGGCGGTAAGAATGATGACACAAATATCCGGATACTCTTTGTGCAATTTTTCCAGCAAGGCGAACCCATCCATATCCGGCAGTTTTAAGTCGAGCAGGATAACATCGAAATTCGTTTTCCTAACCAGCGCCAGCGCCTCTTTGGCATTGGCCGCTTGCTCAGTCTTGTAACCTTCGTGGCTTAACCATCGCGCGAGTTGTTCGCGCATGCTTTGCTCATCGTCAACGATAAGAATTTTTGAAAACATCATGCTCGCTCCTTCCCTCAAACTTAGGCCGTGAATTCTGTTGATAATTGAAGTTTGCCAAGCAGGCAATTTTTGATCAGATCAAGAATTTTTTGCCAAAACGATTGGTTGATTTCAAGGAAAAAATCGCAATACATTTCCGGAACACCGAGTTGATCCAACGAAGCCGAAGTAAGGATGATCGGTGTTGTCGACGCGTTCTTTTTAATCTCGGGGAAAAAATCAATCGCTGTTTGCGTGGCGCTGTGATCTTTCTTGAGATGATAGTCCAAAACAATGGCGTCGAATTTTTGCTTCTTACAAAGCTCGACCGCGACTTTGCCGGATTCAGTGCCGGTTACGCGGTGCCCTTCGCTTTCCAAAAATTGGCTAATTTTATTCAGCATCAGCGTATCATCATTCACCACGAGAATACTTCCATTTTTTAAATCCTTATTGTTCTCAGAAAAAAAATTTAAATCGGCTGATTTACCTTGAGCCGAAGTGTTGTTCTGTTCAAGGGGGAGCCACACTTCGACAGTTGTGCCCTGCCCCGGTTTGCTTGTGATGTTAAGCTTGCCTCGGTGATCGATTTCAACAACGCGTTTTGTGATTGCCAATCCCATTCCGTAGCCGTGCTCTTTTGTGGAAAAAAACGGATCGAGCACTCTGCCCAAATACTCTTCCGGAATGCCCATGCCCGTATCGGAAAAAATGATTCGAAAATATTGAGCGTCGTGATGAATGCTAATGCCCAAAGTTCCGCCCTCTGGCATCGCATCAACGGCATTCGTCATGATATTAAAAAACGCTCGCATCAGCAGCCCGGAATCGGCGTGCAACTGCACATCCAGCGCGCGATCGTCTTTTTGAATCTTGACGCCGTGCCGCAAAGCTTTGGCAGCGATTAAGCGCACCGCCTCGTCGATAACCACCCGCAGCGTAAACCAAGCCGGTTGCGGCGGGAGGTGGTAAGCGCGGGCTTTCAAATTATTGGTGAAGTCTTCAATCTTCCGCACATAAGAATTGATTTCCTTCATAGCTCTCTTGACTTCAGCCAAGTCAAGCTGATTCTCGCGATCGCGTTTTTCAAGCCACTGCGTCTCGCCGGCAATCAAAGAAGAAAAATTCTTAATGTCGTGTGTAAGCCCGGCGACGGCTTCTTCAATAGCTGCGGCCTCTAATGCCTTCGACAGCGTGATTTGCGCCTTTTTCAAATCTTCGCTCAGGCGCGCATTGGCGATGGCGACAGCAGCGTTGTGGGCGACTGCCATCAAAGACTCCTGATCCAACACGTCGAAATCATCCGGCATGGTGCTTTGAATATCGATCACACCGATGGATTCACTGCGAAAAATCAGCGGAACCGCGATTTCAGAGCGGCCGGCAGAAGGCCTTTCGTTATATTTCAAATCCAGATTGGCATCTTGAACGATTTTGGACCGGCCATGCCGGAACGCCCAGACGGCGGCGCTGTTGCCTTGCACCGGAAACGACTTGTTAATATATTTCGGAAGATTGGCTTCACCGCATGCCGCCTTGACCACGAGCCTGTCGTTTGCTTCATCCTGAAGCATAATGAAAGCAACCTTGTTTGGATATCCGACTACGTTGAGACATTCATGCGCCACGAGATTCAGAATCTCTTGCAAGCTCGTTTCGTGGCTGATGGCCTCGCCAATGCCTTTCGCGGTGATCACCTGCTGCGTCTTTTTCTCCGCAATGCCATAAAGGCGATGATTTTTGATCGCAACACAAGCGAGATCGGCCAGCGTCGAGATGACTAACTGCTGCGCCTCTGCAAAGACACTATCGACGCCACATGCCATCACCAAACAACCGTTGACTTCGCCTTCGATCAGGAATGGAACGGCATATTCGGAACGAACCTCCTCCCAAAACTTGAAATAATGCGCGTCGCTGCGGACGTCGGCGGCAAAATAAGGACTGCCGCTGCTCAGAACATAACCGGCAATTCCTTCGCCTTTATCGAGGTTCGGCGTTTTCAGATGGGCATTATTCAAAGACGGAGGAAATTTGAATTGCCATGAATCAGTTGTTCTCTCTTTGTAAACCAAATAAGCCTTGTCACCTCTCGTGACGCGGGTGGCTGCCACAAGAATTTTTTCAAGAGTAATGTCCAAATCAGCGTAGTGGTTGAGAATTTGTGCGATCTCCTGCACGACTTCAAGATAATCGTGCTGTTTCTCCACGCTGTTGTAAAGCCGAACATTCCGGAGAGCCATCGCCGCCTGCGCCGCCAGAACCTCCAAAATCTTTACTTCGTAGGGAGTAAATTCGTGCGGTTTGCCCAGGCATAAATTGATGACGCCGAAAACCTTGCCGGAGCTTTGCAGCGGCAGAGAAATCATTGCGCCAATATTGGTCTTGACCGCCAGATCGCGATCCACGTAATCCGGACATTCGATTTCATCGGTAACGTCCCGCACCACGCGGGTGCGGCCGGTTTGCGCCACCCAACCCGCGACGCCCTCCCCGATTTTCAATTCAAGCGAGGCCATGTCTTCCAGCTCAAGCCCGATGGCTTCGATGATTTTGAGCTTGCTGCGCTCCCGGTCGAACAGCATGAGCGAACAGTTCTGCGCGCCGGCAACGATATTCATGAACGTTTGCAAAATCGTCTTTGTGGCATCGCCTTGCTTGAGAGTTGCGACGATGGTGTTGCTGTTTGCCAAAAGCGTCTCCAAAGCGCTCTTCGCGGCGATTTGCTGCGTCACCGCTTCGAAGAATAATTCTTTGGCGCGCTGATAACGTTTTTGCGAAAAATAAAGATTCGCCAGACGCTCGGTGGTAAAATAATCTTGAAAAATCGTCTCGTAGATGCGATTGCGAACGCGATAGGCGCCGTTGTGCTCGGCCAGCGCGCCCAACGACACCAGGGATTTGAGATGATGGTCGAATTTATATGAGGTGATCGCTCCGGCCCGCATCGTTCGCACCAGACTTTCAACGAACTGATTGTCTCTTTCGATCTGCCGGATGATCATCTCGACGTTGGTCTCACCCTCGCGGATGATGCTGGTGATGGCTTCATCGCAGTCCTTGATGGTGAACTCAGGAGTTTTTTGGCGCAAAAATGCGGTTTCGAGAATTCGGTAACAAACTTTTTGAATGAGATAACTCGTACCGCCGGTGGCTTCGTAGAGAAATCGTACAAAGCCGGTTTGGCAGGTAATATCAAGCTCTTCGCAAACCCGCTCGATCATTTGTTTGACGTCGTCATACCTGAAGTCATCCAGGAAGACTTTCATGGCGTATTCGGAAAAGGCGCGATCCTTTTTCATCTGCAAATCCGCCAACGTCAGCGCGCCGGCCACAATGAATTGAAATTTCGCCAGGGACTTGAGCGTGGCTTGCGAATGATATAAATTGATCAAGCCTTGCAGAATTTCCTGGGCAAAGGCTCGCGGCGCCGTCTCAAAGCTGTCGAGCACAAAAATAATTCTATTTTCAGGGTTTAATCTCTCGGCTAAATTGGTGAGTAGTTGCTTTAATTCAGTGGGGGAATCAGCAGGAAGGGAAGGTGTGATTTCAGGCGGCAATACCTCATTGAGCTTCTGCAAGAGCATTTTATTCAATTTTGTCAGGCTGAACTTCGGCAAATCTTCCAAGTTGACCATGACAAAATAATAATTCGGATGCTGCTTCCTGCACGTTTCAATCAAACGCAGCAAGAAAGTCGTTTTGCCGGTTTTTTTGCCGCAATAAAGCGAAAACCAATGCCCGAACTCCAGGCCGCTCAAGGCTTTTTCCAGCAGGACTCGCCGGTCGATCATCACCAGCTCGTCGCGGCCCGGATAGAGTGGGCGCTTATAAACAAAAGGATTCTGATACATGATTTTAGCTGTGCGCATTCTTAAAAGTTTCAATGACTCTATTGAAAGCGATTGGCTTTTTTAAATAATCCAGCACGCCCAGTTTTTTTATTCTTTCCTCAACCGGCTTATTCGCGACCGCCGTGAGGACGATGACTTTTAAATTTTGATCACAATTTTTGATTTTTCCGGTTCGTATTAGTTCGAGCAGAAACAGGCCGGCCTGGCGCGGCTCCACTTCGCGCATGAATTTTTTGCCCGGAGAAAACATGATGTCGAGCGACAACAGGTCGAATTTTTCCGTTTGTAATTTGGTTATCGCCTCGTCGCCGTCTTGCGCCAGAATGCATTGAAAATCATTTCTCTCCAAAGCCTTAAAATAAGCATTCACTCCGCGTGGCTCATCCTCGATGAAAAGAATTTTAGTCATAAATTTTCTCCTTGCGATATTTGGGCAGGGTTATTCTAAACGTGGTTCGATAGTCCTGAAACTCTCGGATCATTTGCTGATTGTGCGACAACGGCACGCTGGTGACCTTGATCTCGCCGCCGTGTTTTTCGATGATCTCTTTGCATATTTTCAGCCCCAAGCCGGTTCCCGGAATGTAACGCATTTTGTTTTTCGTGCCGGCGCGAATAAAACCGCGAAAAACCGTTTCGAAATCGTGCGGCGGAATGCCCATCCCGCGATTAATCACTTCGACGTTGACTTGCGTGCCATCGTCAAAACCGTTGATCTCGATGTATTGATTCAAGTGTGAATACTTCACCGCATTATCGATGAGATTGGTGACGGCCTGCTCCATTTTGTCCTTGTCAAATACGATTTTGGGCAAATGTTTGACGCCGTCTTTTACGATCATGCTCAACCCTCTTTCCAGCGCGCGTAGTCGATACGCATCAACGCAGTTCTTGATGACGTCCTGCAGATAGCCTTCCCTGAAATCGAAGTCCAACGTCGCCTGGGTGCGCTCGCTCAGCAAGAGGGAATTATCCACTTGCCGCTTGGCGCGGTAGATTTCTTCCTCGATGACATTGACAAATTGATCGATTTCCTTTTCGCTTTTTTCTTGTTCCAAATAATCTTTGAGTCCGCCGAGCTGGGTCATGATGTTGTGCAAGGGGCTGCGGAACTCGTGCGCCGTTTCCGCAATGTTGGCCTCCAGATGGTGAATCGTGAGCACGTCTTTGATGTTGCGAATGGCGATGGCCGATTGGCTGGCAAAGGTTTCCAGGACTTTCATGCGCCGCTGCAATTGTGTTTCGTCGCCATGCACCAGAGCTTGCCAATCGGAGAGATCGATTTGCAGCGTCCCGACCGGCTTGTCTTTAACGATGAGCGGAATGACATACTGCGATCTGATTCTGGCTTTGCTCACCAAGCGTTTTTCACAGCGCGGATCTCTCAGGCAATTTTTGATCAGGAGCGGAGATTTTAGCCGCAACGATTGCGCTCGAATATTGTCCCCGCTTAAATCAAACTTTGATTCAGCAAGAATACTTGCCCAATTATCGCCAAGGGCGTATTTGCCTTCGATTTTTTTCGAGACGTCGTTGACCAAAGAAAGCATGCCTTTGGTATAGCCGATGCTTTCCAGGCTCCGGAAAATGTGGTTGATCGCCTCGTTTTCCGTCGTTGAGTTGAGTATCCGTATGCTGGCCTTATTCAACGCGTCAAGCTGTTTTTCCAATTCATTCTTTAAAGCCAGCTCCTCTTTCAGGCGGCTCAGCAAATTCGCCTGCTCGAGGCCGATGCCGGCGAGATTGACGATACGCTGCAGGGTTTCGATTTCGTCTTTTTCGATTTGATCCTTATCCGCCTTGTCGTAACCCGCCTCCAGCGTCCCCAAAACTTCGCCGCGCGAAATAATCGGAATGATGGTTCGCACGAATCGGTCGTGATTGAATTTCTCATAGATTTCCTTGTCGAGCCGCTCGTCCCAGCCGGTGAGGTAGACCGTGTCTTTGTGGCGAACCACCCAGGCTTGAATGTCCTTGCTTTCAATTGAATGCGAGGCTAAGTGAATAAATTCTTCCGGCACATTTTTGCCTTTCGTCGCGCCGATCATTTGCCGCTCTTTGTCGACTTCCGAAATGGTGGCATAAGCAAAACCGAGAACGTCCACCACCGAGCTTAAAATGGCTTCGTATATTTTGTCGACCTCGAGATTTTTTCCCGTGGTCGTCTGCTGCACCCTCTCGAAAGCTTGCAACTGCGTAATGATTTTGTTTTTTGCCGCGATCAGATTGGCATTTTGCAACGCGACCGCGGCTTGATTGCCCAGTGTTTCCAAAAAATACTGGTCGTTCATGGAAAAGGAATTGAGCTCCTCACTATCAACGCTGATGACGCCCAGCTCTCTTTTGCTGCCGGTTTCTTTATCGAGATACGTGATCGGGACGACGATCTTGGATTTGACATTGTTGAAGAATGAGAAATACCGCTCCTTTGGCTCGGCGAGCACGTCGTTGGAAAGATAAGTTTTCTGGGTTTTAAAAACGTAGCCCGTCATGCCCTGATATTTGGGCGTGGTTTGATAGAGCAATTGCGCATCATCCGGATTTTTTGAGATCAATGCCCGAAACACCAAACAATCGCTTTTTTCATCGTATAGCTTGATGTACGCCCGCTTGCAGTTGGGCAGCCTCATGCTGCATTGAACGATCTGGTTGAGAATCGCGTCGATTTCCTGCGTCTGCAGCAAAGATTGTCCGGTCGCCAGCAGCGCCTTGGTCTCGCTCAAGTCCTTGGCGATTCCGATAGTGCCGGCTTCTTTGCCATGTTCATCTCGCAGAAGGCTCACGGACAAGCTCAGGAGAATGACGTCGCCACTTTTGCTTTTGAAGGGGGTTTCAAAATTTCTGAGGCGTTTGTCCGGACTTCTGTGTACCCGGCGCTTGATATCTCTCGCCTTGTCAAGTCCTGAAGAATTTTCATCGGAAGGGAAGAAGTCGGCGACATGATAACCGCGCAAATCGCCAAATAAGTTTATGGCCCCCAGATTCATGTACGTCAGAAAACCTTTCTCCGAGCAGATCACCACCGGATCCGGCGTGCTTTCGACGATCAGCTCATAATCTTTCAGCTTTTTCAAAAGACTTGCATTTTTGATCGAAATAACCAGTTTGGTCGTGAGAATTTTCATCAAACGTTCATCAAAGTCTTTTGTAAATCCGGAATTTTTTAGTGGTTCCCCATCCTCGCCCTTTTTGTTATAAGCAAAAAACAACCCAATAAGATCACCTTCTTTGTCAAGCATCGGATAAACAAGCTCGGAATAAGTCTCTTGCGATTTTAAAAAATCTACGGGCTTGGGTTTAGCTTGTGCTCTGAGTTTTTGAAGCTCTTCACCATAGAGATTAAAAACTCTTTTTTGATTGGCCATGTAACCGGTTAGTCCGCCTCGAGGATCATCTGTAATAAGCAAGGATTTCCCCAGTAAATCACTCACCTTGCCTTCCTCTGAATAACTGGTTTCCAAGACAACGGAATCACCTTTAACCAACCACAGGCTGCATAATTCCGCATCAAGGATTTCAAGGGTCTTTTCAACGATAAAATCGAGTTTTTCTTGCAAAGTAATATTGTCGAATTCGGAAAGCAAAACGTCGCTCGCATCGGAAAGTAGTTTGAGTTTCTTAATCATCCGGTCACTGCTGGCGAGTTTTTGTGATTCTTGCAACACTAATGTACATAGTTCGGCCACCGGTTGTGCAATGTCAATATCTTCTTTATGAAAGTGTTCTTTTTGATCGGATTCAAAGATTAGCAGTCCGAGAGGTTTTGTTGATGATCGTCTTAAAGGTAGCACCATCTGCGAAGGGTGGTTGGCAGTTTTAAGAGAAAGCTCCCCGTTTTGATGAATATAACCGCTGGAAGCATGCCCATTGAATAATTCTCTTAGACGTAAAGGCGCTTCTTGAAGCATAATGACACATCCGGATTTCTTAGTCGCCGTTAAGAAGGCACAGTTTTGGCCATAACAACACTCAAGCCGATCCAGCGCCTGATCATAAAGTAGCACACATGCCCGCTCGGATCGTGTGATTTTAATCGCACTGGCGACAATTCCTTCAAGCAGATAATTGTCCAATTGAATGTGTTCGCGCTTCACAGGACACCTCATCCCTAATTAAATTTTTTTTCCGCAATTAAATTGATTGTTGATAATTTAATTAAAAAGTTTGTTCAATAATTGTCTCATGGATGTGACGGTTAATTTATATATCATGGATGATTGAAGTCGCCTCAGGGATGCAAGGCTAACAAATGTCAAGGATGGCCGCAATTGGCGTCCACAGCATCCATGGGTCGACAGCAATGTTTAGTGGAAACGGACAAGAACGAATTGCAACCATTGGCGGCACTTTTGATGTGCTTCATATAGGGCATAAAGAATATATTCGCTTAGCCTTCGAATACGCTGATCGAGTTCTAATTTATGTGAATTCTGATAAATATACCAATGGAAAAAAACATTATAGTGTAAGATCTTATGAATACAGAGTCACACGCCTGACAAACTTTATTCGTGAAATAGGATGCGAAAATCGATACGAAATACGTTGTCTTCATAGGCTGGAGCAATTGGAAGCTGATTATCTTGAAACTGATGGCCTTCGAGATAAAATTTTCATGGCAATAGTTTCTCCCGACTATTATGATTTTTTTCTTAATATAAATCGCATCCGAGAAGCTAGGCGCATGAAGAGTTTTTTGATTTTAGTGAAACTTAGAAAACTTGATAATGAAAATAAGGATATTTCATCATCACTTATTCATAATCTTACCAATATAGATCATGCACCCAATATTGAATTATCCTTACAATAGTTTTATAGGATGATTCTCACCAATTATCGCGCTTCAGGCGTTGGGATTTATATAGTGTCTTTTTAACCAACTACTTAAACCATCAAGCCCCGGAAATAAGACTCGTTCATTAATGTTGGCCTTATCAAGCTTATCTCTAATCTCCCACTTTAGCTCAGCAGGAATAATGATCTTGCGATACAAAGACGGATGTTTTTTGAGCCAATCATCGAGCAAAACCTTTGGATCGGACATTATCGAAAAAAGCGCGTATTGATTCACAATCCTTTCATCCAAGGAAGGAGGTTCAAAAAATGCGACAAATTTAGATCGAGAAAGAGTATCAAATTCATCTAGAGATTTGGCGACTTTATTCAGCATTTCGACAGTAAGCGCATAACCGCCATATTCTTTTAAAAGAGATTTAAGTTTAGTTGGCAGTAATTTACGGCTTTCGATGAAATTAACGCACCAAATGGTACCGTTTAAACTAAATTGTTCTAAGTCGCATGTCGCAAAATGCGCTGCTATAAGAGGCGAAAATGTCCAATCTAATAATCGTGTGGGAAGACCATGATGCTCTGCAACGGATAACCAATTCCAAATTGAATCTTGCGGAACCACATCACGATGAGCATACTTTCTAAAGTTACGAAGTAACTGTTTTTCCATCTTAACATAATTCCCACCAAGCCGCATCAGCGTCGTTTTTAATTGGTAACTTTCATCTGAAAGCCCGCGAAAAACATAATGTGATCGGAAACGCTTAATTTTCGGATCCCATGATTTGTCAAAGAGCTTTTCAACTAAATCGCTAAAGCTTGAAATAGTTATTTCGTTCATTCAAGCCTTCTCCACTTGATTAGTTCAAGCGATAAACATGCCAGCTTTCATGGACAATTTGGCAATCTATAATTGTATGTAAAATATAAATTCATTCAATAAATTAGTGAGATGGGATTAAAAAACTGGAGACGTTTCTCACCATCTCTGATGTGAAAAACCGCCAGCCGAAGGAATTGGCCCCGCCGAATAACCAAGCCAAGGGATGCTGGGGTGGAAACATAATAGCAAAGTTTTTCCATGCTGTCAAGGTGATTTTTCCGCACCACGAATTTTGAAGACAAAACCCTCACCTTCCTTTTCCACTTCCACAATCACTTCGCCCGACGATGGTTGCGTTTCCGACAAGTTCTTGAGCTTCGCGTTGATTTGTTCCAACAAGCCGAGGCGCTCGCTCAGCGCGTCAAGCGCGAGCAGGGCAAGCAGGCCGATGATCACCGCATCGGCCACGCGCAATTGGATGTAGTCGAGGGAGAAGAGAAACTCAATGATGGAGGCAATGGCAGCGCTCACCAACGGAACGAATTTTCCGAGCTTTTTGAACATCGTGGTTCTCGCAATTGTGATGAGATAACCTCGCTTTTGCTTTATAACGAATAAAAAAGCCAACGACTCGCCGGACTTCACCCCCTGAGGCCGGTGCCGTTGGCTGGTTAAAAATTCTACAATTGACAATTGCAATGGTCAATTTAAAATCATTCTGCGCCGAGGAATTTTTGGATGCTGGCCGGCGTGAACCAAGTCGGGGTCATCAATGCCATTAAATTTGAGCAGCGCCGGCAAGGCGACGCCATAACGTTCGGCGATCTCGCTCAACGTATCGCCAGGGCGCACGAGTAGTCCGATTCCAAATTAACATAGCAATGGATTACAAACAATTTTAAACAACAGCGATTTCATCAAGTTTGTATTTCCATTTGAACACGATTGGCATTTCATTGATTTCGTCGAGATATTT
>Ga0187892_10004432_pt1 | contig 23565 bp, 22 predicted proteins | sample MA1701073metaG_FD_139345 | JGI IMG/M metagenome (GOLD analysis project Ga0187892, IMG submission 139345) | Bio-ooze microbial communities from a basaltic lava cave in the Kipuka Kanohina Cave System on the Island of Hawaii, USA - MA170107-3 metaG ... | reverse complement strand
GTTGGAGTAGTCGTCGGTCCAGGTCCGCAGGTCGGCCCGGTCCTCCGCCGGTACCGCTCCGCGCTTCACGATCGCCTCGCGCTTGAGCGCCGCGGGGTCGCGCGACACCAGCACCCAGTCGCTGCGCGACTTGCGCGAGTATTCCGCCTCGTCGTCGTCGTCGCGCACCAGCACCGCGTGCGCGCCGTGCTCGCGCGCGAGGCGCGCCACCACCGGGATCAGGTCGAGGAAGCGGTTCGAGACGTGGAACGCGACGATGCCGCCGGGCTTGATGTGCTGGAGGTAGGTACCGAGCGCCTCGCGCGTGATCAGGTGGACCGGGATGGCGTCGCTCGAGAACGCGTCCACCGCGAGCACGTCGAAGCGCCGCGGCGGCTCGCGCTCGAGCGTCAGGCGCGCGTCGCCGAGCGCGAGCTCGATCTTGGCCGCGCTGTCGCGCAGGTAGGTGAACTCGTGCAGCGCGACCTGGATCACGCGCGAATCGATGTCGTAGAAGCGATACAGGTCGCCCGCGCGCCCGTACGCCGCGATCGTGCCGGTCCCCAGGCCGATCACCCCGACGCGCGCCGGGGCGGCGCCGAGCGACTGGATCGCCGCGCCGATGCCGGAATCCTCGTGGTAGTAGGTGGTGACCTGGGCGCGGAACTTGTCGTGCATGTACTGCTCGCCGTGCATGATGGCGCCGTGCACCAGGCGGCGCAGGTGCGACTCCTCGCCGAAGCGGCCGAACTCCTTGACGCGCAGCACGCCGTAGAAGCTGCGCGTGGCGACGATCACGTTCTTCTGGTAGCGGAAGCCGTCGTAGGCGGCGCAGCCCGCGATGCCGAGCAGCACTGCGAGGCTCAGCCAGCGCGCGGCGAAGTTGATGCTCGCGAAGCGCAGCGCCGCGAGCGTGCCGAGCACCACCAGGCCGATGCCGAGCTCGTAGTAGCCGCTGAAGGCGAGCGGCGCGACCACCGCCACCAGCAGGCCGCCGAGCGCGCCGCCCGCCGACACCGCGAGGTAGAACGCGGTGAGCCGGCGCGGCGCCGGCCGCAGCCGGTAGAGCTCGCCGTGGCAGAACAGGCACCCGAGGAACAGGCCCGGCAGGAACACGCCGACCTGCACCGGCAGGTCGAACTGGTAGTCGGTCTCGACCAGCAGCCAGCCCATGACGCAGATCCAGACGAGCAGCAGCGGCCACAACCACTGGGGGCGATACCAGCCCTCGCCTTCGAAGGTGATGATGAAGGTGGCGAGGTAGAGCGCCAGCGGCACGAGCCAGAGCAGCGGCACCGCGGCGACGTTCTGCGTCAGGTGGTTGGTCACCGCGAGCAGCAGCACCGAGCCGGTCGCCGAGAGCGCGAGCCAGAGGAACCAGGGGCTTCTTTCTTCCCCGGCGCTGGTCTGCTCCACCGCCGGCGCCGCCTTGGGCGTGAGCCAAGCGACCGCCGCGCACAGGACGGCGAAGACGGCGAACAACCACGACCACAGCCCGACCTGCCCGGCGCCGCCGAGGTTGGGCTCGAGCAGGAACGGGTAGCCGAGGAGCGCGACCAGCGAGCCGAGGTTGGAGACCGCGAACAGGCGATACGGGTTCTCGCCCGGCCGCGCGCGCGCGAACCAGGCCTGCAGGAGCGGGCTGTTCGCCGCCAGCAGGAAGTACGGCAGGCCGACGGCCGCGCCGAGCAGCAGCAGGATCCAGGTCACCGGCTCCTCGGTCCCGGCCGGCTTCCACGCCTCGTTCGGCGCGACCGGCAGGGTCACGAGCGCCGCGACGAGGAGCGCGGTGTGGATCAGCGGCTCGAACCTGCGGCTCGCGTACTTCTGCAGCAGGTGCGCGTAGGCGTAGCCCGCGAGCAGCAGCGCCTGGAAGAACAGCATGCAGGTGGTCCACACCGCCGCGCTGCCGCCGAACCACGGCAGGATCAGGCGCGCGATCAGCGGCTGCACCAGGAACAGCAGGAACGACGAAAGAAAAATCGTGCCCGCGTAGAGCACTACTTGATTTCTTTCTGGAAAGGCCTCTTCAGCATCCACGCGGCGATCGCGTCGACGGTTTCGGGCTCTCTTCCGAAGAAGCCGTGCTGCGCGAACGGATCGCAGGGCGCGCTCTCGGGGGTCTTGCCGCCCTCGACCGAGACGAGCGGAAAGCGCCCGGCGAGCCGCGCTGCGTCGCGGTACGGCGTCCCCGCGCAGCCGTCGTCCACGTGGTGCACGAGGAGCAGCGGCATCTTGACCTTCGACCAGTCGAACGACGCCAGCATCGGCGTCAGCGCGCGCCCGCCGCCGTAGAAGTACGACGCGCTCAGCACCACGCCCGCGATCTCGCCGTCGAGCGCCACCGCGAGGTGCGCGGCCGAGTAGGTGCTGCGGCTCGTGCCGACGACGAACACCGGCAGGCCGGGATGTCGCTTCTTGATCTCGGCCACCACCGCGCGCATGTCGGCGGCGTGCGCCGCGCTCGCGCGGAAGTGGTCGCTCATGCCCTGGCCGGCCTGCTGGTCGCTCGGGTTGTCCAGGATCACCGGCAGGATGGCGTTGCGGATGAACTCGCGCCGCGAGCGCGGCAGGAAGTTGCCCTGGCCGAACTTGACCTGGCCGCCCTCGTTCCGGAGATTGATGTTGCCGCCGCCGCCGATCAGGAGCAGCGCCGCGGCCTCGGGCTTGCGCTCGCCCATGCTGGCGATGAAGAACGGCAGCGTCACGCCCGGCCGGGTTTGCAACGTGACGATTTCCTGGGCCTGGGCAAAGGCCGCAACCCCCACGAGCACGAATGCCAGAAGCTTCAAACGCGCTTGGCGAGCTCGGCGGCGAGCCCGGTGTACCGCGCGGGCGTGAGCGCGAGCAGGCGCTTCTTCGCCTCGGGCGGGATCGGCAGCCCCTTCACGAACGCGGCGAGCTGGCGGCGCTCGAGGCGCTTGCCGCGGCTCATCGCCTTCAGCTTGTCGTAGGCGTTCGCCACGCCGTGGCGGCGCATCACCTGCTGCACCGCCTCGGCGAGCACCTCCCAGTTGGCCTCGAGGTCGGCGGCGAGGCGCGCCGGGTCGGCGTCGAGCTTGGCGAGCCCGCGCAGGCACGCGGCGTAGGCGAGCAGCGTGTAGCCGAGCGCGGCGCCGACGTTCCTCTGCGCGGTCGAGTCGGACAGGTCGCGCTGCCAGCGCGACACCGGCAGCTTCTCGGCGAGGTGGCGCAGCAGCGCGTTGGCCAGGCCGACGTTGCCCTCGGAGTTCTCGAAGTCGATCGGGTTGACCTTGTGCGGCATGGTCGAGGAGCCGACCTCGCCCGCCCTCGCCTTCTGCCGGAAATAGCCGAGCGAGATGTAGCCCCACAGGTCGCGGTCGAGGTCGAGCAGCACGCTGTTCGCGCGCGCGTAGGCGTCGAGCAGCTCGGCGAGCCAGTCGTGCGGCTCGATCTGCGTGGTGTAGGCGTTGAATTCCAGCCCCAGGCGCCCGACGAAGCGCCGGCAGAAGCGCTCCCAGTCGAAATCCGGGTAGGCCATGAGGTGCGCGTTGTAGTTCCCCACCGCGCCGTTGACCTTGCCGAGCACCGCGACCGCGGCGATGCGGCTGCGGGCGCGCTCGAGCCGGTGCGCGAAGTTCGCGATCTCCTTGCCGAGCGTGGTCGGCGTCGCCGCCTGGCCGTGGGTGCGCGACAACATGGGCAGCGCGGCATGTTTACGTGCCAGATTTTTGAGTGAAACAATCAGCCGGTCGAGCTTCGGCAGCATCACCTTCTCGCGCGACTCGGCGATCATCAGCGCGTAGGCGAGGTTGTTGATGTCCTCGGAGGTGCAGGCGAAGTGGATGAACTCGAGCGCGCGCGCCGCCTCGGCGTTCCGGCCGAGCTTGGCCTTCAGCCAGTACTCGAGCGCCTTGACGTCGTGGTTGGTCTCGAGCTCGATGTTCTTGATGTGCTCGGCGTCGCGCTCCGAGAATGCCTTCAGGAGGGAATTGAATCCTTTCGCCGTCTTGGGCGAGAACGGCTTCAACTCCTTGATGGTCTTATCGGAAGCCAGCGCCTGGAGCCATTCCAGCTCGATGCGCAGGCGGTAGCGGATGAGGGCCTGCTCGCTGAAGTAGCCGCGCAGCGGATCTGCGGTCCTTGCGTACCGGCCGTCGAGAGGCGACAGCGCGGCGAGCGGCGAGGGCATGGGGCTCTATTATAAGGGGATGCGAATTTCGCTTTCCGCGGTGAGCCGCGAAGCGCGCGCTTGCAGGTTTTGCGAAGAGAAGCTCCCGCAAGCGCCGAGGCCGATATTCCTGGTCGGTAAAACCGCAAGGCTCCTGATCGTGGGCCAGGCGCCGGGGCGGCGGGTGCACGAGACCGGCATTCCCTGGAACGATCCGTCGGGCGACGTGCTGCGCGGCTGGCTCGCGATGCAGCGCACTGATTTCTACGACACCTCGCGCATCGCCATCGTGCCCACGGGGCTCTGTTATCCCGGGACCGTGAACGGCGCCGACCTGCCGCCGTGCGCCGAGTGCGCGCCGCTGTGGCAGCCGCGCTTCCGCGCCGCGCTGCCGGAGATACGGCTTACGCTGCTCGTGGGCGGCTACGCGCAGAAGTATTATTTGAAGGACCGGCGGAAGAAAACCCTCGCCGAGACCGTTCGCTCCTACCGCGACTACCTGCCCGAGCTTTTCCCGTTGCCGCACCCGAGCTGGCGCAACCTCGCCTGGCTGCGGCGCAACCCGTGGTTTGTAAAGAATGTCATCCCGGCGCTCAGGCGGCGCGTTATGGCTCTATAATCCGCGCCCCGATGAAGCTGCTCGCCTCGCTCGCCAGCCCCTACACCCGCAAGGTGCGCATAGTGCTCGCCGAGAAGAAGATCGAGTGCGACATGGAGCTGGTGGACGTCAACCCGGTCGACAACCCGGTCAACGGCCACAACCCGCTCGGCAAGATCCCGACCCTGCTGCTCGACGACGGCACGCCGCTCTACGACTCGCGCGTGATCGTCGAATTCCTCGACGGCCGCTCGCCCATTAACCGCCTGATCCCGGACGAGACGCGCGAGCGCATCGCGGTGCGACGCTGGGAGGCGCTCGCCGACGGGGTGCTCGACGCGGGCCTGCTGGTGCGCTACGAGTCGCTGCGCGACAAGAAGGAGCGCAGCAAGGCCTGGACCGACAAGCAGGTCGCGCGCATGAAGCGCGGCATGGAGCAGATGTCGGGCGAGCTCGCCGAGCGCCCCTGGTGCCACGCCGAGCGCTACTCGCTCGCCGACATCGCGGTCGGCTGCTGCCTCGGCTGGCTCGGCTTCCGCAAGCCCGGCGAGGTCGACTGGCACGCCGAGTACCCGGCGCTCGGCCGGCACTACGAGAAGCTGATGGCGCGGCCGGCGTTCACCGACACCGTCCCGCAGGTTCCGACTCAGGTTCCGACTCAGGTTCCGAGATAACCGCGGCCTACTTCGCCGGGAGCTTGATGCCCTCGCGCCGCAGCGCGTTCTGCACGCGGCGCTCGATCTCCGGCTCGAGCCCCTGCCCCCAGGCCTGGCCCGCCACCATGCTTTCTAGGTGATCACGCCCCCGCCCAGGCACACCTCGCCGTCGTAGAGCACGACCGACTGCCCCGGCGTCACGGCCCACTGCGGCGCCGAAAAATCGACCCGGATCTCGCTCTCCAGCACTTTCGAAAGCGTGCACGGCGCGTCCGCCTGGCGGTAGCGCGTCTTCGCCGTGTGCGCCGACGGCGCCGCCGGCGGCTTCCCCGCGACCCACGCCGCGTCCCCGGCGTGCAGGCTCTTCTTCATCAAGAGCGGGTGGTCGTGGCCCTGCACGACCACCAGCTCGTTTTCGGGAATGCGCTTCTCGGCCGCGTACCAGGGCTCACCCGCGCCGCCGATGCCGATGCCCTTGCGCTGGCCGATCGTGTAGAACGCCAGACCGATATGCTCGCCGACGATTTTTCCCTCAGGAGTTTTTATCGCTCCAGGCACGCGCGGAAGGTAGCGGTTCAGGAACTCCCGGAACGGCCGTTCGCCGATGAAGCAGATGCCGGTCGAGTCCTTCTTCGCGTGGTTCGGCAGCTTTGCCTCGAGCGCGAGGCGGCGCACGTCCGGCTTCCTCATCTCGCCGACGGGAAACATCACGCGGGAGAGCTGCTCCTGCGTCAGGCGGTGCAGGAAGTAGCTTTGGTCTTTCGCGCCATCCTTTCCCCGGAGAAGCTTCACCCCGTCGGTTCTCGCGTAGTGCCCGGTCGCGATTTTCTCCGCGCCCAGCCGCATCGCATGGTCGAGGAACGCGCGGAACTTGATCTCGGCGTTGCACAGCACGTCGGGGTTGGGCGTGCGCCCGGCGGCGTACTCGCGCAGGAACTCGGCGAATACGCGCTCCTTGTACTCGGCGGAGAAGTTCACCGCCTCGAGCTCGATGCCGATCGCGTCGGCCGCCGCGGCGGCGTCGACCAGGTCCTCGCGCGTCGAGCAGTACTCGTCGTCATCGTCGTCCTCCCAGTTCTTCATGAACAGGCCGACCACCTCGTGCCCCGCGCGCTTCGCGAGCAGCGCCGCGACCGAGGAGTCGACCCCGCCCGACATGCCGACCACGACCTTCACGAGAACTCCGGCGAGAACACCTCGAGCGGGAAGCTGCGCCCGGCGAGGAAGTCCTCGACGCACTTCTGCACCAGCGGCGAGCGGTGCTCCGCCCGCCTCTCCTTCAGCTCCTCGGGCGTCAGCCAGTGCAGCGCGACGATTTCCTTGTCGAGCGGCCTTTTCTCGGCTTCCCCGACCTTTCCACGGAAGCAGAAGCGCAGGAACGTGAAGTCCTTCGCCGGGTCGCGCCAGCGGTAGACCCCGACCAGCGCGGTGGGCTCGAAGCGGTGCGCGGTCTCCTCCAGCACCTCGCGGCGGCACGCGGCGGGGAGCGACTCGCCCGGGTCGAGGTGGCCCGCCGGCTGGTTGAGCACCAGCCTGCCCGAGATCCGCTCCTGCACCAGAAGGAACTTCCCTTGGCGCTCGATGACGGCGGCGACCGTCACGGAAGGCTTCCAGACACCCATTACATTCGCCTTCGGCTCAGGCCGCCTTCTTGGTGTTCTTGCGGATGAAGTCGGCCATGCGCTGCACCCCGGCCTCGATCGCCTGGTTCGAGGCGGCGTAGGAGAAGCGCAGGTGCTGGCCCTCGCCCGGGACGCGGGTGCCGAAGTGGATGTCGGCGAGCACCGCCACCCCCGCCTCGTGCAGCAGGCGCTTCCTGAACTCCTCGGAGTCGGCGGCGCCGATGCGGCGGCAGGCCTCGGTGACGTTCGGCCAGACGTAGAACGCGCCGCCGGGCACCTGGCACCTCACCCCCGGCACCTCGTTCAGCAGGCCCACGATGAGATTTCTTCTTTCCAGGAAAGAATTCTTCATCGCGGCCGCCGCCTCCTGCGGCCCGGTCACCGCCTCGAGCGCGGCCCACTGGCTGATCTGCGAGGCGCACGAGTCGGTGTTGGTGATCCAGCGCGTGAACACCGGCGCGAGCTTCGGGCTGGCGGTGAAGCCGATGCGCCAGCCGGTCATCGCCCAGGTCTTGGAGGCGCCATCCGAGATGATGGTGCGCTCGTACATCCCCGGCGCCTGCGCGATGGAGAAGAAATCGCCCTGGAACACCAGCCGCGAATAGATCTCGTCCGCGTACACCCAGACCTGCGGATGCTTCTTGAGAATTTCAGCTATTTGCTGAAGCTCCGAGCGCGTCAGGCATCCGCCAGTTGGGTTGTGCGGGTAGTTGAGGATCAGGAGCCTGGTCTTCTTGTTGAGCAGCTTCTCGAGCTCCGCCGGGTCGAACGAGAAGTTCCGGTTCTCGTGCAGGTGGATCGGGACGGGCTTCGCGCCGTGCGCGAGGATCTGCGACTCGTAGATCGGGAAGCCGGGGTTGGGGTAGATCACCTCGTCGCCCGCGCCGTGGTCGGTGCCCGACAGGATGGCGTAGGCGATGAAGGGCTTGGCGCCGGCGCCGACCACCACGTCCTCGGCCCGGATCGGCAGCCCGCCGCGCATGCGCCCGAGGTACTGGGCGGCGGCCTGCCTTAGTTCGTCGATTCCCGCTGAGGGCGTATAGCCGTGCTTGCCGCCCTTGATCGCCCGGATCGCGGCCTCCTGCACGTTGTCGGGCGCCGGGAAGTCGGGCTGGCCGATGCAGAAGCTGACGATGTCCTTGCCCTGGCGCGCGAGCGCGTTCACCTCGGCCAGCACGACGAAGGCGTTTTCGGTGCCGAGGCTCGAGGCCCGGCGGCTGATCTCAGGCATAAATGGGGTCAGATCAACTTTTTCAGAGACCGATTCTATCGGAGTACCATCGGCCCAGAAAAAGTTGATCTGACCCCATTTACGGATGACTCATGCTGGTTAATTGCGTCGCCTACCAGGACGGCCGCAAGGTCGGCGACATCGACCCGAAGGCGATCAGCGAGCACCTCGCGCGCCCCGGCACGTTCGTCTGGGTGGCGCTGCGCGACGCGACCAAGGAAGAGCTCGAGGAGATGCGCGAGGAGTTCGACCTGCACGAGCTCGCGGTCGAGGACGCCCGCGTCGGCCACCAGCGGCCCAAGATCGAGGAGTACGGCGACTCGCTGTTCGTGGTGCTGCACACGATCGAGGTCGAGGGCGACGAGCTGAAGGCGGGCGAGGTCCACGTGTTCGCCGGCCGCAACTACGTGCTCTCGGTGCGCCACCGGACCGAGCGCGGCTTCCAGGACGTGCGCGCGCGCGCCGAGCGCGAGCCCGAGCTCCTGAAGAACGGCTCGGGCTACGTGCTGTACGCGCTGATGGACGCGGTGGTCGACCGCTACTTCCCGGTGCTCGACGCGGTCGAGATGGAGCTGGAGAAGCTGGAGGAGCGGCTCTTCAGCCCGGGGGCCTCGCCGCGCGAGAACATCGAGGCGCTCTACTACGTGAAGCAGAAGCTCACCACGCTCAAGCACGCCGCCGCGCCGCTGCAGGAGAACGCCGGCAAGCTCTACGGCGGGCGCGTCCCCGGCGTGTGCATCGGACTCGGCGAGTATTTCCGCGACGTCTACGACCACCTCGTGCGCATCAACCAGTCGATCGACGCCGCGCGCGACACGGTGAGCACCGCGATCCAGGTCGCGCTCGCCATGGTCGCCACCGGGCAGGGCGAGATCACGCGGCGGCTCGCCGCCTACGCCGCGCTGGTGGCGGTGCCGACGATGATCGCCGGCGTCTACGGCATGAACTTCGAGCACATGCCCGAGCTGAAGTGGCAGCTCGGCTACCCGCTCACCATCGCGGTGATGGTGGGGCTCGATCTCTTCCTCTTCTGGCGTTTCCGCAAGGCGGGATGGATCTGAAGATCGACCCCGCGCGGTACTGGAAGACGCTCGAGCGCTCGGCCGAGATCGGCGTCGGGCGGCCCGGCGGCCTCGCGCGCGTCGCGCTCTCCGACGCCGACCGCGAGATGCGCGACCAGTTCGTCGCCTGGTGCCGCGAGGCGGGTTGCGCGGTCACGGTCGACGGCGTGGGGAATCTCTTCGCCCGCAGGGCGGGAACGGACGATTCGCTTCCCCCGGTCACGGTGGGAAGCCACCTCGACACGCAGGTCAACGGCGGTCGCTACGACGGCATCGTGGGGGTTCTCGCGGGGTTGGAAATCCTCAGGAGCCTCGACGACAAAAACGTCAAAACCAAACGGCCGATCGAGGTCATCAACTGGACCAACGAGGAAGGCGCGCGCTTCTCGCCGCCGATGATCGCGGCGGGCGCCTTCGCCGGCGTCTACCCGGTGGACTGGGTGCTCGACCGGCGCGACGACGAGGGCCGGCGGCTGGGCGACGAGCTCAGCCGCATCGGCTACGCGGGCGCGGCGCCGGTCGGCGGGCGCAAGCTCGACGCTTACTTCGAGCTGCACATCGAGCAGGGGCCGCTGCTCGACGCAAGACACATCGACGTCGGCGTCGTCACCCACGGCTACACCGCGCACGGCTTCATCGTCGAGGTCAAGGGCGAGACCGCGCATACCGGCCCCTGGCCGATGGACAAGCGCAGGAACGCGCTCGTCGGCGCGGCGATGCTCGCGGTCGCGGCGCACGAGATCGGCTGGAAGTACCACGCGACGCAGGGCAAGGGCACCGCCGCGCGCATCGTCGCCTGGCCGAACAGGCCCGGCATCCTCTCGGACTGGGCGCAGTTCACCGGCGACCTGCGCCACGAGGACCCGAAGGAAGCTGAAAAGATGTTGAACGACTTCCGCGTCGCAATGGCGGAATGCGCAAAACGCGCGAACGTCGAGATGAGGATCATCGACCAGTGGACCTGGAACGCGGAGCTCTTCGACCGGGAATGCATCGCGCTGGTGCGCGACATCGCGAAGCGCCTGGGGCTCGCGTCGCTCGACCTGCCCTCGCAGGCCGGCCACGACGCCTACCACGTGGCGCGCGTGGCGCCCACCGCGATGATCTTCTCGCCTTGCAAGGACGGCATCACCCACAACAACAAGGAGCACGCCGACCTCGAGCGCACCGTGCCCGCAGTCAATGTGCTGGCGAACGTGGTGCTGGAGCGAGCGAACCGCTAGGAAAGCGTCTTCAGCACCTCGGCCACGGTGCCGAGCATCTGGTCGAGGTGCTTCTTTTCGGCGATGAGCGGCGGGCAGAAGGCGAGCGCATCGCCCACCGGGCGCACGAACACGCCCTTGTCCCAGCATTTCTCGAACGCCTCGAACGCGCGGTCGCCGTAGGCGCCCGGGCGCGAGGCGAGCTCGACCGCGCCGATCAGCCCGAGGTTGCGGCAGTCGATGACGTTCGGCAGGCCTTTCAGGGAATGCACGCCGTCTTCAAAGTGGGAAGCCAAACCATTCCCCCGCGAAAACAGATCTTCCTCCTCGTAGACATCGAGCGCGGCGATACCGGCGGCGCAAGCGAGCGGGTGCCCGGAGTAGGTGTAGCCGTGGAAGAACTCGATGCCGGAGTCCTCGGCGCCCATGAAGGTCTCGTAGATGGAATTTTGCACGATGACGCCGCCCAGCGGCACCGCGCCCGAGCTCACGCCCTTGGCGAAGGTGATGAGGTCGGGCTCGATGCCGAAGCGCTGCGCGGCGAACGGCGCGCCGAGGCGCCCCCAGCCGGTGATCACCTCGTCGAAGATGAGCAGGATGCCGTGGCGCGTGCAGATCTCGCGCAGGCGCTCGAGGTAGCCCTTGGGCGGGATGAGCACGCCGCCCGAGCAGGAAACCGGGTCGACGATCACCGCCGCGATGTTGGAAGCATCGTGGCGCGCGACGATGCGCTCGAGCTCGTCGGCGAGCTCCACGCCTGTTGCCGGCTGCCCCCTGGAAAAGGCGTTCCCGGGCAGATGGGTGTGGGGCAGATGGTCGACGCCCGGGAGCAGGATCCCGCTGTAAGCCTTGCGGTTCGACGGCACGCCGCCGACCGAGATGCCGGCGATGTTCACGCCGTGGTAGGAGCGCTCGCGGCCGACGAAGCGCGTGCGCGCGCCCTCGCCGCGCAGGCGGTGATAGGCCACGGCCATCTTGAGCGCGGTATCCACCGCTTCCGAGCCGGAGTTGGTGAAGAACACATGGCCCAAGCCGCGGGGGGCGAGCGCGGCGATGCGCTCGGCGAGCCGGAACGCGAGCGGGTGGCCGAGCGAGAACGAGGCCGCGAAGTCGAGCTCGCCCGCCTGGCGGCGGATCGCCTCGACGATGCGCGGCCGGGCGTGCCCGGCGTTGACGCACCACAGCGTCGCCAGGCCGTCGAGCACCCGGGCGCCCTCGGCGGTGGTGAAATGCATGTCCTTCGCCGCCACCACGAGCTTCGGCCGGGCCTTGAAGCGCCGGTTGTCGGTGAACGGCATCCAGTAGTGCTCGAGGTTGAGCGCGCTGGCCGCGGACAGGTCTCTCTGGTTCATGCCCTGATTTTGACAGGCGACCTACAGCCGGAGTTCGGCGCGCAATAGTTCCCACGGCACAGCGACGCCGCCGTCGGGCCGCCGCCCGATCAGCCCGAGCGCTGCCAACTGCGTCACATCGGTGTGGACGTTCTTGTAATCGCGCTCCAGGCGCTTCGCCAGCTCGTAGATCGACAACGGGCCCTCGGCGCGCAGTTTTTGCAGTAGGGCCCATCTTGCAGGGCTGAGGGTTTTCAATAACGACGGCAGATCCTCGAAACTCAGGATTTCCAAAGGCCGCATGGCGCGGCCTTCCCGCACCCGGTTCCACGCCGCCTCCAAGCGGTCGAGCGCGTCGCCCGCCGCGCCCAGGCGGATCTCAAGCCGCCTGGACATCGCGCTCGAAGTCGTAGCGCAGCTGCTCCACCGACTTGAAGTTGTAGCGGCGCTTGTTGTCGTAAACGACGCCGCGCCAGCTCAGCCGGTAGCGCAGGTCGTCGTGCAGCTCGATCTCGAGGATTCCGTTCGCGGTCACCAGCGTTTCCCGCAGGAGCAACATATGGCTTAGCGTACCATACCCTGGGAGGCGTAAAATACCCGTGTGAAGGACTTTTTCAACCTCTACCGCCACGGGTTTGCGCGCTTGGCGGTGGCGACGCCGCTGGTGCGCGTCGGCGACCCGCGGCACAACCTCGAGGCGACGCTCGAGCTGATGCGCGAGGCGGCGCGCGAGAAGGCGCTGCTCGCGGTGTTCCCCGAGCTCGGGCTCTCGGCCTACAGCTGCGAGGACCTGTTCCACCAGCAGGCGCTGATTGAAGCCGCGGAAGATGCCTTGGCGTCGCTTCTCAAAGGGACGAAAAACCTTCCACTTGCGGCGCTGGTCGGCCTGCCGGTGGCGATCGACGGGCTGCTCTACAACTGCGCGGCGCTCGTGTGCCAGGGCCGGCTCGCCGGCGTGGTGCCGAAGATCTACCTGCCGAACTACCGCGAGTTCTACGAGGGCCGCCAGTTCACCCCCGGAGATACCGCGCGCCAGACCGAGATCCGGCTGGCCGGCCAGGCCGCGCCGTTCGGCGCCAACCTGCTGTTCCGGCTCTCGCCGAAGCTCGTCCTGCACGTCGAAATCTGCGAGGACCTGTGGGTCCCGACCCCGCCCTCCTCGTTCGCGGCGCTCGCCGGCGCCACCGTGATCGCCAACCTCTCGGCGTCGAACGTGGTGATCGGCAAGGAAGGCTACCGCCACCAGCTCGCCGGCAACCAGTCGGCGCGCTGCCTCGCGGCCTACCTCTACAGCGCGGCAGGGCTGGGCGAGTCGACCACCGACCTCGCGTGGGACGGGCACGCGATGATCTACGAGAACGGCACGCTGCTCGCCGAGTCGCGGCGCTTCGCCGAGCGCGCGCAGCTCGCGCTGGCCGATGTCGACCTCGACCGCCTGCTCGCCGACCGCATGCGGCAGAACACCTTCGGTGCCGCGATGCGCCGCCACGCGGATCAGGCTTTCAGGACCGTGGAGGTGCCGCTGCCGATTCCCGGGGGCAAGCTCCTCCTGGAAAGGAAAATCGATCCTCTGCCCTACGTGCCCGGCGACCCGCGCACGCGCGACGCGCGCTGCGAGGAGGTGTACCGCATCCAGGTGCAGGGGCTCGCCACGCGCATGCGCGCCACCGGCACGAAGAAGCTGGTGATCGGCGTCTCGGGCGGGCTCGACTCGACGCAGGCGCTGATGGTGTGCGCACGCGCGATGGACGAGATGAAGTTGGCGCGCAGGAACATCCTCGCCTACACCATGCCCGGGTTCGCCACCAGCACGCGCACCCGCAGCCAGGCCTGGCAGCTGATGCGCGCGATCGGCGCCACCGCCGAGGAGATCGACATCAAGCCCTCGTGCCTGCAGATGCTGAAGGACCTCGGGCATCCCTTCGCCAAGGGCCGCAAGGTGTACGACGTGACCTTCGAGAACGTGCAGGCGGGCGAGCGCACCAGCCATCTCTTCCGGCTCGCCAACTTCCACGGCGGCATGGTGGTCGGCACCGGCGACCTGTCCGAGCTCGCGCTCGGCTGGGCGACCTACGGGGTCGGCGACCACATGTCGCACTACAACGTGAACGCGAGCGTGCCGAAGACGCTGGTGCAGCACCTCGTCGGCTGGGTGGCCGCCTCGGCGGAGTTCAGCGAGGACGTGAAGCGGGCGCTGCGCCGGGTGCTCGACACCGAGATCACGCCCGAGCTGGTCCCCGGGAAGCAGAAGAGCGAGGCGAGCGTCGGCCCCTACGAGCTGCAGGACTTCAACCTCTACTACCTGCTGCGCTTCGGCTATGCGCCGGCGAAGATCGCCTTCCTCGCCTGGCACGCTTGGCGCCGCAAGTACCGGCTCGCCGAGATCCGCCGCTGGCTCGGGGTGTTCCTCAAGCGCTTCTTCCAGAACCAGTTCAAGAGGAGCGCGGTGCCCAACGCCCCCAAGGTCGGCTCGGGCGGCTCGCTCTCGCCGCGCGGCGACTGGCGGGCGCCTTCGGACGGCGCCGCCGACGCCTGGCTGGCGGATTTGAAGCAGGTGCCTGTCAAAAATTGATCGCGGTCAACCGGCCGTCATCCCCGGACGTTGATATGGCTTAATGCTGTCAAGGGGCGAGCGACGGCCTCCGCTTCACATAAGCAGCCATTGCGTTTCAAAGTAAGGCCCGATGGGGAACGCGGCGTAGTCGAAGTGACGACGGTCGATCAAGCTGATATGCGGGCGTTGGCTAGCCTCAAGACTGTTGTGCGTCACGGAGCTGCCTCGCTCTAGGATCTGAGTTGCCGGCGCGAAGCGCCGGATCAATAACGTCCACGAGGATTCTCCAGCCGGGACTGCACCGCGTTGCCGATCGGGCATGTGAGAGCTCGGTGCGCTAAGTCCTCCTTCCCCTTGCGCTGGTCCGGCACCAATCAGGCGATCGGCTTCAGCTGCTTGGCGATCGCCCAGACGAATCCGGAGAGCTCGCGTGCGACGGCCACCACCACCTTGTTCCTAGGAACGCGGCGCGCCGCGAGCCGGCGAAAGCGGCTGCACAGGCGAAGCTGCGCCTTCCAGGCGATGTCACAGACGCTCTTTGAGAGCCTGGTTTGTCGGCGCGCGATCACCCAAGATACGCGCGCCGGATGGGCGTAGGCGTGGGCCGCCTCGATCATGGCGCGGCGTGCGGAGCTGTTACCCGCTTTGGTGATCGAGCCTTGGCGGCGCCGAGGCCCCGAGGAGTCCTCGCTCGGGATGAGGCCCAGGTAGCCCATGAGCTTGCGCGGCGACTCGAAGCGCCGGAAGTCGCCAAGCTCGGCCACGATGCGCACCGCGTGGATTGCTGACACACCGCGAAGCCCCTGCAGCGCCTCGACCACCGGGCGCCAGTGCCAATGCTCGAGCTGCGCGCCGATCGCAAGCGCCAAGCGTGCAAGGCGCTGCTCGGCCTCCTCGACTGCCTGCACGTACTCCTCGAAAGCGATCTGCTGTGCTGGATGCGGCAACTTGAGATGCGTGATCCAGCGCCGATGCGCCTGCGTCCAGGAGCTGCGGCCCACGTAGCGGATCTCGTTCCTGAGCAGCAGCGCTTGCAGCCGCTGCCTCGCCTGGCGCTGCATGCACACCGCGTCTTCTCGTGCGCGCACGAGATCGCGCATCGCCTCGTCCTTCTCATCGGGCACATAGATCGGCTCGAGCTCCCCCGCACGCGCAAGCCGAGCGAGCTTCATTGCATCTCGCCGGTCGGTCTTCACTCGATCGGCCGCGTTCCTCGGCGTCATCGAGGGCGAGACCACCATGCAACGCAGCCCCTGGGCAGCAAGCTTCCTGTAGAGCCAGAACCCGCATGGCCCCGCCTCGTACACGAACAACGGTGCGCGGTGCGCCGAGCGCAGCTTCCTGATCAGCCTGTCCACCGAATGCGCATCGCCCCCGATGCGCCCGTAATGGCGCGCCTCGCTCTCAGCGGCGATCGCAACATCGATCGATTCCTTGTGCACGTCCATCCCAATAACCGCGGTGCTAGACTTTTCCATGGCCTGCCTCCTTTGCACTTGGTTGACGCCTTCGTGCTCAACATGTGGCTCTGCGCGCTGACACGCGCAACCCACGATACGCCGGAGGCAGGCCGCCTCTTCGCGTTAAGCCATTCTGTCTAGGCTGGGTGTATGGCGGCGAAATCGTCCAGCCTGATGACGCTTCTCAACGTGGCGCCGAGCGCGTTCGCGGGGGGCGATATCGGCGCGTTGCCGCGCATCAAGTCGCTGTCGGCGCTGAAGGCCGAAGTGCAACGGCACTTCGGCAAGCTGTCGGGCAAGGACCTCGAGGCGCTGGTCGGCTGGTTCAACCGGAATTTCTTCCGGCTCGAGCGGTAGGGAATTCGGGGACGGAGCCCTAACTCCACGGCTGCGCAGCTTTCGGAGTTAGGGCTCCGTCCCCGAATTCCTACTTCATGTAGGCGGGCTTGTAGGCCCGGCCGCGGCGCTTGCCGCGCACCGGCGAGCCCTTGGCCGCCTTGCTGCCGAAGTTGTAGCGGTTGTCCTTCATCTCGGCGGCACGCTCGCGCATCATCTTTTCGGCGAGAGTCTCGCGCTTCAGCGCGGCACCGTACTTGCGTTTCATGAGGCTCCTTTGAGCGCGGCTTGCGCGCGTTTCTGCACGTCGAATCCCTCGCAGCCGTAGCCGCTGTCGGCGCCGCAGCCGTGGCGTCCGCCCGCGTCGAGCGCGCGCTGGTAGTAGGTGGCGGCCGCGCCCTTCAGGCCGAGGCCGCCCGCCGCCTCGGCGAGCATGTAGTAGGAAAGGTCGCTCAGGTAGCCGGCCTGCATCACCGACTCGGCGAGGTCGCGCCAGGCCTGCTTCTGGTGGAGCTTGCGCCAGTCGGCCTTGTTGGCTCCGTAGCGGATGGCGCACGCCGCGGTGCAGTCGAACACCGCGGCGCCGCTCTTGAAGCGCTCGAAGGGCTCGGCGAGGAAGGTGAGCTTCTCGCTCTCCTTCGCCGCCTTCGCCGCGTACTCCTCGCGCGTCATCTCGCCCGGGCGGGTGACGACGCGCTCGTTCACCGCCTCCTTCGCGCTCAGGAAGCGCGGCGCCTCGGCGACGCCGCCGGCCTTCGCCGCCACGTAAAAGGGCTCGACCTTCTTGCCGAGCTCGGCGAGGCGCGCGGCGCGGTTCTGCGGCGAGGGGTGCGTGGAGAGGAACTCGGGCGGCCCCTTGCCGCCGCCTTCCTTGGCCATCTTCTCCCACAGCGTGACCGCGGCGCGGGGATCGTAGCCGGCGCGCGCCGCGAGCTCGATGCCGATCTGGTCGGCCTCGGACTCGCCCTCGCGGCTGTTGGGGAGCTGGATCGCGAGCACCGAGGCGAGCTGCAGCCCGGTGAACGCGAGCCCCTGGCCCTCGCGGCTGGTCGAGATCGCGATCGCGGCGACCTGGGTCGCCACCTGCGAGGTCATCGCGATCGACATGCGCTCGCGCGTGTGGTCGGCGAGCGCGTGCGCGATCTCGTGGCCCATGACCTGCGCGATCTCGTCGTCGGTCGCCTTGAGCTTCTCCCACATGCCGGTGTAGATCGCCATCTTGCCGCCCGCCATGCAGAACGCGTTCACCACCTTCGGGTCGTTGATCACCCGCACTTCCCAGGCCCAGCTCGCCGAGTCGGGGCGGAAGCGCACCGCCTGCGCGATCAGCTTGTCCGTGATCTCGCGCACCTTCTCCGCGCGCGGCGTGCCGGTCTCGATCTGGTTCTTCTTGTCGAGCTGCCCCATCATCGTGTTGTAGGCCGCGGCCGACTGCGTCACCGCCATCCTGTCGGAGACGATCATGTACTGGCTTCGGCCAGTGAGCGGGCTGGTCGTACAAGCACTCAAAAGAAGAACTAGAACTAAGGCCGAATCGCGCATGACCCGATGTCTCTGATTCGAACCGGGATTTTACTTCGTGTGGCGCGTTGTGGCGGCGCGCGATGGATTCCGACCGGCGGCTGGCTTAGACTTTCCCCGTCTAGCCATGCTTCTCCCCATCCGCTCCGGCCCGAAGCTCCCCCAGGAGCCCGTTTTCCGGCATCCGCCGCAGTGGATCCACGAGTCGGTGGCCGCAAAGTGCTTCCTCACCCCCGACAAGGCAGCCAAGGCAAGGAAACCGCAGTGTTTTCCCGGCGTGATTCGAAAAGGCGCGCGATCCTGAAGCTGGTGGACCGCATCTCCCTGCGGCCTACCCAAGCGCGCCGTCCCCAGCCCATTCCCCTTCTCGCCAAGGCTGCAGACCGGCAAAAACGGGGTCAGACCCCGATTTCCTAGGCCGGAGTCGCGGTAAACCCGAAGCGCTCGGCGCCGAGCAGCCTGGTGGCGATCGAACCGCCGCGGGTCAGCATGTCTTCGAACGCGGTCTCGAAATCTTCGGGCTCGAGCCTGGCGCCCGCGCGCTCGAGCATCATTTGCGCCGCTCGGCGGCACAGCTCCTTGATGAACGCCGGGCTCACCTTGCCGATGCGGCGGCTGACTTGCGCAATGAGCTCTTCGCCGGGTTGCAACCCGCCGGCATAGCGCCGGAGCAAGAGCCTGCGCTCGCGGTCCTCCGGCAGGCTGATTTCGATCGACTGGTCGACCCGGCCCGGCCGCGCGGCTAGCGCCGGCTCCAGCACTTCCGGCCGGTTGGTGGTGAGGACAAAGAGCACGCGCGCATCCGGACCGGCGCCATCCATTTCGTTCAGCATCCGGTTGAGCGTGGCCGGCGACTGCTGCCAGGGACCTTCCCGGTCCGCGGCCACCAGGTCCACGTCCTCGATCACCACCATGGCGGGCGAGAGGCGGCGCGCCGCTTCGACCGTTTCAGCCAGCCAGCCCATGCGATCGCCGGCCAGCAGGAGTTTCGTGTAAGCGGGTAGCGCGCCGGCGAGGTAGCGCACCAGCATCGTCTTGCCCGTCCCAGGCGGGCCGTAAAGAAGCAGGCCCTTCTGGGCGGACATACCGAAGCCGACGAGCGCGTCGCAGTGAGCGGCGAAACCCAGCGTGCTGCGTTCCACCAGCTCGAGCACGCCCGGTGCCAGCACGATCTGCTCCCGCGCAACCGGCGACAAACGCGCAAGACGCAGGGTCGTAGCAGACTCGCCGAATTCGGCCTCTTCGCGCGCTGGCGCGAGCACCTTGCCGCGGAAGGTTTCGGCATGGGCGGCGAGTGCCCGGATCCTGTGCAGGACATCGGCTGCGTCGGCTTCATTGGCCGCCGCGATCTCGAGGCGCACGCGGCCGTGCCTGTAGCCGTCGTCGGTTTCGATCAGCACCGCGACGGGCGCGCCCCCGTCGCGTGCAAGCCACAACCCCCGCTGCGGACAACGGAGCGGTTCGGCGTCGCCGACGTCTACGTCATCGTATGCCGGCGGACCCGCAACCGCGCCCGTCCTGCCGCCTTCCATGAGATCGTTGAGCCGAAATTCAGCGCTCGAGTTCCGGAGGCGTACGCCGTGGAACACGGCATGGCTGTCGAGCACGTGACCGATTGCGCGAATCACGTCGGGACGCATCCATAGCGGATAACGGGCGCACAGCACTGCCAGCCGTTCCAGCGCCTGGGACGAAAAATGACGCGCAAACAGCTCGCGGATGAAAGTTGGCTTCATTCAGATCGAAACTGAGGAACGGCAAAAGAGCGCGGACTTTACGCGCCCGTTGTCCGCTCGGCAAGATTTCCGCTATAATGTTAAATATATTTAACTAATCCATGCGCCTCTACGAGCTCGGTTACTACGTCAGGAAAGCACGGCTTGCTCGCGGGCTGACTCAAAAGCGTCTGGCCGACGCGGCCGGACTGTCCCGCACTACAATGAACCAGCTGGAGAACGGAGTGTTTCCTGACCTCGGAATGAACAGGGCTCGAGCGGTCCTCGATCAGCTCGGGCTCGAGCTGCGTATCGAGCCTGCTTCGCGGGCGCGGCGCCCTGATTTCGTCCGCATGGCCTGCATGTCGGCAAGCACGAGCTTCCGCGAATCCCTGACCGAGAAGGAGCTGGTGCGCGGCCTTCTGAGCGGGGCGGTTCCGCGCAAACGCCGGCCGCACTTCGCTGCATTACTCGAGGAAGCTCCCGCTTCTGTGCTCAACGGGCTCCTGCACGAGCTCGGCAAGTGGACCAGTCCGCCGCGCGTCCAGAGCAACGCGCTGCGCATCGCACGATCGCTGCGCATCTCGAGAAAAGACGTGGCATGGCTGCAGGCCGCATAGACGCCTGGCAAGCGCTGCTGCGGCAGGCGCTCGATCTGCTGGACCCGGCGTTCGCCGGGCAGGCGGCAGCGGCGAGGTGGACCCTGGGTGGCGGCACCGTGCTGATGCTGAGATACCACCACCGCCTCAGCAAGGACATCGACATCTTCGTTCCGGATCCGCAGATGCTCGGCCATCTGTCGCCGCGGCTGAACGACAGGACGCACGCCCTGACGCCGAACTATGCAGAAGGGGCGGGCTTTCTCAAGCTGTATCTCCCGGAAGGCGAGATCGACTTCGTGGCCGCCGGCCCGGTCACCGCGCAAAGCGCCCGGCGGGAGAAGGTTCTCGGGCGCGAAATGCTGGTCGAGACTTCGGCCGAAATCGTGGCGAAGAAGCTGTGGCATCGCGCCGAGCGCTTCACCGCGCGCGACCTCGTGGACTTGGTGACCGTGGCGAAGCGCGATCGCAAGGCGCTGGCGGCGCTCGAGCCCGTGATCTCCATGCGCCGTGCGAGCCTGCATCAGCGCCTCACCCGGCATGAAGCCGACCTGCGCGAAGGGTTTGCCGCCCTCGACTTGCTTCGATTCGGCATCGGTTTCGACGAATGCCTCGAAGCGGCGCTCGAAATCCTCGGGCCGCGCAGCGCTCGCGCCGAACAGCCGCGTGCCGCGTATCGCGTCGCGGCCAGGGAATCGCGCGCTGACCCCGATTTAGGCTGCCTTGCGGTCGCCCGGCGCCGGCAACTCCCCGATCGCGGTCTTGATCGCGTCCTCGACCTTGTCGAGGAGCACGAACTCCAGCTTCTGACGCGCCTCGGCGGGGACGTCCTCGAGGTCCTTCTCGTTGCGCCTGGGCAGCATCACGGTCTTGATGCCGGCGCGCAGCGCCGCCAGGGTCTTCTCCTTCACGCCCCCGATCGGCAGCACCAGGCCGCGCAGCGAGATCTCGCCGGTCATGGCGACATCAGCTCTTACGGGTTTTCCACTCAATAAGGAAATCAAAGCCAGGAACATGGCCACCCCGGCGCTCGGCCCGTCCTTGGGCGTCGCGCCCGCCGGGACGTGGACGTGGATGTCGGTCTTCTCGAGCGTCTGCGAGGTAAACACCTTCGCCAGGGTAAGAGCCGCCTGGGCTGATTCCTTCATCACCTCGCCGAGCTGGCCGGTGAGGATCAGCTTGCCCGTGCCCGGGGTGCGCGAGGCCTCGATGAACAGGATGTCGCCGCCGACCGAGGTCCAGGCGAGGCCGGTGGCCACGCCCGGCACCGAGGTGCGCTCGGCGAGCTCGCTCTCGAAGCGCCGCGCGCCGAGGATCGCGTGCAGATCTTCAGGTTTTATTTGAATCCTTGCTTTTTCTCCTTCCGCGATTTTCATTGCCGCATTCCTGAGCACCGAGCCGATCTCGCGCTCGAGGCTGCGCACGCCGGCTTCGCGCGTGTAGTCGCGAATAATGGTCTTGATCGTGTCTTCCTTGAGCTCGACCTGGTCGGGTTTCAACCCGTTCGCCTCCAACTGCCTCTTGACCAGGTAGCGCTTGGCGATCTCGAGCTTCTCCTCCTCGGTGTAGCCGGGGAGCTGGATGATCTCCATGCGGTCGCGCAGCGGCCCCGGGATGGTGTCGAGCATGTTCGCGGTGGTGATGAACATCACCTTCGAGAGATCGAAGTCCACCCCGATGTAGTGGTCGCGGAAGCGCGAGTTCTGCTCGGGATCGAGCACCTCGAGCAGCGCGCTGGAGGGGTCGCCGTGGAACCCGCCCATGCCGAGCTTGTCGATCTCGTCGAACATCAGCACGCAGGTGCGCGACTCGGCGCGGCGGATGGCCTGGATCACGTTGCCGGGCAGCGCGCCGATGTAGGTGCGGCGGTGGCCGCGGATCTCGGCCTCGTCGTGCACCCCGCCGAGCGCGAGGCGCTGGAACTTGCGCCCGGTGGCGCGCGCGATCGACTGGCCGAGCGAGGTCTTGCCGACCCCCGGCGGGCCGACGAAGCACAGGATCGGGCTCTTGCCCTCGGGGTTGAGCTTCCTCACCGCGAGGTGCTCGAGGATGCGGCGCTTGATCTTGTCGAGGCCGTAGTGGTCTTCGTCCAGAATTTTTCTGGCGTGGGCAATGTCGATTTCCCCGGTGGGTGAAGCCTTCCAGGGAAGCTCGGACAGCCATTCCAGATAAGTCCTGAGCATCGAGCCCTCGGCGCTGCCCTCGCCCATGCGCTGCAGGCGCTTGAGCTCCTTGACGGCGTGCTTGAGCACGTCCCCGGGCATGCCCGCGTCGTCGATCGCCTTCTTCAGCTCCGCGAGCTCGGCCGCGGTGTCGTCGCCCTCGCCGAGCTCCTTCTGGATCTGGCGCATCTGCTCGCGCAGCACGTGCTCTCTTTGCCGCTCGTCGAACTCCTTGCGCGTCTTGTCGCCGATCTCCTTCGAGATGCGCAGCACGCCGACCCGCTCGCCGAGATGCTCGAGCACCTTGTCGAGGCGGCGCCTGAGGTCGAAGGTCTCGAGCAGGTCCTGCTTGTCCTCGTTCCTGATGTCGAGCAGGTTCGCGACCATGTCGGCGAGCAGCGCGGGCGAGGTCATGCCCTGCACCACCACCGTGAGCTCCTCGGGCGCGTTCGGCAGCAGGCCGATCGCCTCGGCCGCCTGGCTCTTCAGCTGCAGGAAGCGCGCCTCGACCTCGGGCGTCAGCTCTTCCTTGGCCTCGATCATCTGCACGCGCGCGACCAGGTAGGGCCAGCCGTGCAGGAACTCGAGCACCCGGAAGCGGCTCTGGCCCTGCACCACGAGGTGGTGCGTGCCCTCGGCGCCGGTGATGTAGCGCACCACCTGGCCGGCGGTGCCGACCCAGTAGAGGTCCTCGGGTTTCAGCTCGTTGGTCTGCGGGTCGCGCTGCAGGAGCAAGCCGACCTTCTTCTCGCTGCGCACCGCTTCCTGCGCGGCGGCGACCGACGCCGGCCGCCCGACGGTGACCGGCGAGATCACGCCCGGGAACAGCACCGTGTTCCGCATCGGGATCACGATCAGCGCGTCCTCGGGAAGAGGCTTCGAGGGACCAGGACGCGTTGCCGCGGCCGCGGCGACCTTGGGCTCTTCCTTGTCCTTGTCCGAGCGGACCTTCTGGCTCATGCGCCTTCCTTGCGCCGGAAAGTCAGCGTCAGCACGCCGTCCTCGAGCTTCCTGGCGGCGAGCTCGAGCGGGGTGTACGGGTCGCCGAGCGGCATGCCGATGAAGCGCTCGAAGCGGCCGTAGGGAATCTCGAGGCGGTGGATCTGCGAGTCCTCGCCGCGGCAGGGGAAGGGGCGCAGCGCGGAGATGGTGATGCCGGCGGGGTCGAGCCCGATGGTGATCGAGTCGGCCGCGACGCCGGGCAGCGCGACGTGCACCTGGAGCGTGTCGGCGGTCTCGACGATGTCGATCGGCGGCTCCCACGCCGCGGCGGCGTGGGTGAAGAACTGGCGCTGCAGGCGCTGCGCCCGGTCGAGCATCGAAAGCGCCTCGCCCCACATCCAGCTAGAGAAATCGCGCGATCTCACGGCCGTTAGATGGTAGCGGGACTACCGGGGTTCAAGTGG
>Ga0187892_10004430_pt1 | contig 23570 bp, 17 predicted proteins | sample MA1701073metaG_FD_139345 | JGI IMG/M metagenome (GOLD analysis project Ga0187892, IMG submission 139345) | Bio-ooze microbial communities from a basaltic lava cave in the Kipuka Kanohina Cave System on the Island of Hawaii, USA - MA170107-3 metaG ... | reverse complement strand
GTGCCCATCGAGACGACCATTTCGTTGTCTTTCAGGGCCTTCTCGAAGTCCTTCATCTTCTGCTCCGCCACGTCGGGCGTCGCGTCGATGGGGATGAGGTCGTTGTCGTGGAGGCAGACGCCCCAGGCGCCCAGCTTCCCGAGGTTCTTGACGATGTCGACGGGGTCGATGCGGGGGCGCACGCGCGGGCCGAAGGGGTCGACGCCCGGATTTCCGACGGTCCACAGACCGAACGAGAACTTGTCCGCTTTGGATGGAGCGAAGGAATCGGCCATGGCAGAGCCCCCCGAATACTGAGGTTCCAGGATTCCGGACCCGTCAGGACCCGGGAGTATACCGGACCCTCGCGAACGAAGTAAAGATTTTGAAAGGACGCGGGGGCGAAGCGTAGAATCCTCGTTATGAAACGGCTGATCTATGTCGCGGCAGCCCTAATCCTTCCCGCGTGCGGCGGGGGAGGCGGCGGAGGGGGCGGCGGACCTTCCCCCCTGGTCGTGTCGTCTCGATCTCCGACGGACGGCACCCTGAACGCCGCGCGGACCACGGTGGTCTACGTCGGCTTCAGTCGCGCAGCGGACCCGACCACGGTGATCGGCACCAACTTCACGCTTTCGGCCGGCGGCAACCCGGTGACCGCGACCGTCACCTACGAGCCGTGCAATAACACGGCCAAGCTCGTGCCTTCGGCGCCGCTGGCGGCAAGCACGGCGCACACCGTCAACCTTTCGAGCGCCATTACGGACACGAGCGGCGTCCCGCTCGCGGCCGACACCTTTACCTTCACGACCGGCGCGTCGGCGGACACGACCCTGCCTGCGTTCGGCGGCATCATGGGGACGATCCCGGCCACGACCTCGATGGACCTCTCCTGGTCGGCCGCGACGGATGCGTCGACTCCCATCGTCTACGAGGTCTTTGTCTCGACCGTCGCGAACTGCTTCAACTTCGGCTCGCCGACGCAGACGACCGCGGCCGGCGCCACGAGCGCGAACGTTCCCTCCCTCACGTCGAACACGACCTACTATTTCGTCGTCCGCGCTCGGGACGCCGTGGGGAACGTCACGCAGAACACGGCCCAGACGACGCAGAAAACGCTGACGTCTTTCCTCCAGGACGTCTGGGGCTCCATCGTGGGGGTGCGGTGTGCGGGGTGCCACACGTCCGGACAGGGCTCCCTCGTCATGATGATGAGCAGCGCCACCCAGACCTACACCAACTGGGTCAACGTGAACGCGGTCTGCGTCGGCCTGCCTGCGGGGACCAAGCGCGTCCTGCCGAGCAATGGCGCGGCCAGTTTCGTCTACCAGAAAGTCAGCATGAACCCGCCCCCGTGCGGCTCGCGGATGCCCTTCGACGGCCCGCCCTTCCTCTCCGCCGCCCAGCAGCAGACGATCAGGGACTGGATCGACGAGGGGGCGCTGAACAACTGATGGCCGCGGGCTGGGTCGCCGCCCTGGCGCTCGCGCTCGTCCAGGACGGGAAGCAGGAGGAAAAGCCGAAAGGCGAAGCCTTCCCCCAGTGGACGGTGAACGGGGTCCTGTCCACGGACGTCAGCGCGATCCTCTCCGACCGCCACAGCCGGCAAACCATGCCCGAAGAGGGGGTCACTGGCGAGTATGCGATCGGAGGAAGCCTGCACCTGAGCCGCCGGTTCGAAGTGACCGTGCGCGCCTGTTACGGCTGCCACCAGCTCGAGGTCCAGGCCGCCTACGCCGACTACGACCTGGCGACCTGGCTCACGCTTCGGGCGGGCCGGATCGCGGTTCCCTTCGGCGGTCTCAGCCGTCGCACGAGCCCGAGCCAGGTCGAGTCGACGAGCAAACCGCTCCCCTACATCATGGGCTGGATGGTGCGCGGGAAGGAGTTCAACCGGGGCATCGTGCCCGCCCCGTTCGTGGACAACGGCGCGGCCCTCCTGGGGAATCTCTGGCTGGGCGAGTCCCTCCAGCTCGGCTTCGAGGTCGCCGGCGTCCGCGGACTCAAGGGAACCGCCTCGGACATCAACTTCGAACTGACCCGGGACCTCGAGGACAATAACGGCGAGCCTGCCGGCGCCGCGCGGCTCGCCCTCAGCGGCGACGCCTTTACGCTGGGCGCCTCCGCCGCCGCCGGCCACCACGACCCGGATCACGAGTTGTCGTACGAAATGGCGGAGGCGGACCTCCATGTGCGCCTCGGGGAGTGGAACCTGCGCCTGGAGGCGGTCTTCCGAAGGACGGCGTTCCTCGACGCCTTGCTGAGCGAGGACGTCTCGCGGCGCCTCGCGTACGCGGCCCAGATCGACACGGGGCTCCACGATCAGTGGCGGCTGTTCGTGCTCCACGACGCGTTGCAGGTGGAGGACGTCTTTCTGGGTCCCGCCGGTCCCCAGGCCGCCCCATCGCCCCTGACCACCGACGACACGAACAAGATCCTGCGGTTCGTCGCGGGGCTCGTCTACGCCGCGCGGCCGGGCCTCCTCTTCAAGGGATCCGCCGAGTACTGGAACTTCTCCGATTTCGACGACACCTGGGTCTTTCACGTCTCGGCCGTGGCCGAGTTCTGACCGTGAGAAGTCTGCGGGCGGTGCTCCTGGCGGCGGCGGGGTGCGCGGCCTCCGACCCCATGGACGAGCCCTTCGGCCCGGACGGCCGGTCGCTGCGGGAGGAGATCGCTACCTATCCCGAGGAGCAACGCCAGGCCTTCGCCCTCCTGGAGCGTCGATGCACCCGGTGCCACACGCTGAATAAACCGTTCGCCGCCCACGTCCCTGCCGGGTCCTGGGGCGGGGTGGTTCGCAGGATGGCGCGACGGCCGGGCGCCGCCATTCCCCCGGCCGACGCGGAGCGGATCGCCGCCTTCCTGGAATACCTCGCCGACCGGCGGCGCCGGTAAGCCCCCCCTCGGATTCCGCTTGAGCTAAACCCCGGCATGTGTTATAGTGTACTGGTACACAGAGGCACGAAGCATGTTCCTGAAGATCGAGCCGTCCAGCCCGATCCCGATCTACCGGCAGATCATGGACCAGGTCCGGTTCGCCGCTGCGTCGGGTCGGCTCCCGGCCGAAAGCCGCGTGCCCAGCGTCCGCGACCTCGCCCACGACCTTCAGATCAACCTTCAGACCGTCGTCAAAGCCTACGCGGAGCTCGTCCGCGAAGGCACGCTCGAGATGCGCCGCGGCCTGGGCACCTACGTGGCCGCCCGCCGCCTCCCCCGGGCCGACGCCCGCGCCCGGGCGGCGCTCGAGGAGCAGGCCCGCGCCTTCTGCCGCGACGCCCGCGCGTACGGGCTTTCGGCTCAGGAGCTTCACCGGACGATCGAAAAAGTGTGGCGAGAGGAGACCCGCCCATGAGCTTCGCCTTCCGACTGAACGGGGTCCGCAAGCACTTCGGCACGAGCCGGGCCGTCGACGGCCTGACGCTCGACGTCGAAGAGGGGCAGGTCGTCGGCTTCCTGGGCCTGAACGGCGCCGGGAAGACGACGACAATGCGCCTCCTCGCCGGCCTGCTCCGGGCCGAAGCGGGAATCCTCGAGGTTCTCGGCCACGATCCCTGGACGATGCCACCCGCCGTCCGCCGCCGGATCGGCTACCTCTCCGAACGCGACTTCCCGTTCCCACAGATGACCTTCGCCAAGGCCGCGCAGTTCACCTCCCGTTTCTTCCCCGACTGGGACGACATCTATCTCAAGAAACTGTCCGGCCTTCTCGACATCCCCGCGGACCGCGCGTATTCCGCCCTCTCGCGCGGCCAGCAGCGGAAATTCCACCTCGCCCTGACGCTGGCCCCCCGCCCGGACATCCTTCTTCTGGACGATCCCGCCCAAGGCCTCGACGTCACCGTCCGACGCGACTTCGTCCAGAGCATCCTCCCCCTGCTCCAGGAGGGGAAGAGCACGATCGTCTTCTCGTCGCACATCCTGAGCGACGTGGAGCGGATCGCGGGCACGATCGTGTTCCTCCACGAAGGCCGCCTCGTGCTTCAGAAACCTCTCGACGAGCTCAAGGAAGGAGCGCGCCAGATCGTCATCCAGGGCTCCGCCGGGCCGGTCCCCGCCGGCGCGCTGCGCGTCCGCCGGGCGAACGGCGAAGTCTGCTACACCGTCGTGGATCTCGACCCCGTGCAAATCGACGCGCTTCGGCGTGGCGGCGCTTCGGTCGACGTCCGGCCGATCGGCCTTGAAGACCTTTTCGTCGACATCGTCGAAGGCCGGAGAGAGACAGGGGTGCGTCTGTGAACCCTTCCCACTACCGACAGACGGCGCCGATCATGGCCGCCTGCCTTTTGCTGGGTTATTGGGCGGGCGCCGTGCTCTTCGGTTCCCATCCCAACCTGTCGAGAACGATCCTTGTCGTTCAGCTGGCCGCCCTCTTCGCCCCGTTTCCCGTGAACGTCTTGGCGCGCTTCCATCGGCCGGACGCGACCGAATGGCTCATGGGGCTCGGAAACTCGAGAAAGTTACTGGCCTTTTACTATGCGGCGGATCTCCTCGGGTGGAGCCTGCTGCATGCGGCCGGGGGAACCGTCCTGTACGCGGCGTCGGGATACGCGCCGTTCGGAGGGTTCGACTGGCCGCCGCACAAATCGGTCGGCCTGGCTTTTCTCTCCCTCTTCTTTCTGCAGGTCTCGCTTCGTTCGGCCTGGGCCGTCGTGATGCATCTGGAGACCTCAACGCTCGTTCCCGCTCGAATGAGAGACGCGCTCAACGGAACGCCGACCTCGCGGCTGGCGCGCGTCGGATGGTCGGCGGCCGCCATCCTTCTTCTCCTCGCGCTGTTGGCAGCTCCCGTCGGCCTCTGCGCGGCGGCCGGGTCGGTCCTTTGGCTGGGAGTCTCGGCGGCCGTCTACCTGAGAATCGTCCACGCCCTCGCCGTCACGAGCGAGTTCGTTCTCAGGCCCGATTCGGCCTCCATCGTCTTTTCGGGAATGCCCGCGGCGGACCCGGCGCGCGCGCCGTCCCGAGACCGGTATGGGGAAGGAGGCCCGGAGGGGGCGAGCCGTGCCGTGCTCCGCGGGCTGTGCTGGGAAGGATTGAACCCGTGGGCGAAGCGGACGCCCTGGCTTTACCCCCTCTTCGCCGCGTTCGTCGGCGTGCTCACGCTCTTCCACTCGCCGTCGGAAGAGATCGAGGCGTTCTGGTTCCTGGTGATCTTTCTCGCCGGCGTGCCCCTGGGGATCCTGTTCTTCCTGCACAAGAAGCTCTTCGTCTGGACCGCCAACGAAGACGCGGTGGAGTACCTCTACGTCCGCGGGGTTACCTTTCGCACAATGGCCCGTGTCCGCCTCGTCGCGGCCGGCCTGCTGGCGGCGGCGCTGCTGGTCTGCTTCGTTTTCCTCTGGCCCGCCCGCCTGCAGTCCCCGGTCTTGATCGGGATCGTGCTTACCGCGTGCGCGGTGCTCCTCCTTGAAGGGAACCCGAAGCCCCTCCGCCGTCCGCTTTGGAAACTCGAACGGGTAGAGCACTTCGGCTCTCTCCTGAGATTCTTTTGGGTGTTTTATCTCCTTGCCTTGGTTTACTGGAAGCCGCTCGCAGGGTACGGCTGGACCTTCTGGGGAACGCTCGGGATTATCTTCCTGCCGGCCGCGGCGGCCTGGGCCCAAAGTCTTGCCGCGGCCCTACCCCGGAAGTGAGTACCCCTGGGGGTGGGCCTTCAGCCACTCCCAGGTGCCGGCCACGATCGAGCGCAGGTCGTGGCGCGGCTCCCAGCCGAGATCGCGGCGCGCGCGGGAGATGTCGGCGACCAGGACCTTGGGGTCGCCCGGGCGCGGCGGCTCGAACCGGAGCGGGATCTCCTTGCCGGTCACCCGCCGAGCGACCTCCACGATCTCGACCACGCTCGCCCCGCGCCCCGAGCCCAGGTTGTAGACCCCGGGGCGTTCCAGCGCGGCGACATGCGCGCGGGCCACGTCCTCCACGTGGACGAAGTCGCGGATCGCGTGGCCGTCGCCGAAGATGGGGACCGTCTCACCCGTGAGCGCCGCCCGAAGGAGCCTCGGGATGAGATGCGTCTCGTTCCGGTGGATCTGGTCGCCGCCGGCCGCGTTGAAGTACCGGAGCACCGTTAGGCGCAGGCCCAGCCCCGCGAAAAGCTCCTCGGCCGCGAGCTTCGTGCGGCCGTACGGGTTGATCGGCCGCGTCGGGTGGTCCTCCGAGACCGGCAGGAACTCGGGCTCGCCGTAGACCTGACAGGTGGACGAGAAGACGACCCGTTTGGCGCCCGCATCGCGGAAAAACACCGCCGCCGCTACGACGTTGTTCCGCCAGTAGAGCGCCGGGTCCCGCACCGACTCCGCCACGTCCATCGAGCCCGCGCAGTGGACGACCGCCTCCACCTTGTCCCAATCGGGGCGGACCGAGGCCACGTCGCCTTCGAGGAGCGTCGCGCCGGGCGGCAGCGAAGCGCGCCAGCTGTTGCGGAAGTCGTCGACGACGGCGACGGGGCCCTTGAGGACGCGCGCGACGTTGCGCCCCACGTACCCCGCGCCGCCGGTGACAAGGATCATCGGCGCCTATCTTAGCAGGGAATTGACTACCTCAGGCCGTCGTATCGAATCCAGAACTCCACGGCCGGGATCGCGCCCGTCTCGAGGGAACTTACCGTCATCAGAGTTGGCATGGCCCGCACGAGTTCCACTCCCGCCATCACATCCCGCGGTTCGAACCGGAGAACCTCCAGCGGCATCCCCTCCAGGGCGGAAACGTCCTTGACGGGCGTCCGCAGGAGGGACACGTAGCGCAGGGGAGCCCCGCGGATCGGGGAGAGGTCGTCGATGGCCGTGAAGTCCAGGGAGAGGTACCCCAGCGGCATACCCCGCAGCGGCCTCAAATCCCGCACCGAGGTCGCCTCGACGAGAAGGGTCTGCAGGGACAGCCCTTCCAGAGGGCCCAGGTCCGAGACGAGCGTTTCGCTGACGTTGAGCCGCTCCAAGCCCATGGCCTTCAGCGGCGACAAATCCGCCACCGGCGTGCGGCTGAGCGACAGCCTCTTGAGGGGTAAGCCCCGCAAAGCGGAGAGGTCCTTGATGGAGCGGCAACTCACGACCTGCAACTCCTCCAGGGGCATCCCGGAGAGGGGCGAGAGGTCGTCCAGCGCGTCGGCGTCGCAAAGGCTCAACGACCGGAGCGGCATTTCGCGAAGCGCCCACAGGTCCCCCACGGGATTCCCGTCGAGGACGAGCTCGTCCAGAAGAAGATCCTTGAGGGGAGTGAGGTCGTGGATCCCGCAGGCGGTCAGGTCCAGCCGGAGCTCCCCGTGGCCGCTCACCATCAGGGCGTCGTCGCGCCACACCGGGAGCGATTGGGAGAGAAGCTCGCGGTACGCCTCGGCGCGCGCCTCGACGTCCCGGAGGTGGGGCGCCGCCAGGGCAGGCTCCTTCCGGCGCATGAAAATCCCCGCGAAAACGCGCGACGCGGCTTCCGGGGCGACCTCCCCGGCCAGGACCTTTCGGCACGCCTCCCTCAAGGCCCGCGCGTCCGCGTCCGCGCAAGCCCCGAGCTCCGCCGCGGCCCTCTCATAATTCTTCTGTGCCGCGAACGCGGCCCCCTTCAGGAAGCGCGCGCCGGCCTGGCTCGGGTCGAGGGTCAGGGCCGAATTCAGGCATTCGAGCGCCTCGTCCCACCTCCCGTGATCGAGAGCGACGCGGCCCGCCCCGACGATCGCGCGGGCCGTCTTCCGCCGCTCCGCGATCAGGCGGGCCTGCTCGGCCGCCACCTCGACCAGCGCCCGGCGCGCCCGCGCCTCGCCGGAGATGGCCTGCTTCTCGGACGCCTCGGCCCGCTTCCTTGCCTCCACATTCGAGCGGTACTCCATCGCGACCAGCGTGATTACGACCACGACCGCGGCGGCCGCCGCTATTCTGAAGGGCCGCTTCCGGCGGGGCGAGAGGGCGGGAGCAGGGGACGCCTGGTGCGGTTCAAGCGGAAGGGTCGGGCCCGATTCCTGGAAGGTGAAAACGGTGCGACACATGCCGCAACGGAACTGCCGGCCCGGGCTGACTTCTCTTACGCGGTAGCAGGCCGCGCACTTCGGACAGATCGCCTCTCTCTCCATGGTCCCCTCTCTCTCGATCGTCTAGGGGAGTTTATCCCGATGCCGCGGAAAAAGAAACCGCAAAGCCTCGTATTGAGCTCTGATAGGAGGGCCTCCCTCCGGCGATGATGATTTCCGAGATGCAATGTACCTGGGAGTGGCTTGTGCGCTTGACCCCATCTTCTTGACTGACTTTATGAAGTGGCTGACTGGCCTAAAGTAATGATACCCCGAAAGGCCACTTGACGATCGTATGGAAACGACAGTCGAAATCAAAGACGCGACGCTAGGATTGCATGAGGTGCTTCAGAGTCTCGAAGGATTGGCGATGCAATATACCCAAGACGGGATTCTCTGAGGAATTCGCGCTCGCATCGGTCCGCCATCGTGAATGGCACAGACAGAGCATTTCAACAGGGAAACCAGCCTCTAAGCGAGGATGGGCCTGACGACGCGGCCGTGCACGTCGGTGAGGCGGAAGTTGCGGCCCTGGTATTTGAAGGTCAGCTTCGTGTGGTCGATCCCCAGAAGGTGCAGGACCGTCGCCTGGAAGTCGTGGACGTGGACCCCGTCCTTGGCGACGTTGTAGCCGAAGTCGTCGGTCTCGCCGTAGACGAAGCCGGGCTTGACGCCGCCGCCGGCCATCCAGATCGTGAAGCAGCGCGGGTGGTGGTCGCGGCCGATGTTGCGGCGGTTGTTGAAATCGCCCTGCGCGAAGACCGTCCGGCCGAACTCGCCGCCCCAGATGACGAGCGTGTCGTCGAGCATGCCGCGCTGCTTGAGGTCCAGGACGAGCGCCGCCGACGGCTGGTCCGTATCCTTGCACTGGATCTGGAGGTGATAGGTCAAGTTGTTGTGCTGGTCCCAGCCTGCGTGCATGAGCTGGACGTAGCGGCAGCCGCGCTCGAGGAGCCGGCGGGCGATCAGGCAGTTGTAGGCGAACGACCCGCGGCGCTTCACGTCCGGGCCGTACATCTCCAGGATGTGCGCCGGCTCCTTCGAGAGGTCCGTGAGGTCCGGCACCGACGACTGCATCCGGAAAGCCATCTCGTACTGCGCGATGCGCGTCTGGATCTCGGGATCCCCCGCCTCCTGGTACTTGAGCTCGTTCAGCTTCGCGAGGTCCTCCAGCAGGCCGCGCCGCGTCTCGCGGTCGAGTCCGTCCGGGTTGGACAGGTAGAGCACCGGGTCGCCGCTCCCCCGGAAGGCGACCCCCTGGTACTTCGAGGGCAGGAAGCCGCTCCCCCAGTAGTGCTCGTAGAAGATCTGCCCGCAGGACGCCTGCTTGTCGCGCGAGGTCATGACGACGAACCCCGGCACGTCTTTCGCGTCCGACCCCAGGCCGTACGCGAGCCACGACCCCAGGCTCGGCCGTCCGGGCATTTCCGCGCCACTCAGGAAAAGCGTGATCGCCGGCGCGTGGTTGATCGCCTCCGTGTGCATCGACCGGATGAAGCACGCCTCCCCCGCGATCCGCCCGGTCCAGGGCATGAAGTCGGTCACCCACGCCCCGCTCGGCCCGTACTGCTTCATCGGCGCGATATTGGGGAGGAGCTTCTTGTCCTTCTGCCCCGCCGTCATGGTCGTCAGGCGCTGCCCGCCGTACACGGAGGCCGGGATTTCCTGGCCCATCATCTCGGTCAGCTTGGGCTTGTAGTCGAAAAGGTCGACGTGCGTCGGCGCCCCGTTCTGGAAGAGGTAGATGACCCGCTTCGCCTTGGGCGCGAAGTGCGGGACGCCGCGCGACTCCTGGCCAACAAGGTCCTGATGGAGCAGCGTCGCGAGCGCCGCGCCACCGATCCCCGTCGCCGCGCGCCCGAAAAAATGGCGCCGGTTGACCAGCAGTCCACGTTCGAATCGAGGATCCATCCCGCTGCTCCTATTTCACCACGAAGACACAAAGACCACAAAGCAGGAGGACCTTCGTGCTCTTTGTGTCTTTGTGGTGAATCATTCCTTGGTCAGGACTTCGTCGAGGTTGAGGATCACACTCGCCACGCCCGCGCAAGCCGCCAGCTCGGCCGGGTCGAGCGCCTTGTCCACGGCCGAGTCTCCCGCCTTGATGAATTTCGCGGCCGCCGCCGGGTCCGCCCGGAACCGCGCCAGGAGCGCCTCGTACCGCGCGGACAGGATCTTCCGTTCAAGCTCTGACGGCCGGCGCGCCGTCGCGCGGCGGAAAGCGTACCCCACCCGGTCGCCGCCGCCCTCCTTGATCATCCGTTGGCCGAGCACGCGCGCCGCCTCGACGTACGTCACGTCGTTGAGGAGCGTGAGGGCGTGGAGCGGCGTGTTCGTCCGCGTCTCCCGCACCATGCACACCTGGCGGCCCGGCATGTCGAAGAAGTTGGCCGGCCCCACCGTGCGGCGCCAGAAAACGTACAGGCTCCGGCGCCAGACCGCGTCGCCTTTGTCCTGCGTGTACTTGGCGGCCCCGAAGCTCATCTCCTCCCAGATGCCGGGCGGCTGGTAGGGCCGGACCGGGGGGCCGCCCGCCTTCTCGACGAGCAGGCCGCTCACGGCGAGCGCCTGGTCGCGGAGGACCGAGGAGGGCAGGCGGAACCGCGGCCCGCGCGCGAGCAGGCGGTTCTCGGGGTCCCGGTCGAGATGGGTCGGCGTCACCTTCGACGACTGCCGGTACGTCGCGCTCGTCAGCATCAGGCGGTGCATGGCCTTCACGTCCCAGCCCGTCCGGACGAACTCGGTCGCCAGCCAGTCGAGGAGCTCCGGGTGGGACGGACGCTCGCCCTGCGTCCCGAAATCCTCGACGGTCTTCACGAGCCCCGTCCCGAAGAACTGCTGCCAGTACCGGTTCACGGTCACCCGCGCCGTGAGCGGGTGGGCGGGGTCGACGAGCCACCGCGCGAGCGCCAGGCGGTTCGAGGGCGCACCCTCGGGGAGCGCCGGGAGACTCACCGGCACACCCGGGGTCAGCTTCTCCCCGTACTTGTCGTAGGCGCCGCGGATGAGCAGAAAGGTGTCGCGCGGCTTCGGACGCTCGTCCATGACCATGACCATGGTGATGGAGTCCTCGACCGCCTTGATTTCCTTCTTCGTCTTGTCCTGCTCTTCGAGGACTTTCTTCCGCTCGGGGCTCTGGCCGAGATAGTAGTCCGTCAGCTCGCGCGCCTGCTTCTCGCCCCGCTGCGTTTCGACCGACTTGAGGAGCTCGGCGATGTTCTTGGGGAGCTTCTCCGGCTTCGCGGCGATCTCCTGCTCCCACTTGGGCTGGTCCAACCGGAGCGCCTGATCCAGCTCCTTGAGCTTCCGGTCGATCTCGCCCAGCGATTTCTTGAGCGCGGCGATCTTCTCCGTCTGCTCCGGAGTGGGCAGCTCGACCGCGGGGTTCGCGCCGCGCCGCCGGTCCACGCCTCCCGACTCGGGCAGGTTGTTGAAGTACGCGAAGAGCCGGTAGTACTCCTTCTGCGTCACGGGATCGTACTTGTGGTCGTGGCAGCGGGCGCACCCGGCGGTCAGGCCCATCCAGACGGTCGCCGTCGTGTCCACGCGGTCGGCGACGTAATCGACGCGCGACTCCTCGGCGATCCGGCCGCCTTCGCCGTTGAGCATGTGGTTGCGGTGAAAGGCGGTGGCGACCTTCTGGGCGACCGTCGCGTTCGGCAGCAGGTCGCCCGCGAGCTGCTCGACCGTCAACCGGTCGAAGGGCACGTTCCGGTTGAGGGCGTCGATCAGCCAGTCGCGCCAGGGCCACATGGTGCGCGTGCCGTCGCCCTGGTAGCCGTTCGTGTCGCTGTAGCGGGCGGCCGCCAGCCACGGCCAGGCCATGTGCTCGCCGTACCGGGGCGAAGCGAGGAGGCGCTCGACTTGCCGCTCGTAGGCGTCGGTCGCGGGATCCGCCAGGAAGGCGTCCACCTCCGCGGGGGTCGGCGGCAGCCCGGTCAGGTCGAGCGAGGCCCGGCGCAGGAGCGCCGCGCGGTCCGCTTCCGGCGACGCCGCCAGACCCTCGCGCTCGAGGCGCGCGAGGATGAAGGTGTCCATCGGATTGCGGACGCGCCCTTTCACCTTCGGAAGCTCGGGGCGCCCGGGCGCCGTGAACGACCAGTGGCTCTTCCACGCCGCGCCCTCGACGACCCATCGGCGGAGGAGGGCGATCTGCGCGTCCGTCAGCTTCCGGTTCGACTTCCGGGGCGGCATCACCTCGTCCGAATCCTTCGAGGTGACGCGCCGGATCATCTCGCTCTCGTCCGGCTTTCCCGGCACGACGGGCGTCACGTCGTCCCGCTTGGCGAAAGCGCCTTCTTTCGTGTCGAGGCGGAGGTCGGCCTTGCGCTGTTTGGCGTCGGGCCCGTGGCAGACGAAGCAGTTCTCCGAGAGGATAGGGCGGATCTGCCGGTCAAAATCGACCGGCGTGGGCCGATCTTGGGTCGCGGCCAGGAGGGTTGCGAGAATCCACATTACCGTCTGTTAGCCTTTAGCGCCTCCCCATTACACTCTATTTACCCTTACCGCCGCCGCCGGGGGACCATTTCACCCTGAAGCTGTTTCAAAAGGGGCCTGGCGCAGCGGTTGAATGGGTTGAACATGTCTGCGGCCAAGCAGAGCCGCACTCCAGGAATTCCCCGACGGTATGAAACCGCCGAGGACGCCGAGATCGTCGAGTTAAGGAACGCGGGAATCCTTTAAAAAGGGCGCCTTCTCGGCGGTCTCGGCGCGCTCGGCGGTTCAATTCCTGGGTATCCTACGCAAGATGGGCAATCCCTGGCCGCACTCGGCCGCCATTGAACCCGGATCCCGGATCGAGTACGTTGATGACGATGCCTGTCGTCTCCCATGTCCTTGTTGTAGAACCCCAGGAGGACCCGGAGGTCGAGCGGGTCCTCAAGGATCCGGAGCTCGACGTCCGATTCGCAACGAAAACGGAGGAGGCCTTCAAGCTTGCCTCGGCCTTCGCCCCCGCGGTCCTCGTCGTCGACATGCTTCTCCTCGGGGTCGCCGCCCTGAAACTCCTCTCCAGAATCTTCGAGGAGGCCGCCCGGAAAGGGACGCTGCCGCCGTCGGTCGTCCTTCTCACCGACCAGGTGGCGACCTGGCAGGCCGCCGAGCTGGGTCAAGTCCGGCTCTCGGACCGGGCCCACCTGCGGGAGACAATTCGCGCCGCGGTCCTTGGGCGCCAGAAGCCTCAAGAGGTCAAGGGCCCGGAGGACTGGACGCCCCGCTCCAAGGAATCCGACGTCTCCCGGGACGATGCCTGGAAGGCCGCGGTCGAGCGGGCGAAGGCCCAGGGCGACCAGCGCTTCCGGGGCGAGTCGGAGCGCCTCCGCCGGCGAGGGATCCTGGACGAGAGGGGCGAGGTCGCGTCGGACGAGTGGCCCCGGGACATGAGGCCCGACTCGACGACCGACGTCGCCACGTAGCGCCCGTTGGCCCCGCCTCCCACCATGACGGTCGTCGCCGGACCCACTGGGAGCGGGAGTCCGTGCGGTTCAGCGTCCGCGATTTCGGCGTCGAGTCCTTCAACGTGGATGACCGCGCGGCAGAGCTAAACGGCGGATGCTAAGATAGGGGGCTTCGGGAGACCTCATGATCGTACTCAAGAGCGCGGCCGCCTGGCTGGTGTTCTCGGCCCAGGACGGGACGAAGTTCGAGCCGCCGCCGATCACCGTGCCGGACGGCTTCACGATCGAGGTCGTCGCGGCGCCGCCGCTGGTCCGGCACCCCATGATGGCCGGCTTCGACGAGCGGGGGAGACTCTTCATCGCCGAGAGCGACGGCCAGAACCTGCAGAAGGACGAGCTGCTCAAGCAGCTTCCGCGGTTCATCCGCGTGCTGGAAGATACCGACGGCGACGGGAAGTTCGACCGGAGCGGCGTCTTCGCGGACCGGATGGTCATGCCGGAGGGCGCCCTGTGGCACGAGGGCGCGCTCTTCGTGGTTTCGTCCCCGTACCTCTGGCGGCTGGAGGACGCCGACGGAAATGGGGTGGCGGAGAAGCGGGAGCGCCTGGTCGGCACGATGGAATTCGACGGCCGGCCCAACCAGCACGGGCCGTATCTCGGACCCGAAGGCCGCCTCTATTTTTCCGGCGGCACCTTCGGGTACGACCTGGTCGGCAAGGACGGCAAGCGGGCGGGCCAGAGCAGGGCGGCCGGGCTGTTCTCGTGCCGCGCCGACGGGACCGATGTGGAAATCGTCGGTCACTCCGGGATCAATCCCGTCGAGGTCGTCTTCTCCGAGGAAGGCGAGGCCTTCAGCACGTGCGCGATCTTCGACGGGGTCGGCGGCCGGCACGACGCGCTGGTGCATTGGATCCCCGGCGGCGTCTATGGCCCGCACTCGTACGGCGTTCCCACCGTGAAGCAGACCGGGTTCCGGCTGCCCGCCGCGCACCGGTGGGGTCAGGTCGCCCCGGCGGGCCTCGCGCGCTACCGGGGAACCGCCTTCGGCGCGGAGTACCGAGACAACCTGTTCGCCTGCCACTTCAACACGCACAAGGTGGTCCGGCTGAAGCTCGAACCGCAAGGCTCAACCTTCCGGGCCCGGGACGAGGACTTCGTGAGTTCCCCCAGCAACGACTTCCACCCCGCCGACGTGCTGGAGGATGCCGACGGGAGCTTGCTGCTCATCGACACCGGCGGCTGGTTGAGCTGGGGGTGTCCGACGTCCAAGATCGCGAAGCCCAACGTCTTCGGGGCGATCTATCGGATTCGAAAGGCCGGCGCGGCTCGCGACGACGACCCGCGCGGTCTCAAACTGCGTTGGGAGGGAGCCGGTCCGGCCGAACTGGTCGAGCGGCTGGACGATCCCCGCCCCGCCGTGCGCGACCGCTCGACCGCCGCGCTCGCGCGACTCGGGAACGGCGCCCTGCCGGCGTTGCGGGACGCGCGCGTCCGGCGTGAGGCGGCATGGGCGCTCTGCCGGATCGGCACGCCGGAGGCGGCGGCGGTCCTGCGGGGGGCGCTCGAGGACAAGGCGGACAGCGTGCGGCATGCGGCCGTCCAGGGCGCCGGAACGTTGCGGGACAAGGGCGCCGTGAGCGCGCTGGTCAAGATCCTGGCCGCGGATACGCCGGCCATCCGCCGCGCGGCGGCCGCCGCGCTGGGTCGAATCGGCGAAGCGGGTTCCGTCGGCGCCCTTCTGGAATCGCTCCGGCAGGAGGGCGACGACCATTTCAGACATTCGGTCGTGTACGCGCTCATTCGGATCGGCGACCGGGCGGGCTGCCTGGCCGGTCTGACGGACCCCAGCCCCGCGGTGCGCCATGGCGCCCTCGTGGCGCTCGATCAAATGGACGGGGGCGATCTCAAACCCCAGCAGGTGGCGCACCACCTGGACCCTTCGAACCCGGCGCTTCAGCAAGCGGCGCTCCGGATCATCAGCGCGCGTCCGGCATGGGCAGGGGAGGTCCTCGAATTCGTGAGCCGGGAGCTGGCGCGGGAATCCCTGGACGAAGGGCGCCACCAGGAGCTGAAGGGCGTGCTCGTGGCTTTCTCGGGGCAGGCGGCGATCCAGGACCTGATGGCCCGAACGCTCCGGCAGGAGAACGCTCCCGCGGGCGCGCGGCGCGTGGTGCTGGAGGCGATGGCGCAGTCGCGGCCGGCGAAAGTTCCAGCCGTCTGGGTGGCCGAGATGCGCTGGAGCCTGGATCACCCGGACGAACGCGTGGCGCGCCAGGCCGTCGCCACCATCCGCGCGGCGGGAGTGACGGAACTGGACGAGCCGCTGGGGCGGGTGACGCGGGATTCCTCCAAGTCTCCCGACACCCGCGCGGAGGCCGCCGCGGCGGTCGCCCCGCGGCTCTCCTCCGTGGATTCCGCGCTCTTCGCGTTCCTTCTCGCCTGCCTCGAGCCCGAGAAACCGCCGCTCCTGCGAATGACGGCGGCCCAAGCTCTCGGCGCCGCACGACTCAGCGACGAGCAGTTGACCCGCCTGGCGCCGCGGCTGAGCACGCTGGGGGCGCTGGAGCTTCCCAAGGTCATCGGGGCGTACGGACGCTCCGGCGGCCCCAAGGTGGGCGAGCCGTTCGTCGCGGGCCTCGAGAAATCGAGTCTCGTGGAAAGCCTCTCCTCGGCGGACCTGCGCCAGATCCTGGGGCGGTACCCGGAAGAGGTCCGTCGCCGCGCCCAGCCGCTCCTCCGGCGCACGGAGGCGGATCTCGAAAAGCAGAAGGCGCGGCTGGACGACCTGTCGGCCAACCTTGGTCCCGGCCAAGCCGGCCGCGGCAAGGCCGTCTACTTCGGGAACCGTGCCGCCTGCTCCGCCTGCCACCGCGCGGAGGGCCAGGGCGGTCTGGTCGGGCCCGACCTTTCCCGGATCGGCCAGATCCGCACGCGGCGAGACCTGCTGGAGTCGATCGTCTTCCCCAGCTCCACCCTGGTGAACGGCTACGAAACGTATCGGGTCAAGACCCAGGACGGCTCCGTCCACGAAGGGCTGATCGCGCGCGAGACGTCCGAGGCGATTTTTCTCACGTCGGCCGACCGCGTCGAGAAGAGAGTCCTGAGATCCTCGGTGGCCGAGATCCTGAACTCGCGCCTCTCCATCATGCCGCAGGGGTTGGACGCCCAGCTCAGCCGCGAAGAGCTCGCGGACCTCGTCGCCTACCTGTTGTCGCTCAAGTAACGGATAGGTTGACGCGCCGGCCAAAAGAGCGATCCTTTCGACGCTCGACATCTATGAGTATCAGCCGGAACCGGCGGGCCGTTACTTCTCGCCCACCCGCACGTGGAGGTGGTTGACCGCCTTGGCGCCGTTGTGGCCGGTGCGCTCCACGCGGACGAGGTAGTGGCCCGACTTCGCATACCGGTGGACGGTCTCGGCGTAGCCGTGGGGAGCGTGCGGCTGGGCGTTCCCGTCCGACTGCACCTTGACCTTCGGCGACCCGTCCCCGAAGTCCCACGTCTCCTCGCCCGCGCGAGTCGCGAAGGTTCGGACGCGAAAGATGACGGGGTCGCCGGGCTGGATCCCGAAGGTCGGGTAATAGTTGGGATTGATCGTCGGCGGCATCTTCTCCCGGGTGTCGCCGTCGAAGACCTGGACCACGGTGAAGTCGTAGTCGGAGTTCCCCTTTTCGTCGGTGACCTTCAGGACCTCGCTGCAGGAGCCGGGGGCCGCGTAAGTCCGCTCCACGGCCGGCCCGGAGGCGGACGACCCGTCCGTGAACGTCCACTCGTACTTCACGATCGCCCCGGCGAAACTCCGCGACTTGCGGCCGTCGAGCGTCACCTTCTGGCCGACGAGCGCGAGGCGGTGGGGGCGCGCGACGGCGAGGATCGGCGGCGCGTGGTCGCGGACGTACGCTTCCCAGGCGTAGGCGTAGGCGTCCTCCGTGCCCCACAGGCCGGACGGCTGCCGGCACTTGATCTCGAAGTGAAGGTGCGAGCAACCGCCGCTCCCGCCTTCCTTCCCCATGAGGCCGAGTCGTTGGCCTTTATGAACGGCCTGCCCGGCGCGCGCTTCGATCGTCTTCAGGTGCGCGTACCAGTAGTGCCAGCCCCGGTCGTCCCGCAGGACGATGACGTCGTTCGCGGGCCCGACCGGCTGATCCTTGTAGTCCGGCGAAACGTTCTTCCCGGCGCTGACCACGATCGCGTCGGCGGCGGCGACGATCTCGACGAGACCCTCCGAGCCGTCGAAGTCGAGGCCGCTGTGGTAGTACACCTTGCCCCGCGAGGCCCCGATCGCGGGTTCGGGCCCGTCCGCGAAGACAGGCTCGTTGCACATTTGCGTGTCGCTCGCGAACCACCGCTGCCGGACGGGATAGACGAACGACCCGGGCTCCAGGAGCGGCGAGCCCGCGGGCCACAGTCGGATGCGCGCGTCCTTCCCGCCCAGGCCCCAGCGGTCGACGTTGGTTTTCTCGTACCAGCCCTTCGTAATGGGGCAGTCGATCCGGACGCCCGCTGCGTCGACGGGGAGGTTGTAGCTCGTGGCTTCGAGCTCCACCTCGGTTCCGTCGATCGACACCTTGACCCGCGCCTCGCGGATCGCCTGGCGCAGGTCGTCCCGCTGCTCCCGCAAGTCCAGCAGCTTGACCGCTGCCTTTTTCCCGTTCGAAAGCTCGACGTCGATGGACTCGCCGACGTTGAGGTCGACGACCCGGCGAATCGGCGCGCGGGCCTCCGGGACAGGCGCATTCGTCACGCATCCCGGCAGGGCGAGGAAGACTCCCCAGAGAAGCAGGCGACCCATGGTCCCTCCCGGTTACGTAACAAGCGCGCGGTCGGCAACCAGTTTTGAAAGTCTCCGGAAGTCACAGTCGACCACGACGTCGAGCTCGATCGGACCCTGCGGGTCAGGCACCGTGCGGATCCGGCCGGGCTCGGCCTCGACCCGAATCCGCACGCGCTTCAGGGTCGCAACCGACGGGTCGACGAGCGTCGCCACCGCCAAGGGATCGTGGAGCATCGCGTGGGTGTCGTCGTAGTACGTCGTCACACCGAGCTTTTTCATCGCCGCCCTCTGGCGGGGGCCCCAGTCGAGCGTCATCGCCACCAACCCTCGGGCCAACAGGGCATCGGAGGCCCGCAGTCTCTCAAAGTCCTCCGGCAGGAGCTTCGTCAGGAACGTGACGTCCGCGGGCGCCAGCGTGATCGGGATCCCGCTCCGGAGCACCGCCGCCGCGGCCGCGACGTCGCTGTGGAAGTTCGTCTCCAGGGATTCTCGAACCACGACGCCGTCCACGGTGATCGGGCGGACGCTCCCGCCCATGAGGACCAGACGCTCGATTTTCGAGCGAAGCTCGGGGCCCCGCTCGAGTACCTGCGCCACGTCCGTGAGCGGCCCCACGGCCACCAGGATCACCTTTTCGCGCGAGTTCGAAATCACCTCGGCGATCAGGTCCGCGCCGCCGGGCGAGGGGGCCGGGTCGGCCAATTCCTCTTCGTTCAGAAACCCCTTCCCCTCCCAGCCGCCCCAGCCGGTACGCCGTCCCTCAAGCGTCGTGGCCGATCCTGCGCCGACCGCGACCCCCGGCTTTCCCATCAGGCGGACGAGTTTCCGCGCGATCGCCGCCCGGACGCCGGGCTTTCCGTGCAGCGTGACGACGGCGCGAAGGTCCACTTCCGGGCTGTTGGCCGCAAGAACGAGGGCGTATGCGTCGTCGACGTCCGTGCCCAGGTCGGTGCTGAGGATGACCGGACGGGGCGCCGCCCGGCATGCCGTGACCGCCAGCGCCAGGACCGCAAGATGGCTCCTCATCGCCACTCCTTATCCACTCTTTTGGTTTAATGGGAAAGGGAAAACCCCGGAGGGACCATGCCCCTGCGCGCCGCCCTGATCCTGCTCCTGGCGACGGGAACTCAGGACCCGCTTCAGCCCCCGCCGCGGCGGAACGAGCCGCTGGTGATTCCGAAAGTCACCAAGGACCAGATCATCTGCTTCGCCCTCTACACGGTGCACAAAGGCGTCCTCAAGCTGACGGCGCAGCTCTACCCGCTCGAGGCCGGCGACCCGCGCAAGGTTCGGCTTGAGATCAAGGAAGGCGACGTCTGGAAGCAGATTGCGGAAACGGACGTCATCGAGAGAGGCTGGACCGCGCCCTTCCGCGTTGAGAAGTGGGACGCCTCGCGCGACGTCCCCTACCGCGTCCGCCACGGCGAAGGCGCCGTCTACGAGGGGCTCATCCGCCGCGATCCGGTAGACAAAGAGACGATCGTCGTCGCCGCCTTCACCGGCAACTCGAACGCCGACCGCGGGCCCAAGCCCGACATCCTGAAAAACATCCGCGCGCACGACGTCGACCTTCTGCTCTTCTCGGGCGACCAGGTCTACGACCACGGCAGGCACTACGAATCCTGGCTCTTCTTCGGCCGCCAGTTCGGCGACATCATCCGCGACCGTCCCACGGTCACGATCCCGGACGACCACGACGTGGGCCAGGGGAACATTTGGGGGGCCGGCGGCAAGAAGTCGATGAAGCGGTCCGGGGACGACGGCGGCTACGTCATGGACCCGGACTTCGTGAAGGAGGTGGAGCGCGCCCAGACGAGCCACTTGCCGGACCCCTACGACCCGACCCCGATCGGCCAGGGGATCGGGGTCTACTACACGTCGCTCACGTGGGGCAACGTCAGCTTCGCGATCATCGAAGACCGCAAGTGGAAGTCGGGCCCCGACGGCCTCGTGCCCCGGCAGGGCCCGCGGCCGGACCACATCAACGACCCGACGTTCGATCCCAAGAAGGCGGACGTGCCCGGGGCGGAGCTGCTGGGGCCGCGCCAGCTCAAGTTCCTCGAGGAGTGGGGGAAGGACTGGACCGGCGCGGAAATGAAGTCGGTCCTCTCGCAGACCGTGTTCGCCAACGCCGCGCACATCCACGGCAACCTCGGAGGCCGGCTCATCGCCGACCTCGACTCCAACGGCTGGCCGCAGACCGGCCGGAACAAGGCCCTCGACGCCATCCGCAAGAGCTTCTCGCTCATGATCGGCGGCGACCAGCACCTGGCGACGATTCTTCATCACGGCACCGAAGAGTGGGGCGACGCGGGGTATTCCTTCTGCGTGCCTTCGATCTGGAACTTCTACAACCGCTGGTGGTGGCCCCTTGTGCCGGGAAAGAACCCGCGGAAGGACACGTCGCTCGAGATGACGGGCGAGTACCTGGACGGCCTCGGGAACAAGGTCACGATGCTCGCCTACGCGAACCCCAACCCGACGAACAACCGAGCGGCCGGCCACGGCATCGTGCGCTTCCACAAGAAGACGCGCGAGATGACGCTCGAATGCTGGCCGCGCTTCGTCGACGTGACCGACCCCAAGGCGCGGCAGTTCGAGGGATGGCCGATCCAGGTCAAGCAGGAGGACAACTACGGCCGGAAAGCGGCGGCCTACCTGCCCACGCTGGAGGTGAAGGGCGTGGCGGATCCGGTCGTTCAGATCCTCGAGGAGCCCAGCGGCGCCCTCGTCTATGCCCTTCGCATCAAGGGGACGACCTTCCGTCCCAAGGTGTTCAAGGAGGGCGCCTACACGGTGCGGGTCGGCGAAGGGGACCGGGTCAAAGTCTTCACCGGCGTGCGCCCCAAGGCCTCCGAGTCGCTCCGCGTGGATTTCTGATTACGGGGGGCTGGTCGCCATGCCGATCCTGTGAGTTCCCGACCTCCAGAATTCGCCGACGTAGTACATCCGAAGTCGTCCGCCCTCCAGCAGGACGTAGGGTTCACCGACGCTGTCCCCTTCCCACCCGCCGGCTCCCGAGAGGACGGGGCCGGGCGGGCTCGTCCAATGGATGCCGTCCGGCGACGTCGCCAGATAGATGTCCGCCGGGGGGTTGAAGCCGGACGGCACCGGGTTCCGGGGCTGGTTCCACGCCATCGGGAGAGTTCATTGGAAATACCGGCGTGATGCGGCCGAATGCAAAGCGTTGATGAAGGTAAAACCTTCGCGCCCGGGGGTTTACCGAGGCTTACTCGGCGTCCGCCTTGCGGAGCACGTCTTGCCAGAACGCCTTCGCCTTGAGGTGGGGCTCCAGGACTTCCTCGAGTTTCTTGGGGTCGGCCTCCTTGATGCGGCCGATCCGCTCGTCCACCCAGTCGGCGAAAAACTTCGCGGAGGCGCGGCTCACCCGCGACTTCTGCCCGCCGATCTCGACGTACCAGGGCGCCGTCGAGGCGAAGCGGAAGGTCTTGGCGTTCTCCGCGATCGCCCGCACCAGGAACCAGCCGCACTTATCGAAGCGCAGCTTACCCAAAGTTTCCACCTTCCCGTCGCGCACGATTTCGATCGCGGGGACCTTGTCCCGGCCCTCGACCGTCGCCGTCACGTCGATCTCGATCGGGCCCGCCGCCGTGAACACGTGGCCCGGATCCTTTCCGCCGGCTTGGACGCGGAGGATCGGGCCGTTGGTGACGAACGCGCGTCCGGCGCGCAGGCCTTCGAACCATTTCTCGTAGGTCGGCTCGCCTTCGATCCGGACGTAGGCCCGGTTGTAGCCCACGGGATTGGGCAGCACTCCGGAAGCGCTGCCGGCGGAGGGCGGGACGCGGAGACCCGTGTTGAGGACGTGGTAGTAGATCTCTTGCGTCCAGAGACCGTTTCCCCGAGGCGGAGCCAGGCGCTTCGCGTCGCGCGGCCGGCCCCACGCTTCGGTTTCGAACATCTGGCTCCGGCACATGTGGTTGTTCGCCAGGCCGATCGTGTCGACGGCTCCCGTCGAAAGCCAGACCGGGACGTCCCACCAGAACGGCTTCTCGATGTCGACGTGGACGCCCTTGTGGGTCCGCGCCTCCCGCAGGAACTTGACGGGCGAGGGGTGCTCGTTCGTCGCGCCCGAGATTTCGAGCGGCCGCTTGAGGTTGAAGAAGAGGAGCGCGCCCCCTTCCCGCTCGTCCTCGCCCGCCATCGGGTGATAGAAGCGGCGCTCCCCGGGCCGCACGATCAGTTCGGCGGGGATCTCCTTCCCGGCCCACAGGTTCCGCTTGTTCCACCAGGTGATGACCGGCGCGACGTGCAGGTCCTCCGCGCGCAGGAGGAGCGGCACTTCCTCGAGCGCCCGGTGGACGTGAAGCTCGCCGGACCACCAGCCTTCGGCCTTGAGGTCGGCGAGCCGCTTGATCTCCACGGTACGTTTCACCGTCCCGCCCGCCTCGACCGCCAACGTGTCGGAGGCCGCCGAGTATTCCGGTCCCCGCTCGACTTCGAGGGCGTACTTGCCGGGCGCCAGGGAGAGCGTCACGCTCCCGGGGCAGACGAAATGGTCCCGCCAGAAGGGAAGCCCCGGCGCGCGCACGGGCTTTCCGGCGGGATCCGACAGGTGCACGCGGCACGGCACGAGCTCGCCTTTCTCGGCGACCGTGAGCTCCAGCTTCCCGGTCTCCGCCTGAAGGAGGATTGCCAGGGCGAGGCCGTGCATCCTCCTACTCTACGCTTCTTTGGGGGATTGGGAGATGCCCGGAGATCGGGAGATAGGACCGGGCGCGGCATTTCTTATCTTCCGATCTCCTGGCCTCATCTCCTTATCTCTTCGCTTTTTTAAAGCGGCGGCCTGCCGAAGACCCAGTATTCGGTAGAGAAGAGTTCATGGATCTCGACGACGGGGAGCTCCTGCGCCGGTTCGCCTCCGGGGGGGACTCCCAAGCATTCGACGGGCTGGTCCGGCGATACGGACCGCTCGTCCTGGGGGTATGCCGCCGCGTCCTGGCCAGCGCTCAGGACGCCGAGGACGCCTTTCAGGCCGCCTTCGTGGTCCTGGCCCGGAAAGCGCGCGCGCTGGATGACTCCAAGCCCCTGGGGCAGTGGCTCTACGGCGTCGCGCTCCGCATCGCCCTGGACGTCCGGTCGTCGGTGCGGGCGCGCGAGGAGCGCGAGAGGAGGGCGGCCCGGATGAGGAACGAAGAACGCCTTCCGACGCCCCGGTGGGACGAAGTCCGCCAGGTGCTCGACGAAGAGGTCCAGCGGCTTCCCGAACGGTACCGGTCGCCGTTCATTCTCTGCTACCTGGAAGGAAAGACCGGCGACGACGCGGCGCGGTCGCTGGGCTGCCCCCGGGGGACGGTCTCGACTCGGCTGGGCCGCGCGCGGGAGATCTTGCGGCGCCGGCTGGAGGACCGCGGGGTGGTGGTGACGGGGTCGGTGCTTCTCACGTTCCTCCTGGGCTCCGCGGCGGCGTCGG
>Ga0187892_10004429_pt1 | contig 23571 bp, 17 predicted proteins | sample MA1701073metaG_FD_139345 | JGI IMG/M metagenome (GOLD analysis project Ga0187892, IMG submission 139345) | Bio-ooze microbial communities from a basaltic lava cave in the Kipuka Kanohina Cave System on the Island of Hawaii, USA - MA170107-3 metaG ... | reverse complement strand
CGGCGGCGACGCTCCTGAACACAAGTTTTCATCCCGTCGTGAAAGTGGCGGCGCTGCTGGGCGTCTGCGTCGGTTACGCCGCTGTGGCGTGCGCGGCCTTCATCCAGTTTCGTTTGGTGATGCTGGTCGCTGCGCCGTTGTGGATCGTTTGCGGCGGCGGAATCCTCGGCATCGTGCTGCAACTCGTGGCCGAGCGGCTGGAAAAGTTGCACGTGCGGCAAACGCTCGAACGGTACGTGTCCAGGCCGGTCGCGGAAGTGATCCTGCGTCACAGCAGCGAATACCAGCACAGCCTCGGCGGCGAGCGCAAACACGTCACGATCCTCTTCTCGGACATTCGCGGCTTCACGCCCTTCTCGGAGAAACTCAGCCCCATCGAGGTCGTCCAGGTCCTCAACGAATATCTGACCGCGATGGTGGACGAAGTCATGAAACACGACGGCACGCTCGACAAGTTCATCGGCGACGCCATCATGGCCCTCTACGGCGCGCCCATGAGCCAGGGGCCGGCCGAGGACGCCTGGCGCGCCGTGCAGACCGCCCACGGCATGCGCGTGCGGCTGGCGGAATTGCAGGAAAACTGGAAACGCCAAGGGCGCCCCCCGATTCAGATCGGCATCGGCATCAACCACGGCGAAGTGGTCGTCGGCAACATCGGTTCGCCGCAACGCATGGAATACACCGTCATCGGCGACGCCGTGAACGTCGCCTCGCGCGTCGAGGGATTGAACAAGGAATTCGGCACCGACATCCTGCTCACCGAATCGGTCCATGAGTTGGTGAAAGACCGGGCCACCGTCGTGCCCATTGGCGAAGCCTCGGTGAAGGGACGCCAACAGAAGATCAAACTCTACGCGCTGAAATCGCTCCAGCCCCCAGGTTCCCACGCCGTCAGCAAGCCAAGGGAGACGACCCTCGTTGCAAGTCAGAACCGCAAGGACAAAGTCACGCCGCCGCCGGCGTTGACGACTTCGTAGTCGAACAACGACTGGTTGGAATCGTTGTTCCCGTACAACGCATACGCCCGGACGCCAACGTATTCGTGGAACGAATAGGCGAACGTCAAGCTGACCTGATGATCGAGGTCGTTCCGGTGCACGTCCAGGTAATCCGAGAAGCGCAGCCGGTAAAGAAGCAGCGCCGTGAGCTTGTCCACCAGCGCGAGGTTGATCCCCGTGTAGCCGGCGTTTTCGACGCGGTTGAACTGGGCCGGACTCACCGCCCGCCAATTGAACTGATAGCCGCAGTAGGCCGCCGCGCGTCTGCCGAGCGGTTTGGTGGCCCGAAGCCCAAGCTGCGTGTCGAACTCCTTGTAGAACGACCGGTCTTCGCACTCGAACGTCAGACGTTGCGCGGTCCAACTGCCATACGCAGTCAGCCAGTCCTGAAGCGGGTAGCTCAAGCTCAACCCCCCGGCGAGCGCGTCGAAATCCAGATCAACTACCTCGTTGGTGCCGTGCTTGATCTCGTCGTCGTAGCGGATGATCTGGTAGCGAAAGAAAATCGCCGAGCTAAGCTTGGGGATGAGCGGCGGCGAGAAGGACGCGCCGAACGTCTGGAACAGCAACGTATCTTTCTTCCGCTCGCTCGGGGCCAGCAAGACGTTGTTGTTGTAAAGGTACTGCGTGTCGCTGTAGGCCTCGAACATCCGCAGACGTTTGGGTTCGAGGATGATTTCCTTGCCAAGGTCGCCGCTGCGCTCGGCTTCGCGGAGTTCTTCGGGCTGCAATTCCGACTCCGGCACCGGTGGCACCTGCTCCAACTGACGAACCGGCGGCTGTTGCGCGCGCGAGGCGGGTCCGAACCAGAGAAACAACACGCTGGCGGCGAGAACGACGGGAAGGTGGTTCACGCTCGGGGTCGCGCTCACTCGATTCAGGTGTCAGTTCGGTTCACGTCGATGGGTTAATGGACTTCAGGGCACACACACGAACCCGCCGCCTTCGGCGGGAGCGCAGGTAAATCCCGGCATCGGCACCGTGCAGAGGAAGAACCCGCCGCCCACGTCTCGGCACAGTCCGCCGGTGGAGTTTTGGATGCTCGACTGGTTGAACGGTGCGTCGGGGGCGGTTCGCACTTCGGCGGGAGGCGCGGCCTTTCCTTGCGCCACGAGGACGCCACGGGAGACATCGGTTCGCTGGCCGGTAATCACGTCGTTGATCGCCGGCATTGTCGGCAGGTTCCGCGAGAACCCGTGGATGATTGCTGCGCCTTGTAGCAATTCCTCGATGTCGATTTCCCTCGGCTTGCCGAGCTTCGGCGTATCGGCGAACTGCACGATCATCTGGCCGGCTTTGATGGGAATGGACTGATTGCCGGTGGGATCCAGGATTCGCCCGTTGCCTTCCAAGAAGATCATCTTGGCCGCGCGCCGGGGTTTGCCGCCGGGCGTCTTAGGCGGAATCTCGACTTCCTGGGCGATCACGGTGGTGCCTTCGATCGCTGCGGTGATCGCGGAAGTGACGATTCGCCCGCCGCGCTGGCCTTTGGGCACAGAGATCAGGGTGAGTCCTTTCTCGACGCGAAATTCGCCGGCGCTTCCGATGGTGAACACGCTCTTCGAGCCAAGCCGGGCAATCGTCTTGTTGGAGAACTCGATCTCCGCCAGGGACCGTTCGCCGGTGCGCAGGACATCGGAGCCGGCAATCACATCGGAGACTTTTGCCGGGCGTTCGTCCTTCTTTTCCGGTTTGGTGCGGACGTCGTTTTTCACCTCGGTGACGGTCGCGCTCATTGGTGGAGTTTCCGCGCGGCACGGTGTCACGATGGTTGCGACCGCGAACACGAACAGGACGGGGAAAAGAGCGGGATTTTTGCGAGCGAGAGCGGCTATGGCCTGCATACAAGTTGATACCTATGGCAGAACTCCTGCTTATGTCAATAGGCCACAAGGAAATGAGCGCCACCGACACCACGCACGCCAGAACACTCGCGGCCTTTCTTGACAGGACTTTGGCCGAGCACTATCCGCTGCACGATTCCCGGTTCATGCACGAGGTGCTTGCCGGCGTCCTTGATCTGTTCGCAGGACGCTACCCGGGCTATCAAGCCAGCGATACGGAGTACCACGATTTTGGCCACACCTGCCAGGCCACGGAGGCCATGGTCCGGATTTTGGACGGGCATATCGGCAGTTGGGCGAAACCTGAATGCACGGCCCGCGATCTGGAACTCGCCGTCAGCGCGGCGCTCCTCCACGACAGCGGCTACATCAAGCGCTGCGGTGACAACGAAGGCACCGGCGCCAAATACACCCTGACGCATGTCGAACGCAGCGCGGATTTTGCCGCACGATTCCTGCCCGGCTACGGCGTGAGCGTCGAAGAGATCAAGCTCGTCCAGGTGGCGATCCGTTGCACGGGTGTGAACGTCGAGCGCACGATGTGGACGTTCCTCAACGAGCGCGAGTGGCTGTTGGGTTGCGCGCTCGGCGCCGGGGACATCCTCGGGCAGATGGCCGCGCCCGATTATCCCGAGCGGTTGCCGGCGCTCTATCACGAATACCAGGAAGCGGTGGCGTTTTCGAACCTGCGCGAAGGAGGTCTGGCGAGCTACAAGGGAGCCGAGGACCTGATGCGCAGGACGCGCGAGTTTTACCATTCTTACGCCCGGCGGATGCTCAACACCATCTGGGGCGGCGTTCACGAGGCGCTCGTCTTTCACTTCGTGGGCGGGAAGAACAAATACTTCGAACAGATCGAAGCCAACCTGAATCGGATCGACGCCATCTTGCAGGAGCGCGAGGCGCAACAGCAAGTCGTGTCGGTTTCCGCCTCCACCTAGCAGGTTCCGGAAACGTGGCCGCGTTCGCCAGAACGTGGACGTGAAACCCTCAGAATTCCGCGTTCGGGCGAACACGGCCACCGCATGAGCGCACGGGTTCAGCGGGACGTCTCATCGAGCGGACCGAAGACAGTGATGTTGTTGGTCTCATCCGATTCCGGCCCCACATCCGTTGCATCCACCACGGCAATCACGAACTGACCGAGCCCGTGCTTGCCTTTGGGCAGCTTGATTCCGAAGAGAACGAACTCCGTGTCGCCGGGCGCCAGAGGGCGAATTTTCCTTTCCCGGATCATCACGTCGCCCGCGTCCAACACGGTGTCGGTGGACCGATAGAACCGCGCCACGGACACCGGGGAGGTCGCGCTCCCCCGGTTTTGCGCGTTGAACGCGCCGAGGATCAGGCATTTGAGTTTCGCTCCCGAACCTTTGCAGTTGCTGATGGACCCTTGCCACGCGCCGGCGAGGTCGCAGTTCACTCCGACCACACCGGCCCGAGTCGAGATGGTGTCGGCGTTGTTCGCTGAACTCGAGTCCGCCACCGCCGCAGAAACGCTGGCGGTGTTCGAGAAAACACCGGCAACGGTGGGCTTGACGACGATGGTGACGCTCGCGCTGCCGCCGCAGTGCAGCGATCCGAGGTTGCACGTGAGCATGCCACCGGTTTGCGCCCAGGTCCCCTGGCTGGCGGCGGCCGATACAAACGTCGTTTCCGAAGGCAGCATGTTGGTCAAGACCACCCCGGTGGCGGTCGATGGACCCTGGTTGGTGAGGTTGATGACATAGGTCACGTTGCTGCCCACGTGAAGAGGATCGGGCCAGTCCATCCCGCTCACGGCCAAATCCGCCAGCGGCAGAATGGTCGTGGCAACGGAGGCCGAATTGTTCCCCAGGTCCGGATCTGTTTCGGCAGCGGACACCGCGACGTTGTTCGTAAGGATGCCGTCCGCTGTCGGTGTGACCTGGATGGTTGCGGTTGCGACTTCGCCACTGGCAAGGCTGCCGAGATTACAGTTGACGACTCCGCCGACTTCGGCACAGGGGCCTTGACCGGCGTTGGCTGCCACAAGGACCACACCCGGTGGCAATGAATCGCTGACCGTTACGCCGGTCGCGGTCGAGGGACCGTGATTGGTAACGCTGACCAGATATGTCACGTTGCTTCCGACCAATACGCCGACCGATGGGCCGGTCTTGCTGACGGAAAGATCGGACGCTGGCGGATTGACCGTGGTCGCTGCAGCGGCGGTGTTGTTGGCAGTGTTTGCATCGAACTCGGCGGCAACGACCGTGGCGCTGTTCGTGATCGTGCCCGGCGACGTCGTGGTGACGATGATCGTGGCAGAAGCGCTCGCTCCCGAGGCCAAACTGCCGAGTGTGCACGTGACGAGCCGGTTCGACTCGGTGCACGACCCCTGACCGGAAAGCGCGGAAACGAAGCTGACGGCGGCCGGCAACGAGTCCGTCAGCGTCACCCCCGTTGCGACAGAAGGGCCGTGGTTGGTCACGACGAACGTGTAGGTCACATTGTTTCCCGAGAACACCGGGTCGGGCGCGTCCGACTTGCTGAGCGCAAGGTCCGCCGCTGGATCCACGGTTGTAACGACGAAAGCGACGTTGTTTGCGGGCGTGGGATCGGTTTCGGACGCGGTCGCACTGACGTGGTTCGTGATCGCGCCGTCAGTGGTGGTGGAAACCGTGATGATGGCGGTGGCCACGCCGGCGTTCGGCATGATCCCGAACGCGCACGTGACAACGCCGGCTGTTTCCGAGCAATTGCCCTGACTGGAGTTGGCCGACACGAAGACCGAGCTCGCCGGCAGCGTGTCGCTCAACATCACTCCGCTGGCGGAGGACGGGCCGTGGTTGGTAACGCTGAGGAAGTACATCAAGGTGTTTCCGGCCAGGACACTGACGGATGGACCGGCCTTGCCGATGGCGAGATCAGCAAAGCCCGGTGAGGGGTCGAGCGTGATGGCTTTGGCGAGGTTGTTGCCGCTGTTCGGGTCCGCCTCGGTTGCGGTCACGCTTGCGCTGTTGGTGATCGTGGCCAACGCCGTGGTGGTGACGACGATGGTGGCGGTTGCCACGGTTCCGCTGGTCAAATTCCCGATGGCGCACGTGACGACCCGGCCCGCTTCGGAGCAATTCCCCTGGCTCGAATCGGCGGACGCGAAGGCCACGCCTGCCGGCAAAGAGTCGGTCAAGGTCACTGCGCTGGCGGAGGAAGGACCGTGGTTGGTCACGCTGACGAAATAAGTCAGGTTGCTTCCGATCAAGACGCCCACGGAGGGGCCGGTCTTGGCGACAGCGAGATCGGAAATCGGATTGACCGTTGTGATCGCTGTGGCGGTGTTGTTGCCGCTGCTCGGATCGAACTCGGTGGCGACGACGCTCGCGACGTTGGTGATCGCGCCCGGCGCGGTCGCCACGATCACGAGTGTAGCGGTCGCGCTCCCTCCATTCGTGAGATTGCCAATGTTGCAGGTGACGACCCCGCTCGCTTCGGTGCAGTTCCCCTGGCTGGATTGCGCCGAAACGAACCGGACTCCGGACGGCAACGTGTCCGTCAACGTCACACTGGTCGCCGGAGAGGGGCCGCCGTTCGCCACCGTGAGCGTGTAGGCCACGTTTGTACCGTGAAACGCCGGATCGGGCGCGTCCGACTTGGTGAGCGACAAGTCGGCGGACGGATTCACGGTCGTGACGACGGAGGCTGAGTTGTTCGAGGAGGCCGGGTCCGGTTCAGTCGCGGTCACGCTGGCGCCGTTCGTGATCGTGCCGGTAGCGGTAGGAGTGACGACGATGGTGGCGGTAGCGACGGCGGAATTGGACAGGTTCCCGATGGCGCAGGTGACGATGCCCCCCGCTTCGCTGCAATTGCCCTGGCTGGGATTTGCAGAAACGAACGCGACGGCCGACGGCAGCGTGTCGGTCAGGGTCACGCCGGTGGCCGGCGAAAGGCCATTGTTCGTGACCGACAACACATAGGTCAACATGTCCCCAGCCGCTAACGGGTCCGGCGAGTCGGAAATGCCGAGCCGCAGATCGGCGGAAGCTGCGACGAAGGTGGTTTCGGCTGCGGCATTGTTTGCGGAAGCCGGGTCTGGCTCCGCGGCGGTTGCGACGACGAAATTGGTGATCGTCCCGGCCGCGAGGGGTGTCACGACGATGGTAGCCGTGGCGCCGCTGCCGCTGGATAGATTGCCGAGATTGCAGGTGACGACGCCACCGGCCTGCGAACAGCCCCCCTGGCTGGAGTTGGCGGAGACGAAGGTCGCGCCCGCTGGGAGCGTGTTGGTCAGCGTCAAACTCGTCGCCGACGAAGGCCCGTTGTTGCTGATGCTGAGGGTGTACGTCACGTTGCTCCCGACAGTCACAGGGTCCGGCGAATCCGCGGAGTTGACCGAGATGTCCGCCGACAAGGTGACCGTTGTCGCGGCCATCGTGCTGTTGTTGGCCGAGTTCGGGTCGGCTTCCGCGGCGGTGACCGTGGCGTTGTTGGTGATCGTTCCCGCCGAGTTCGGCGTGACGACAATCGTCGCGACCGTGCCGACACCTGCGGACAGGCTGGCGATGCTGCATGTAACAACGCCGGCCGCGTGGTTGCAGTTTCCGAGATTATTCGTGGCGGAAACGAACGTCACGCCCGGAGGCAAAGTGTCCGTCAGCGTAATGCTCGTCGCGGTCGAGGGACCGCTGTTCGTGAGCTTGACTGCATACGTGAGGTTGGCGCCGGCAAAGACGGGATCGGGCGAATCCGTTAGGGCCAGCACGAGGTCGGCGAGTGGATTGACAACTACGATGGCGGATGCGGAATCGTTGGCGGAATTGGGGTCCGTTTCGTTGGCGGTGACGCTGGCCGTGTTCGTGATCGGGCCGGTGGTTATGGGAGAAACTACGATGCTTGCGCTAGCCACCGCTCCGCTGGAAAGGCTGCCGAGATTGCAGGTAACAACTCCGCTGAGTTGTGAACAACCCCCCTGGCTGGAGTTGGCGGAGACGTACGTCACTCCGGCGGGGAGCGTGTCGGTCAACACAACGCCGGTAGCACCGGACGGCCCCTTGTTCGTGATCGAGACCGAATACGTAAGGTTGCTGCCAACGGCGACCGGGTTGGGCGAGCCGTTTTTCGCAACCGCCAGGTCCGCCGAAGGATTGGCGCTGCTGGTCACCAGAGCGGTGTTGTTGCCGGGGACCGGGTCGGGTTCGTTGGCCGCAACACTGGCGATGTTCGTCAACTCAGCGACCGACAAAGGCAGCACGATAATGCTGGCGCTGGCCGTGCCTCCGTTGGTCATCACGCCGATGTTGCAGGTCACCACGCCTCCGCCCGACGAACAGCCTCCCTGGCTGGGAACGGCTGAGATAAGAAGCACTCCCGGTGGCAGATTGTCGGTCAGGACCACGCCCGTCGCCGTACTCGGTCCGTTGTTTGTTACCGAAAGCGAATAGGCGAGGTTGTTGAGGATGAGAATCGGGTTCGGGAACGCGATCTTCGTCAGACTGAGGTCGGCGAAGAACCCGGCGACGACGGGCACACACTGGGAGAATTCGGAGGTGTTGCCGAGGTCGGACGCGGTAGCCGTAATGACCTGGTTGGTGGGTACTGAGTTCGTGAACGTGGCAGTAAAGCCGACGTTGCCGCTGGCGTCCGTCGTGACGTTTGTGAATCCGATGAACGTCTCTCCCTGGCCAAAGCCGGACGGATCGCAGGCCCGGTTCGAGAAGAACTCGAGGCGAAACGTCTTGCTGGCCGTGCTGTTGAGTGTTCCACAGATGATTGTGTTGCCCGCGTTCGTGGCGGAGATCAAGACCGGGTAGTTTTGCAGGCGGTTGACACCGGCATCGCCATCGCCGGCATCGTTGGCGGTCAAGCCGTTCTGTCCCAGATCGATCCCGAGGGTGGTGTTTGAGTAGATTGAGTTGGCCCAGATGGCGTTGTTGGTGCTGCCCAGCGAGCCCGCCACAATCACCCCATCGACGTTGAACGCGATTACGTTTCCCTCCCCATCGTTGGTACCCCCGATCGTCGTGAACGTCGCAGTCTGAATTTCGATACCGGCACGCCCATTCCCGAGCGCGGTTGTTCCGTCTGGGGCCACGCCGATGAGGTTGCCCATGATTTGGTTGCCGCCCAGACCCGTCGCGATCAGGATGCCCGAGAGCCCGTTGCCGGAGACAACGTTTGCTGTCCCGACGGAGGTTCCTCCCACGAGGTTGCTCCCCGCGGCGTTGATGCGAATCCCGTAGGTGCCATTGCCGATTGAGGCAGTGCCGGCTTCGTCCGTGCCGATGATGTTGCCTTCGATTACGTTGTTTCCGAGCACGTCCAGATGGAGCCCGATTTGGGCGAACCGGTTGATGATCAGACCTCTGACCGTGCTGTCTCCCGCTGAAATGTACAGGCCACTTGCACCTCCCCCCGCGCTCGTACCACTCAACTCGATGATTGGCGTCCCCGCATACCCCGGTTGTGTCGTTCCGTCGATGACTACCGGATCGGTGATGCTCGGCATGTCGGTTGTCGGCTGAATCCTGAACGATGGCCCCGGCAAGCTGAACGTGATCTGATCCAGTCCCGGGCTCCCGTTTGCGTCCAGGATTGCCTGCCGCAGCGAACCCGCACCGCTGTCCGCTGTCGTACTTACAATGAAAGTGGCAGCCTTCGAGGGCGCGACGAGAACGCCCAGGACGAAGGCCAGCGCAGCAAGAGACCGCGAAGGATCCCCCCTGCTCATTCTTTCACCTCGCCTCGCGTTCCCCTTGGGAGGTCGCCCGCTTGAGCAACTGGAATTCGGATTCATTGAGTCCGGGCATGTGTTTTTCCCGCGTCTCGAAATCAGGAGATGTCCCTGCATTCCTGAGGCCCGAAAACACGTACCCGAACTGAGAATTGCACATACCATGCCGCAGTTGAGGAATAACCGGCAGCCGTACAAGCAGGCAGTTATATGGCATGGAGGGGGATCAGGGTGCTGACCTGCCCACCTGTGGGCATGGTGGTGAGATCTCCGAGATTTGTCCGACGTCACAAATGCAACCACTTCAGCACGGAGGAAGTGGTGACCCCTGCCAAGGATGCGGGCGGTCATTGATCGATGAAGGAAGGGGTGTCAAGGCAATGCGAATGTGGTGATGATCTACGCTCGGACTATGTGTGTCTGACGATGTCAGAATCGTTGTCGGCTGGTGCCGGCTGTTACGACCAATTGGGAGCAAGAGCTAGAGGCGTGAGTACAGAGTTAAGGTGAGTTTACGTGGTCCTCCGGCAGCTATGGTCTTGACCGCTCCCCGATTCGCATCGTCGCCAGTCTGGGTGTGATTAGTCTGATCCGTTCGACAGAATCACGGAGAGTCCAAACAGCGAGAAGGGCCAAGAATGGTCTCACGGGGACTGCGTACCTTGAGGTCATAACACCGAAAGACACACCAAACGCAGGAAGCACGACAAGGGTGATGACGATTAGTGCGATCAGGGACACCCAAGGATAGTACTTGTGCTTTAGCATCTCCCAAGCGCCGACAATCGCCAAACTGCTCAATCCAAGCGCATAGAATGCTGTCCACACAACGCCGATCCATTCCAAGGCGTTCACTTGGCCGAAGCGGTGAAGAGCGACGCGGAAACGTCCCCCAAGAAGATCAACCAGGGGGCCGACAGTCCTTGGCCGGAGCGGGGGATCTTCAGGATCGTGCAAAAGATATCCTTGTTGAAACCAAACAGCATGTTGAGACACATGACACTGGACTCCTTCACGTAGAGGCCCAGATGATCCATTATGATCAGTTTGGATTTCTTGGCAAGGAACCGCATCCACGCTCCTGTCAATTGCTCTGGAACCACATCCGTGTAGGCCCATGGGAACTTCTTGTCCACAACTCTACCCCATGAATCCTCTTCGCCCGAAGTTCCCGCAGTGGGGTAATTTTCGTAAAACTCCCGCAGACAAGTTGACAACAATCGCTTCTCGGCCTCCGAGATATCATGGTCAGCAGATGGTTTCTCAACGGTTGCCTCGGTGATTGCTTCGATTCGAATCGCGATCATGGCGGCTGCGATCCCGGGCATGCTGGAGATTCCTGGGACATCGCAAGTAAGGTAGTTCCGCATCGCCCACGGGATCGTGATGATTGCGTAGCATGCACAGAACGGCAGCAAAGCCTTCGCCACTCTTTTCCTGAAAGTGAACCGAGAATCGACAAGCAACGCGAAGGGGACCGCCAGCAAGGCCACTTGTTGGCCTACGGGCCTGAAGAGCGTGGCAAGTCCCAACACAGCTGCCGAGGACAGAAGAAATCCGGTCAAAGGTCGATCCGCATTGAAGTGTTTCAGCAACAATACGGTGCCCAATATCAGAACGAACGTAAACGGAACCTCTGTCCAGATCATCATACTGTGGCGAATTCCAGACGGCTCAAGTCCCACAAGAAGACCCACCACGACAGCCCACTTCGTTTGTTTGAGCATGAAATGCGCTGCAGCCGCACAAAGGCTTGCAGTCAGTGCACCCAATACCAACTGCGATAGGATGACCACCTTCAGTGCTGATTCCTCGTTTGGTGAAATCTTCAGGGCCGTAGCGATCAACACTGGATAGGCCGGCGTGCGGTGGGTGGACCTCCGATACGGTGGTTCTTCGGATGAAGAAAGCACACCATGGTTTGCCAGATTGCGCCCGAGTTGAAAATAGTCCCGACAGTCTGCATGGGCATAAGACTCCTCACTCGGCCTGTTTACGATTCCATACAAGAGCAAGCGAACCGCCAAAGACAGGACAAACACCAAGAGCAACGCTCGCTTCACAAAAGTAATGCTACGGAGTCCAATGGACTCAAGTCAAGCGGCGCAAGAATCACATGAGGGCTGGCCCCGGGTACATCGTGCCCTGGCGGCCGGGCGAGAATCTGATAGAATGCCGGCACATCGTGACCCTCCTGCCTCCGCGTATTCGACTGGTAAAAATCACCCGAATCCCGACAAGACGCTGCAAGTTTGGCAACGCGTCCTTTACCCGCGTCGGAAGGGGTACTTGAATTGCGCCACATATCCAGTCGGCACGGGATGCCCTCGAATGCCATAGCCGCTGGGCCACTTGTCCTCGGGGAGATGGTAGGTGCCGAACAAGCGATCGAAGAGCGGAAAGTGGATCGCAAAATTAACGTCGATCGCTTCTCGTTCGATCCCGTGATGCCAGTGGTGAAATCGAGGCGTGACCAGAAACCGCTCGATCACCGGAAACCGCCAGTTGACGTTCGCGTGCACGAACGTCGAATAGACATAGACCGTGAGAATGTAGCTGTGGATGACCATTTCGTGGAAACCGAGCACCACCATCGGAATCACGGTGGTACTGCGAAGCAGCAGGATCTCCAGAAAATGCATCCGCGCCCCCGCCATCCAATCCATGCTTCGCGCTGAGTGGTGAACGGCGTGGAACTTCCACAGCCACGGCACGCGATGGAACGCGCGATGGACCCAGTATTGGACGAAGTCCGTGAGGAACATGATGGCCGCGAATTGCACCACGAACGGCAACCCGCCCACCCAGTGACGCACGGAAGTCAACGGGGCGACGGCGAGCAGCGACTTCGACGGCAGGAAGGCCAGTACGGTCAACACCTGGACCAAGAGGCTGCTGACGAGATAGTAGAACAGGTCTTCACGCCATTCGTTGCGGAAGGTCGGTTGCTCTGGATGTTGCGGAAAGATGCGCTCGATCGGCACGAAGAGGAAGCCGGTAAACAGCACGTTCAGCACAAACCAATCGAGCCCGAAAAACAGCGGGGGCGAGTCGTGCACCAGCGCAGTCGCTTTCGACCCGCCCAGCAACACGGCGAGCAAGGCCGCCACGACGCCGCAGGTCCCCAGCAACTTCCGCGGTCGCAGCGCGAGGCTCAGCGCCGAAAGCGCAAAGGCGCTCAACAGGATCGCGTGCAGGCCGAATCGAAACCAAACGTTGTCTTGCAGACCCCGCGCTTCGGGCATGGCGAACAAACCGGGCGCTCGCAACGAGACCACCAGTAGAAACCCAGCGACGCCGAGCACCAGACCTATTGTGCCGCTGATCCACCCGCTCCCGAACCGCCGCAGCGTAGGAGGCGCCTCCAGTTCGCGCCGCAACTCGATGCGCGCCTTCTGGATCTGACTCATGCCGGGGCATTCTACCATAACACGCGGCAAAAACACCACTTCTGACTCTGCCGGCCGGCGTCGTCCTCCAAGCCCAATCTCGCGACTTGAAATCCGGGGAGGTCAAGGCATACGATTCCGAGGAACCAATAGGTGGAGGGAGTTCATGATCAGCAAACAGAAACTCGATCAGTTCGCACGGGATGGCTTTCTTAATGCCGGGCCTGTTCTTGCGCTGGCGGAGGTGGAAGAATTGTCGCGAGAACTGGATCGCATTCTCGCCATCGGGCCGGAAGGGTTCGCGCCGGGCGACCCGAAGCCGGTCCTGTTCCGTGACCTGTCCAAGTTCGGCGGTCCGAAACCCGCTGACGATCCGTACGGCGGGACCCCGAAAGACCGCGCCGTCTGGCAGATCGTCAACATCTGGGAGGCGTCGCCGGCTTTCGAGCGCTTGCTCTTCCAGCCCGACATCGTCCGGGCAATCAGCGACATGACCGGGTTCAAAGACCTCCAGGTCTGGCACGACCAGGTCCAGTACAAGCCTGCCGGTCACGGCGCGGCCACCGCTTGGCACCAGGACGCGCCGCTGTGGCCGTCGATCGAACCCATGACCCCCGTCAGCGCGTGGATCCCGCTCGACGACGCCGAAGTGGACAACGGGTGCATGTGGATGGTCCCCGGCTCGCATCGTTGGGGCAACCAGATGGAACACCTCCGGACGCAGGCGGCGTTGCAGACGCTCGCCGAATTCCCCAACGTCCAGCCGTCGGCCCCGTCGCAACAGGCCGTCGCGCGCCCCTGCCCGGTCAAACGCGGCGAGGTGCATTTTCATCACTCGCTCACCTGGCACGGCTCGCCGCAAAACAACTCGACCCGGCCGCGTCGCGCGGTGGCGATCCATTACATGACAAGCGAAGCGCGCTTCACCGGCCGCGAGCATCCCATGAAGCAATTCATCGAGGTCGAGGTCAACGGCCCGATGCTGAATGCCGGACCGCATTTCCCGATCGTGTGCCGGGAGGGCAAGCCGGTCGCGCCGCCGAAGCCGGCCACGGTGTGACGAATGAACACGGCGTGGCCATCTGCTCGCATCGGTTCCTCGCCGCGCCGGGGCCGACGAGGTTTCTGATGCGTTCTCTCTCGGCGATCTTTCCCGCCTACAACGAGGCACAAAACATCGAGAGGACCGTCGAAGCCGCCCGGGCCATCCTCCCCAGGGTCGCGACCACCTGGGAGATTATCGTCGTCAACGACGGCAGCCGCGACGACACCGGACGCATCTGCGACGAACTGGCCGGCCGTTATTCCGAAGTCCGCCCGGTTCATCACCCGCAAAACCAGGGCTACGGCGCCGCCGTCAAAAGCGGCATCCTCGCCAGTCGGATGGAGCGGATTTTTTTCTCCGACGCCGACGGGCAGTTCGATCTGAAGGAACTTCCGCTGCTCCTCGAACACGCAGACGAATACGAAATCGTCGCCGGCTACCGGGGCAAACGCAGCGATCCCGTGCATCGGCTGGTCAACGCCTGGGGATGGAACGTCCTCGTGCGTTTGCTTTTGGGCATTCGGGTGCGGGACATCGATTGCGCGTTCAAGGTGTTCCAGCGCCGCGTATTCGAGAAAGTGAACATCACCTCCGTCGGCGCGATGGTGAACACCGAAATCCTGGCGCAGGCGAAACACTTCGGGTTCCGAACGAAGCAGGTCTGCGTCAGCCACTTCCCGCGCGAACACGGACGCCCGACCGGTGCCAACCTGCGCGTCATCACGAAAGCGTTCCGCGAGCTCTTTCGTCTCTGGGGCCGGCTGCGCAGGATCGGCCCCGACCACCGCGGATTGTTCGCTCCCGGGCAGAAGAGCGCGTTTCAACCCGCGGCGAAGAGCGACGGGTAAACTGCGCCGCGCCTACGTTCTCACACGCTGTTTGCCCGCATAGACGTTGCACCGACGTCCGCGGAGGAACGAGACCAGCGTCATCCCAAACTCCGTCGCCAGGTCCACCGCCAGGCTCGAGGGGCCGCCGACGGAGGCGACGACCGGGATGCGGGCGAGCAGCGCCTTTTGCATGATCTCGAAGCTGCTGCGTCCGCTCACGAGCAAGACGTGGCGCGCCAGCGGGAGCTTCCCGGCAAGCAACGCGGCGCCGACGACTTTGTCCACGGCGTTGTGCCGGCCCACGTCTTCGCGGAGGAACACCAGCTTGCCGCGTTCGTCGAACAGGCCCGCCGCGTGCAACGCCCCGGTGCGTTCGAAGACCGGTTGGGCTTTCCGGAGTTTCTCGTCCAGCGAGAAAAGCAGATCGACCTCGACGGCGAAGTCGTCCCGGATCGGCTGGGCATGGACGCGAATGGTTTCGAGCGCCGCTTTGCCGCAGACGCCACAGGCGGACGTGGAGAAGAAATGCCGTTCGAGACGTTTCCGGTCGAACCCCACGTCGCGCGCCAACTGGATCGTGACGATGTTGTATTCCTGCGGATCGGCGTTGCAGTAGGAGATGTGCGGCACATCGGCCGGTCGGTGGATGACGCCTTCGGAAAAAAGGAATCCCGCCGCGAGTTCGAAGTCGTTGCCGGGCGTCCGCATCGTGACGGCGATGCTTTCGTCGCCGATGCGAATTTCCAGTGGTTCTTCGACGGCGACGAGGTCTTTCCGCGTCGAGGCGCGCTTCTCATCGATCTTCAGCGCGTGAATCTGCGCGGTGCTCTTGCGGCGTGTCATGGTGGTCTGCTCGTCGTCGTCCCGAAACGCTCAAGTTCGAGGACGAGTACGACGACGAGGACGAGGACGATTATTCTTTTTTCACAAACAACCCCAGCGACGCCGTGAAGCCATGCACGAAGGCGCGGTTCCCCACCGGGCCGATCTCGCCGTTGCAGAAAAAGCCGGCCAGGGGAACCGGACCCAGCGTTTCCGCGACGGCTTTCGCGTCGTGGTCGGGTTCGCCGAACAGGTTGACGCCGCGCCCGTTGCAGCAACAAAGCAGTCCGGCCACCGGCGTCCGCGCGCCGAGTTCATGTTGCGCCTGGTCCAGCATCTGCCGGATGTCCTCGGTCGCGGCTTCCGCGTGGCGAAGCTGGAATTGGATCGTCTGCCCGGTGCGGGGCAGCGCGCCGACGGCCATGGCGCCGCTCTTGGGGTCGAGGCCCATGATGTTGCGGATCAGAAAATCGCCGCGCTTGAATTCTTCCTGGTACTCGTTGATCGCCAGGCCGACGAGCAGGTTCTTCTGGGCGTGCTTCTGCTCGGCGGGCGAAAGCGCTTGAAACGTCTCGACGAGGACCTGGTACGCCGGCTTGCGCGCAATCTGGTGGATGACGTTCTTTTCCACGCTGGTGATCGTCCACGGTTCGCCGATCGGTTTGCAGCCCTGGCAAACCACCGCCTGCATCGTCCATTCGCCGCCGATGGCCACGCCGATGGCGCCTTCGTGGTGAACGTCGGTGTTCCAGAACACCGCCGTTTGTTGCGCGCCCATGTCGCCGCTGGCCATGCCGCCGATGATGGGGACATCGGGATACGCTTCGTTCAATTCGTGGACCAGCGCATCGGACTGGAGATGGAACGGGTCGGCCAACAACATCCAGGCGTTGACATCCTTCGGCTCGACCTCCGTTTCGAGGTGCCAGAAGCCGGGCCCGCTCGATTCTTCGACCTGGCTCTGCTGGAAATGATACGCCTTGAGCGCAGCGCCCGGCAGCGAGGCAACCATCAACGAAAGCGCCGGTTCGCCTTCGATCTCGCGGCTGCGGCCGAGGACACCCTGTCCGCTGCACCCGACGAGGAGCGGCGCGGCAGTTGCCGCCTGAATCTCGGCAAGCATCTCCGAATACAAGTCCGCATACGCGGGCGCGGCGAACACGAGCGCGAGGTCGGGCCGTACCGTGCCCATCTGGGCACACACCTGCGCGATTGCCTCCTCGGTTGCCTTGCTGCAGTCGTCATTGCGGACAATGGCGGACGCCGCTTTCATCGGACGTACCCATCGCACAAAGAACCGGCGAGTGACAGGAAAAACTCACCGCCGTGGCTCTTGGTGTGCATCCCAGTTTTTGAGCATGCAACCATCGCGCGCTGGTCGGTGAATGCCATGGCACCCGGCAAAGCCCCAGCCGGTCGGCGCGCGGAGGCGCCTCCCACATTCGGTTGCTCTGGATGGGCACGGTTTCAGACCGGTGGGCCGCCACTGGAAGGCGCATCGGATGTCGGACCGTCGAATGTGGGAGGCGCCTCCGCGCGCCGACCGGGGACTGTTCTTCAAGCAGAGGTGGGCTGCTCAAAAGAATGAGATGCACCCGCCATCGCCCGAAGAAGATTCTCCGCGAAGTCACCGCGTTGGAGGCTGACATTGCAAAACGGGCCGAGAAGCTGCACAGTATGCTCAGATGAAAACGGCTACACCCAACGGCAAGGCCAAACGAAAAAACGGCAGGTCGGCGGGGAAATCTCTGCTCCAATTTGCGGGCGTGATTGCGAATGCGCCCGATGACCTCGCCGCCAACCATGACTTCTACCGGCTCGGCGGGCACAAGCAATATCCCCGTCGTGGCCGCTGGATTCCGCCGGGCAAGGCGCTGCGCCGGCCCACGCAAGCGCAGGTGGATGCGTTCAACCGCAAGATGGAAGAACTGGCGGCGCAAATCGAAGGGCTGCCTCCCGACCTCGCGAAAAACCTCGACCATTATCTGCACGGCCATCCCAAAAAATGAGCCGCCTGTTTGCCGACGCCTTCTATTTCGTCGCCCGTCTCAATCGGGCGGACCCCGCGCATCGCCGAGCCAACGAACTGACGGGACGTCTTCGCCAGCACCTGATTACCACGGAATGGGTGCTGACCGAGGTGGCCGACGCGCTGTGCCATCCCCAGCATCGCGAAACGGTCGCGCGCTTTCTCGAAATCCTCCCGGATGATCCGACCGTGACCATTATTCCCGCCACGCATGACCTGTTTCGCGAAGGGTTGCATTTTCTATTACAGTCGGTACGACGAATGAATTTCGATGGGCCAAGGTTCGTTGTTTACCGCGCCACAAATACGAACGGTTTGAACGCTACCGGGTCTTTCCTGGTGACGAGATGGTAACCATAATGGGCACGGTTGGTCGTGTGTGCGTTGCGCCGCCCGATTTGCCCGAGTGTATGAGTACGAAGCATCTTTGCGTAATCACGCTTGATCGCAAGACGCTCGATCCTTGGTTTCTGTGGGGCGCACTTCTTTACTCGGAAAGCGTGCGACAACAAACCCGCGCTGTATATCAAGGTGCAATCATGGAGGGGTGGAACGCAACGATCATTAAGGCACTGAAGATTCCGGTGCCCCCGGTCCGACTCCAGGAGGAATTTGCTGAGCGGGTGGCGGAGGTGCGGGGGCTGGAGACGGCGCAGGCCCAAAGCCGCCAGCGTCTGGAAGCCCTGTTCGCCTCCCTGCTCGACCGCGCCTTCAAAGGAAAACTATGAGAACACCGTAGTTACTCAACGACGAATTCACCGACAAGTTAGACTGACACGCAAAAGCCAACTCAAAAATGGAAGGAGAAAAAGTATGAAGACCAAATGGATGTTCCTAATCGTGGGCGTTGTGCTGTACTCCATGCACAACGCGGCGGCGGAAGCGGAAAATTCCAGTGCCATCCACTCAGCCGCCATTTCACCTGACAACCGATATGTCGTGACAACGGGTCCTGGAAATGATGCGCGCTTGTGGGACGCAAACACGTGTACGGTATTGCGCTCCTTCAGAGGTCATCAAGCACCTGTGCGCGCGGTTGCTTTCTCCCCCGATGGCAAACTTGTGCTTTCAGGAAGTGAAGACGAAACAGCACGATTGTGGAAGACAGAGGATGGCGAGCTCAAGCACATATTCAGAGCCAAGGAGCCGTTTCCTATGAGATCGGTTGCCTTCTCGCCTGACGGCCGGCTACTGGGAACTGGGAGCGACGGGGTGGACGTTGTGGAGATCGCCGATCAGGTTAATAAGTTGCGTGTTGATCACAACGTCAAGGTCCATTCGATCGCTTTCTCGCCGGATAGCAAGATCGTGCTAGGAGCCGACACCGATGCGGTCCGGTTGTGGGACATCGCGAGCAGTAACAAGATTGACCAGTTCGGCGTACCAAACACAGATATCCTTTCAGCCGCCCTATCTCCTGATGGAAGATATGTGCTCACAGGCAGTAGCGATGGAGTTGCGCGCCTGAGAGAGCTCAACACCACAAACGTTGTGCATAAGTATCAGACAAGCAACGACGTGCGCGCGGTCGCCTTCTCGTCTGATGGCAAGTTCGTTCTCACAGGAGGTGGGGGACCCGATGACTGGACAGTGAGACGTTGGGGAACTGAAACAGAAAAAGTTGTGGAGTCCTACGTTGGCCATAAGAGTTTTGTTAATTCAGTTGTCGTTTCCTCTGATGACCGATATGTCCTCACGGCAAGTTCAGACGGTTCGGCGATGTTATGGGAGTTTGCGGGTGCCGGCGTCCGATGCAGATTTGAGAACAAGTAGATGGACGGGCCATGTCGGCGCAGGCCCCAAGCCCGCCAGCGTCTGGAAGCCCTGTTCGCCTCCCTGCTCGACCGCGCCTTCAAAGGAGAATTGTGACGGGGCTCGACAAGGGCCGATTCGTGGGCTAGATAATTGCTGGTAGTTGTAAGCATGCCGAACGATCTCCAAATTGCGGAAGCATTGTTGGCCGTTTGCCTGCATGCGGACCACAAGCCCGGCAAGATTCAGTTCACCAAGTACCTGTACCTGCTGGACTATTGCCATTGGCGATTCACCGGGCGGAAGGCGACAGCTTTGCCGTGGCGCTTTTACCATTTCGGCCCGTGGTGCGAGGAAGCGGAGTCGTGCATGGCCACGCTCGCCGAACGTCATTCCTTCCGATGGCGCGATGACGAATTCAGCTTCGTGCGGTCCGTGGAATTGACACCACCACCGCTCGACCTGACCACGAGATCGTTGATTGAGCAGATAGTCGAGATGTTCCGAAACCGGGATTTGAATGTGCTTCTCGAAGTGACCTACTCCCAGACAGAGCCAATGGTCGCTGCGAAGCGGGGTGATACTTTGGATTTCTCGCGCGTGCCAGTAGAGCGGTCCATGCCTGTTTTCTTCCCGAGTGCGACGCAACCGACATCCGAATACCAACTCCACCCCGAACGACGGCGCAAGATGGAGGCGTTCCGCGCCAGGGCGGAAGCGTTGCGCGAGAAAGCACGGCAACGGATGGTCTACCGCGAATCGGACACGTATCAACAAGCGATCTCGCGTGTCGCGGAGGAGTTCACCGAGTACGGTAAATTGCCGGAGATGCGAGGGTCAGTATCACTCGATGCAGCGGATGGGCTTGCGACGGAGTGATCATGCCCGATCTGAGCGAGGTTTATCGACAACTGAGTCCTGCCGAGCGTTCCCGCCACCTGCAAGGTCAGATTTTCTGGATACCAGCTTATTTGCACATGCGGGACTATTACGTTGTTCGGGTCGGCCAATGGGACCGGCAAGCTCCCATCTCCTCCGCACAGTTCCGTATCGAGAAGAAATCCCTCCAAGGGCTCGGCGGTAGCTCCAACCTCTATCATCACATGCCGATCCCGGAGTTGAAGCTGAAGATGGACGAAGAGTTGGTGGTCAAGAAAGTGAAACGCAGGCCAGCGATCCTCATTTTGCGGGAAGGTGTGAATCCAAGGCGGACAGCTACTCACGTTGCGAAAATCGGCCACAAACCCAACCCCGACTCGCACGTGTTCGCTCCCATCGTGTCACTGCGAAAGGAAGACAATCTCGGGACTGATTACCCGCAGGCGTTCATTGAGAAAGTCAGCGCCGGAGACTTGCCGGAGTTCATCCACCTTCCTGCCGATGGTTCGGTGATCAAGAACGAATCCATGGCCGTTTTGACACACTTGCAGTCTCACGGCGCGAGCGTCGTCGAGGAGACAAATCTGTGCCTGACTGCTCTTTATTTCGGGACGGCATTCGAAGCGTTCTGGCAAGACTTGGAGGGACAAATCTTGCTGTGAAAAGCAAATGTAGGTGAGCGAGGTGCGGCGGCGGGCCGGTGGCCGTTATTCGTCATCCGTCAGTGTCATTCGGATGATTCGCCTCGTTACAAATGACAAAAGCCGATAACCATGCTGCCCGGAGATCGTCTCCCACATGCACCTCACCTCAATCGGACAGCGCGTCCAACAATCGCTGAAGCTCGGCCTCCGTGTTGTAGAAATGGGGCGAGAGCCGCAAAAGCCGGGTGCCGCCACGCGTCACGCGCAGGGAAGTGACGATGTTCTGATCGAGCAATCGCGCATGGAGGTTTGCAAGGTCGGTGCCGGGTTTCGTGAACGACAAAATCCCCGACCGCCGCGCGTTCTCTCGCGGGCCGATGTATTGGAATCCTTCCGCTTCCATCGCCGCGACGACTTTTCCGGTGAACGCCAGCACGCGCGCCTCGATGTTCTCGATGCCAACTTCGCCGAGAATCTGCAATGCGGCGTTCAGGCCAACGATGCCGGCGACGTTGGCTGTGCCGGCCTCGTAGCGACCGGCATGAGAAGGAAACGCCACCTTGTCCTGCGTGATGAAGTTCGGGCAAGGCACGTTGTTCCAGCCGATGAGCGTCGGCCGCAGTCGCTCCTGAACCTCGTGTCGCACATAGAACAGGCCCATCGCCAACGGACCGAGCAGCCACTTGTGGCCGTCCGCCGCGGCAAAGTCCACGTGCGCAAGGCTCGTCCGCAGCACGCCGAGGCTCTGGATGGCGTCGAGGCAGAACAAGACGCCGCGCTCGCGAAGGAACTTCCCGATTGCGTCCACGTCGAGCCGCCAGCCGCTCAGGAAATGGACCGACGCCAGTGCCACGAGCCGCGTGCGGTCGTCCACGAGCGGGGCGATGTGTTCCAGTTCGATGCGACCCAGTTGCCCGCATCGAATCCGGCGTAGTTCGACGCCTCGCTCCGCGAGGGCCTGCCACGGATAGACGTTGGCCGGGTAGTCGTCCTGGTAGAAGACGACGTTGTCGCCGGGCCGCCAGTCGAGGCCGTTCGCCACGAGGCTGAGCGCGACCGAAGTGGGGCCGATTAACGCAATCTCCTGCGGCGTGCAGCCGAGCAGTTGCGCGGCGAGCTTTCGAGTGTTGAGGACGAAACGCTCCTCCAGGACGGCTTCCTGGTCGCCGCGCGTGCAGCCGTCGAGGTAGCGCTGCATTGTCTCGGCGACGGCCCCGGGCAGCGCGGTCACGCCGGCATGCGCCCAAAACACTTCCTCCGCCGTTACCGGAAACGCGCGGCGCCGAAGCGACTCGTCGGAGAGGACGGACTGAAGGCGCAACGGGCTCGACATTGGGCACATTCTATCTGCCCCGCAACGTCTGGCAACGCAGAATGTCGTTCGTAGGAGCAGCGATTCATTGCGCGATTGGCTGCCGGAACCGCGCAATGAATTACTACGAACGAGGGAGCATCATCGGGGATCGAGTGGAGGCCAACCCGTTCGTAGTACCGCCTTCAGGCGGAATGGTTGGGCGTGTGGCAGGCAGATTCCGCCTGAAGGCGGTACTACGAACGCTCTCCCATACAACCTCACTTCGTCCTTTGCATTCTCGGGCGGCTGTGGCAGATTCAACCGCCATGAAACGCGTCCCGTCCGTTGCCGCCGCGCTGCTGCTCAGCGCGGTGGTCGCCTATCCACAACAGGAATTGCCCGAACGCGATTGCGGCGTGCCACCGCCGAAGCCGCAGCAACACCGCGCGGGCGGCGAAGGCGTTCCGCCGCTGCCGTTGCCGGCCGTGCCGTTGCGTCGCACGGAAAAGAAGGAGCCGCCCGCCCCGCCGACGTTGATGGCGCACCTGCAACTCGGTCCCTACGAATCCTGGAACGCCGACCCGGGCGCGTTGGTGCAGATGTTCAACCGGGCCGCCGACGCGATGAGAGTCCGCTACGGCCACATGAACGTCACGCTGGAGAACTTCAGCTACGATCCGCATGAACTGCCGCTCTTGTACTTCGGCGGGACCAAGCCGTTTGAGTTCAACGACGCCCAACGTCAGAAGCTGCGCAAGTACATGGAAGAAGGCGGGACGTTGTTCCTCGAAGCGAATTCGGGCTTCGACGAGTTCCGCGCCTCGGCGGTCAAGGAGATCAAGGCGATCTTTCCCGATAAAGACCTTCGCCGGTTGCCGCTCGATCATCCGGTGTTCTCGTCCCTGCACAAGATCACCGAGGTCGAGTACATGAAAACCGTCGATAGCGTGCCCGACAACAAACCGTACCTCGAAGGCGTCGATCTCGGCACGCGCACGGTGTTGTTCTACACGCCGTATGGAATGAGCTGCGCCTGGGACGGCCACACGCATAAGAAGAACCGCGGGCTCGGTCCGGCGGCGGCGAATCAAATCGGCGCGAACATCATCGCCTACTGCGTCGCCGAGCATAACAACGTCGCCCCGATCGGCCAATCAGTCGCCTACAATGACAAGGACCAGGCTCGCCGGTCGCAGATCGTGGTCGGCCAGCTTCAGCATCGCGGCGAATGGAAAGCCACGCCGTCGGCGATCCCGGCCTTGCTCGAAAACGCGGTCGGCGTGCTGAACCTCCAGGCGAAGTTCCAGCAGGTGCCCGTCGATCTGACCAAGGACGATCTGACGACCGTGCCGTTTCTATT
>Ga0187892_10004428_pt1 | contig 23571 bp, 22 predicted proteins | sample MA1701073metaG_FD_139345 | JGI IMG/M metagenome (GOLD analysis project Ga0187892, IMG submission 139345) | Bio-ooze microbial communities from a basaltic lava cave in the Kipuka Kanohina Cave System on the Island of Hawaii, USA - MA170107-3 metaG ... | reverse complement strand
GGTTGTTGGCCACGGCGATTTCGAGTGCCTTCTTCAAGTCGAGTTCTTCCGGTACTTCCCCGTTGTTCTGACCAAAACAAACGGACGGCCAGAGCAGCAGGAATGGCAAGAGCCATTTCATGAGTTCCTCCTCAGTAGCTGAGAGTGCAGTTATCTTGAAATGCGAAACTGCCCGGAAGAGCGTTCTACCGACGGCGGTGAGACAAGTTGCCCGAGCACACCAACACCTTCCGGGAATTCGCTAATGGACTTGGATTGGGAAGCTAGGATCGGGGAGGGTGATAAGGCGGCTGGGAGGTTTCCGAAGTAGCAACCTCACCAAGGATAGGGATCAGGATGGAGCTGTTCAAAATGTGAATAGGCTGAAAAGATCCAGAAGTGATGAGATGGCGGCAACAGCACAAGCAGTCGTGCTCGTCGTCTCGGGAGTCTGGAGGAGAAGTCTGTTGCGTGCGTTCTGTTGCCGCGAGAGTCGAAGACCGATGTTGCGCCAGAGGTACAGACCGGTCTTCCCCACATGCGTTGGGTAGCAGTATGTCCTCAACGCCCAGGCAAAGACATATCAAGCCCATCAGCAGGAGAGCAATTACCCGCTTGGAGCTAGATGTACGGAAGAAAATCATACTCCGCCAGAATAGCAGCTCACCACAAACCCAACTAGCGAAATCTGCGCTCGTCCCGGCTGCTGTGTTCTCGCGGGTCAATGGTCGACTGCGGGGCCCCGGCCCGGGCTGTCCTGAGGGAGATCTTAACAGAGCCCTCGTACAGCCGTTTCCATGGCGAGCTTTGCCGAGGATAGCCGGTAGCAACTGTCAAAGTCCGGACAATGGGCGCATTCTTCCATTGCTTCGGATCAGTTTCTGTCTTACGGCTTTCGACGAATGTTCCCGTTTTCACAATGCGGAAGCTGAAGACCTTGCCTTTGTGAGTGACATTCGGTTGTCCCTCTCGGATGGATGGAAACATCGTTCCAAAGCAGTCTGGATGGCCTGTCATTTCCTTTCTCCTTTTCAAGTTCAAGCAGCAAAAAAAGGTCAATACATCAGGGGTAGCTATTTGACAACCAGCACTCCGCAGGGAGAGAGCCGGGTGAGGTTCTGAGAGGTGCCTCCCCAGAGGTGATCATAGAGTGTTGAATGTCCGGTGAATCCCACGACGAGGAGGTCAAATGCGCCTTGCTTGATGAACTCCACGATGGCCTTAACTTCATGACCCGGAACGATCGTGCATTCTAGGCGCACACCGCGAAGCGCAGAGCGGCGTTTGCATTGAGTTGCCAATTTCCCGAAATAACTATCTTCCGCTTCCTTTTCTTCGGCGACCTCGTCGATGGTCTGAGCGTGCCGAGGCAAATCTTCTTCAACGCTGATCATGTGGAGTTGTGACTGGAGTTGAGCAGCAAGTTCGACAGCAGCATTGAATGCTCTTTGCGCACCATCGGAGCCATCATTTGCGATGAGGATCTTAGGAAACATGGCTAACCTGGCTTTTCTGGAGTCTTCGAATCTGCACGTCTGAGATGGCGATAAGCCCTGTATCCATCATTTCCTCTACCGCCGGCAGCAATCGCTGCACGTTTTCGGCACTGTCCATAATCGTGACCACGATCGGAAGATCGTGAGTCAATAGGTGGGAACGGTGGATCTCGGCCGTCTCTCCATAGCCTTCTAGCCCCTTGAAGACGGTGGCGCCAGCGATCTTCAGTTCCCGGCATTTCTCAACGATGGCTTCATACAGCAGTTTGCCCTGGTAGCGGTCGCGCTCCGAAAAGTGAAGCCGAACCAATTTAGCTGGCTGGTAGTCCTGCATCGGATGCCTCCTCTAAGGGATTGCTTCGCACTAGGCGGACGATGTCCACTTCGGAAACTACAATCAACGCGTCCTCCACCATCTGCTCCACAATCTGCGTCGCCTCTCGGATCTTCTCCTCACTATCGATGACAGCGATCATGAGTGGAAGGTCGCGAGACATATGCCAGAAGCTCTGCTTGTGCGTATGTCCCTTGGCGCCATATCCCAGAATGCCCCGATGGACTGTGGCTCCAGAGATATCCATCATGCGCAAACGCTTCACGATTGCGTCGTAAAGCGGCTCGCCGTGCCATCGATCTGCCTCACCCATGTAGATTTGCAGCAACTTGGCCTTGCCCCTCTTCTCTTCGTGGGGTTTTCGGGGACCGGCTTTGTGTTCCTTCGTAGCAACCTTAATGACGTGCGTGTCGTGAACCTCAATGAACCCGTCGGTCACCATTTCGTAGAGAGTCGGCAGTAGTTCATCAACTTTTGCGGGTGTTTCGACAAACTCGATTCGAATCGGAAGGTGCTCTGTCAGGACCTCAATCTTTGTGGTGTGCATCATTTGATGAGTTCCAAACCCCGCCAGGCACTTAGAAGCCGAGGCTCCGGCTACTCCCCGGTGCATAAGAAACGTCAAGATGGCTTCGTAGAGCGGGCCCACGTGATGTCGGGTATCTTCATTCACGTAGATTGTGACTTTTTTTGCTGGACCTTTTGAAAGCATCCCGCCTCCTTTATCTGCCCAAGTGCTAGTTCCGTCCGGCCATCAATGAGCCAACCCAGACCGCAACATATCCGAACAATACGCTGCCGGTGACGTTGAGTAAGCCGATCCATTGCCCGCCATCGTGTACGGCGCGATAGGTTTCGTATTCAAAGCTCGAGAAGGTCGTGTATCCTCCCAAGAACCCAACGACTAGCAAGAGCCGCCAGTTGGGATGAGACTGCCAACGCTCGGTGAGCAGAGTCATCAACAGACCAATCAGGAAAGACCCGCTTACATTGACAAGCAGGGTTCCTAGAGGAAATCTGCCTCCAAAACGGCCCATGATTGCCGTGCCTGCGAGATATCTTGCCAACGATCCAAGTGCACCTCCCAGCATGACCATAAGATATCTATCCAAAAGTTCGCGCCTCCGTTGTCATGGTGCGTGCGTCCGCGATCGATCATAGCCAAACGCTTGCTTGGGCCGTAGCTGATTCACAACTTTAGCAATCGCCTTGTTTCTCCGCAGCTCTATCACACGACTTCCTTAGTGGCGTTGCCGACTGCATGCACGGAGTCACTGGCCGCTTTGGCAGGATCCGGCAACAGATGCTTGGGCATGAAATAGGCGTTGGCAATCGCTGTTGGAACTACCGCGCTGCCGATTACCGTGGCCACCAGATGCGAGTACTGAGATTGACTGATGATGCCGTGATTCAAACCATACAGCGCAGAGATGGTCCCAAACGTCAGACCAGTGGACATCATTAGCGAATAGTAGAGCCCCTCATGCCCGAGATAGTTGAAAAAGCGCACTGTGGGCACGAGCCCGACGAGCTTAGTAGCCATCTTCGTAAAGAATAGCGCGACAAACACCAGTGGTGTCGCGACCAGTGCTGAGACCGAAACCAGTGAGCCTGCGCGAATGAAGTAAAAAGGAGTGAGCAGGCCAAAGGTGAGAGTCCGTAGGCGTCGAATGAGAATGTGGTCTTTGCCCACAGTCCCTGCCAGCACCATTCCGATGATGTAAGCGGGCAATACGGCCTCGCTGCCTGCCCAGGCGGCCAACCCTCCCATGGCGAAAACAAGGAAGAGAATGTACTTCGCCTCCAGCTCAGACACCCGCCCGCCAAACCTTTCAAAGAACCATGGCGTGACGAACGGGAGCAGCAGAAAGACAACGATGCTCACGCCGACGAAGGCCAGGGTTCTCATCGTAAACGGTGCAAAGATCAATCCCAAGGCAATGACCGTCCCCAGATCGTTGATGAAGCACGCAGCCAGGATGCCCTTTCCGAAACTGGTTTGGTTGAAACCGAGTTCTAACATCACAGCGTAGACCACTGCCACCGAGGTTGTCGAAAGCGCAATTCCTGCCAACCAGCTGGCCGGACCAGCCCAGCCCAGGAGGAAATACGCTACAGCCGCCGCTCCGAAAAAGGGCCCAAAGAAACCGACGAGGCCCACTCCGAAGGACTCCTTCCATTTGGTTCGGAAGATCGTGGGATCCAGCTCTGCACCGGCCAGAAACGTCAGGACAATCGCCCCGGTCCCAGCGAGAAAGCTGATCCAGGGTGCCTTTACCCCAAGAGCCTCGGTGCCAATCGCTGCGCCTATGATCAGCTGCGCAACCGTACCTACAACGATTTCGGTGAGGGCTGTGGACATCCGAAACCAGATAGAGAGAAGCGTAGCCACAAGCGCCAAACCAAGCCACAACGCAGCGAGAAACCAGGTTTCTCCCATTGGCTCAACTCCGTCACTTGAATTTTCGGGGAATAACCGAGGAGGGTTGTTGAGGCGAGTTCACTCCTACAGTCGTTCCACCGTAGGAGTTATTGGCCGCTCGAAGCGACGTATAGCGAACTCCACCGCTTTGTGGGAAAGCATATACTGAGAAATACCTTCAATCAAGGGCTTCATTTACCTTGGCTGCATTGGCTCTGGGCTCCATTTGACCGTTACAGGCCAGGTTGGTAGGATTGAAACAATTGTGATGGAGTCCACAGAAGTCGCCCCAGGGGCTGATGACTCCTACCCAGATGACTGAGGCTGGAGCGCATCGCGTACAGGACCCACAACGCTTCCTCTAGCCAGCTTTCAGGTTTGAGGGTAGGCGATGGGCTGCAACACACACCCTTCAGACAACGAAGCCGTGCCCGGCGCCTGTCGAGCGCACTCGACGGTTAGTCCTGCCTCCAATATTTCACAGTCCGTCCACGAAAGTGCAAATCTCCTCGATACTGTCTCTAATCTCGCAATCAAATACGATCTCCGGTCCACGCAGCCCTTGATTAAGGCATGCAGTTCGCTTGCGAAAGACTCAGAGCTTCGCATAGCCGTATTCGGAAGATTCAAAGCAGGAAAGACTAGTTTTCTGAACCATTTTCTAGACATGGACCTGTTGCCAGTTGGGGTCATCCCCGTCACCAGCGTGCTGACAGAAATCGGCTATGGGCCGGAGGCCCAGGCTTCGGTCCATTTCCTGGATGGTCATGCTGAGCCGATCGAGCTTGAGACGATTCGTTCATTTATTGCTGAGTCGGAAAATCCTGGCAATGCGAAGCGCGCCGCCTCAGTGAAAATCGATTTGCCCTGTTTGGAGTCCTTCCGCGGGATTCGGTTTGTCGATACGCCAGGCTTGGAAAGCGTGCTCAGTCACAACACCGAGACGACGCTCGCTTGGGTACCCAATGTGGACCTCGCCCTTGTTGCAGTTGCTGTCGATCCTCCTCTCTCACAACGCGACATCGAGTTGATCGGGAACCTCTACCAATACACGCCGCATGTTGCTTTGCTGCTCACAAAGGTTGACACGCTAAACGCAGCAGAGCTGGCTGAGGTCAAAGCCTTCATCACCGAACGGCTGGGGAGCAGCCTAAGGGAGGCCCCTCAAATCTTGCCCTATTCCGTTCGCCCTGGTTTCGAGCAACTCAGAGACAATCTTTCGCAGACTGTTGTGCTAAAAACTTTAGCGACTCTTTCTGAGAGCCGGGCTCAGATCGTCAATCGAAAGATCGACAAAGTTCTGGGAGAGTGCGAAGGCTATCTGCTTGTCGCTCTCAGTGCCGCAAGCCGAAGCGATGCCGAACGAGAGCTCCTCTGCAAGTCTGTTCTGGGAGATTGGGACTGGATTGCTGAAGCCAAAATGCAACTGAAGCTAATTTCCCGGCACGCCTCCGAAGGCTCTCGTGAGATCATCGCTCGGCATCTGGAGCGGTACCAACCGGAGATGGAACAGGAATTGATCGGCGAGTTGAGCGGCCGGTTTCCCGGCTGGGCGAGAAGCCTTGGGTGTGTGATCGCATCGTTTCGGGAGTGGCTCAATGAGTCGCTTGCCGCAAGACTCCAGCGAGTATCGGTTTCAAATCAGGAGCAGATACGCGCTCCTATTGAGAAGGTTAGGAGCCAGTTGGTTCATTGCTTGGAGGATTTCAGAAATCGACTGTCCGACAGCGCCAATCGAGTTTTGGGTGTACCCCTTCCGAGGACTGACGTTGAGATATGGTGCCTGGCGCCCAAAAGGCCAGACATCCAAGTAGGCCGGGTGTTCGACCATGAATGGCAGTTGCTGGGACCGCTTGTGCCGATGTTTCTCGTCAAGCGCTGGATTAGGCGTCACCTGGTCCAGAAGAAGGTACCTTACGAAGTCTACAAAAACCTGTCGCGGCTGACGTCCCAGTGGGAAGAGAGTGTCAGAGCCTCAATATTCGCTCTGGAGAAAACCGCAGAGCGGCAGCTCGATGACATGGTCGAAACGGTCACAAGCCTCTTGTCGCGCACGACTCCCGAACTTCCTCCTCTCCAAGCTGACCTAAATCGGATCAGGGCCATGCGCAGTTTGGATGAGGGCTCACCCCCAGATCCATTCTCTGGTGCCACTGCTCCAGCGCCATAGGTCAGCGGTTGGTTTGCAGAGGACAAAAACAAAACTGTCAAAAGTCGGCTCTTGACAGGTGTCCATTGTGGACTATCATCGAAAGTGCATTTGTCTGGGTGATGGAATTCACCCTTAACCGCCTTCGTTTTCCGAGGATAATAACTCCTACCGTAAACGAGCACGACTTATGGTAGGAGTTTTCTTTTCTACCCACCAAAAGCTCTCTCCCACAAGCCTGCTTGCGGCTTTTACTATCTCTGCCTTCTGCGAGTGTGCTGCGGGAACCCACAGCAGCATCGGCGTTGGAGGGCACTGGCCTATCTCTGGCTCCGGTCAATATGCAGTCGGGGTGAAGAAAGATGAGGATACATGGCCAAATCAGAAGCGCCTTTGTCTGAAGTCGAAGACCCTACTCAAACTGCCGCGCGAGCGAACAGCACCTGGCTGACCCGCACCGTGTTCGGCGTCGGCGTCGCCAGCCTTTGCTCCGACCTCAGTCATGAAATGGCGACCACTATCCTTCCGCTATTTCTCGCCCAGCAAATTGCTGCGTCTGCATTCGCTCTCGGTTTGATTGAAGGATTATCCGACGGGCTGGCGAGTGCGTTCAAACTGGTTGGCGGATGGTGGACCGACCGGACCGGGAAGCGAAAGCCGATTGCGGTGGCAGGTTACACGCTGACCGCCTTGGCCACGACAAGTTTCTCTCTAGCAATCAACTGGACCATGGTTCTGCTGAGCCGGAGTGTCGCCTGGGCTGCTCGCGGCGGACGCACTGAGGCCCGCAACGCGTTGCTGGCAGATTCGGTGGAACCGAAGCACTACGGCAAGGCTTTCGGGTTTGAGCGGTCGATGGACACCATCGGCGCCATCTTCGCTCCGCTGATCGCGCTGGGACTGGTGGCGGCGGGCTTTTCCTACCGGCAAGTCTTCCTGATGGCACTCTTTCCTGGCTTGTTAGCAGCCTGCGCTATGGCCTTTCTGGTTCGAGAAAAAATTAAGGACGCACGACCGGAGCGCCGACTGCTGGGAGACTTGCGTCGTCTACCCACCGGATTTCGTTACTACGTCCTGGCCGTGGGTGTTTTTGGACTGGGACAGTTTGCCCCCACCCTCCTCATTTTGCGAGCCTCGCAACTGCTCGCTCCAGGGCACGGCAGTTTGAAGTCTTCCCAATGGGTCATTGGTCTCTATGTGCTCTTCAACGTGGTGCAAGCTGCCAGCGCTTATCCTTGGGGCTCACTCAGCCATCGCCTGGGAAGCATCCGTTTGCTGGGCTTCAGCTACGCTCTGTTTGCCGGTGCCGCTTTGGGATTTGCCTTTGCCGTCGGGGAGCTCTGGGTCCTTGCGGCGCTTTTCGCCCTCGCTGGGCTGGCCGTTGGTGGGATCGAGGCCATGGAACCGACGGCGGCCGCCGAGTTTCTTCCCGCCGAGTATCGCGGCACAGGTTATGGGGCGCTGGGCGCGGCTAATGGAGTAGGCGACTTTCTCTCCAGCACGATGGTAGGAGCACTCTGGGCCACGATTGGGGCCGGCGCAGGCTTTGGGTTTGCCGCGGCGTTCAATCTGATCAGTGTATTCTTGCTGGTCGCGCTGAGGCATTCGTTTAAGCGATCAGTTGTCGCAACACCCTGAAGTGCCGGGCGTTACTCTCATGAAGATCCTGCTGATCTCAGACATTCACGCGAATTTGGAAGCCCTGCAAGCTATTGACGAGGACCGCGACGCCGTCTTGTGTATGCGAGACCTGGTCGATTATGGGCCAAGCCCGAAAGAGTGCATCGCCGAGCTGTGGCTGATGGGAGCAGTCATTGTTCGCGGCAATCACGACAACGCCGTGGCGTTTCAGCAAGACTGTCGCTGTCATGGAGACTACAAACTCCTCTCCGTGGCAACACGACAACTTACCTGGCAGTTGCTGGAGCCCTCGGAGATCGAGTTTCTACGGCAGTTCCCGCTGACAGAGACGGTCGAGCTGGCGGGTACTCGATTCTTCCTGTGTCACGCCGCTCCGTCTGATCCGTTGTTCAGGTACTTGCCCTCCAGTGCCAGCGACGACCAATGGGAAAGCGAAGTGGAGGGCATCAAGGCCGATTTCTTTTTGGTCGGTCACACTCACGAGGCTTACCGAAAGAGGGTGGGAAACAAATGGGTCATTAACCCTGGCAGCGTGGGACAGCCGAAAGGGGGCAGGCCCCTGGTCTCATACGCTGTCTGGCAGGATGGCGAGATCGTTCACAAGCAAGTGCCTTACGACTTTCGCCGCACGATGGAGAGGATTGACGAGACGAAACTGGAATCCAAGATCAAATCGCGACTGAAACACATATTGGCATTCGGAGCCCTGGCCTAATGTCCGGCACGGAGGCAGCAATGGTCTTCGTTGGCAGGCGAGCAGAAACGACCCAGATCATTCAGGAGCTGAATCGAAAAAACAATGTGATTCTTTTCGGCAAGCACGGAATTGGGCGGACGGCTCTTCTCAAACATTTGGCTCAACTTAACCCGAAGCACCACCGCTTTGTTTTCGCCGATTTCTCCCAGGCGTGCAGTGAGGTCTCAAGAGTTTTGTTCGCACAACTCTTTCCCAAAGAAAATGCCCGGCGCCTGGGAGAATACGTCGCTTACAAGTGGGCGCGCTTTCGGATAGCCAAGCACGCACTGCCTGATAAGAGGGAACACGTGCTTGTGCTCGACAATATTGCCCGCCTTACCCACCAAAAGCTTGACCTGATCCGCTATCTGGAATTCGAAAAGCGGTTCCGCTTTGTCGGCATCGTCGAAACGTTCCTCGACCCTGATGATCTGTTCTCGCTGCGGGCAGCTCTAATTCCGGTATCGACGATCAAACTGGACTCTCTAGACGATGCCAGCGTCGAAAAGTTCTTTCGCCACTACTCGGAACAACAGGGATGGCAGTGGTCGGAAGAAGACATTGAGACCCTGGTCAGCTCAGTGGGCGGCTACCCGCTGCGAATGGCTGAAATCGTGGCCAGGCATATGCAAAAACACAAGGCAACATGGAAAGCGGAAACACAACGGGCCTGAACAGCAGCCATCAGCGACACTTGCTTTCAATTTTCAAGCACGTCGACGATCTGTTATCGGAAGCAGCGGCGTTAACGTCGCCTGCCAATTCCCGCTCTCCGTTTGCCAGCTCCACCGCCGACGCCTCTCCCGTGCAAAGCAAGGTGATTGAAGACTACATTGCACGGGTCCGGGACGTGATGCTCCGCTTTCTAGACCGGCAGGGCATCCGGCGCGACTCACCCCAAACCAGCGGCGTGTGGGCCGTCCGCACCTCGCTTCTGTTTGCCAACAGCTCCGTAGAAGAACTGAGACCTCGATACATGCGCGGCTACGGAGAGCTGTCGGGAGAGGCCGGCCAAACGATGGATGATCTGGCTACCGAGCTCCAGACACTGCTGAGGCGCATGGGTGATTATATGGCTCAAGGCCTGGGACGGGACCCACAGGCACGGCTGCAAAGATTGGAGACGACCACAGATGAAGTCCGTTTGTTGCAGAAGGTCGAGTCCATCATCACCAATCGAGGACTTGTGGAGCTGCGCCCGACTCTGTCAATGCTGGTAGACCGGCTGGACGGCGATGGCTTTGAAGTCGCTGTCTTCGGCCGGGTGAGTTCGGGCAAGTCGTCATTGCTGAACCACATTCTCAGGAACGAATTCCTTCCGGTCGGAGTGACACCCATTACAGCAATTCCCATCCGGATTACTTACGGCGAACCAGCCGAAGCAACGGTCCGGTTTGCCGGGAGCGAGCCAATCCAGGTTGGGCTGTCCCGCTTGTCAGAATTCGCCACCGAGCAGCAGAATCCCGGCAACAACAAACACGTGATTCTCATCGCGGTTCGCATTCCCGAACCGAGGTTGAAGAATGGAGTGACCTTCGTAGACACCCCAGGACTCGGCTCTCTGGCCACTCGGGGCGCTGCCGAGACGCGGGCCTATCTGCCTCGCTGCGATCTGGGGATCATTCTGGTCGACGCTGCCTCTACGCTGACGGATGAGGACCTAGCTGTGGCGCGAATGCTCTATGACTCTGGCGCAAACGCAATGGTGCTTTTGAGCAAAGCGGATCTGCTGACGCCATCGCAGCGTAGCCAGGCAGCGAGCTATGTCCACCAGCATCTGCTTTCTGATGCTGGCATCGACGTACCGGTGCATCCTGTCAGCGTAGTGGGCCCAGAAAGCAGGCTTGCCGACGAGTGGTTTGAAAGGTCGTTACTTCCCATGTTCGAAAGACAACAGGAGCTGGCTTCCCTCTCTCTGCGCCGGAAGATTGGCGCCTTGCGCGAGGCTGTCATCGCAGCCTTGAGCAACCGGTTGGAGCGGCAGGCAGGAAGGCCGACGCCAGAGATGCAGGCGAAGTGGGAAGAGGCGAACCTGGCGCTCACCCGCGGTGCCGGCCTGCTGGACGGGACCTGGCGTCAGAATGAGGACCTGGCGAGCGAGATGAGCCGGGATATCGATGCCATTCTGGAAACCGCCGCAGAGTATCTTGCGAAGACAGGAGCCGAAAGGAGAAACGGCTCATTCCGTGCGGGCGAGGTAGTGTCGGGCCTCTTCAGTCGCGTGGTAAGTGACACGGGCTCCGCCATCGCCAAGAATTTGACGGATCTCAGAACCGAACTGGCCAAAGCCCTGCAGGTGGCTGCCATCCCGACGGGTACCCGTATAGAAGGCGACGAACTGCCCGAACCCGCGAACCTGCCCGTCATCGATCTCTCATTCTCTGGCGACCTCGAGCTCAAAAAGCCTTTCGGCAGCTTTCTGGGCAAGGGATTTATGCGCCGGTACTTCTTCACACAACTGAAAACTCAATGCAGCTCGATGCTGGACGAATGCCTGCGCCTTTATGAGAGGCGCATCAAGCAATGGAGCCAGCTAGCGATAGCAGAACTGCGCCGCGCGTTCGAAGCCAGGACCGAATCATTGCGACTGGAATTCCAACGATTCAAACCCTCAAGTGGTTCCGATGCGTCCGGCGAAATGCTGGGGATGGAAAGAGACCTTCAAGAGTTGCAGGCGTGGGTTCTGCCTGGCGAACCCGAGATGGTTGGCAAAGAGTAAAATAATCTTACAGGTGGCCTACCGAGCTAGACTCGACTAGCCAGTCGCTCCGCGCACCGACTGGGTTGTCGCATCAGAGCCTGCAACGTCAACTACAAGGCAAAGCCGATAAATCAGTTCCGCACGGCACCGCTTCACACATATGTCGATGGCAAGCCTTGATGCTCACTGGCATCTTGACCATTGTGGTTGAGACACACACTAAATTTCTAGTCGAAGCGGATGTCGAGTTGTGGTTGCAGCTATGAGACTTAGAGTTTGCCTGCCCAAGCCGTTTTCCCCTTCCGGATAGGCGACTTTGCATCCGAAGGGGTCATGAGGCTTTAGGCTGCTCACTCCGATGGGTATGATCAACGGCACAACCACGACGATGGCGGAAAAGATGTCCATCAGGCACCCGACCACGAGCAGGAACAGATTCAGCAGAAGGAGGAATACCCATCGCGAATGAATGGACCCAGTCACCCACTCGACCGCACGCTCCGCGATCTGTGCGTCCACCAGGTAGTTTGTAAACCCAAGGGAGACTCCAAGAATCAGGAGAACTCCCCCAACCAGCAGCCCGCACTCAGTCATGACTCTCGGAGCATCACGAAACACCTTCAGGTCCCGGTATACGAACGTCTCGACAACCCAGGCATAGAGCGCAGTAAGGGCCGCAGCTTCCACGGGCGTCGCAATCCCGCCAAACAGTCCAGCGAAAGCAACTACGGGCAGAAGCAACTCCCATTTGGCATCCCAGAGCGCTGTCCTGACTTCCCCAAACCGAACATTTGCCGATTAACGTTCGTCTTGGGTCCATGCGTCATTCCCCACCAAGCAGTAAGCACGACCATCAGGATGCCTGGCACAACACCGCCGAGGAACATATCCTCGATACTGATTTTGGCGACAATCAGTGATCCAAAGGGATCGAGGCAATCGGGAGGTCGGCGCCCCAAAAGAGGATCAATGCAGCGCCACCGAGTGTTGCAAACACGGGAGAACCTAACGCAGTTGCTGCGAGCAATCCAATCAATGCAGGAGTCACCGCTTCCGCTGGAGGCACTGGCAGTCGCAAAGCCAGCAATATTAGAAAGCCGGCTATCCCTGCGGCAAGTGCTCGCGCCTTCCAGGTCTCGCCAGCGTAATAGAGGAGACGCACGGCCACGAGGCCAAAGCCGAGCGGCATCACGCACTGAATCGCCCAGACCGGCACGTTGTAGGCCAGAATCACAAGACCAACTCACAGCGAAGCAACGCCAACCCAAGAACGGTGCAGGTATGAAATTGGTCTTGCCGCGCCGCAACAGTCGAAAAGGCTAGGAGAATCGGCAGTAGTTAGAGCAAGGCCTTGCGTCTTGATTATCTTCCCACACCCATTTTCGCAGGATGTCTTCTATGAGATGTGGCGGGACAAACAAGTTGACAGCACCCAAATCGTGCAGGTATGTTTCTTCTATGTCTAGAAGTCAGCATCAGACAACCTCCCTAAATCGCGTCCTCGCATCGTGTGGAGTCTCTTTGCTGGTCCTGGGACTCTTCTTGTTTGCCACGCAGGCAAAACTTAGCAAATATTCTGCGGACGAGGGATCGAAGACCAGCACTTTTAAGTCAACCAAATGCACTGAGAATCGCTCGGATCAGATCGTTGAGTTTGAGGTCATCGAGTTCGCTCGTCCCTCCGTCAACATGGATTCGAGCAAACGCTCCTTTGAACAGCAGGCCGAGCCGGTCTGCAAGATTCGGACCCTTTTTCACCCTTATCCATTCCGCCCTCCCCCAGCCTAAAACCCCTTTCCCAAAGTTACCCCCCTGCGCAGGTGGACCGAAGCTTTTGCCTTCGTCTTCACTTTGTGACCACCGGTACATCTCTCAGCACTCGGTCGAAACTTTCCGAGGGTGAAGTTTAGCTTGTAGCCTTATTCGAAGCTGAATGACAGCAGGGTCCGCAAGCTGCCTGTTTAGGTCGGAAGACAGCTGCCATCCTCACGATGCTCTGAGAGTCGTAGTAGTGCATATCAGTGAAAAAGTCGCTCGCTTGGAAGTCTGACTGCATGCGGGAAACTATTCATCACCTTCGGGCTCGCGTACGCACACTGCTCCCTCTTGTCGTTGCAGCGCTTTTGATCTTTGGGTTGGTGTCTCGATTCTCTGCCCAAGAGCCGCGCACGACCGGGCAAGTGCAGACATCGGGCGGCGGCGCTTCAACCGTCAAAATTGGCGTGGGCCTTGTGTTGGTCAATGTGACGGTGACTGATCGAAGTAACCAACTCGTCACAGATCTAGAGAGGGAGCATTTTCAAATCTTCGAGGACAAGGTCGAGCAGAAGATATTGCACTTCAGTACCGAAGAAGTGCCCGCGTCAATCGGGTTGCTTTTTGATGTCAGCAGCAGCATGGCTAAGAAACTTTCGCGAGCCAGAGATGCGGCGATCGCTTTTCTAAAGAGCACAAATCCAGAGGATGAATTCTTCCTCTTAACCTTTGCTGACCAGCCAAAAGTGGAAGAAGAATTCACTCCACACCTCATCGATATCCAAAATCACTTAGCTTTTGTCCCTACCAAGGGATCCACCACGCTTTACGACGCAGTTTACATGGGGTTGGAGAAAATAAAACACGGGCATTACGCGAAGAGGCTCTGCTGCTAATTACTGACGGAGAAGATACAGGTAGCCGGTATTCTCTGCGCAACGTGCGCAACGCGGCGAAGGAATCTGACACGCAAATCTACGCGATTGGAATTGACACGGGTTCTCCGGGCTGGCGGGTGCTCGAGGAGATGGCAGAAATCACGGGGGGCAATGCCTATTTCCCAAACTCGGTCAATGAACTTGAAGACGTTTACATCAAGATCGCACTGGAACTCCGGAATCAGTACGTTCTGGCGTACTCGTCTACTAACCCGACGAAAGATGGTCGCTGGCGGAAGATCAAAGTGAAGTTGAACCCTCCAAAGAGTCTGCGAAAACTGTCGGTGCGGGCCAGAACTGGTTACTACGCTCCTTCAGGCTGAAGAGGCGTTCCTTTTTCCCCACTGAGCAACAACGGGTGAGGGAGTTCAGCTTTCCAACGGGTTTTCAACTAAACACGGAGGATAAGTGCTTCGGCACAAGGTATCCCACATCTTGAGGACTAGGATTTGCGAGACCGTTTAACCGTAGCTCAACTTGCTGAGTTTCGTCGAATTGACACATGTACGGTCTCGAACTCCATCGAAACATTTGGAGTTCGGGTGCGCAACGAAGGATTTGCGGATTCCTCTGTGCGATCGATGTTTGCTCACTTTCCGCCGATGGTTGGCTATGCGGTCACGGGAACAATCCGCACCGCTGCAACTCCGACTGTCGTCCACAGCTTCTATGACCGGACCGACTGGTGGAATCATCTTCTCGCCGTTCCCGAACCGCGCGTGATCGTTGTGCAAGACATCGACGCGCAGCCAGGACTGGGCTCTTTTCTTGGAGAAGTACACGCTAACATTCTGCGCGCTTTGGGATGTGTGGGCGCCGTCACCAATGGCGCAGTGCGAGATCTGCCGGCGGTGAGGCCATCGGCTTTCAGTTGTTTGCTGGCCATGTGGCTGTCTCACATGCCTATGCACACATTGTGGACTTCGGTTCACCGGTCGTGGTCGGCGGGTTGACCGTCCGTCCGGGGGATCTGATCCACGGAGATCGTCACGGGATTTTGTCGATTCCCCCGAAATCGCGGCGGAGATTCCTGCAGTTGCAGACCGGGTACTGGAAACGGAGAGAAGAATTGTGTCGCTCTGCCAATCGCCGCAGTTCTCACTGGAGAAGTTGCGTGCCCTGCTGAAAGAGATCCCTGAGCCTGAGAGGAAATGAGAATGCAGCGAAGATCGTGGTGCACCATCGGGTCTCTGCTACTGCCTCTGTCGTTGCTACTTTCGGCCTGTTCGACTTTAAAAAAGGTGGAATCGAATGACAAAGCCCCGGACAAGGTCAAAGTGGCAGTAGCGAAAGTCGTACGGGAAGATCTTTCGAGCCAGCTCGAAATGGCTGCCGAATTCCGTCCCTATCAGGAGATCAAGGTGCATGCCAAGATCGCCGGATTTGTCAAAGAGATCCTGGTCGACGTGGGAGATCACGTTCGGGCGGGACAACTCCTGGCGACGCTTGAGATTCCGGAGCTCGCGGAAGACCTCGACCAGGCGCTGGCGTCGGTCAGCCGGAACGAAGCGGAAGTGAACCGGGCCAGGGAAGAGCTGCGTCGGGCCGAGTCGGCACACGAAGCGGCTCATCTGTCCTACACACGCCTGGCTTCGGTGCTTCAGTCACGCCCGAGTCTGGTGGCCCAACAGGAGATCGACGATGCTCTAGCCCGCGACCGTGGCGGAGAGGCACAGGTGGCCGGCGCGAAAGCCGGGTTAGTCGTCACCGAAGAACAGGTCCGCGTTTCCAAGGCGAATGTCAGCAAGGCGCGCACGCTGCAGTCGTATTCCCGCATCACCGCTCCGTTTCCGGGCGTCATCTCGAAGCGATACGCCGACAAGGGCGCCATGATTCAGGCGGGCACGGCATCACAGAGCCAGGCAATGCCGGTAGTCGAGCTGTCTCAAGACGACCGCTTGCGACTGGTGCTACCGGTTCCGGAGTCTATCGTGCCCAGCGTGCGCATCGGCGCTCCCGTCGAAGTCCGCGTTCCAGCCCTGGGCCGATCCTATCAGGGTAAGGTTGCCCGCTTTACGGGCAAAGTCGAGTCGGCGACCCGGACCATGGAAACCGAAGTGGACGTTTTTAACCCCGCCCTCGAGTTGAAGCCGGGCATGTACGCGTATGTGACTTTGTCTCTGGATCGCAAAGATGCGGCGTTGGCGGTGCCGCTACAGGCAGTCTCCAGCAAAGAAGGCAAGGTGACGGTTCTGGTCGTGAAACAGCCTGGAATTCTGGAGGAATGCGCTGTGGTCTTGGGGATTGAAACCCCGACCAAAGCGGAAATCATCTCGGGCTTGAAGGAGAACGAGCTCGTCGTCGTCGGAAGCCGTAGCCAACTCAAAGCCGGCCAAGCGGTGGATCCAAAACTGACTGTGATGGCAGAAGCCACAGGGGGGAATTGATGCCAGGTTTTGCGATTCGCAATCCCTATTTCATCACGGTGATCTGCTTGATGATTTTAGTCGTGGGCATCTCCAGTGTGGTGCGCATGCCGGTGGATCTGTTCCCGCCCATCAACATTCCGGTCGTGGTGGTGGCGACCTTCTACTCGGGAATGCCTCCCGAGCAGGTGGAAGTCAGCATCACCGGGCGCTTCGAGCGTTTCTTCACTCTGGGCAGCGGCATCGAGCATATCGAATCCCGATCGCTGCCGGGCGTCAGCCTGATCAAGATTTTCTTTCAGCCTGGGACGAATGCAGACTCGGCGGTGACCATGATTTCAAATCTGGCGATGGCGAATCTCCGGCGGCTGCCGCCTGGGACGCTTCCGCCAGTGGTGTTGAAGTTCGACGCGTCAAGCTTGCCGGTGTGTTTGATCACGGTGAAAGGCGAAGGGCTCAGTGAGAGTCTCTTACGGGATACAGCGCAATACGCTGTGCGCAACCAGATTGCAAACGTACCTGGAGCTTCGGTACCGCCGCCGTTTGGAGGGCGGTACCGGCAGATCATGGTCTACGTGGACCCGCTGAAACTGGAAGCATACCAGATGAGCCCGATGGATGTGGTGCGGGCGGTCAACGACTCCAACCTGATTTTGCCGGCAGGCAGCGTTCAGATTGGATCGCTCGACTACAGCATCTACACGAACAGCCAGCTCCGCAACATTGAAGAGATCAACTTGTTGCCGCTGAAGACGATTAACGGAGCTTCCGTCCGGGTGGCCGATGTGGGCTTCGCCAAAGACGCCCAGCAGATTCAATACAACATCGTGCGGGTGGACGGGCAGAAATCGGTTTACCTGCCCATTCTCAAGCAAGGGGGTGACACCAACACGATTGCGGTGGTGGACGGCATCAAGGCGGCTGTCGCCCGCTTGTTTGATGTTCCCAAGGAACTCATCACCAAGGTCGTGTTCGATCAATCCCTGTTTGTCAGGAAGGCTATCGAAACCCTCCTTCATGAGGGCGCGATCGGGCTGGTATTGACTTCGTTGATGATTCTCCTATTTCTGGGCAGCTTGCGCGCGACCGTCGCCGTTTTTCTTTCCATCCCGCTTTCAGCCTTAGCCACGTTTGTGGCGCTGTTCATGGGCGGCAGCTCGATCAACACCATGATCCTGGGCGGGCTGGCGCTGGTGTTTTCCCGGCTGATCGACAATTCCGTGGTTGTTTTGGAAAACATCTTCCGCCACCTGGAAACGGGTGAGTCCCCGAAGGATGCCGCCGAGAAGGGCGGGAACGAGGTTGCTCTTCCTGTCCTGGCGGCAACGCTCACCACCGCTGTGGTGTTTTTCCCGGTGACGTTTCTCTACGGCGTCAGTCGATTTCTTTTCTCGGCGCTCGCACTCTCGGTCGTGTTGTCGCTGATTGCTTCCTACTTCGTCGCACTAACGGTGGTTCCACTCTTCTGTTCTCGATTGCTCAAAGGACATTCCGCGGAAGTCCACGGCTCCGGCGAGCCTTTGAAGAAGAAATCCGCGGGCGCACGTTTCAACGCCTGGTTTAACCGCTGGTTCGAAAGGATGCTGAACGCTTATGAGCGGACCGTCGGATCTCTTTTAAGGCGGCCAGGGGCAGTCGTGCTGGGCTTCTTGGCTGTCTTCTTTTTCAGCCTGCTCATTTATCCGCTGATTGGTGTTGCCTTCTTCCCGAGAACCGATGCCGGGCAGTTTGCCATCAACGTGAAAGCGCCTTCCGGAACCCGGCTTGAGGTGACGGAACAGGAGATCATGAAAGTAGAAGCCGTTGTGAGAGAGGCCGTGGCTCCGGGGGATCTGGGCATGATCGTGTCCAATATCGGTGTCACTCCCGGCTTCTCGTCCATTTACACCAGCAACTCGGCGCAGCACACGGCCTTTGTGCAGGTGAGTCTTACCGAAGGACACCGCGTCGGCAGTTACGAGTACATGAACCGTGTTCGGCAGCGACTTCAATCGGACTTGCCCCACTTGAGCGCCTATTTTCAGTCGGGGGGATTGGTGGATGCCGTGTTGAATCTCGGGTTGCCGGCACCGATCGACATTCAGGTGAGCGGATCGAACCTTCAAGCGAACTATGAAACCGCACTACGAATGACCGAGCGGATTCGGCGACTCACGGGAGTGAGCGACGTTTTTGTTCCACAGGACTTGGACTATCCGGCCTTGCAACTAGATATCAGTCGCCTGCGAGCCAGCGAATTGGGGCTCACTCAAAAAGAAGTTGTCCAAAACGTGATCACGGCCTTTACCTCAAACCAGATGATTGCGCCCAGCTATTGGGTGGATCCCCGCAGTGGAAATGACTACATGCTGACCGTCCAGTACCCCGAAGGAAGAGTGAAGAGTCTGCTCGATTTGAAGAGTATCCCGCTCCGCTCGGCCAGTGAGACCAATCCGGTTCGACTGGATGCGGTCAGTAGCATCCGCCGCGTTCAGGCGCCGACTGAGGTGGATCACTACCAGCTCAGCAAGGTAGTGGATGTTTACGTGGGCCTGGCAGGTGAGGATCTGGGGAAAGTCGCCAACGCCATCGACCGGATCATTGCCGAGATCCAAATACCGGAAGGTGTCCGCGTGGACTTGCGCGGTATGGTCCAAGGCATGCGATCGTCGTTTCGCAGCTTCGGCCTAGGTCTGTTGCTGGCAGTCGTGCTGCTCTATTTGATACTGGTTGCGCAATTTAAGTCTTTTGTCGATCCGACCATCATCCTGCTGGCTGTGCCACCAGGACTCACCGGTGTTCTTCTGACTTTGTATCTGACAGATACAACACTGAACGTTCAGTCGCTGATGGGAGTGGTGATGATGGTAGGGATTGTCGTTTCCAACAGCATTCTCATTGTTGAGTTCACGAATCGGCTGCGAGAAGAAGGAATGCCGGTAGCCGAAGCGGTCGTAACAGCCTGCCGCGTGCGCTTGCGACCAGTCATGATGACGTCGTTGGCAACGCTGATTGGATTGCTGCCCATGGCGTTGAAGCTCGGCACGGGCAGCGAGGCGTATGCGCCACTCGCTCGAGCCATCATTGGCGGCCTTACGGTTTCGGTGTTGCTAACGGTGCTCATCGTGCCCGCAGCCTACCTGCTGGTTTACCGGAACCGGGGCCACAGGTTGGCTCACGCCGAAGGCGAGGAGGCTCTATGAGTCGCAGCCTCTGGCTGGTTCTGTGCGTCGCCCTTATCTCAGCTGAAGACGGCGTGGTTCTTTTCGCTGAGTCTGGAAAGGCTCTGACCCTCAAGGAGGCGGAGACCATCGCCGTCAAAGCGCATCCTCGGCTGGGCGCGGCTCAGTTCCTTGCTTCTGCTGCCAAGCAAGTTCCCACTCAGGTCCGTTCCGCACTATACCCGACCTTCTACGGCAGCTTCACAGGAGCCCTGGTAGACGAGAACACGCGCATTGCCGCAGGGGGTTTGAACAACCCGCTCATTCTGAGCCGGCTAGCCACGGGCCTTACCGTGGGCCAGATGGTCACGGATTTTGGCCGTACGCGCCGGCTTGCTGAAGCGTATGAGTCGAGATCTGAAGCGCAGGAGTTCTCGGCTCAATCCACCCGCGCCCGAATCCTGCTTCAGGTCAACAGGTCCTATTTCGCAGCCTTGCGGTCTCAAGGCGTCTTTAGAGTGGCGGAGCAGACCGTGAAAGCGCGTCAGTTGGTTGCGGATCAGGTGACCGAATTGGCGAAGAGCAAACTAAGGTCCGGCTTGGATGTGAGCTTTGCCAACGTGAATCTTTCGGAGGGCAAAATCCTGCTGGCTGCAGCTCAGAACTCCGTGGAGGCAGCTTTTGCCGATCTGTCGGCTGCCCTGGGCTATCAGGAACAGCAAGCGTTCCAGCTGACGGATGAACCGCTTCCGCCAGTTCCGGACAACGACTTGCCGGCCTTGGTCAACGCGGCCATCCAGAACCGCCCGGACCTCGAGAGTTTGAGACGCGAGCTCAGCGCTTCGCAACATCTTGTCGAAGCCGAGCGCGATTTGAAGTTACCCACCATCGGTGTTGCTGGCAGTGTCGGGGTCTTGCCCACGCACGTCGATGCTCTGCGCGGTCACTACAGCGCCATTGGTTTCAACGTCAACATCCCCGTCTTTAGCGGACATCTTTTTTCAGCTCGCCGGGCGGAAGCGGAGCTGAAGGCTCAGGCTGCCAGCCAGGAAGTTCGAGACCTGCAAAATCGAGTGGTACAGGAAGTTCGCATCGCGTGGCTTGATGCCAGGACCTCGTACCAGCGTCTTGATCTGACGGGAGAACTTCTCAACCACGCTGTACAGGCCCTGGACCTTGCTCAATCCCGCTACGATCTTGGGCTCAGCTCGATTGTAGAACTCAGCCAAGCCCAGCTCAACAAGACGTCTGCCGAGATTTCGAATGTCAGTGCGCGGTACGACTGCCAGATTCAAACGGCCATGCTTGGTTTCCAGACGGGCCGGTTGCGGTGAAGTTGAGAATCGATGGCGTGGACTCTTTGAATGCAATCTCGAAGGGAGCACGGGGCCAAGCGCATCGAGGAGATGGAACGAAATGATTAGGCGATTCGGGTTGCTAATCGGCCTGACAGTCTGTGTTTTGGCTTGTGCAAAGCGAAATGACTATATCGACCGCTTCTATGAGGACCTTGCACGGACAAAGCTTCAGGGGAAGTGGGGATTCATGGACAAATCGCAGAACCTGGTAATCCCAAGGCAGTACGAGATGGTTCGATCCTTTTCCGAAGGGCTTGCGGCCGTGCAAGTCGGGAAAAAATGGGGATACGTTGATCACGCAGGAAAGTTAGTGATTCCTCCTCAATTTGACGATGCGAAACGCTTCCAGGGCAGGTTCGCAGTTGTTAACAAGCGGGGCAAGTGGATTTGGATCGACAGAACAGGTAGGACTGTTGCTGAATCAGAGATCGATCTGATCCCGTGATCGCGCGACCTCGCTTAGAACTATACCAGGTCATCGAGCGAATAAAAGGGCTTTGGAGGACCTGCACCGCACAGGTAGAGTCCGCTACTTCCGTCGTTCAGTGGCAGACCCTCAGTCGCACATTTCTCAAGCTAGGCTTCACAGGGTTTGGTGGAGGAATTGCGGTGATCGGACAGATTCGCCGCATCGTGGTGCGTCAAAACCGCTGGCTTTCAGAAGAACAATTCCTGGATGCCGTTTCTCTGGCGCAAAGTTTGCCTGGTGCGAACGCAGCGAACGCCATTACGTATATTGGACTGAAATTGGCCGGCATACGGGGCGCCATCGTTTCGGTCATTAGCTTCATATTTCCTTCGTTCTTAATGGTGGTTGGCCTTACTATCGCGCACGACCATCTTCATCATTTGCCGGACTTCCAGCGGATCTTCCAGGGACTGAACGCGGCCGTTGTCGGCTTGATCGCGGCGACTGCCGCACGGCTCGGCAAAGCTGCCATGCAACGCCAATGGCATCTCGAAGTGGGAGTTGCCACGGCCTTTGTTTTGATCTTCATGGGAGCGAGCGTGGCCGAGGTTGTCCTTCTAGCCGGCATTACCGGTATCTTCATCCAGTCTTTCAGAGTCCGTGGGCGACACCGCCTGCGGCTGCAACTGCGAAAGCAGAGACAATCAGGCGCCCGCACTGCTGCTGCCACGCAGCAAGCGCGGCAGTCGGCTGCCGAAGCGATTGCTCAGACGAACAATCTCACCGCCGACCACACAATCAGTACGTCACTTCCAGATAACCAAGGCGAGCGTCGTGCACAGGCTGAAAAAGAACACGGCGAACAGCACCCAGAGGAAACGCACACAGAGGAGGCGCAAGGCACCCGGCATCTACAGGCTTGGGCGGTTCCGCTACTCGCCTTGCCCTTTCTCGGAAAGCTTATCGCCGTCTGGGAGCTGCTAATGGTTTTTTTGAGAGTGGGTGCCGTTACCTTTGGAGGTGGGTTTGTGATGATTCCGCAGATCGAGACCGACGTCGTGGATGTGCATCACTGGCTCACGCACCAGGCGTTTGCGGACGGCGTGGTTTTCGGCCAGATCACACCGGGCCCAGTCCTCATTACAGCTACGTTCATCGGTTATAAGGTTGCCGGATGGATTGGGGCCATTGTGGCCACGATTGGAGCCTTTCTTCCTTCGTTCTTGATGACTTTGATCGCTGGAGCGTCGCTCAACCGCTTTCGCACCAATCATCAGGTGCAAGCGTTCCTTTCTGGAGTGGCGCCGGCCGTCGTTGGGATGCTGGCAGCCGCAGGCGTGAGTCTGGCCCGGTCCGGTTTGGACTCGACCCTTAGTTTTGGCGTCGCCACCACTGCGTTCTTGCTGATGCTTCGGGCAAGATTGAATCCGGTCGTGATCATACTGGGCTGTGGTGTGCTGCAATTCTTCGTGGCTCACTATTTGTTTTGATTAGAGGCGGCCCACGAACGGAACGGTTCGGAGACAGGCCCGGCTCGCCTGTAAGAATTCAGCCTTCTGCGATCCTACCTTCACTCGACTTGTCCTAGTCTGACGGGTTTGGTCTCAGTCTGGCCTGCGGGCTGTTTGAGTCGCCATTTCTGTATTTCTGAGGGTGGTCTATTCATTCAGTAACTTCTGCTTGGACGCCTTCGAGCCGATAGATCTTCTTCCAGAGAAAGTCATAGACTTTCGAATCCAATGGAGACTTCAGGTCAAAGGTAAAGGTCTCGTTGTAGGTCGTCACGCGCAGGTGATACGGGTCTGGCGAACCGATAGTTTCTATTTCCCGCAACTTCCAGACTCGATTGTCGCTGGCGTGATCCGTGGAATAGATCAAGCGTTCCTCTTCCGCCGAGAGCCGGCCTTCACAGCCACCGAGGCGGTGACGATGCCGGACGGGCAGCAAGGCTGAGCTCTGACCTCCCTCTTCGACGAGACGAGCCACGATCGGCCGGCTGAGTTTCCCGTGCAGAAACTCTTGCTGGTCCGCGGTTATCTTGCTTTCGAGCAGGGAGAAATCGAACGCCTTGTCTCTTTCCAACTTCTTCCAGCTTTGACTTTCGAATGTCTTCAAGACCACTCGGGTGGGAGATGCGACATCGAGCT
>Ga0187892_10004427_pt1 | contig 23580 bp, 21 predicted proteins | sample MA1701073metaG_FD_139345 | JGI IMG/M metagenome (GOLD analysis project Ga0187892, IMG submission 139345) | Bio-ooze microbial communities from a basaltic lava cave in the Kipuka Kanohina Cave System on the Island of Hawaii, USA - MA170107-3 metaG ... | reverse complement strand
TCTCGCGTAGCCGGCGAGCGCCAGATCACCCTCCACGTCGGGGTAGCACTCCTCGATGTAGGAGGCGAACTCCGAGACGGTGGGCCGATCGAGCAGGGCCCAAGGGCGCATCTCCCTCTTGATCGCCCGCTGCAGCTTGCTCAGCAAGGCCATGGCTCGCAGCGAGTTGCCGCCCAGCGCGAAGAAGTTGTCGTCGACGCCCACGTGGTCAAGGTTCAGCACCTCGGCCCAAAGTCTGGCCAGTTGCCGCTCCAGCGGCGTTCGACCGGTGCTTGCGGCACTCTGCGCCGCTTCGTCGTACGCCCACGGCAGACGCGCCAGCGCGCCGCGATCGGTCTTGCCGTTCGGCGTCAGCGGCAGCTCCTCCAGCATGCGGATCACCGCCGGCATCATGTACGCGGGCAACGACGCGCCCAGCAGCTCCCGCAACTGCCGTTCCAAGTTGCGGTCGAAGTTGGCGGCGCGCAGGTGATTGGCGTAGTTCGACCACCCCGGGCGCAGGGCCGCCTCCGGGAACCTCACCGGACGTTGCCGCCGGTCGGCCCGTGTCAACACGACATCGAACGCCCCTTCGAAGTTCCGTCGCAGCCAACTGCACTCGGCCCGGTAGCCCAGTTCGGCGGCCAGGATCAGGAGGTCAGCAGGCTCGGCGCTGGGACGGCGACGTGTGGCCAGGCGATGCCGGACGTCGCCCACGGTGTCGTCGGGGCGAGCCTCCTGTAGGCAGGCCCGAGTGGCGAGGTCTTCGTCCAGCCGGGCGTTGGCGACAGCGCGCAATGCCAGCGTGGCCGGACGTGTCTCGCTCAGCCTCCGTCGTACCTCGGCGACAGTGAGCTGGTCGGTCTGCCAGTCGAGCCAAGCCAGATCCTCGGGCTCCTCCTCCGGCGCTTCGGTGTGCAGGATCACGTCGTAGCGGTAGGCGGTCAGCTGATTTCGGTAGTCACCAAGCTTCGGCATGACCTGAACCCGTGTGATCGCGGCGCAACGTTGCGCCAGTGCCGAGAAGAAGGTGGGATCGAGCTGCAGGTCGCGCTCATCGGCGACCTTCCGGCGGACACGCTCATTGACCTCTGCGCAGGTGTCGCCGGGCTCGGCTCGGTACATCTGCACCGAGGTGTGGAACGTCTCCAGCAGCGCCAGGTTGATGACGTCCCCGCAAACGATCCGGCCGCCTTTGCGCAGCAGCGGAAGCACGCCGTCGATGACCCGGACCAGGTACTGGACGTCCGGGAAGTGCTGAACCACCGAGTTGAGCACGACGGTGTCGAAGCTCTCGGGCGCAAGGTCGTCCAGGTGCTGCGCCTCTGTTTCGAGCAATGTCACGTGACTCAATCCGGGGAGCGACGCCTGAAGGTGCCGCACGTAGTCGAGGGCGGTCAGCGAGAGGTCCGTGCCGACGTAGCTGGAGACATGGGGCGCGATCCTGGCCAGCAGCATCCCGGTCCCGCAGCCGATCTCGAGCACGTCCTTCGGGTCCAGGCTGAGGATCAGCGCCGCCGCTTCCTCCACCCACGAACGCATCTCGCTCAAGGGGATCGGGTTGTCGGTGTAGCTGCTCACCCACCCGCTGGTGTTGAGCAAGGGATCGACCGGGGTGGAACCGTGTCCGTAGGTTTCCTCGTAGACCTGTTTCCAGAGCGCGACGTGCTCGTTACCGCCCTCCTCGGTGTCGGTGCCCGTTGCGTCAGCCGGCCCGGCCGGGGTCGCCCCCGGCACGACGTAAGCGACCAGTTGCTGCTCGCCCTGGCCGTCGGGCAGGGCCAGCACGACAGCTTGCTCCACGGTGGGATGGGTCAGCAGGGCCGTCTCGATCTCGCCCAGCTCGATACGGAAGCCGCGTACCTTGACCTGGTGATCGAGGCGCCCGAGGTACTCGATAGCGCCGTCGGGCAGGAGGCGGGCCACGTCACCGGTGCGGTACATGCGGCCCGGCCCGAACGGGTTCGGGACGAACCTTTCGGCGGTCAGCTCGGGGCGGTTCAGGTAGCCCCGAGCCAAGCCGTGTCCGCCGAGGCACAGCTCACCGGGCACGCCGATCGGGCTCGGCTGCAGGTGCTCGTCGAGGATGTACGCCTGGGTGTTGCTGATCGGCCGGCCGATCGTGGGAGGGCGTACCGCTCCCTTTTGCGTGAGCACGAACGTCGAATAGGTCGTGTCCTCGGTGGGGCCGTAGAGGTTGTAGACCTTTTGCACCGTGCCCAGCCCGTAGAGCTCTTGTACCAGCTTGTTAGGCAGGGGCTCACCGGCCAGATTGACGACGCGAGTCGAGGCGGGCACCTCCCCGGCCTTGACCAGCGCGGTCATGGCCGACGGCACGGTGTTGATCAAGGTGACCTGGTCGCGCGCCACGAGGGTCGGCAACGCGAGCGCATCGTCGGCGAGGATCACCGTGCCCCCGCAGCTCAGGGGCAAGAAGATCTCGAAGACCGAGAGGTCGAAACAGATCGACGTTGCGGCTAGCGCCCCGGCCAGCTCGGTTGGCGAGAAGACTGACTGCCCCCATGAGAGGAAGGCCACCACGCTCCGGTGTTCAATCGCCACTCCTTTGGGGCGGCCCGTTGAGCCGGACGTATAAAGCACATAGGCGAGGTCGCCGTGGGCGCGATGAGCAACCGGGTTGTGGCCTGGCTCCGACACCGCCGAACTAGCCACTTCGTCGAGGTCGACGAAGGTCGCCTTCGCCTCGGAAAGCCCGGCTGCTGCCGATGCTTCGGTCATGACGAACGGCATGGCCGTGTCCTCGATGATGAACTCCAGCCGCGCCCGCGGGTAGGCGGGATCGAGGGCCACGTAGGCCCCCCCTGCTTTGAGGATGCCGAGCAGCCCGGCGATCATGCCGGGTGATCGTGTGGCGCACATCCCGATCAGCGTCTCGGGAGTCACGCCCAGATCGAGCAAGTGCCGGGCGATCTGATCAGCGCGCCGGTCGAGTTCGGCGTAGGTCCACTGCTGGTCCTGGACGATGAGGGCCACCCGATCGGGGGTGCGAGCAACCTGGCCCTCGATGAGCTGCTGCAGGCACACGTCGGTCGGGTAAGGCGCGGCTTTGTCGTTCCACTCGTACAGCACTCGCCGCCGCTCGGCCTCGGACATCGACGCTGCGCCGTGCCTCAGGCCCTCACCGTTGGCCGCCATCGTTCAAGCCTCCTGCTGGGATGGGGTTGACAGCACCTGGAAGACCCACACCTGAAGGTTGATGTCCGGGAACTCCCGGTACCGAGCGTTGAACGCCTTCGTTGTCTCGACCCATCGCCAAGCGCCGGATTCCGACAACCCGTTCATCGTGGACTTGAAATCGGACCCCTCATAGAACTCGGGACGGAGCGTGAACACGACATGGCTCTGGGGCTTCGTCACGCGAATCAACTCGGTCAGCGACGCGCTGGGGGCGTGACCCCGCACGAAGACGCCGACGCCGACGACGGCGTCGAACTCGTCGTCAGCGAAGTCCAGCGACCCGCCCAGCGTCCCCTCGTAGAGCATCGTGTAGCACCGCTTCTTGCGCGCTTGGGCGAGCATGCCAGGCGAAAGGTCCAGACCCTCGAGGTTGCGGAATCCGCGCTCGTATAGCAGCTGGCCCACTCGACCCGTCCCGCACCCGGCGTCGAGAACGCGCGCCTCCTGGGGGACATGCCGCGTGACGACCTCGACGGCGCGCTGAGGACCGAGGTCGGTGTCCAGCTCGGCGTCGTAGGACGGTGCCAGCTCGTCATAGGACCGGGACAGTTCGTGCTGCGTCCCTGCCTCGAAGACGGCTGCGACCTTGTCGCTCATGTCCGTCCCGCTTCAGCGGCGGCAGCCGCTTCAAGCTGCTGATGGGCCATCTCGGTGATGGCTCGGCGGTCGACCTTGCCGCTGGCAAGGAGCGGCATCTCGGAGACGACCACGATCGAATCGGGAATCTCGCGAGGAGCCATGCGGGCGCGGCAAGCGGACCGGATGCCCTCCTCGGAGCAGTCCGCATCGGCCGCCGGCAGGCAGAATGCAGCCATCCCGGCGCCGTAGACGCTCTCCCCGCTGCTCACGATCACCGCCTTGTCTACGCCCGGGATCGCACTCAGTGCCGCTTCGACATCGGCGAACAGGACGAGGAGCCCGCTGCGGTTCACGCTGTGATCGCTGCGGCCCAACACCCGGAGGCGGCCGTCCTGGCCGATCTCGCCGAGGTCGTGCATGCAGAACCACCCGTCGGGTCCCGTTCGCCCATCCTCGATCAGTCTGCCCGCCTCATCGGCGTAGCCGGCGAAGCCGTAGGCGTGCCGGCACCACAGCTCGCCCACGCCGCTCGGGCCGGCCCCTCGGCCGTTGAGCTCACCCTCCTCATCGGACCCGGTCGGCCGGAGCTGAACCTCTACGTCGGGCAGCGGCGTGCCGACAGTGGTGGAGCGGAGCTCGCTGGGGTCGCGGGGACTGGCTGCGGCTATGGCTCCCATCTCCGTGCTGCCGTACAGCTGTACCAGCGGCCCGTAGCCAGCCGTGTAGCGCTCGAACGTGTCTCCCCGCAGCCGGTCGCCGGCGGTCACCGTCAGCCGGTACTCCCGCGGCTGCTTGCGCCCCTTGACCAGCGAGTCGCAGAAGCTCGGAGTGAGGAACGCCACCGTCGGCTCGAACGTTCGCTCCCGGTCGAGATAGCCGATCAGGTTGGCGCCCTTCTGCAAGTCGACGGACGCGCCCACTGCCACAGACGGGAGGAAGGCCCCCCCCAGGCCGTACAGATGCGACAGCGGGACCGGGATGGCGACGCGGTCGGCGACCTCTAGCTCGAACCGCCCGATGCAGTTGAGCGAGTTCCCGATGAGTCCGCGGTGGGTATGGGCGGCAACCTTGGGAACGGCGGTGCTGCCCGAGGTGCGCAGGTACACCGTCGCTTCGGGCTCGGGCCGTGGTTCCGTCCGGTACGAGCCGTTGGGGGTGATCGCAACCGGGTCACGAAGCCGGGCACCAGCGCGAACCCGATGCCGGCAGAACGAGGGCGGGTTGGCGCCCTCTGTCGGGTCGGGCTCACCGGACTTGGGAACGAGGAGGAAGTGACGGCCCCGATCGAGGAGGAAGAGAAGCAGCACGGCGCTGGCCAGCGAGTTATCGCATTCGAACCCGAGGGCGTCGTGGGGCTCGACGCCCTTCCGCCGCAGCTGATCGTCGAGCGCCGCGAACAGGGCCGGTAGCTCTGCGTAGGTGCACGAGCACTCGCCGTCAGTGAGCACGCTCGACCGCCCGTCGGGCGCTGAGCCGTGCTGTGCGATCCAGCTCATGGCGAGGCTGATGCCCGGGTGTCAGCCGGCGGTCGCGGCAGGGTGAGCCACCCGACTCCTTGCCAGTGGCGCACGTAGGTCTCGATGAGCTCGGGCGTGGCTGGCGGGCAGGTGATGCCTGCGCCGGCCAGACCCTGCTGTGTCTCGGCGGTGTCCATCGGCGGCCGCCGGTAGAAGAGGTAGTGCGGCGACATCAGCGCGATCAGTAGCTGAGCGAAGGCCCGGGCCTGCTCGCCACCCGACGCCCGCCGCCGAACCTCGCGGAACCATTGGCTGTACGGCAGCTCGTCACACGCGTAGCCCAGGGAACGGACTGTCGCCGTCAACTCCGCCCACGGCATGGGACGGGGCGTGACGAGGTGGAACGTCCGGCCGTAGGCGCCTGGCTGGCGGGACAGGTGCACGATGGCTTGGGTGACGTAGTCGACAGGCGCCATCGTCACCTCGACGTCTACGTCGGGACTCATGCCCATCTCCACGCACGCCTTGAACACTCGCGGGAAGATGTCGCTCATCTCGTACATCACGCCTGTCCGGCTGTGGCCCATGACCCGCACAAAACGGTAGATCGAGCAGGGAAGTCCCCGCTCGCACGCTCGCCGGATCAACCGCTCGGCCACCCATTTGCTCTGGGCGTACCCGCCTTTGATGGTTGCCGGGTCGGTGACGACGTCCTGTTCGTAAAGGCGGTCGGCGCTGCTGTTCTCGGGAGTGAACAGCACCGCCATCGTGGACAGGTGATGGACGGGCTTCGTCGGACCGGTGCCGGCCAGGCGCAGGACCTCGTGGGTCCCGAGCACGTTGGCCGGCTTCAGTCGCTCGTAGGAATGCAGGGAGTTGGTGGATCCGGCACTGTGGTAGATCACATCGGCCCGGTTGGCCAGGTCGGCGAAGGCCGAATGGGAGAGGCCCAGGCGCGGCTTGGTCAGGTCGCCCAAGACGGGGTGGATCCGACGGTCGATCCCCTCGTGCCACAGGCCGTATCGCTGCAGGTGGCTGGCGAGTCGCTCCCGAGCAGTGGAGTGGTCATCGGCGCGGACCAGGCACGAGACGTCGGCGCTGGTGGCGCGCAGGATCTGGTCGAGAAGGAAGACGCCGACGAAGCCGGTGGCCCCGGTCAGGAACGCGTGCTGATGCTCCACTGCAAGGTCTGCCCGGTCCGATCGGATCGGTGCGGACGTGCCTGATGCGGACGTGCCTGATGCGAAGGTGCCTGATGCGAAGGTGCCTGATGCGGACGTGCCTGATGCGAAGGTGCCTGATGCGAAGGTGATGGTCGGATCGAGCGTGGCCTCCGACTCGAAGTCGATCGCAGCCACCAAGTCAGTGGGAGGCGTGCCCACAGGCGCGTTCAGCTGCTCCCGTTCGGACGCCGGCTCGAGATGAACGTGGCCAATACAGAAACGTTGGCGAACGTCTCGTGGCTCAGATCCTCCTCGGCGAAGACGAAGTTGAAGCGCTCCTCGATGCGCGTGATGAGGCCTACGAGCATGATCGAGTCCAACCCCAGGTCGCCGCCCACGATCGTGGCGTCCCCATCGATCCGCTCCGGCTTCAGCGCAGGGTTGAACTCGACGAGAAGCACTTTCAGTTCGTCCAGTGTCTGCTCGACCACCGCGGTCCTCCCGCTTCCTCAACCCGCGGCTTCCGCCCCGGGCGCCCCCTTCGTCGTCCAGAAATGGTTCCAGGAACTTGCCGGCAGGGCCTCGATCACCAGAAACATCGCGACGCCTCTCATCGCCGCTGTGTACCGGCGCCAGACGTACGGCCCCAGATCGTCGTCGGCGTCGGAGAGCCGGCTCCGCAGTACCCGGTCGAACTCGCCGGCGTCGGCGTGGGTGCCGAACTCGAAATCCGACTTCTTCACGTTGGGATCGACAAAGAGGTCGCCGAGGTTGAGCTGGTTCGTCTCCAGCTTCGTGGCGAGTGCAGGATCGACCCGGCCGAGATCGACGTAAGACACGTTCCATGACAGCGAGACACCGTCGACTCCATAGCTTGTGCACCGTCCGAGAACGTCGGAGTCGAGGGAGAGCGGTGGGGCCAGCGGGGCCGGAATCGGCGGGCTGACGCGCCACTGGTCGACCACCGCGAGATGGGGCGTCACCCCGGCTGCTGCGCCGATCGCCTCCCTCAGGATGCGGTCAGTCTGGTTAAGGATGCCTGCCAACTCCTCTCGCATCCAATCGTCATCCACGAGCAACGCCTTGGGAGACTGACGCTGGTCGCCGTCGTCTGCTTCTCGACGCACGGTCGGTTTCCGCCTTTCGCTAAGTGCAGCTACTACGACCTACCACGCTGCGCCTACAAGCCGACACCTCAGCCAGCTCGCGAAGGCGCGCAACCCACATCTCGTGGATCCCTTCGCTCCTTGCACGCCGATCGCCGAATGGCCGCTGAATCCTACGGCTGGATGGGCAATACGTCGGGTCGGCCCGCACTCTGCTGCATGGTCTGTAACGGCCGGGCAACATTCCACCTCGCCAATGGTGCGACACCTGCAGCTCCCCGCTTGATCCCATCCAGGGGAGCGGTTCCCCAACATCCTACACACGCCCTCGGGTGGTAAACAGCCGGGATCGCAGACGGTGCGCGAATCCTCAGGTAGCGCGCCGCTCGTCGATCCAGGCCTGGACCACGTCGGCCTCAGCCGACAGGTACCGGTGCACCTCCTGCTTGATCGCCCGCTCGACGTTCGATCCCACGATGGGCACCGAGACCTCGAGGTCGGCCCGCACCAGGCGACACGTACAACCGTCCTCCTCCTCGAGGTTCATGACGCCGTGGCAGCGGAGCCGGCTCGCGTAGTGGTCCGGATGGATCCAAAAGTGGGTCTGGTGGGTCGTTCGATCGAGCACTGACTCCTGCACCCAGGTCAGCCGGGCAGCGTCGACAACGGCGGCCGCCGCAGGCGGCAGCTCGCCCGCGAACCGGTGCCGGACCCGCTGCACCACCGTGTCGCCCTCGTCACGCAACTCGAGCAGCTCGGGCCGCCCGACGTGGGGAAGGCCATCGAGGCGCCTAAGAACCTCCGGCTCGAGGAAAGCCGCCTCGACCTCGGCAACGTGTCCGACGAACCTTTGCATGAAGGCAAAGCGCATCGTTCACCCACCAGTTACGCCGCCACCACCGTCGAGGGGTGACCGGTGGCGGCTCGTCGGGCGCGCTGGGGGACCGGCCCCGCCGCGCGGCCAGCGTCTATCCGTTGACGACTCCGGGGGCCGGGGGGCGCTTCATGACGCCGACCGCAGCGTTGGTACCGCTAGCGTCGTTACCGGGCTCGCTCTCGCCCGTGAGCCCGTAATCTTCCACGACTTCGTCGACGAGCTTCTTCAGCTGGAACCCGGCCTTGATCGTGGCCTTGACGGCGTCGCGGGCAACGAGCCCTACGAAGGGGCGCACAAGGGCGCCGCTGATCGCCCCGATGGCGAAGGTGGCAAGTGCTGTTGTGGCTCGGCGCATGCGCCACCCTCCCCCGGGAACTGACGACCGACCCCCATGGGGGGGTTGGTCCCTGACCGCCACCGAATCCTAGCGAGGGCAGTTCCGCGGCATCAAGCATTCGCCTCATTGCTCTTGGCCGGCCCGAGCTCGGCCCGTGCCGGCGCGGGCAGGCCCCGCTCGGACGGCCCAGGGCCGAGGATGCGGCGCCGCCACAGCGGGACGTGGGCGATGACCAGGCCAGCCACGAGCCCCGCGGTCCACACCAGGGCACCGCCGACGATCCCGATCACGCCCACGACGGCCCCGGCCACGATCACCAGGCCTTGGCCGACGGCCATGCCGAAGCCGGCTCGCATGTTGGCCTCGAACTCGTCGGCCAGATCGAAGAGGAACGGCAGCAGGCGGAGCCCATGGCCCATGAGCACGATCTGCGCAGAGTCGGTGGCCGCCGTCGATGCGCCCCGGAGTGAGATGGAGACGTTGGCCTTCTTGAGGGATATGGCGTCATTGATGCCGTCACCGACGAAGCAGACCGAACGTCCATTGGCCTGGAGGTCGGTGACCAGGCTCGCCTTCTCTTCCGGCAAGGTGTTGGCAAAGAACTGGTGGATGCCCAGCGCGTCGGCGATTCGACGGGTGGGCTCCTCCTGGTCCCCGGAGATGATGCACAGATCGAGTCCTCGCCTCCGAAGTCGTCGTACGACATCGACGACCTCGGGGCGGAGGGTCGACTGCAGCTCGATGGCGCCGACCACCTGCTGGTCCCGCGCCACCAGGACCAGAGCGTGACCACGAGCTTGCACCGCGGCGACGAGGTCGTCCACGCCGTCGGGTGCCTCGACCTTCTCGAGCTCCATGAAGTGCCAGCTACCGACGCGGATCAGCCCGTCCTCGAGCTGCACCCGCAGGCCGTAACCCATCTCGTAGTGAGCGCTGTCGACGGAAGGCAGCGTCAGCAGACGAGCGGTGGCGGCATCCAGGATCGCCTTGGCGATGGGATGGGTCTGGCGAAGCTCGGCCGCAGCCGCGTAACGCAAGACGGTGTCGGCGTCCAGATCGGCGCAGGTATGGATCTCGGCGATCTGGGGCTGCTCGATCGTGAGCGTCCCGGTCTTGTCGAACACGACGAGGTCGACGTCGTTTAGAAGCTCCAGTGACCGGCCGTCCCTGATGAGGACGCCCTCGTTGGCTGCAACATTGAGGAAGTTGAGCATTGCGATCGGGGCGGTGATCTTGATGTTCAAGCCGATCGAGGAACCGAGGATCGTCACCGAGTAGCGCAGGCCCGTGATCGGAAGCGCCAGCAGGGCCAGCAGCATCGTCGGCGGCACGGAGGCGTCGGCGACTTCCTGACCGCGCGAGACGATGCTGGCCTGGTAGGCCGCCGTCGACTCGAGCATGGCACCGATCTGGGCGACGATGGTCTCGCTTCCGGTCTGCGCGACGCGCACGAGGATCCTGCCCCCGACCAGCAGCGTGGCGGCCAGCACGGAATCGCCTTCGACCTTCTCCACCGGCTGCGATTCGCCCGTGAGCATGTGCTCATCGACGGTGGCGATGCCGCCAACGATGACGCCATCCACGGGTACGACCTGGCCTGCCTGTACGACCACCGTGTCGCCGGCCTGGATGCTCTCGATGGGCGCTTCGACCTCGACGTCGCCTGCCAGCCACACCGTTCGCGGCTGCTCGCCGAACACCTTGCCGAGGGTCGACTGCGAGCGGTCCTGGGTGATCAGCACGATCTTCTCGCTCAGGAACCACACGAGCATTCCGAAGGTGCCGGGCAGGAAGAAGCCGCCGCCGAACGCACCGATCAGGTAGATCGAGCCCATCACCGGCATGTCCAACTTGCCGCGACGGAGGGACCGGTACGCCGCCTTGAAGAAGCGTAAGGCGCAATACAGCGCCCCGCCGATGGTCACTATCAGCGCCGGCGGGTAGACGATCGCCACGGCCGCGGCGCCCAGGCTGACCAGTGAGGAGCCGATGTAGCGGTTTACCTTTCGCTCCTCCTCGTTGATGACGACAACCTCGCCCCGGGCCTTCACCTCGATCAGCTGGTCATGCCGTGTACGGCTGAGCAACGGGTCGAACCGCTCGGCGATGAGCCGCTGGTAGCGGTCCTCGACTGCGACGACGGTCGCCCGCCGTTTGGCGAGATTCTGCTCGCGAGCCTCCCACTCCCTGTCGACCTCGACGCGCGCTTCTTCAACGAGCGCGTCGAGATCCTTCTTCAGGCGACCAGGGTTCTTCCGGAGCCACTGGGCGAAGACGCCTGCGGATGCCCCACCGGCAACTCCGCCTGCGACGAGAAGAGGGAACACTCCCTTGGGGTGCGATCCGCTGGCCGGGAGGGCGGGTCGAGGGTGTGGAAGCTACGGGCGCTTGCCGGCCACGGACTTGGCCAGGGCCACGCCGTGCTTGTACTGCTCGGCGTAGTAGGCGCGCACCTTCTCGGGGTCGAAGGTCAGGAACGTCCCACCTGACTCGAAGTGCTGGATGAAGACCTTGCCAATGGCGAAGGTCGCAGCGCTGCCGAACACCCCCGTCGTGACGACCTTGGCCAGCCTGTGGGGCCCGGGCAGCGCCTTGATGAAGGTCATGAGAATGCCGCGGAACCCGGTAGCGCCGCCGGCGCCAACCAGCGACCAGATGAACGATCGGGCTCGCTGCTCGGAGAACTCGACCTCGAACCTCCTGGCCAATCGGGACAGCATGTGCAGCTGGACCGCAGTCAGCGCGGCCAGATCGAGTAGAGGCAGGGGCACCAGGCCGACTGCCAGCGACCCGAACGAGTACTTCCGTACGAGTTCCTCGGCATCGGCGTAGTCGTGCTCGTCAGGGGGAGAGCTGACCTCAATGACCTCCGTCGTGGTTGCGCTCACTCGAAGAACCTCCAATCCTCAACGTAGTGGCCGGTCATCCTCTTCGGGAATCCTGCGTCGGTCCTGCACATGACAATGTCGTAGCGGATGAATTTGTCGTCCCTGAAGAAGTAGATCTTTCCGTTCCCCCAGTAGGTGGCGCAGTCTATCCGATCGAACGTCACGCCCGCCCACCGCCTGGCGATCAGATCCGGGTAGCCGTCGTCGATGTGGTTGACGAGCGTGTTGAACCTCACGTACTCCGGGCCACAGAAGAGGTACAGGGAGTCGGGCCTGACGTTGACCGCGGCGTCGATCCGGGGAAAGTCGACACCCGGGAACCCATCGGCGATCCGGTGGGGGTAGCCGGGATCGATGGCATGGCGATCGACGTCCCACCGCAGGTACTTGTCACGGTTGAACATGTACAGCTTGCGGCTCAGATCCTCCCCCTCGGCCGACATCAGCTCCCGGCCCAGGAACGCCGCATCGACGTGATCGAACCCGACCTGGAACAGATCGGGCCACTCTGCGTCGATCCTCATCGGGGCGCTCGTCTTCGCTTGCGCGATGTCGTAGGTGAAGGTGTGGAGGTCGCCGAAGAAGTGGATCTTGCCGTCGAGGTTGAAGGCGACTCGAATCGGCGACGTGAGCGTCTCCTCGCAATAGGCCCTCGCCAGCGCGTTGGCCCGAGCCTCGTCACGGAGAAGGGTCCAGATGCCCTGCACTTCGTACTCGATGACCTGCGGATTGTCCTTCACCGACAGAAGCCAGCCGTTGTAGAGCGTGTTGTCGAGCGTGCTGAGGGAGGCCAACTTCATCTCGTCACCGCCCTTGCCGACGACGATGCACTGCGAGTTGTTCTGGAGCCTCTCCATCGCCTCCTGGTCACTCGCGCTGACGCTGCCGCTTCCCGTGCCGATCATGCTGGCCTTCAGCCCAGCTTGAATTTCGGACTTGGACATGTTGCAGCTCTTGCTGATCGTCAGAGCAAGATTGGACTTTCCCCCGACCCACGCTCGAGAAACGAAATGCGTCCCGTATCGGTGGAAGAACCGCTCATACGCACGCCGATGCTTCGGATCGAATGGAACCGGAAACTGGCCCTCGAAGAACTCGTCAGGGATGGTTGTAGAGTTGGCGATATAGATACTGTAAAGAGGGATGAACGATGTTCGCAGAGCATAATAGGACTCTTCATCCTGGCGGATCTGGCTCGTCTGGCTTGCGTTGACGTCGACGCTGAAGGGCCCACTGCCGACCGCGACGGCTGCCTCGAGGCTGGTTCTCTTCTCGAAACGCTCCCAGGATTCCTCGATGATGGTCTGATTGAGAGCTTGGTTTGCAGGCATCGGCGGGCTGTCGTTCACCTCATAGCCAATCGGGACGCTGTAGTTGACGCCGGTCTCGTTCGAAAAGTACAGCTTCTCCTGATCCCGAGGGAAGATGACGTCCCGAAGCTGCGGTGCCTGGTCAGGTCGCAAATATACCCCTCGCCCGACCCAATCCAAGCCGGGCATGGGATACGTCCTGGATTTGGCCGCCATGCCAGGACTCTAGCGCCTCGGGGCGAGGGCGTCACCCGCGACGCGCGGTGCCGCCGCCCGGGAAGCGGCGGCTCCCCCGCGGAGTAGTCGGTGCGTTCGGAGCGTCGACGCGGAAATCATGCGAAAGGTTGCTGAGCAGCCTGAGATCCGTCCGCCATGGGCGGAAAGCCACGTTCGCAGGCCAGGTCAGGTACGGTCCATAGACACTCGGCGACAGAAAACCACCCGGAGGCACAGCCGCCATGGGCAGTTCGGTCACGGATACCGCGAATCGGAGCGGCGGCTCGGTTCGCCCATTCACGGGGGACGAATACCTCGGCAGTCTGCGCGACGGGCGGGAGGTCTGGATTTACGGTGAGCGCGTCAGCGACGTCACATGTCATCCAGCTTTTCGAAACACGGCGAGGACCGTCGCCCGGCTCTACGACGCTCTGCACGACCCGAGCACCAATCCCGACCTGACGTGCCCGACGGATACGGGATCGGAAGGGTTCACCCACCGATTCTTTCGGGTGGCCCGGGACCCCGCCGATCTCGTCGCGTCCCGCCACGCCATCGCCACGTGGTCTCGGATGACATACGGCTGGCTCGGTCGCTCACCCGATTTCAAGGCTGCTTTCGTCGTGACACTTGGCGCGAACGCGTCGTATTACTCGCCGTACACGGAGAACGCGACGCGCTGGTACAAGCATCTTCAAGAGGGCGTGCATTACCTCAACCACGCCATGGCTGACCCGCCCGTCGACCGCCAGCAGTCAACCACGCCGAACGACATCCAGATGCGCGTCGAGCGTGAGACCGACGCCGGCCTGGTTGTGAGCGGCGCCAAGACGGTGGCGACGAACTCGGCACTGACCCACTACACGGTTGTCGCCCAGATCCGTCCGGTGCAGTACAAGGAGCAGGCGCTGACGTTCATCCTCCCAATGGATGCCGAGGGCGCAAAGCTATTGTGCCGTCCCTCGTATCAGATGGCTGCGCAACTCGTCGGCAGCCCGTTCGACTACCCGCTCACCAGCCAGTACGACGAGAACGACTCGGTCCTGATCTGCGACAACGTCCTCGTCCCCTGGGAGAACGTCCTGATCTACGGCGACATGCTCAAGCCGTCGACCTTCCTCCCGCGCTCCGGCTTCCACGCGAATGCTGCCCTGCATGGCTGCACGCGGCTCGCCGTCAAGGTCGATTTCCTGTCTGGCCTGCTGCTCAAGTCGCTGGAGATGACCGGTGCGATCCAGAGCCGGAGCGTGCAGATCAAGGTCGGTGAGGTCCTCTCCTGGCGGAGCCTCTTCTGGTCGTTGACCGAGGCGATGGTTCGGGCACCGACGCCATGGCAACAAGACGCGTTGATGCCGAACCGGGAGGCAGGCCTGGCCTATTACGCCTTGGCGCCGAACGTGTACAGCTCCATTCGAACGGTGTTCGAGGATCTTGTGGCGAGCGGGCTCATCTACTACAACTCACACGTCACCGACCTCAAGACTCCCGAGCTACGCCCGTACATCGAGCGCTACATGCGGGGAACGCAAGGACAAGATGCCACCGAGCGAGTGAAGCTGGCGAAGCTTGCCTGGGACGCGATCGGCACCGAGTTCGGGAGCCGCCACGAACTCTACGAGCGCAACTACTCGGGCAACCACGAGGCGATCCAGCTCAACAATTACGTCAATGCCGCGGCCAGCGGACAGGTCGACAGCCTCAAGTCGTTCGTCGAGCAGTGTATGAGCGAGTACGACGTAGATGGTTGGAAGTCACCCGACCTGGTCAGCAAGCCTGACAAAGGCGACTTGGACTCCTGGTACTCCTGGCTCCTGTAGAAGACGTAAATGTTCACGCAGCAGGCGGGCGGGCGGCATCCAAGGGTCGCCCCCTCCCGACACCGGTACGGCGTCCGGGCGATGACCGACACTTCTCGTGCGCAAGGAGGGGCCACTGGGAGGCGGGGGAGGCGAGGAGTCCTTCACCCGGGCTGAGCGCGGGGCCTTGTGCAGTTGCGGGAGCGGGCCAGGGCCGGTGCCGACGCCGGGGGCCTGGTGGCCGAGTGTCCAAGACAGGATGCTCGACGACCTGTTGCCGGCCGACGACAGGGATGACACCCAACCTGAGCCGGATGCAGACGCGGCGCCGCCGGCACGAGCGGTCGCGGGCGGTGAAGGCCGGGAGGGTAAAGCGCAACCGCAAGCCGTCGGCGGCCACTGATCTCGGGTCGGCGGCCATGGCGCCCCGACATCCGGACCGGTGACTCGTGTAAAGGAGGCTCCGTTCTGCGCCGTGCCAGCAGCGGCCGAGAGGTTACGAACGCTCTTCCTCCTCCTTTCCATGCGGACGCTCGTCAGCGTCGTTGGGCTCCGTCACGGTAAGCGGGCCGATGAGGCGCAGCAGCGGCTGCGTCATGATCGTGGTGACGAGGGCCATCACCACCAACATGGTGAACAGGCCAGCATCAAGTACCTCGAGTTCCCGCCCGACGTTCAAGATCACGATCTCCGTCAGCCCTCGCGTGTTCATAAGCACGCCGAGCGTGGCGGCTTGGCGCCGGTGCACCCGCTGCGAGATCGCTCCGCCTGCTGCACCGAAGAACTTCCCGGCGATGGCGACCAGCAGGATAAGGGGCAACTCAGTAGCGACGTTGCGACCAATGCTGCGGAAATCCATGTTGAGCCCTGTGACAATGAAGAAGATTGGAAGGAGAAGCCGCGCTCCGACATGCTCCAGTCGGTGCCCGATCTCGTGGAAAAGGTTGGCCGTGTTCTCCCGAGGCAGCACGGCACCGTATAGGAAGGCACCGAAGATGGCATGAATGCCGATGACGGAGGTCAAGAAGGCTGACAGCAGGAGTCCGACAAGAATCATCGGGAGAAGCTCCAACGTCTGACCATCCTTTTCACGCAGTTGCCGGATGAAGCGCGACAGGGCCGGCTTCGCGATCAGGAGCATGAAGGCGACGTAGATCCCTGACTCGATCAGGATGAATACAAAGTCAGCAGTGCCCGTCGCAGTTACCATCGCGACGACAAGGGCGAGAACCGACCAGGCGATCACATCGTCGACAGCCGCGCACGCCAGAGCGAGGACACCGACATCGGTCCGCGCCATCCCTCGCTCGGTGAGGATCCGTGCCAGCACGGGAAATGCGGTGATAGACATCGCAACGCCCATGAAGAGGGCAAAGGGCGCGAAGTCTTCGGCGCGTGCCGGCCCATCGTGAGACTGGTGGAGCACCCCTGCGAGAAGCACGCCACTCGCGAACGGGATCATGATCGAACACAACGAGATGACGGCTGCGACCCGCTGACGGCGACGAAACAGCGCTAAGTCGAACTCAACTCCGATCCCGAACATGAAGATGATGAGACCCAGTTGGGCCAACACGTTGAGAAATGGCCGGGCCTCGGGAGGGAAGAGCCGCTGGGAAAGGTCGCCGGGAAGGATCCCGAGGACCGATGGTCCGAGGGCAATCCCGGCCAACATCTCACCAACTACTGACGGTTGGCCCAACCTTCGGAAGAGCGCGCCGAACCACTGTGCAACAAGAAGGATCAACGCCATGTTCAAGAAGACGGTGGCGACGACGTCCGTGGAGTCGAGTCTTACGAGCATCAGATGAGCCCTTGGCCGCGAAGACTGGCGAGTGGCCGACTCTCACCCGTCCAGTCCTGCACCATGTCGGCCGGAGCACGGCACAGGTCCCCACCGCGCCTCCTCGCTGGTCGGGACGCGGATGGCAACCTACTCGCCGGCCCGGTGCAGCCGGGCGAGCTTGCGGCACTCCCGCTTGTCGGTCTCCACCCGGTCGCCGGGCGCCTCGGCGATCAGGGACGGCGCGACACCTCGCAACGGACACCCATGCTCACGATCAGCCGGCGCAGCTCGTGGCACGTCAACAGTCGCCGTGGCTCGTCTTGAAGATCCGCTCGACGCGGGCGCCTCCTCGTCGGAGCGGAGGATCGCAACCGAGAATTCCGTCCTAATGGACGTCCCTCCCGACGTGGGTCAGATCTCGATGATACAGACTGGGCATGGCCGGCTCCTTCTGTATAGTGGCTCCTTCTCCCTCAATGGTGGATGACCCACGCATCGCCAGAACGGGCCGACCGCCGTCCATATTGACTAGCCGGGGTCGCTGGCCAGGACGCCGCTGCGGATGGCGTACATGACGGCGTCGAGGCGGGAACGCTGGTGGAGCTTGGCCAGGATGTTGGCCACGTGCCGCTTCACGGTGTGGCCCGACAGGCACAGCTCGTCGGCGATCTCGTGGTTGGCGAAGCCCCGGCTGACCAGGCGCAGGACCTCGAGCTCACGCTCGGTGAGGGCGGGCCCGACGGGACGGCGGGGGGCGTCGCGGAACTCGACGAGCAGCTTGGACGCGATCGACGGTGACAGCAGCAGCCCCAGGTCCTGGGCCACGACCCGCACCGCCTGGGCCAGGTCGGTGACCAGGCCCTCCTTGAGGATGTAGCCGCCCGCCCCCGCCTTCAGGGCCTCGAAGACGTCGTCCTCGTCCTCGCTGGCCGTCAGCATCACGACCTTGGTCGTGGGCAGCAGCCGCCGGATGGCGGTGGCCGCCTCGATGCCCTGCATGCCGGGCATGCGCACGTCGAGCAGGACGAGGTCGGGCACCAGCTCCTGGGCCACCGCTACCGCCTCTTCCCCGTTGCTGGCGTGCCCGACGACGTCGATGTCGGGCTCCTCCTGCAGGAGGGCGAACACCACCCGCCGGAACCGTTCCTCGTCGTCGGCGACGAGGACACGGATGCGCTCGATCTCAGGCTCCACCTTGAGGGCTCCTTCGTGCCGGCCCGTGGACCCAGGGTACAGGTCCACCTGAGCAAACGGGCCGGACCGGCGAAGCGTTGACGGGCGGGCCAAACAATGAGTCGAACGACCCATTGCCTCTCGACGGGGGTGGTGGCAGCCCCCCTTCCGATGGCCCGAACGGGCCACGAGAGGCATGGCCCGCGCGAGCCATTTCCAGGAATGGCCCGTGCAATTCTGATTGGCCATGCCGATACTCCTCTTGCGGGAACGCAGCGAGCGGACCTGCTGCCGGATCCAAAGCCTCTGGGCAGTGGGCACGGCATTTTAGGAAACCAGCCGGTGGAGACACGGGAAAGGAAGGTTTTCTCATGAGGGCGAAGAAGGCTGTGGCGACGCTCGGTGGCACCGTGGTGCTGGTGGGCGGGATGGGCTTCGTGGCGTTGCAGCAAGGCAGCGACTCGAACGCATCATCGCAGGTCAGCACCACTGTGCCGGCGATGGTACTGCCGACCGTCCAGTCCAACCCGACCCCCGAGGAGGTCACCCGCTCCGTGCTCGACACGCTCACGCAGCTTCAGCAGCAAGTGCTGCCGCCCGGAGGCGGACCTCCCCAGGTCTTGTCCGAGGAGCAGGTCATCGCCGCACTGAGAGCACAGCAAGAGCAGCTCGGAATCAAGGCCCCATAACCAGTACACAACGACCAATAAGAACCAAAAGGAGAACAGCAATGTTGCGCAAGAAGATCATCAGCCTCGGGCTGAGCGCGGCGACGGCCGGCACGCTGGCCTTCACCGTGGCTGCCCCCGCCGCCTCCGCCAACCACACCGTCCAGCACACCGTCTGCCTGGCCCTCCCGGCAGCCCTCGTGAGCCAGAACGGTGTCGTGGCGACGGCCAACCTGACCCGCACCCAGGCCGGCACCGCCCTCGGGAACGCCCAGACGGCGCTCGACCAGGCCACCGCGCAGTACCTCAGCGCCATCCAGGCCCTCATCAACGCCGTTGACGGCGGCGGCGATGACGACCTCGCCGGCGCCAACCTGAACGTCGCCACCGAGAACATCGGCGCCAAGTTCAGCAACTGGACCAACACCTACGCCGCCGACTTCGCCGCTCAGTACGCGCTGGACGTCGCCGAGTGGCAGCTGGGCATCATCAACGGCCTGAACGTTCCCTGCGTTCCGGCCTCCTAAGTCCCCCGGCTCCACCGGGAAGCGATTGGGCGCCCGCTCCGGCGGGCGCTCACTCGCGCCGGCGATGGACTGAGACGGCGTAGTCGCCCCCGGCGAACGGTTGGCGGTCCCACGTCGCCCAACGCCCGGCCAGTGCGAGCCCCGCCTCCTCCGCCAGGCGGTCGTAGGCGGCCGGGTCGAGCCTGCCCGCCTCGACCTGGAACCCGGCGACCAGGGCACCACCGGGTTGCAGGTGGGCGGCCATCCGCTCCACCACCGCGCCCTCCGTCCCCGGTTGGAGGAAGATCATCACGTTGCCAGCCAGCACGACGGCGTCGAAGCGGCGGCCGAGGTCGAGGGCGGCCAGGTCGGACTCGACCCACGCCACCTGGGGCGCCTTGGCCCGGGCCCGCTCCAGCATCGACGGGTCGAGGTCGACGCCCACCACGTCCAGCCCCCGCCGGGCCAGCTCGATTGCCACCCGCCCGGTGCCGCACCCTGCATCGAGGACCGAGCTGGGCCGGCCTGCGTGGCCTGAACGCCGCGGCCGGCCTGCGTGGCCTGAACGCGGCGGTGGCGGCCGCAGCGACGTCACGAAGTCAGCCTCGCCGTGGACGTTCTCGCCCCGAGCCGCCATCTCCGCCCACCGGTCGTCGTAGCTCCCGGCCCGGCCCGACGCCTCGGCCGACCAGCGGGTGCGGGGCTCGGGGACCATGTGATCCACACTGTACGGCCATGAGCACCGCCGCAACCTCGCCGCCGACCGTACCCCTCGTCCCCCGTGAGGTCCTGTTCGGCAACCCCGAGCGGATGAGCCCTCGCATCTCCCCCGACGGCTCCCGCCTGGCGTGGATCGCCCCCGACGAGGGCGTGCTCAACGTGTGGGTCACGCCGACTGCTTCGTTCGGGCACGCAGCCGGTTCGTTCGGGCACGCAGCCGGTTCGTTCGGGCACGCTGCCGGTGCATCCGGGCACGCAGCCGGCGGGTCCCGCCAGGCCACGCCCGTCACCCACGACCGCGACCGCGGCATCCGCAGCTACTTCTGGGCCCACGACAACCGCCACCTGCTCTACGTGCAGGACAAGGGGGGCGACGAGAACTGGCGCCTCTACGCCGTCGACCTCGACACCGGCGACATCCGCGACCTCACGCCCTTCGACGAGGTGCAGGCCCGCATCGAGGAGGTCGACCGCCATTTTCCCAACGACATCCTGGTCGGGCTCAACAAGGACAATCCCGAGCTGCACGACGTCTACCACCTCGACCTCACCACCGGCGAGCTGACCAAGGTGGTGGAGAACCCGGGCTTCATCGGGTTCGTGGCCGACGCCCAGCTCCAGGTCCGCGGCGGCGTCGCCCCCCTGCCCGACGGTGGCCTGTCCGTCCTCGTGCGCGACGCCCCCGAGGACGACTGGCGGCCACTCCTCGAGGTCGGCCAGGAGGACGCATTGACCACCTATCCCGTCGCCTTCGCGGTGGACGGGAAGTCGCTGGTGGCGATCAGCTCGGCCGGGGCCAACACGGGCCGCCTCGTCCGCATCGACGTGGCCACCGGGGAGACCGAGGTCATCGCCGAGGACCCCGAGTACGACGTGGGCGGCGCCCGCCTCCACCCCGAGACGCGTGAACCGCAACTGGTGGCGTTCCTCAAGGACCGGGTGGTGTACGAGGTCCTCGACCCCGAGATCGCCCCCGACATCGAGCTGCTGCAGGGCGTGGAGGACGGCGAGCTGAGCATCCTCAACGAGGACGACGGCGATCGCACGTGGCTGGTCGCCTACATGGCGGACGACGGCCCCATCCGCTACCACGCCTACGACCGGGCCAGCCGTTCGACCACCTTCATGTTCGAACACCAGCCCGCCCTCGCCGCTTACACGCTGGCCAACATGGAGCCCTTCTCCTTTCTCGCACGCGACGGCCTGGAGATCCACGGCTACCTCACGTTCCCCCCCGGCCTGGGCCGCAGCGGGCTGCCCACCGTCGTCAACGTCCATGGCGGGCCCTGGGCCCGCGACTCGTGGGGGTACGACGGCGAGGCCCAGTGGCTGGCCAACCGGGGCTACCTGTGCGTGCAGGTCAACTTCCGCGGCTCCACCGGCTACGGCAAGGCGTTCACCGGCGCCGGCGACCGCGAGTGGGCCGCCAAGATGCACGACGACCTGGTCGACGGGGTGGCCTGGGTGGTCGAGCAGGGCCACGCCGACCCCGACCGGGTGGCCATCTACGGTGGCTCCTACGGCGGGTACGCGGCGCTGGTGGGGGCCACGTTCACCCCCGACCTGTTCCGCTGCGCGGTCGACATCGTGGGCCCGTCCGACCTGCGCACCCTCATCCGGTCGATCCCGCCCTACTGGGCGCCCATGATCGCCCAGTTCCACACCCGGGTCGGCAACCCCGACACCGAGGACGAGTTCCTCTGGTCCCGGTCACCCCTGTCACGGGTCGACCAGATCCGCATCCCCATCCTCGTCGCCCAGGGCGCCAACGACCCCCGGGTCAAGCAGGCCGAGGCCGAGCAGATCGTGGCCGCCCTGCGGGACAAGGGCCTGGACCACGAGTACCTGCTCTTCGCCGACGAGGGCCACGGCTTCGCCAAGCCCGAGAACCGCCTCCGCTTCTACGCCGCCGCCGAACGCTTCCTGGCCCGCCACCTGGGCGGCCGCTTCGAGGACGAGGGTGGAGGCTCCTGAGCCCTCGGAGCTCAGGCCGGCGCGACAGCCTCCACCAGACGTGCCATCGATCGTCGTGCCTGCTGGCAGCGAGGTGTGCTTTCGCGTCCACTCCAGCGGCCGGGCCCAAGGACGCGACCACGAGTACGACACTCCGGATGACGATGGCGAGGACGAGCCCGAGGAGAGTATTCGGGTGCACTACCTGATCCAGATGTGGCCGCGGCGGCAGTCGAGGGCTGACGGCTAGTCCCCGTAGTCGTTGTAGTCGCCGTAGCGGGCCTTGGCGTTGACGGCCGACGTGCCGAACAGCAGGCCGATCTCCTCCCACGTCGAGCCGTTCTCGCAGGCCTCGTTGACCATGCGGCGGGTCAGGGCGTCGAGGTAGGTGCGGGCCGCGACCATGGCCGTGATGCGCGACAGCGCAGGGATGGCGGGGTCGATCATCTGGTCGAACAGCCGGCTCAGGGCGTAGACGACTTCGTCGCTCGGGTCGATCTCGGGCACAGAGGCAGCGTAGGGCACACGCAGAGGCCTCTACCCTGTGCCCGAATGCCCGCCCGGCCGGATCCCGGTACCCCACAGGCGGCCGCCCTCGACTGGGTCGCGGCGCTGATGGACCGCGGCGACCTGGCCGCAGCGTGGACCGGCGCCGACCCGACCCTGCGCCTCGTGCTGGCCCAGGACTGGGTGTGGAACCACCGCCACGATCCGGCCGACTGGGACGAGATCGCCGCCGGCCTGGCCCAGGCCCCCGACGTGGAACTGGTCACGTTCGTCGAGCCCGGGCCGACGTCGGAGCATCCCGCCGGCCCCGCGTTCGCTCGGCGCTTCGCCATGCGCCACAACGCCTGCGGGTGGGTGGTGGCGGGAGTCAACGGCGACCAGATGTTCGAGCCGGGGTGGCCCCCCCGCATATCCCGGCCGGCGTGAGCTCGATGAAGGGGCGGCTCCTGGTGGCCACACCGTCGCTGGGCGACCCCAACTTCGAGTACGCCGTCATCCTGCTGCTCGCGCACGGCGAGGACGGGGCGGTGGGCGTGGTGCTCAACCGCCCCACCGGCACCGACCTGTCCGACCCGCTCCCGGGCTGGTCGCGGCTTGCGGCCGAGCCGCCGGTCGTCTTCGTGGGCGGGCCGGTGTCACCCGACGCCGCCATCTGCCTGGCCCGCTCGGGGCCGGACGAGGCCCTTGACGCCTACGAGCCGCTGATGAGCTCCCTCGGCACCCTCGACCTGTCCGTCGACCCCGACGAGGTGGCGGCCGGCGTGCAGGGCGTGCGGGTCTTCGTCGGGTATGCGGGGTGGGCGGCGGGCCAGTTGGAGGAAGAGATCGAAGCAGGGGCGTGGTGGGTCGTGGACGCCTCGCCCGACGACGCCCTGTCGTCGGAACCGGAGGAGCTGTGGCGGTCGGTGCTCCGCCGCCAACCGGGCCGGCTGGCCATGTTCGCCGATTACCCGCCCAACCCGTCGGTGAACTGAGGTCGGGATGCAACTCACCCCCGTCCAGGTGCGCATCCTCGGCTGCCTCATCGAGAAGGAACGCACGACCCCCGACAACTACCCGTTGACCATGAACGCCCTGATGGCGGCGTGCAACCAGACGACCAACCGCTATCCGGTGGTCACCTTCACCGAGGCGACCGTCTCCAACGCCCTGCTCAACCTGCGCGGCGACAACCTCCTGCGCATCGACTACAGCCGCTCCGGCCGGGCCGACAAGTACCGCCACGTGCTGGACGGCGTGCTCGACGCCGACGACGCCGAGATCGCCCTGCTGGCCGTGCTCATGCTGCGGGGCCCCCAGACGTCGGCCGAGCTGCGCACCCGCAGCGAGCGGCTCCACCCCTTCGCCAGCCAGGAGGAGGT
>Ga0187892_10004426_pt1 | contig 23584 bp, 24 predicted proteins | sample MA1701073metaG_FD_139345 | JGI IMG/M metagenome (GOLD analysis project Ga0187892, IMG submission 139345) | Bio-ooze microbial communities from a basaltic lava cave in the Kipuka Kanohina Cave System on the Island of Hawaii, USA - MA170107-3 metaG ... | reverse complement strand
TCGTGGCGGCCTCGGCGTCTGCCGCCCGGCGACGCGGGGAGCTGACGTTCGGCGACCGCTCCGACTCGCTGCTCGCCGCCCTGAAGGCCATCGGCCTGGCCCGTGCCGTCACCCAGACCGGCCGCCGCCGCCTGCGATCGCTGCCCCCGCCGTCGCCCGAAGCGGACGGTGGGCCGCGGCGGACAGCGAGAGCGCAGCACCCGGCCGGGACGGACGGCGGCCCCGATCATCCCCGATCAACCCACCATCAAAGGAGCTGACCAATGATCCAATGCGCGCCCGTCAAGGGCACCGACACGGTGAAGGTGACCTTCACCGTCCCCCTCGACGGGCATGACGACCCCGTGGCCGTGGCGGGGGACTTCAACGACTGGGACCCCACCGCCAACCCCCTCGCCCGGCGCGGCGACTCGTGCACCGCGTCAGTGGTGGTCGGCTCGGGGCGACGCTACGCGTTCCGCTACCACACCGAGGGCGGGGAGTGGTTCAACGACGAGGCCGCCGACGCCTACGAGAGCAACGGGATGGGCGAGGACAACTCGATCGTCGATCTCACCGGCTGAGGTGGTGATCGGCTGCTCCGCTGCCTGCAGCGGTGGCGAGGGGGACAGCTGGCGGTGCGTCATCGCGCGGTCCTTCGTCATCCTGCAGGCAGCCGAGCGGCCGAAAAACCCGACCGAGCACTGGCGTGCGCCACGCGCCCTTCCCCCCACAGGAGTCGGCGGCAGAGCGACGGAGCCGGTGCCGACCGGTCCCACCAGGACGGCAACGGGGTAGGCGCGTGGCGGCGTCCCGCTGACGGGCGTCCTTCCGCCGGAGGGCAATCGGCCGCAGCACCCCGTCCAGGCGGCCGCAACCACCCATCACGTCACCCGAGGAGTTGCGCCATGATCCGACGCGAGCCCCGCACGGGCACCGACCAGGCGAAGGTGACCTTTACGCTCGGCTGCCACCTTGGTGGCGGTGGGGGACGGCTTGTGCCGAGCCTCGGCGGTGATGGGCGCCGGCCGCCGGTTACGCTTTCCGCTACCTCGCCGACGGCGGGCGCTGATTCAACGACCAGATGGCAGACGACTTCCAGCCCAACGAGTTCGGCGGCAGCCACTCGGTGGTGGACCTCCCGGCACCGCCGGCGCACGCGGACCCGTCGGCGCGGCGTCCAAGGCGACACCGCCGGGTCGGGACGCCATCCGACTAGGGCCGATGCGGGGCCCCGGACGGGCGAACGGCGATCATGGACGGGATCGGGCTCCGGCCTCGGGTGGGGAAGCTGACTGAGGAGGAGGCGTGAGATGACCCGCAAGCGAGACAGCCGGGCCAACCGGCTGCTGGCGGCGATGCCCGCGGCGGATCGGGCGCGCCTCAGCCCCCATCTCGAGCCCGAGCGGGTGGAGCTGAAGCAGCTCCTCTACGATCCGGGCAAGCACATCGACTGCGTGTACTTCCCCAGGTCCGCGGTCGTCTCGATCCTCACCACCATGGACGACGGCTCCGGCGTCGAGATCGCCACCATCGGCAGCGAGGGCATGGTGGGCGTGCCCCTCTTCCTCGGGTCCAGCTTCATGCCGGTCCGGGAGTTCTCCCAGGCCCAGGTCCCGGGAGAGGTGATGCGCATGGACGCCAGCACGTTCCAAGAGGAGACGTCGGCCGGCGGCGCCCTCCACGGCATCGTCCAGCGCTACGTCCAGGCCTTCTTCAGCCAGGTCTCCCAGCAGGTGGCCTGCAACGGCCTGCACTCGATCGAGGAGCGCTGCAGCCGGTGGCTGCTGCTGACCCACGTCCGGGTCGGCTCCGACGAGTTCCCCCTGACCCAGGAGTTCCTGTCCCAGATGCTGGGGGTGCGCCGGGCGTCGGTGACGGTCGCCGCCGGGATGCTCCAGAGGGCCGGCTTCATCCGCTACCGCCGGGGCAGGATGACCGTCATCGACCGGGAGGGCCTGGAGGGGTCGTCGTGCGAGTGCTACGGCATCATCAGGGGCGAGTTCGACCGCCTGCTCGGCTGAAAGGTCCGGGGCGCCCGCCGCCACGAGAACGGGCCTGCACGGGGCCGACGGTTCGTCGAGTCACGGCCACGGCTGACCTTTGGCGGGCCCACCGGCTTGACGGGGCGTCTCACCCGACCGTTGCGCCGGGGGACACCGTTGGGAGCCAGCTACTAGGGCCCCGGCGGTTCGAATGACGGCCTTCGAACTTCGGGCAGCCAGCCTTTATCCTTGACGTTCAGGACACCCGCTGACGAGACCGCCGCGGGTCCGACGGAGCGGCCCTGGCGGGCCATGGGCTCGGAACTTCCGAGGTCGCAGGCAGCGTTCCGCGCCCGAGCACATCCAACCGGGAGAGCGCCTTTTCGTGGACAAGCGTGCGGGGCGTGGTGATCGCCCTGGTCGACGAGCGGCGCCGCCCTGCCGAGGGTCGTGGCGTGCAGGTGACCAACGTCGTGTCGGTCATCCGGTCCCACGGCAAGACGCGGCCGAGCCAATCCCCCTGTTCGGCTTGGCCCACTCACACTGATGGGCGCCGTCGTCGGCCAGCTGGAGGTCGCCGGTCACCTTCCACGCTCCGGCGGTCGGCGGCAGGCGGCGTGCTGACCGCCCGGGGGATGAGCCGCCGGGGTCATCCTCATGACCGCCGGCGCCATCGGCCTCGCCCGTGGAGGTCACGGCGCGGGCGGGGGCTGCGCCGCGACCAGGCCTTCGAGCAACCCGACCATGGCGGCCATGGTGTCGAACAGGGCAGCCGCCGCGGGCTGGGTGTCGTACAGCTGGCTGAGCAGCTCCATGCCCATGAACAGGCCGACCACGCCCATGGCCACGTCGTGCACCGGCACCGCGCCGTCGTACGCCGAGCCGGCCACCGCCCGCGCCACCGCGCCTTCCACCAGCTCGACCCACGGGTCGAAGAAGGCGCGCAGCCCGCTGGCCAGCTCCGGCGCCGAAGAGGAGGCGGCGAGCATCTGCGACAGGACCCGGATGTTGCCCTCGGCGACGTCCTCCCGGTGGCACTCGGCCCCCACCCGCACCAGCTCCTGGAGCGTCTGCACGGTGGCGAGCCGTTCCTGGTAGCGGGCCATGCGCTGGTCGCTGATGCGCTGCACCGCGGCCAGCAGGACCAGGTTCACGCTGCCGAAGTGGTAGAAGATCAGGGCCTGGTTGAAGTCGCCGGTGCGGGCGATGGCCCGGGCGCTGGCGCCGACGATCCCCTCCTCGCGTATGGTCTGGAGGGCGGCTTCGACGATGCGGTGGCGGGTCTCCTCGCCGGCGGTCGAGCGCGCGGTCGACATCGGCGCGAACGGTACACCGACTGCTGGCGTGATGTCGGGAGTGATCGCTCTTAGAATGCTTGCTCGTGCGATGGCGAGTCGAGGAGCTGGCGAAGGCGGCCGACGTCTCCGTCGACACCGTCCGCTACTACCAGAAGCAGCGGCTGCTGCCCCCGCCCGAGCGGGACGGGCGGCGGGCCTGGTACACCGGCGACCACCTGGAGCGCATGGGCCGCATCAAGGACCTGCAACGTCGCGGCTTCAGCCTGGCCGTGATCCGCCGCTTCCTGAACGGCGAGCTGGATCCCGCCGACGAAGGGCTGGCCGAGGCCGTCGGCGCGGGCGCCGGCGAGGAGGGCGAGGCCCTGTTCCGGATCGAGGACCTGGCCGCACGCACCCAGGTGCCGGCCCCCATGCTGGAGGCGCTGGTGCGCGACGGCCTGCTGGTCGGCCGCCAGCACGAGGGCGAGGCGCGGTTCACCGAGGACGACGTCGCCATCGTGACCGGCGGCCTGCGGGTGCTGGAGACGGGGCTGCCGCTGCCCGAGTTGCTGGCCCTCGCCCGCCGCCACCACGAGGCGACGCGCCAGTTTGCAGCCGAGGCGGTCGAGCTGTTCGACACCTACGTCCGGCGGCCTCTGCGCACCGCCGACCTGCCCCCGGACGAGCGCGAGAAGCGCATGGTCGACGCCTTCCACACCCTGCTGCCCGTCGTCACCGAGCTGGCCGCGTACCACTTCCGGCGCGTGCTGCTCCAGGTGGCCCAGGAGCATCTCGAAGCGTGACCGGGCCGCAACCGCTGCCCGAGGGGGCCGCCAAGGTGCGCGCCGTCGAGGACATGTTCGACCGCATCGCGCCCCGCTACGACCTGCTCAACCGCATGCTCACCTTCGGGATGGACGTGGGGTGGCGGCGGCGGACGGTCGCCGCCCTGGGCCTGCCGGCCGGCGCCCGGGTGCTCGACATCGCCTGCGGCACCGGCGACCTGTGCCGCGAGCTGCGGGCCATGGGGTACGTCGCCTTCGGGGTCGACCGCTCGGCCGGCATGCTGGCCGCGGCCCGCACCTCGGCGCCCCTGCTGCGCGCCGACGGGCTGAGGCTGCCGTTCCCCGACGCGTCGGTGGACGGGATCGTGTGCGGGTTCGCCCTGCGCAACTTCGCCGACCTGGGCCGGTTCGTCGCCGATTGCGCCCGGGTGCTGCGAGACGGCGGCCGGATGGCGCTGCTCGAGGTCGCGGAACCGAAGCCGCGGGCGCTGAAGCTCGGCCACGCGCTGTACTTCGGCCGGGTCGTGCCCCTCGTCGGCGGCCTGGTGTCCGACCGGGCCGCCTACCAGTACCTGCCCAAGTCGGTCGCCTATCTGCCGGCGGAGCCGGAGCTGCTGCGCATGCAGGTCGATTGCGGGTTCCCGGACGCCCGGCGGGTGGCGCTGTCCTTGGGCATCGCCCAGCTGTTGACCGGGACCCGCCGGCGGTGACCCGCCTGGTCAGCACGACCCGCCTGGTCGACGGCCGCGGGCTGGCGGCCGGCGGCGGGTTCACGTGGTGGCACGAGGGTGCGGGCTTCGCGGCGTCGGGGGTGGCGGCGCGGGTCCGCACCGGGACCGGCCCCGACCGCCTGGCCAAGGCGGCGGCCGAGGTGGCGGCGGTGCTCGACGGCATCGAAGGCGAGGACCCGCTCGGCCTGCCGGGGACCGGCCCGATCGCCGTGGGCGCGGTCCCCTTCCTCGACTCGGCGGAAGGCGAGCTGATCGTGCCGGCGCTCGTCGTCGGGCGCACCGAGGACGGGCGGGCGTGGGTGACCGAGGTGAGCCCGGCCGAGCCGGGTGGGCCGGGTGGGCCGGGCGGGCCGGGCGCGGCGGCGGCCATCCGGGGCCCGGAGCCGACGAGCTTCGTGGTGGAGTCGGACGGCGGCCGGCTGGCCTGGACGGGCGCGGTCGGGCGGGCCCTGGCGCGCATCGCCGCCGGCGAGTTCGACAAGGTGGTGCTGGCCCGGCGGGTGGCGGTCTGGGGCGACCAGCCGTTCCACCTGCCGGCGGTCGTCGACCGGCTGCGCCGCTCCCACCCGTCATGCTTCACGTTCGCCTGCGCCGGCTTCGTGGGGGCCAGCCCCGAGCTGCTGCTCCGGCGCCGGGGCCGGTGGGCGTGGTCGCGGCCCATGGCGGGGACGGTCGAGCGGGGCGGCAGCCGGGCGGAGGACAAGCGGCTGGTGTCGGAGTTGCGGGCGTCGCCCAAGGAGCGTGACGAGCACCGGCTCGTCGTGGAGGACGTGCAGGCCCGGCTGGAGGCGGTGTGCGCCGAGGTGTTCGTCCGGGGCCCGGAGCCCATCGGGCTCTCCTCGGTCACCCATCTGGCGACCACCGTCACCGGCCGGCTGGAGGGCGCGGCCCCCCCGTCCGCCCTCGAACTGGCGGGCGCGCTGCACCCCACCCCGGCCGTCGGCGGCGAACCCCGGGAGGCGGCGCTGCGGGCCATCGCCGAGTTGGAGGGGTTCGAGCGCGGCCATTACGCCGGGCCGGTGGGGTGGGTCGACCGGCGCGGCGACGGGGACTGGGCGGTCGCCCTCCGCTGCGCCGCCCTCGACGGCCGGCGGGCCGTGCTCACCGCCGGCGCCGGCATCGTCGCCGGATCCGACCCCGAGGCGGAGTGGACCGAGACCCAGGCCAAGTTGGAGCCGATGCTGCGGGCCCTCGTCCGGGTCTGACCGGCGCGCCGTCCGCACGATCGGCGCGACGTTTGTCAATCTGACCCCTTCACGCGGGGTCGGTTTACCAAACCTCGGCCCGGGGCCGCCGGTGGCGCCGGTGGCGCCGGTGGCGCCGGTGGCGCGGATCGCCTCGGGGCCACCTGGGCGGCGACATGCCGGCTTCGGGGGCACGGCCAGCCGGGCGGTAGCCAGCAGCCGGCAGTCGTAGGTGCACGGGGCACGCCGCGGACCACGGGCCGCAGGGCACGGCGCACGGGCGGCAGGGCACGGGCCGCGGGCCGGCCGCGGGCACGCCGCGTGGCGCGGCGCGCCGGCGCTACTGGGCAGGCGGGGTGAAGAGCCCGAAGTGATTACCGTCGGGGTCGGCGACGTGGGCGTAGGTCAGGCCCATGGGCGTGTCCGTGCAGCCGACCAGGACCTTGCCGCCGCCGGCCTCGACCCGCGCGCACGCCGCCGCGGTGTCCGGCACCTGGAGGCAGAAGACGGCGTACTGGTGCGGCGTGCCCTCGGGCAGGGGGTCGCGGGTGCTCTGGATGCCGCCTTGGAGGGCGTGGCCCTCGCCGGTGGTGATGATCGAGTAGGAGCCTTGCATCTCGAAGGTCCAGCCGAACACGTCGCCGTAGAAACGGCGGGCCGCCTCGGGGTCGGCCGCGCCGATCTCGAACCAGCCGACGGGGTTGTTGCTGCTCTGAGTGGTCATGTCGCGAGCCTGCGCCTTGCCGGCGACAACGTCCTGTCGGTAATTCCAACGATGTCGTTACTCGAGCAGGTTCGGCCGCCGGACCATCCCCTCGAAGTCGGGCGGATCGCCCAACGGCGGAGGCGCGACCCGTTCGTCGAGGACCTCGGCCGCGCGGAAGCGGTCCACGCGGAACACCCTGGTGTCGCCCCGGAGCCGGCAGTGGCCGACCAGGTACCAACGCTCCCCGATGCCCACCAACCCCGCGGGCTCCACCTCCCTGCGGGTCAGGGCGCCGGTGTGGTCCTCGTAGGTGATGGCCAGCACCCGGCTGGCGACCAACGCCTGCTCGACGGCGGCGGGGACGGCGGCGGCCGGCGGCGCCGGTCGACCGACGGCCAGCACCCGGCGGGACAGGCCGCGCGCCGCCTCCGCCTCGGGACCTCCCATGGCCGCCATCAGCTTCTGGAGCGCCGAGCGGGCGGCCTGGCCGAGGGGCGTGGCGCCGGGCGCCGCCAGTGCGACGGCGATGGCGGTGGCCTCGGCGGCGGTGAAGTTGAGGGGCGGCAACGTGGTGGTGGGGTCGACGGTGTAGCCGCCGCCCGGGCCCGCTTGCGCCCAGATCGGCACCCCGGCCTCCTGCAAGGCGAGGAGGTCCCGCTCGACGGTGCGCACGCTGACCTCGAACCGGGCCGCCAGTCGGCGCGCCGTCCGGGGGCGGGGCGCCGTGGCCCGCAGCTCCTCGACGAGGGCGTACAGGCGGTCGGTGCGGTTCACCTGAGCGCATCCCAGACCTGGCGGTGGCGGTCGACGTTGCCGGCCCGGTCGGTGGGGACCACTACCAGGCGCACGCCCCCCGCCTCGATGGCGTCGAGCACCGCCGGCGCCACCTCCGCGGCCTGGTCGACCCGCACGCCGGCCACGCCGTAGGCCGCCGCCACCGCGAGCAGGTCGACGCCGTGGGGGGCGCCGAACACGGTCTCGAAGTGCTCGGGCAGCCCGGCCTGGGGCAGGAAGGAGAAGATGCCGCCGCCGTCGTTGTCGAGGACGACGAGGGTGGCGTCGAGCCCCCGATCGGCGGCGTGGAGCAAGCCGCCGGCGTCGTGCAGCAGGGTCAAATCCCCGAGGAGGCCCACCACCGGCCCGGCGCCGTCCGCGGCCCGGGCCACGCCCAGGACGGTCGAGGTGAAGCCGTCGATGCCGTTGGCGCCGCGGTTGGCCAGCCACCGCAGGCCGTCCCGGGGGGCGACGAACGACTCCACATCCCGCACCGGCATGCTCGACCCCACCACGACCGTCGAGCCGTGGGGCAGGCAGGCGGCCACGTCCCGGGCGACGCGGCCCTCGAAGGGCTCGTCCCACCCGTCGAGGAGGTCGTCGATGGCGGCGCGCGCCACAGCCTCCTCCGCCTGCCAACCGTCCAGCCAGGAACTCGCCGGCGCCCGCGAGCAGATCTGCTCCGCGGCGGCGCGCAGCAAGGCCTGGGCCTCGCCCAGGATGCGGTGGGTGGCCGAGCGGGCGGGGTCGAGCCATTCGCCGTGGGGGTCGATGAGCAGGCGGACGGGCGCGCCGTCGAGCCGCTCCCGGGCGGGCCGGTTGGTCAGCGGGGCGCCGATCTGCAGGACGATCTCAGGATGGGGCAGCCGGCCCGCCCGGGCGAGGGGGTCGTAGGTCGAGATGGCGGCCGGGCCGCACCGGAGGTCGGAGATCGGGTCGGCGAGGACGGGCCAGCCCGCGGCCCCGGCGAACCGGCTGGCGACGATCGACGGCACGCCGCTGCCCCAGCCCGCCACCACCACGCCGCGGGCATGGGCGTTCGCCGCCGCCGCCAGGGTGGCGACGACCCGGGGATCGGCCGCCGCCGGCTGGGTGCGGGAGTCCGTCCACGGCACGCCGCCCGGGCGCCCGTCGGCCTCGACCAGCGGCGCCCCGGTCGGGACCAGCGGCTCCCGGAAGGCGAGGTTGAGGTGGACGGGGCCGGCCGGCGGGCCGAGCGACGCCGTCACCGAACGGGCCCCGATCGAGCGCCAGTAGCGCCCGGCATGGGGGAAGTCCTCGGGCGCGCCCACCTCGACGAACCAGCGCACCGCGTCCCCGTACAACTTCACCTGGTCGATCGTCTGCCCCGCGCCGGTGTCACGCAGCTCGGGGGGCCGGTCGGCGGTGCAGACGATCAGGGGGACGCGTGCGTGGCGGGCCTCGAGCACGGCCGCGTGGAAGTTGGCCGCGGCGGTGCCGCTCGTGCTGAGGACGGCGACAGGCCGGCCGGACGCCTTGGCCGCGCCCAGGGCGAAGAACGCCGCCGAGCGCTCGTCGAGGAAGACGGAGAGCCGGATCCGCTCGTCGGCGGCGAGGGCGAGAGCGAGCGGCGCGGAGCGTGACCCTGGCGCCAGGACCGCCTCCACGACGCCAGCGCGGGCCCACTCGTCGACCAGAGCCCAGGCGAGGGTGGCGCTGGCGTCGGCGCCGCTCACGCGAACATGGTCCCGTGCGGTTCGTCCTGGTGCACGGGTTCACCCAGACGGCCCGGTCCTGGGACGCGGTGGTGGATGCGCTGGGCCAGACCGGCGAGATCGCCCGCGTCGAGCTGCCGGGCCACGGCGCGGCACGCGACCACCGGCTGGGCTTCGAGGAGACGGCGGCCTACCTGGGCGAGACGGGCGGTCCCGCCACCTACGTGGGCTACTCGATGGGCGGCCGCTTGTGCCTGCGCCTGGCCCTGGACCGGCCCGACCTGGTCGAGCAGTTGGTGCTGGTGGGCGCCTCGCCCGGCATCGCTGATCCCGAAGACCGGGACGCTCGGCGCCGTGCGGACGCCATGCTCGCTTCCGACCTGGATGCAGGCGACACCGGGGAGTTCCTCACCCGCTGGCTGGCCCAGCCCATGTTCGAGCGGACCACGCCCCGGCCGGAGGAGCTGGCCGCCCGCCGGGCCAACAGCCGAGAGGGGCTGGCCTACGCCCTCCGACGGCTGGGCACCGGCGCCCAGGAGCCGTTGTGGGACCGCTTGGCCGAGCTGGCGATGCCGGTCCTGCTGGTGGCGGGCGAGCACGACGCCAAGTTCCGCGCCATCGCCGCGCGCATGGCCCAGGCCATCGGGGCAGGGGCGCGCATCGCGGTCGTACCTGGAGCGGGCCACGCCGTGCCCATCGACCGGCCCGAGCTCCTGGCCGACCTCGTCGCCGATCACGCCGCCGCCACCCGGTAGCGGTCGAGCAGGGCCGGGTCCGGGACGGGCCGGCGGACGGCGAGCCGCCCATCGGCGGGCGCCAGCGGGTCGGTGACGACGTCGGCGGCCAGCGCCGTCGCCGTTCCCAGGCCGCAGGCGAACGGCAGCTCGGGCAACGCGGCCGCGAGGGCCAGGCCCGCAGCCAGCCCGACCGACGTCTCCATCATCGACGTCACCACCGCCGGCACGCCCGCCGCCTCGGCGATGGTGAGCGCGGCCCGCACGCCGCCGAGCGGTTGCACCTTGAGCACGAGAAGATCGGCGTCGAGGCGCCGGGCGTCGTCCACTGTCCGCACACACTCGTCGGCGGCGATCGGCGTGTTCACTCGCCGGCGCACGCGCCCCAGGTCGTCGAGGGAGGCCACCGGTTGCTCGACGTACTCGAGGTCGTAGGGCGCGAGCCGGCTGATCGCGTCGACCGCCTCGTCGACGCCCCAGGCGCCATTGGCGTCCAGGCGGAGGGCGATGCGAGGTCCGACCGCGTCCCGGACGGCGGCCACCAGATGGGGGTCCTTGACCTTCAGGCAGCGATACCCGGCCGCGGCGGCGGCGACCGCCTCCTCCACCGTCGCCACGAGGGCGTTGACCGCGACGGTGGCGCGCACCGCCGCCGGCCAGCCGGCGAACGCCGCCTCCTCGGCGGCGGCCCGGGCCCGCTCGTAGGAGCACGGGTACCCCGGCAAGGGCGAGCACTCCCCCCACCCGGCCGGTCCCTGGATGAGCAACGCCTCTCGGGCGCCGCCCCCGCGCCGCGGCACGCGGACTACCAGCTCCACATCCCCACCGTAAGCAGGACGGCAAGGGCCAGCTCGAACCGGGCCGTCCCGACCAGGGCGGCGACCAGTTGGGGCGGGGTGGCGCCGGGCCGGGCCACAGTCTGCACCGGCTTGACGGCCAGGGGCGCGGCCAGCGCGCCGGCCAGGGCTCCCGGCGCCCAGCCGGCCAGGGCGGCGCAGGACAGCAGGGCGACGGCCAGGCTGGCGGCGTAGAGCCGCCGGGTCGCCGGGGCGCCGACGCGGACCGCCAGCGTCCGCTTGCCGGCGGCGGCGTCGGTCGGGATGTCGCGCAGGTTGTTGACGAGCAGGATGGCGGCCGCGGCCAGGCCCAGGGGGACCGAGGCCAGCGCCGCGAGCCAGGGGAGCCGCCCCAGGTGCACGAACGTCGATCCGCAGGTGGCCACGAACCCGAAGAAGGCGAGCACCATGACCTCGCCCAGGCCGGCCGCGGCGTAGGGCTTGGGGCCGCCGCTGTAGAGCCAGGCGGCCAGCACCGAGGCGGCCCCCACCGGCACCAGCCGCCAGTCGACGGCGACCGCCAGCACGATCCCGAGCGCCGCGCCCACCGCCAGCGCGCCGTAGGCGGCCCGTTTCACCGCCGCCGGCGCGGCCAGTCCCGACGCGGTCAGCCGCACCGGTCCCTTCCGGGCCGCGGTGTCGACCCCGCGGACGCCGTCCGAGTAGTCGTTGGCGTAGTTGACGCCGACCTGCATGGCCACCGCCACGCCCAGCGCGGCGGCCGCCCGCCACCAGATCACGTCCCCATAGCGGGACGCCACCGCCGTGCCCACCAGCACGGGCGAGACCGAGGCGCCCAGCGTCTTGGGGCGGGCGCCGGCGACCCACAGCTTTGCGCTCGTCACGTCAGGGCCGCTTGGGGAACTTCCGGAAGTCCGGCGGGCGCTTCTGCACGTAGGCGTCCCGTCCTTCCTGCGCCTCCTCGGACAGGTAGTAGAGCAGGGTGGCGTCGCCCGCGAGTTGCTGGATGCCGGCCAGCCCGTCGGTGTCGGCGTTGAACCCCGCCTTGAGCACGCGCAGGGCCAGGGGGCTGTGGCGGAGGATGGCGCGGCACCACTCCACCGTCTCGATCTCCAGCTCGGCGAGGGGCACGACCGCGTTGACCAGGCCCATGGCCAGGGCCTCGGACGCGTCGTACTGCCGGCACAGCATCCAGATCTCCTTGGCCTTCTTGAGGCCGACGGTGCGGGCCAGCAGGCCGGCGCCGTACCCGCCGTCGAAGCTGCCGACCCGCGGGCCGGTCTGGCCGAAGCGGGCGTTGTCGGCGGCGACGGTGAGGTCGCACACCAGGTGCAGGACGTGGCCCCCGCCGATGGCGAACCCCGCCACCATGGCGATCACCGGCTTGGGGAGGCGGCGGATCTGCACCTGGAGGTCGAGGACGTTGAGCCGGCCCACGCCCCGCTCGTCGACGTACCCGTCGTCGCCCCGCACCTTCTGGTCGCCGCCCGAGCAGAACGCCCGCGGCCCCTCGCCGGTGAGGATGACCACGCCCACGGACGGGTCGTCGCGAGCCCGGTCGAAGGCGTCGATCAGCTCCCGGACGGTCCGGGGGCGGAAGGCGTTGCGCACCTCGGGCCGGCAGATGGTGATCTTGGCGATCCCTTCCGCCGTCTCGTACCGGATGTCGGTGTAGTCGCCGCCCGCCTGCCAGCCGGCCGCGACCTTGATCTCGACGTGGCTCTCGTCCACGGGCGTAATCACTCCTAGAATGGTCACTCCTACGGAGTGCCCACGCTAGCGCGCCCAGGGGCCGCGAAGCGCTCCGGCCGTGCGCCCTCTATGCCCCCTCGCGGTGGACGGTGTGCACGGAGAAGGCCGGCATGCAGATCGAGACGTACTCGGCGCCGTCGGGGGTCTCGTAGCGGACGCGCACGCCCGCGGGGGTGGTGACGGCCTGGCCGCCCCTGACCTCGGTGACGCCGCCGGGGTGATGGACGAGCAGCGTGCCCGACAGCACGATCGTGTGCTCGTCGAACTCGGGCGTCTGGGCCGGCTCGGTCCACCCCCGGGGGCTGCCCATCACTGCGATCGACACCCCCTCGTCCCCGCTCGAGACCCGGCCGATGAACTCCCGGACCGACTTCCCGGGAACGGGAACCTCGACTGCGTCGGTGACGATGGGCGCTTTGTCAGTTGTCATCACCCTGTCAGTAGCATCAGGGGCCACCACGGCTCAAGCCCTGGCCGTGCGCTCCTACCGCCCGAGGGGGCCGATCCGCTCCTCGTGGCCCTCCACCGATCCGACGAAGTCGATGAGGTCGCGGTGCGCGTCGGTGAGGTCCGACTCGCTGAGGGTGACCTTGGTCGCGTCGTCGTCCTCGATGGTGATGGCGTAGGCCGGCTCGCCGGGCCGGAGCGTCCGGGAGGAAAGGTCCGCCTGCTTGACCTTCTCCCGGAGCCTCCGCCCGTCCTTGGGCGCCAGCGCCTCGGTGTCGGCGACGGTCGTGGTGACGACGGGGACGAACCCCCCGCTCTGGGTGACCGTGACCTTCAGATGACGCCTACCTTCCGCCACGCGTCCTCCACCGCCTGGGCCACTTCGGCGTCCTCCTTGAACAGGCGCTTGGCGGACTCGACGGTCGCCTCGGCCGCGTCGACGAAGTTCGAGTTGGCCCGCAGCTCGTTTGCCAGGGTGTCGTACCAGACGAGGCCGGCCCGGTCCCATGAGCAGCCCTTTAGGGCGGTCGCGGCGAGGTAGAAGGCGCGGTTGGGGATGCCCGAGTTGATGTGGACGCCACCGTTGTCGTTGTTGGGGTCGTTGTCGTCGGGAAGGTCTTGGTAGTCGTCCATGTGGCCCGGCTGGTTGTCGAACTTGAACGCCTTGCCGGGGTCCTTCATCGAGCGCAGCGCCTTGCCCGGCAGGAGGGCGGCGCCCAGCACGCCCTCGCCCACGAGCCAGTCGGCCTTGCTCGCCGTCTCCTTGTTGACCCACTGCTTCACCATCGAGCCGACGACGTCGGAGAAGGACTCGTTCAGGGCGCCCGACTGCTTGCTGTAGCGCAGGCCGGCGGTGAACTGGACGACCCCGTGGGTCATCTCGTGGGCGATCACGGCGATGTCCTTGGTCAGGCTGCCCGCGGCGATGATGCGCCCGCTCCCGTCGCCGTAGACCATCTGGCGCCCGTTCCAGAAGGCGTTGTCGTAGGCCTTGCCGTAGTGGACCGATGAGACCAGCTCCATGCCGTCGTCGTCCAGGCTGGTCCGCTCGAGGACCTCCTTGTAGAAGTCGTAGGTCTGGTCGGCGCCGTCGTACGCCTCGTTGACCGCGGCGTCCGAGGACGGGGGATCGCCCTCGCCACGAGCCTTCTGGCCCGGCAGGTTGCTGAGGCCCCCGCTCTTCATGTCGTAGATCGTGCGCTTCTCGCCGGGCGGCGGCCCCAGCTTGCTCAGCGCCGCCCCGCGGAGCCCCAGCTCCTGGACCAGGGCCCGCTGGGCTCGCAAGGTGGCCGAAGCGGCCAGGGTGTTGACGGCGGCGGTCCGGTCCTCAGCGGTGCCCTCTTCGGCCAGCTGCGCCAGCACCACCGGCGGGACGATGAAACAGCACGAGTAGGCAGAGCGGCCCGTCATGGCTCCCCCTTGGTTCGTCGGCGCCACCGACGTTAGCGACGCCGCCGCCCCGCCGCTCGCGGGCGACGCGGCAGCGGCGCCGCTTGATCCGCAGGCGGCGGCAGTCACCGGAAGGGGGACGGTGATGACTGCCGCCACCGGCGGAGACCCGGATCAGCTGAAGCGGGCGTCCTCCATGCGGGCGAGGCTCTCCAGCTTGTGCGTGCGCTCGTCGTGGCCGATCTGGCGGAGCAGGTCGGCGACGGACTCGAAGCGGCCGTAGTCGTCGGCGAACAGGCCGTCGTACGGCTCGCCCTCGAGTTCGGGGTGCTCCTGGACGAACCGGGCGTACTCGTGCTCGGCGTGGTCCTCGAAGTCGGCGTTGAGGGCGTAGCTCCACCGGGGCCGGATGACGTACAGCAGCCAGGAGAGCCGGTAGTACACAACGGCCAGGGCCTGGGGCAGCACCCGGAAGCGGACGAAGCTCTCGCGCCTGCCCGAGCGCTCGACCAGCTCCTCGAGGATGAGGAGGTGCCACTGCTCGTTGTCCTGCTGGCCGCGGCTCTCGTGCACCCGCTCGAAAATCCGCCGGGCGAAGGCCGGCCGGGAGTAGCGGTGGGTGACGGCCACGTAGGCCACGTTCTCCCACGCCTGGTAGGGCACCCGAGCGACCACTTCGAGGACCTTGAACTTCGACAGGCTGCGGCCCTTGCCGTAGATGAGGTCGAGGAGCAGGAACAGGCACCGGGCGGCCAGCCCGTAGCGGCGGCGGGGCGAGTCGAGCGTGCGCTGTTGCTCGGCCCGCAGCTCGGCGGCGGCGAGCTTGGGCGGCGCGGGCGGCGCGGGCGGCGTGGGCGTTGGGGTGCTTGTGAAAGTTTTCACAAGACCCAATCTACAGCACGACGCCCCGCAGTCAAGGCCATTAGCGTCACGTTCACGCAGTCTTAGGAGGGGTGATGCTGAACGGCTTCAAGGCGTTCATCCTGCGGGGCAACGTCGTCGATCTGGCCGTCGGCGTCGTGATCGGGGCGGCGTTCGGGACGGTCGTCACGACCTTGACCGAAGGGCTCCTGACCCCGTTGATCGCCATTCCCGGCGAGGCGAACTTCAGCGAGTTGAAGTTCACCCTCAACCAGTCGGAGTTCCTGTACGGCCAGGTGCTCAACGCCCTGGTGTCGTTCCTGCTGATCGCCGCCGCGGTCTACTTCTTCGTCGTCGTCCCGGTGAACAAGCTGGTGGACAGGCGGAAGACCGAGCCACCGGTGGAGGCGACGACGCGGGAGTGCCCGGAGTGCCTCAGCTCGATCCCCCTGGGGGCGCGGCGGTGCGCGTTCTGCACCGCCCCGGTGCTGGTGGCCGCGACGGTGGCCGCGACGGTGACAGGGGGGGCCGGGGCCTCAGGGCTCGAGGGGACCGAGGCCGAAGCCCTTGGGGGCGAGGACCCCGAGGGCGAGGCAGGCGGGGCAGCAGGCCTCGGAGGCGGCCTGGGCGCCGGCCCGGCGGCCCCGGCGGCGGAGCCAGAAGACCAGGCCGAGGACGGCCAGGGCCAGCAGGCCGAGGGCGGCCGGGCTGGTGAGGCGGTGGATGGCGTCGCGGGCGATGGGGCCGAAGAGGTAGCCCAGGGCGATGTGAAGCTGGACGAAGACGCTGCTCCCGAGGATCAGGGGGGGTAGGGCCCGGGACGGCGTCAGCCGCGACGTGGCGGCCGCGACCACGGTGACGGTGCGGAGGCCGGGCGTCGCCCGGCCGACGAACAACGCCGGCCGGCCCTTGCGGTCGAGGAAGGCCGAGGCCCGGGCGAGGCGGGCCTCAGTCAGTCCGACCCGCGGGCCAAGGCTGGCGACGATCGGGCGCCCCGGCCCGCGCACCAGGAAGAACAGCGAAGTGGTGCCCACGGCCACGACCAGCTCGAGGGCGAGGACGACCAGGGGCAGGGGAAAGGCGCCCGCCTGGGCCCGCTCGCCCAGCACCAGCAGGACGATGTCGGACGGGACGGGGACGGGAACGCCCGCCTCCATGGCGGCCAGCAGGGCGGAGACGGCGGGGAGGCCCAGGGCGCCGGTCTCGACCGCGGCGAACATTCCGCCGGACGCTACCGCCCGCGTCACGGTAGGGCCCGCCGTCAGCCATGATGGCGGCATGCCGGTAGCTCGACGCCTGTGGACGCGCGCCGCCTGGGCCGCGGCCCTGCCCACGGCCGGTGTCGCCGCCGCCCGGGCTGTGGGGTTCGACCGGCACCCGGCGCTGTGCATGGCCAACGCCGGCACCCATTTCGTCTACCTGCCCGCTTGGGGCGCGCTGGCGGTGGGCCTGCGGGCCCGCCGGCCCGGCCTCACCGCCGTGGCGGGGGCGGTGGTGGCCGCCCACGTGGCGTGGACCCTGCCCGAGTTGCGGGGCCGGCGGCGCACGGGCGCCGTCGCGGGTCCGGGTGGCGGCGGTGGCGTTCTGGCCTGCACAAACCGCGAGATTGGCGATTCTGCGCAGGCCAGTTGGCGCGGGCGGGGCCGGCGGGGGCCGGCCCCGGGCCCGGGGCTGGCGGGCGCGGGCGGCGCGGGCGGCGCCCGGTTCCGGCTGGTGACGTCGAACGTCCGCGCCCACAGCCCCGACTCGACCGCCCTGGGCGAGGAGCTGGCCGCCCTGGACGCCGACGTCCTCCTTCTCCAGGAGCTGAGTATCGAGCGGCTGACCGACATCAAGGCGGCGGGGGCGTTCGACCGGTACCCGTACTCGTTCGTCGACGCCCGACCCGGTTCGTTCGGGAGCGGGATCTGGAGCAAGTTTCCCCTGGAGGGCGGGGAGGGGTTCGAGCCGGGCGGGCCGCCCAGGAGCCGGGCCACGATCGACGTCGGCGGGACCAAGGTGCGGGTGTTCAACGTCCACGCCAAGGCGCCGGTGCGGCGGCGCTGGATCGGGATGTGGAAGTCCCACCTGGCTGCCCTCGAGGGCGAGTTCACGGCCGCCTTCGCCCAGGGTCCAGTGATCCTCGCCGGCGACTTCAACTCGACCCTGGGCCACGAGCCCTTCCGCCGGCTGCTGGCCGCCGGCCTGCGGGACGCGCACGTCGACGTGGGCCGGTGGCTGGCCCGGACCTGGCCCCGGCCCAGCCTGTTCCGCATCGACCACGTCCTGCTCTCGGAGGGCGTGGAAGCGGTCTCGGTGCGGGAAGGCGTGGGCCGCAGCAGCGACCACCGGCCGGTGGTCGCCGAGCTGGCGCTTGCTGCGCTCCCGGCGCGGCCCGGGCTACCGCAGTTGGGGTAGGTCGGTCGGGCGGCAGGCCAGGGCCTGCGGGTCGCCGCCGGCGAGGGCGGTCATGCGGGCGGCGGCGTCGTTGAGGCGGGCTTCGGAAAGGCGGCCGCTCTGCACCGCGTCGACGAGGGCGTCGCGCATCCAGCGGGCCCCCCACCCGTCGGTGGCGAGCACCCCGTCGGCGCCGGCGGCCACCGCTTTGACCGTCGCCTCGCCGTAGTCCCAGCGCAGGTTCACCGCCCCCATGCCGATCGAGTCGGTGATGGCCACGCCCTCGAAGCCGATGTCACGCAGCATCCCGTAGGCGGCGGGCGACATGCTGGCCGGGGCGGCGGGGTCGAGCGCCTCGTAGACGACGTTCCCCATCATGACCACGGGCGCCCCGGCGTCGACCAGGTCGCGGAACGGGGCCACGTCCGACTCGACCAGCTCGGCGAGCGGCGTGGTGGCGACGGATTTGCCGACGTGGTCGTCGCCCGCGGCGTCGCTGCGCCCCGGAAAATGCTTCACGACCGGCGTGACGCCGGCGTCCCGCAGGCCGCGGGCGTAGGCCAGGGCGTAGTCGGCCGCGGTGCCGGGATCGGCCGAGAACGAGCGGTCGCCGATGGTGTCCTCCCGGGGGCCGCCGTCGAGGTCGGCCACGGGGGCGAAGTTGACGTCGACGCCGAGGCCGGAGAGGAACAGCCCCGTCTCCCGGCCGAGGTCGCGCACCTCGGCGGGCGTGCGCTCGTTGGCCAGGCGGCGGGCCGAGGGGACAAAACCGAAGAGCTCCTCGAACGTGCGGACCCGGCCCGGCTCCTCGTCAACGGCCACGAGCAGGGCGCCGCCAGCCGCGCTCCGGAGGGCGCCGACGAGGGCCCGGACCTGGCGGGGGCCGACCACGTTGGTGTGGGTAAGGAGCACGCCGCTCACCCCCACGTCGGCCACCTCCGCCAGCAGCGGGTCGTCGGGCGACGTGACCTCGGGAAGGCCGACCAGCAGCAACCGCCCGGCTCGCTCCTCCAGCGCGGCGGGCGCGCACGGGGGCGGCCGGGGCGCGGCGGCGACGGGTGACGGCGATGGCGTGGGGGCTCTGGGCGCGGGCTCGGCCCCGACCGCCCACGGGAGGGGGCGGGCGGCCCCCGGGCGCGACGGCGCGGCGCCGGTGGCGCGGAAGGCGGGCGCCAGCCAGGGAGGACCCGACTCGGCGCCGTCCCCCGAGCGCGGCGAAGCGGCCGCGAACCCGCCCGCCACCAGGGACAGGGCCAGGACTCCCACCCCGCGTCGTCCGGCCGGCACTGCCGCAACTGTGTGCGCCGGTCTGGGCCCTGTCAAGGAGATGGCAGACTGATGACGAAGTGGAGACGCCTGGGGCGAAGCTTGCGGCCCGCAGGTTCGGTGCGGGCGGGTGCGGCCTGCGGATGATCCGGCACACCGCAGGCCACATCCACGACACCTGGATCGTGGAGGGAGCGGGCGGCGGCCTCGTCCTCCAGCGGGTGAACCACCGCGTCTTCCCCGACTGCGAGCACATGATGTCCAACGTGCTGCGGGTGACGGCCCACCTGCGAGAGCGGGAGCCCGCTCCGCCGCGGCGGGTGCTGCGGGTGGTGCGGGCGGACGGCGGGGACGCGCTGGTGAGCGACGGGGAAGGCCATCGCTGGCGCGCCTTCGCCCGGGTGCCCGCCGCCACCGCTCACGAGCGCATCGAGACCGCGGCAGCGGCGTGCGAGGTGGGCCGGGCGCTGGGCCGGTTCGTGGATGCGGTCCAGGGGCTGCCCGGGCCGACCCTCATCGAGCCCATCCCCAACTTCAAGGACTTCGGCCTCCGCTGCGACACGTTCGAGCTGACCGTCGAGGTCGACCCCTTCGGGCGGGCGCCGTCGTGCCGGGCCGAGATCGACGCCATCCGCCGGCACGAGCGCCTGGTCACCGAGTTGCAGGCGGCAATGGCGTCCGGCCAGCTCCCGCGCCGGCTCGTCCACAACGACGCCAAGGCGGCCAACGTCCTGCTCGACGACCGAAGCGGCGAGGGCCTGTGCGTGATCGACCTCGACACCGTCGCGCCGGGGGTGGTGCTGTTCGATGTGGGCGACCTCCTGCGGTCGGCCACCGTGACCCTGGCCGAGGACGCCGCCGCCGGCGCCGACCTGGCCGTGCGCGACGACCTGCTGGAGGCGGCGCTGACCGGCTACCTGCGCGAGGCCGGGCCCGTGCTGAGCAGCGGGGAGCGGGCCCTGATCCCCCTGGCCGGACCGCTGATGGCCTACGAGAACGCCATGCGGTTCCTCACCGACCACCTGGCGGGCGACGTCTACTACCGGGTGGAGCGGCCACGCCACAACCTGGAGCGGGCCCGGGCCCAGCTGCGGGTGGTGGAAGCCCTGGGCCGCGCCCGGGGACGGGTGGCCGAGCTGGTCCAGCGGGCGTGACCCGCCGCTGGGGCCGCTACCAGATCACCGACGGCGGGCAGGTGCGGCCGGTATGGCCCCAGCCGGACGCCGGCGTGCGCCTGGTGGTGGACGGGCGGACCGTCGAGCCGCAGTGCGTCCGGGTCGAGGCCAATGACAGCGCCCTCTCGTGGACACTGGCGGCCCCCGGCGTGGAGGTGGGGTGTGTGGCGAAACCCGACGGCGCCGCCCGCGCCCTGGTGTCGGGATCGGGGCGGTTGCAGCGATTCGAGTTCGAGCGGTGGGCGCCGAACCCGGGCCTCGGGCAGCCGGGCCTCGGGCAGCCGGGCCTCGGGCAGCCGACGGTCGGCGACGGTTGGTTCGCCGCCCTCCAGCACCCCGCGGCGGAAGGCCTCGGCCTGGCCGTCGACGTCGACCTCAGCCAGGGGCCGTACCGCTCGCCCCAGGTCGTGGTGCGGGAGGCGCCGGCGGGCCAGGAGCTCTCCGCCCTCTGGGACGAGGTGGACGCGGTGCGGGCCCGCCCGCCCGGGCTCGTCGTCCTGGCCAACAACTGGTACCAGCTCGGCTACGCGGGGCGGATGGCGGAGGCGACCGTGACGGCCGAGATGGACGGGTTCCGCTCGGCGGTCCCTGTCCCCCTCGACTGGTACTGCCTCGACGATCCGTGGGACGGCGCGTGGGCGTCGGAGACGGGGCTGTGGGGCCGCCTCGACCCAGGTCGGTTCGGCGGCGGGCTGCCGGCGTTGCAGGCCCACGGGCCGGTGGGCCTGTGGATCAGCCCGTGGGGCGGCTACTTCGACCGCCACGACCACCGGGTGGACTGGGGACGGGCGCACGGCTACGAGGTGACCGAGGGCTCGTGGCCCCGGCTGTGCCTGGCCGGCGACCGCTACCGCGCCCACGTGGCGCAGGCCATGGCCCGCTTCACCGCCGCCGGCGTGGGCTACTGGAAGGTCGACGGGGTCCACTTCGACTGCGAGGCCGCCGACCACGGCCACCGGGGCCGCACCGACCAGATGGACCGGTTCATCGGGTTGCTCGCCGGGCTCCGGTCGGTGAACCCGGAGACCGTGCTGGTGTTCACCAGCGGGTCGAACCCGTCGCCGTGGTGGCTCGCGCACGCCGACTTCGTGTGGCGGGGCGGGCTGGACGACGACGCCCCCGCGGAGTACGCCGGCGGCCGCCACGACCGCTTCGCCACCTACATCGACGGCTGCCTCGACGCCTTGCGCCACACCGGCCTGCCCGTGTCGTCCATCGTCACCTTCAGCCTGGTCGAGAACGAGGCCCGCGCTTACCGGAACGAGGACGCCTCGCCCGAGGCGTGGGAGCGCCACTGCTGGCTGCTGGCGGGGCGGGGGACCCACCACCACGACCTGTACGTGGCGCCCGGCTCGCTGTCGGCGCCGGAGTGGGACGCCCTGGCCCGGGCCCTGGCGTGGGCCCGGGCCCACGAAGGGACGCTGGCCCGGAGCCGGATGGTGGGCGGCCGGCCCCAGGCGGGCGAGCCGTACGGCTTCCTGTCCACGTCGGCGGCCGAGGGGCGGGCCGTCGTGTGCGTGCGCAACCCGAGCGCCGAACCGCAGGCGGTGCGGGTGGACGTGGGCGGCGTGGTCGGCGACCTGGCGCCGGTGTGGGGGCGGGCGTGGACCGATGGCGACCGGTTCGTCGCGGCCGAGCTGGGCCCGCTCGACGTCGCCCTCGTCACCGGCCGATGGCGGCCAGGAAGCCGTCCGGGTCCTCCAGGCTGACCCAGAGGGTCCGCAGCTTCACCGGCACGACCGTTCACCACGCCGACCGTTCAGCACGCCGACGTTGTGGCCGCGGCCGTTCACGATCCACCAGCCGCGCCAGCCGTGCACCCGTAGCCCTGCCACACGACGTGCCGTGCCGCGGCGCCGACGATCGCCCGGCGGTGGACCCTGGCCCGGAACGCCCAGCCCATGCGCACCCGCATGCCGTCGCCGTCGAGCGCGACGTACGACCTCGCCCCGCCTGCCCGGCGGCGGCGTAGGCGGGGGCCCGTGGCAAGCTGGCGGGCGTGGCTCCTGTGGACGCCGTCATCGTCGACGCGGTGCGCACCCCGATCGGCAAGCGCAACGGGAAGCTCAAGGACTGGCACCCCGTCGACCTGGCCGCCGAGGCCCTGCACGCGCTGGTCGAACGCAACGACCTCGACCCCGGCGTGGTCGACGACGTCATCATGGGGTGCCTGACCCAGACCGGCGAGCAGGGGTTGAACGTGGGCCGCAACGCGGCGTTGGCGGCCGGCTTCCCCGAGTCGGTGCCGGGGACGACGGTGGACCGCCAGTGCGGGTCCTCCCAGCAGGCGCTCCACTTCGCCGCCCAGGGCGTGATGGCGGGGGCGTACGACGTGGTGATCGCCGCGGGCGTGGAGTCCATGACCCGGGTCCCGATGGGGTCGACGATCTACAACTCCCCCGGCATGCCCTTCGGGGCGCGGATGACCCAGCGCTACCAGCCCGCCGGCGGGCTGGTGCCCCAGGGCGTCTCCGCCGAGCGGGTGGCGGCCCAGTGGGGGCTGACCAGGGAGGACCTCGACGCCTACAGCTTGGAGAGCCACCGCCGGGCCGCGGCCGCGGCCGCCACGAAGCGGTTCCGGCGGGAGATCGTTCCCGTGCTCGTCGAGACGACCCGGGGCATGAAGGCGTGGACGGACGACGAAGGCGTCCGGCGGGACACGTCGATGGCCGCGCTGGCCGGGCTCAAGCCCGCGTTCCAGCCCGGCGGACTGATCACCGCCGGCAACTCGTCGCAGATCAGCGACGGGGCGGCGGCGGCGCTGGTCACGTCGGCGGCGCGGGCCGCGGACCTGGGCTTGCGCGCCCGGGCCCGGTTCGTGGCGTTCGCGGTGGCCGGCGTCGACCCGGTGCTGATGCTGACCGGCCCCATCCCCGCCACCCGGCGCGTCCTGGAACGCTCCGGGCTCACGCTCGATGAGATGGACCTCGTCGAGGTGAACGAGGCGTTCGCCTCGGTGGTGCTGGCCTGGGCCCGCGAGCTGGGGGCCGACCTCGACCGGGTCAACGTCAACGGCGGGGCCATCGCCCTGGGGCACCCGCTCGGGGCGTCGGGGGCCCGCATCCTGGCCACGCTCCTGGCCGAGCTGGAACGGCGCGGCGGCCGCTACGGCCTCCAGGTCATGTGTGAGGGGGGTGGGATGGCCAACGCCACCGTCATCGAGCGGCTCGGCTGACGATGGGGGACGTGCTGTGGCTCCTGCTCAAGGTGGCGGTGGCCGTCGCCGCCTTCGTCCTCATCATGCGGATCGGGATGATGATGGCGGGCGGCCTGGCCCGCACCCACGAACCGCCCGCGCCGGGCACCCTGCGGCGCGTCAACCTCCGCTACCGGTGTTCGGTCTGCCTGACCGAGGTGCGGATGGTGCAGGCCAGCGAGGAGCTGCCGCCGCCCCCCCGCCACTGTCAGGAGGACATGGACCTGGTCGCCAGCCCCTACGATTGAGGAGGGCGAGGAAATCCCCAGCTTGTGGATGACTGGTGGGAAAACCCCAGGTCAGGGGTCTTCAGTGGAGACCGTGTCGTAGGCGACGGTTTCCTTCGTGCTGGCACCACCGGGGACAACGGGTGCTGGCGCCCTTGCCGCCCGCGGCCTACGCCTGCGAGGCTGGCGGCGCGTCGATGGCGACCGACCTCGGGCTGGGAGGAACGACCTAACCTCGATCTACGCTCAAGAAATTGACCTCCGGGC
>Ga0187892_10004425_pt1 | contig 23584 bp, 22 predicted proteins | sample MA1701073metaG_FD_139345 | JGI IMG/M metagenome (GOLD analysis project Ga0187892, IMG submission 139345) | Bio-ooze microbial communities from a basaltic lava cave in the Kipuka Kanohina Cave System on the Island of Hawaii, USA - MA170107-3 metaG ... | reverse complement strand
TAGTACTCATTGTTTGTGAGTCTTGTTTTTTGATTATTTAAGGTTACGGAAAATAATGTTGACAAAAAACAGTAAATTTAAGGGCGATCAATCAGATTACATATATATTAACCTCTCGGCGCAACTGTCGTGGTTTGTGTATTAATGGTACATTTACAGCTAATGTTGTTCTAAGGAGTTCGTTAATTTGCTAACCAAAAAAGATCACATCCTTGTTCCAGATCATATCTATGTTCCAAAACATGAAATAATGACTAAAAAAGAGGCCGAAGAAGTTTTAGAGAAATTTCACACAAAGCCCACCGAGATGCCGCTCATTTACGTAACTGATCCTGCAATCAAAGGATTAGGAGTAAAACCAGGTGATATGATAAAAATAACAAGAAAAAGTGCAACCGCAGGCGAGAGTGTTTACTACCGTTACGTGGTGGAAGAATAATGACAAACGTCTTAAACAAGCGATGGCCAATCATTCAGGATATACTAAAGCGAGAAGGGATCGCACGCCAACATCTTAATTCATATGATGAGTTTTTGGAACGCGGTCTTCAAAGCATAATTGATGAGGTAGGACAAATAGAAATTGAAAGTGCAGAATATCCATACAAAATTCAGCTTGGCAAGATGAAATTACAACAAGCAAGAATGATGGAGCTTGATGGTTCAATTACACATATAGCACCAATGGAAGCAAGGCTGCGAAACGTCACATATGCCTCACCAGTAATGCTTGAGGCAAGTGTGGTAGAAGATGGAAAAATTCTTGAGTCAAGATTTGTACACATTGGCGATATACCAGTAATGGTTAGATCCAATGCCTGTATTTTACACAATCTTTCTGATCAAAAATTAGTTGAACATGGTGAAGATCCAAACGACCCGGGCGGATACTTTATCATAAATGGATCAGAGCGTGTAATTGTTGGTCTTGAAGATCTTTCTTATAATAAAATAATAGTTGACAAAGAAACTGTGGGAGGAAATACAGTGTTCAAAGCAAAAGTGTATTCATCTATTGTTGGTTATCGTGCAAAGCTAGAGCTTGTCATGAAAAATGATGGACTTATTGTTGCAAAAATTCCAGGATCCCCGGTTGATATCCCCGTGGTTACTTTGATGCGTGCACTTGGACTTGAATCAGACAGAGAAATTGCTGCATCGGTTTCACTTGTTGATGAAATACAAGATGAGCTTGAAGCTTCATTTGAAAAATCAGGCGATGTGCCAACTGCTAAAGATGCTATAGTATACATAAGTAAGCGAATAGCACCTGGAATGCTTGAGGAATTTCAAATAAAGAGAGCTGAGACTTTGCTTGATTGGGGATTGTTGCCACACCTTGGTAAGCACCCAGACAATAGAAAGGAAAAAGCGCAGTTTTTGGGAGAAGCAGCTTGTAAATTAATTGAACTAAAGCTTGGTTGGCTTATTCCAGACGACAAAGATCATTATGGAAATAAAGTCATAAAGTTTGCAGGTCAGATGCTCGCAGATCTCTTTAGGACAGCTTTTAGAAACTTGGTGCGAGACATGAAATATCAACTTGAAAGATCAGGACAAAAAAGAGGAATTAACGCAGTAGCAGCTGCTGTAAGACCTGGTATAGTAACTGATAAACTCAACAATGCTATTGCAACAGGAAACTGGGGAAGGGGTAGAGTTGGAGTAACACAGCTTTTAGACAGGACAAATTACCTTTCAACCGTAAGCCATCTCAGAAGAATCCAATCTCCACTTAGCAGAAGCCAGCCAAACTTTGAAGCAAGAGATTTACATGCAACCCACTTTGGCAGAATCTGCCCAAGTGAAACGCCAGAAGGATCAAACTGTGGACTAGTAAAGAACCTTGCACTTTCTGCAATCATATCAGTAAATGTGTCGTCGGAGGACATCGTTGAAAAACTCTATGATCTTGGTGTGACATATGTTTCAGATGCAAAAGAGGAGCTCAAAAAAGACGGAGCAAGAATCTTTGTCGATGGAAGACTTATTGGATACTATAAAGACGGTCAAAAGCTTGCAGATTCACTGCGTGAGCTTAGACGAAACTCTAAGATCCATCCACACATTGGAATATTTTTGTATCAGTCAGATATTGAGGGAGCAACAAAGAGGTTATATGTAAACTGTAATGCAGGCAGAGTCTTACGTCCATTAATCGTAATAAAAGAAAATAAACCGCTTTTGACACAAGAGCTAATAGATAAGATTAGCAAAAAATTCCTTTCTTGGAATGACCTTTTGCACATAGGAGTAATTGAACTAATAGATGCAAACGAGGAAGAAAACTGTTACATTGCCATGGACGAAGAAAATGTCAAAAAACACACACACATGGAAATATTTCCATCTGCAATTTTGGGTGCAGGTGCATCCATCATACCATATCCTGAGCACAACCAATCACCAAGAAACACATACGAATCCGCTATGGCAAAACAAAGTCTAGGATTCTCAACTCCATTGATGAATGCAAGCACATATGTCAGACAACATTTCATGCTCTATCCTCAGACACCGGTTGTAACAACCAAGGCCATGGGACTCTTAGGACTTGAAGACAGACCTGCAGGACAAAATTGTGTTGTTGCTGTGTTGCCTTTTGATGGCTACAATATCGAAGATGCAATAGTTTTGAGTAGATCTTCAGTTGAAAGAGGAATGGGCCGAACTTTCTTTTACAGAATTTATGAGGCTGAAGCAAAACAATATCCGGGTGGTATGCGTGATAACTTTGAAATTCCAAATGCGGAAGGAAACATACGCGGATTTCGTGGAGATAAGGCTTACAGATTATTGGAAGAGGATGGCGTAATTGCAACAGAATCTACTGTTCAAGGTGGAGACATTTTAATCGGAAAGACAAGTCCTCCAAGATTTATGGAAGAATATAGAGAGTTTGAAGTAAAAGGTCCATACAGAAGAGATACATCAATTGGAGTACGACCATCTGAAACTGGCGTTGTAGATACTGTAGTAATGACACAGTCACATGACGGTGGCAGAATGTACAAAATAAGAGTAAGGGACATAAGAATTCCTGAAATCGGCGACAAATTTGCTTCAAGACATGGCCAGAAAGGAGTTGTTGGCTTACTTGTAAACCATGAAGATTTGCCATATACCTCTGACGGTATTGTTCCGGATATTTTGATTAACCCACATGCATTTCCATCCAGAATGACAGTTGGAATGTTCCTTGAATCCGTAACGGGCAAGGCCGCAGCATTGCGCGGAACAAAGATAGATGGCTCTGCGTTTGTAGGAGAAAAACTAGAAGATGTAAAAGGAGTGCTAGAGTCTGCAGGCTTCAAGTATTCTGGAAAGGAAATGATGTATGATGGAAGAACAGGAAAAGCTTTCCCGGCTGAAGTTTTCATTGGAGTTGTATATTATCAAAAACTCCACCATATGGTTGCTGATAAGATTCACGCTAGAGCCAGAGGACAGGTACAAATGTTAACAAAACAGCCAACAGAGGGGCGTGCACGCGGAGGTGGTTTAAGATTTGGAGAAATGGAAAGAGACTGTCTAATTGCATACGGAGCTTCAATGATGCTAAAAGATAGGCTACTTGAAGAATCAGACAAGGCTGACATTTACATATGTGAAAGATGCGGCCTCGTTTCATACTATGATATAAAGCAAAGAAAATTTGTCTGCAGAGTATGTAGTGACAAGGGAAAGGTAACATCAATCTCTGTTGCTTATGCATTCAAGCTATTGTTACAAGAAATGATGAGCTTAGATGTTGCTCCAAGACTTTTGATTAAGGAGAGAGTATAATGTCACTTGAAACAATAAAGGTAATTGATGGAATTAGATTTTCAGTTTGGTCCCCAACTGAAATTCGAAAATATTCTGTTGCAGAAATTACAGCACCAGAAACCTATGATGAAGATGGCATGTCTGTACAAGGAGGACTGATGGATGGAAGACTTGGCACTCTGGAACCAGGCCAAAAATGTGTAACGTGTGGTAACACTGCTGCAAGATGTCCAGGACACTTTGGGCACATAGAGCTTGCTGAACCGGTTTTACATATCGCATTTATCGATAACATATACAAACTTCTATTGACAACATGCCGCTCATGTTCTAGACTAAAAATTTCACAAGAAGAACTTGACCAATACCATAAGGTGTTAAGCAAAGAAGCCGCATACACCGTAATATCAATAAAACATATTCCTGAAGAAATCATAGAAAAAGCAAAAAAAGAAAAAACCTGTCCCCACTGTGGCAAATCTCAATATGATCTGATATTTACAAAACCCACCATCTTTATTGAAAAGACAGAGCTTGGCGAAAATAGATTGCTTCCAATTACAATAAGAGAAAGATTTTCTCATATGATTGATGACGACTTGAAACTTTTGGGATATGATCCCGCTACTGCAAGACCAGAATGGTTTGTATTACAGGTTCTGCCCGTTCCACCTGTAACCGTAAGACCATCCATAATTTTGGAAACCGGAATAAGATCAGAAGATGACCTAACACACAAGCTCGTAGACATTATCAGAGTAAACCAGAGACTGAAAGAAAGTAAAGAAGCTGGAACTCCTCCACTCATTGTACAAGATCTTGTTGACTTACTACAATACCACACAACAACATACTTTGATAACGAAGTTTCTGGAATTCCACAAGCTCACCATAGATCAGGCAGACCATTAAAAACCCTAACACAAAGGCTGAAAGGAAAAGAAGGACGGTTCAGAGGTTCACTCTCTGGAAAAAGAGTAGACTTTTCCAGTAGAACTGTGATTTCTCCAGATCCAAATCTTGACATATCTGAAGTTGGAGTTCCAGAATCTGTTGCAATTAAACTCACCATTCCTGAAGTTGTTACGGAGTGGAACATTGAAAGACTAAAGAAGCTTGTAATCAATGGCCCAAACAAGTTTCCAGGCGCAAATTATATAGTAAGACCTGATGGAGTTAAGATTCGACTTGACTTTGTAGAAGATAGAGAAGCAATAGCAAACAATATCGAAATTGGCTATCTAATAGAAAGACATCTTTCAGATGGTGATATTGTAATGTTCAACAGACAACCTTCACTGCACCAAATGTCAATCATGGGCCACTATGTCAAGGTCTTGCCAAACAAGACTTTCAGATTACACCCATCAGTATGTCCACCATATAACGCTGACTTTGATGGTGATGAAATGAATCTGCATGTACCACAAAGCGAAGAAGCTAGAGCAGAAGCAATTCTGTTGATGCGTGTACAAGATCAATTAATTTCTCCAAGATACGGTGGCCCGATTATCGGCGCATTACGTGATTTTATCACTGGAGCATATCTGCTGACAAAAGATGGAACAGCGCTTACCAAACAAGAATTTGCAAATCTGGCAATGATTGGTGGCTATGAAGGAGCTTTTCCAGAACCTTCAATTAAAAATAAAAGCGGTTGGTTGTATACCGGCAAACAACTCTTCTCACTTTTCTTACCAAAAGATTTCAATTATGTTATAACGTCAAAGTGGTCCAAAGGAACAAAGGGTCCAACAAAAGATGTTGTGATTAAAAATGGTCAGCTGATTAGTGGTGTAATAGACAAGTCATCCATAGGAGCAGAAGAACCAGATAGTGTACTGCACAGAATAACAAAGGATTACGGAAATGATGTGGCAACTAAATTTCTTAACTCTATTCTAATTATGCTAAAGCAATTTATCACACATTACGGATTCAGCTACGGATACTCTGATCTTGAGCTATCACAAAAAACAAGAGAAAACATACTTGGTGGAATACAAGAAACATATGACAAGGTTTACGATCTAATATCTCAAGCAAAGAAAGGTACATTACAGCTAAGCAGAGGACTTTCTGCAGAAGAAGCCTTAGAAGCATATATTGTAAACGAGCTCTCAAAAGCAAGAGATAAGGCCGGTAGCATGGCAGACAAGTCTTTTGATGAGACTAACTCTGGAAGGATAATGGCAACAACTGGAGCAAGAGGGTCTTCCTTAAACATAGGACAGATGGCAGGAGCCTTGGGTCAACAGTCAATCAGAGGAAGAAGAATACAAAAAGGATATAACAATAGGGCTTTGCCACACTTCAAAGAAAATGACACAAATCCGGATGCAAAAGGTTTTGTGAAATCAAATTATCGAGACGGTCTTTCTACTTTGGAATTCTTTTTCCATGCTATGGGAGGTCGTGAAGGACTTGTAGATACTGCAGTTAGAACACAACAAAGTGGTTACATGCAACGAAGGTTGATCAATGCACTTGAGCATCTTAAACTAGAATATGATGAAACTGTTCGAGATCCACATGGACATATAATACAATTCTTGTATGGGGAGGATGGAATCGATGTTGCAAAAAGTGACCATGGAGAAGCTTTTAGAATAGAAAGATTGATCGAGTCTGAAACAATTATTGATTCGGGTAAAAAAGCAATAAAGGATGAGATTATTGAACTTGCCAAAAAATACACCAAAACATTCAATGTAAAATTGATAAAGACAGTTCAAGAAGCATTACTTGAATCAAAACTAAGTAAAGAAGGAGTAGAGAAAGTTTGCAAGAAGGCCTTAGAGTTGTATGAAAAAGCTAAAGTTGAACCAGGACAAGCGGTAGGAATAGTAACTGCACAATCCATCGGTGAGCCTGGAACGCAGATGACTCTGAGAACATTCCACTTTGCAGGAATCAGAGAAAGAAACGTAACCCTTGGTCTTCCAAGATTAATTGAGCTTGTTGATGCACGCAAAAAACCAGTAACCCCAACAATGGACATATATCTAGAAGAAAGTTACAAAAAATCAAAAGAAAAAGCAATTAAAGCTGCTCGCGAAATTTTGCATACAAAAATTAGTGCACTTATATCTAGTACAGAAACTGATTACTCCACAAAGATAAAACTGAATCTAAATTCCGATAAGTTAAAGGAAAGAGCATGTACAATAGCTGACGTCGAAGAAGCATTACAATCATCAAAAAAGAAATTTGAAATTGAAACGAGCGGAAACTCCATCACTCTTACTCTTGCTGAAGAATCTGATGCACAAACAATACTTGCTCTCAGAAACAAAGTTCTTGCAACAAAAGTAAAAGGTGTGGCTGATGTAGAAAGGGTTACCATTGTACAACAAGACGATGAATGGGTTATACAGACATCAGGTTCTAATATTGCAAAAGTTTTGGAAATTGAAGGAATTGACAAGAGAAACATACGTACAAACAACGTCTTTGAAATAGCAAATACACTTGGAATCGAAGCTGCACGAAACGCATTGATAAATGAACTTAGTTCCACGCTTGAAGATCAGGGTCTTGAAGTTGATATTAGATACATCATGCTTGTTTCTGATTTGATGTGTTCGCGAGGATACATGCAACAAATTGGTAGACATGGAATTGCTGGTACAAAGACTAGTGTACTTGCAAGGGCAGCGTTTGAGATTACAGTTCCAACAATTGCAGAAGCTGCGTTAACAGGAGAGGTCGAACGACTAAAGGGCGTAACAGAAAATGTCATAGTTGGTGCAAACATACCTGTTGGAACAGGAACTGTAGATCTTTACATGAAGGTGGTAGAGGATGGCTAAACTTTTAGAAAAAGTGATCAAAGACGCCATGGAGGACAACAAATATTCATTTGGTGCTAAAGAAATAATTGGCTCTTTGAAAAATTCCAAACTAATAATACTATCAGAATCTGTTCCGCAAAACATATTACAAAAAATACTGGAGACTGCCAAGAATTCAAAAGTCCCCACACTAAATTTCAAGGGTTCGTCTGTTGCACTTGGAAGACTCTGTGGGACACAATTTAGAATCTCCGCGATTTCGCTGAAAATTTTGAGTGAGACAAATCTCAAATCAATTTTAAAGGAAGCGGAACAGGGGAACCAACAATAAATGTCTTTTTTTTATACAATTTTTTATGAAGATTTAAATGAGCCCACAAAGGCAACGAGTTTAAAATAGGCTTAGGCATGACGGAGACAATCAAACTTACTACTGATCAAATCAAACTGATGTCACTATTTCAAAATGTTACTGGTGCAACGGCACGTGATTGCATTGAAGACGAAAAACTTGATAGAGTCATATTTGTTGTAAATCAAGGTAAGATGGGTCTTGCAATTGGCAAGGGTGGTATTACCATCAGAAACTTGCAGAATGTAGTAAAAAGAAATGTTGAGCTTGTTGAATATTCAGAAGATCCGACAGAGTTTCTAAAAAACATGCTAAACCCAAAACTGGTTTCAGAGGTAAAAATAAACAAGAGACTTGATGGTTCTATGCAGGCAATAGTTATGGTTGATCCAAAAAAGAAAGGTATAGTGGTTGGGCGAGAAGGTCGTAATGCCGAAAAGGCAAGGCTTCTTGCTAAGAGATACTTTCAAATTTCGAGCGTTCTAATACAAAGCCCACAACAAATAATGGAGTGATACTAAATGGCAAAGTCACCACTCGGTCTGTTTTCTGGTAGAGTTCTAAAAGATAAAAGAAAGAAACAACGATGGTCTATAGGTACTTACAAAAGAAGAAACCTAGGTCTTGACAAAAAGGCAAGTCCATTAGGTGGTGCACCACAGGCCCGTGGAATTGTTTTAGAAAAAGTAGGTATTGAAGCAAAACAGCCAAACTCTGCAGTAAGAAAGTGTGTGCGTGTTCAACTCATAAAAAATGGAAAAACTGTCACTGCATTTTTACCAAAAGACGGTGCAATGAATTTTGTAGATGAGCATGATGAAGTGCATGTGGAGGGAATGGGCGCATCCATGGGTGGTGCGATGGGAGATATTCCAGGTGTAAGATGGAAAGTGTTTAAAGTAAACGGAACTTCACTAAAAGAACTAGTCTATGGAAAGAAAGAAAAGCCAAGGAGATAAAAATGGCAGAAACTGCAAACCTTCTACTTTTTAGAAAATGGGATCTATCAAATATTGAAATAAAAGATCCTGGCTTAAAAAACGCCATATCTGTAAAGAAGACCATAATGCCTATGACCTTTGGTCGCTCCGCACTAAAGCGCTTTAACAAGGCGGAAGTTAACATAGTAGAGAGGCTTGCTAACAAACTTTTACACTTTGGAAAGAGATACGCAAAAAACACTGGTAGGATGGGTGGAAAGAAAACTCGTTCAATCAAGACGGTACAGGCTGCACTTGAAATAATGCATCTAAAAACGGGAAAAAATCCGGTAGAGATTCTGGTACGAGCAATTGAGCATTCTGCTCCAAACGAGGATACAACACGAATAGTCTATGGTGGAACAGTCTACCATGTATCTGTGGATGTTGCTCCATTGCGAAGAGTGGATCTTGCGTTAAGATTCATCGCTGAGGGCGTAAGGGATGCATCATTTTCAAATTCAAAGGCAATAGAGGAAAACCTTGCAGAGCACTTAATATTGGCTGCACAAAATGACATGAACGCTCCCTCTGTCAAAAAGAAAAATGAGCTTGAAAGAATAGCAATGGCTTCACGATAAGCAGTGTATTTTTACAAATAGAAAAGTAGCCCGAGGCAGATTCGAACTGCCGTCCCCAGGTATCCTCTCATAAGATCCAGAGCCTGGAATCCTTAACCCAAAATTGTTTGGCCACTAGACTATCGGGCTACTGATGCGACTTTGATTAGTTGAGAATATAATTATTTGGTACTAGCTTCGCGCACTGCAGTTGCATAATCACAACCAGCTTTGAGTCTCATATATGGTATCAATCTGTAATGAATTGAATAAAGATCATTTTCCTTGTAGAGTATTCCTTTTAGTAAAAGTGATACAAAACCGCCAGCTATTCTTGATGGTGGAATGTCTCGCTCTTTGCATACATCATCGCGTTTTTTCTTATATTGTGACAATGTAAAACTGACACTATTCAATTCTAAAATTAGAGGCCACATGACTTTCTCCCACACAAATCTTCTGTTTTCAGTAGCAGAAGCATACTTGCCCTTTTCTCTCAACATTAACAACATTCAAAAGTTTAGTTGTAATTTATTAGTTGATGCATAGAGAACTTGAGGAATCACTTGATCTTTTATCAAAGGAATGGGATATTGACCCAATTATACGAGATTTCATTTTGGGGCAGCGTGATGATGTTTCAGAATTCGTAGTAAAGGTGAAGGATGTTATATTTCACATTCCATATTTGACAAAAGAAAATAGCTACATTCTTTGGAAGTGCTATTGGCCAGACTGTCATAACTGCTGTAACAGGCAAGGTAGATTGCCCCTCACCTCAGATGATCTTATCACAATTGGGAAGAGTCTAAAATACAAACAGACATCATCTTTTATAAAAAATGAGACAAATATAGCTACTTGGCAGGAAAGCGGTCCATCTGGTAACATGAACACAATCATGACTATGATTAATCTAAAGAGAAAAAACGATGAAACCATGACAGACGATGGGACTCACATTCCATGTAGATTTTTGGATGAGAAAGGTTATTGCGGCTTGCATCCGGGAAGGCCTGGTGTTTGTTATCTGTATCCGTTTTCTTCTTGGCTTGAAAACGAAAATGGAAAAGCAAGGGTTCATGCAACTTTTCAGTTTACAGGAGACTGTCCAGGATTCTATCTTGCAAAATCTTTAGATCCGATGGAAAGTGTTCTTTTAGATTACTCTAAAACCATATATGATTACAACATGTCTTCAAACAGAACAGTGCGAGAAAACTTTGGTTATATTACTATGAATTTTTAGGCCCTTGCAACTTTCATCATATCGCCTATACGAATTTCCATTCCAAATCTCTTTTCATTCTTTTTCATGTATCTGTATATGGCTATAAGATCTGAAAAATGCTTTAGCATCCCAAACTTACTATCCATCTTATTTCTAACAAATGCCAATACCTTTGGATATATGGCAAATTTCTCAAGTACCTGCTCTCTGTATCTTTTATTGTTACCGATATTCTCTATGAATATGTCTGCGCAGGTCATACTTGGTATTATTCCCTCACCTAAAAGTGGATAAACTGTACCTATTGATTCTCCAACGCCAACTACTTTTCCATGGTAAAATGGTTCACACATGTCTGGTGTTGCAAGACGTATTGGTCTTCCAACAGTCTTGATTATCTTTCCACCATACTTTTTTACAAATTCATTTGTCTCGTCTACATGCCTTTTGTTCTTGTCTCCTGCTCCTATGTGAGCATGCTTTTCATCTAACGGGAAATACCAAAAATAACCACTAATGGAGGAAAATGGTTTCAGATAAAAATCATCAAAGGGAACTTGATCCTCATATTTTATCTTGTACTGATATGTAGGCAGATAAAAGTCCCTTGCAGGTCTTGGAAGATAAGTTCTGTAAAAACCAGTTGAATCGATAATAAGATCAAATTCTGATTCTAAATCGTCAAGCTTTGGCGCGGTGTTGTAATGAATCTTGCATCCTTTGGCCATATCTTTTATGAGACGGATTTTATCATACGTGCATAGGCCCATCAGCTTTATGTTGAATCTTTCAGAATTCATATCAATGTACATGTTTTTTCCGTCATGGATTACATACTTATCAAAATCAAGATCACACTTTTGTGCAAATTTTTGCATTGGTCCTTTAGTTGTGCCCCATGCACAGATGGAGTCATGCGCCTCTTCAGTGGATCGTTCAAATCCCACTACCTCATGTTCTTTTTTTAATCTAGAAAGAAGATATCCTCCGGCAACTCCTATGCCTACCACTGCAATTTTCAATTAACCATTATTCTAAAAATACCTAATAAAAGGATGTAGTATTCTTTTGACGCTTTAAGCACATTCAAACTAATTATGAGAATTTGATCTTATTCGATCAATATGGCTGGCTTAAATGGTCTTGTAGTCCTAGCCTTGTTCTTTGGGTCATACTTTTCTGGATCGGATTCTGAAAATACTTGAATTGTTACACCAAAATCTTTTTGCACAAGTGAATTTAACTCCGAAAGGATCTTTTTTTCATCAACAGGGCCAATCTTTGCTTTTGCTTCGCGTGCTGCTGTAGGTTCTGATAGTATGTCATTAACAGTTTTTTTAACATAATCTGGATCTTTTTTTACAAGCTCTGTTTCTTTATCTGCAATTAATGATTTTATCAAAACCCCAATGTTTAACTCACCTTTTATTATACTTGCAAGAATCTTATGGTATGCTTTTATCTTCCAAGAGTCTGCTGTATAAATAATAATTCTTCTTGGTGTTATTTTAGTCACTTTAAGTATATTTTTTATGTCTTCCATAGTTGACATGAGAAGATTCTCTGATTGAATAGACGCAATGTCTATCTTATTGTCCATAGCGGATGGCCATGCTGTTTTTGATACAGAATCAGTGTTTCCTAACCTTTCCCACATCTCTTCTGCAATGTGGGGTGCAAAGGGAGAAAGCAAAGCAATTCGCGCAGATAACAGATCATGTAATATGCCTGTTGTATCGATTCTATTTTTGGCATCTATTCTTTTTTGATACCATTGTATATCAGAATCAAATTCATACAAAACATAATGAAGTGCTTCTCGAAGTCTCATTTTCTCGATACTTGTACTAACATTTAATATCAAAGACTGTAATTTGCTTAGAATCCATTTATCCTCCGCCTGCAAACTGGTTGGTTTTCCGGGTTTTAGCTTTGAGCATTTCTCTAATAATGAAACAAGCTTGTTCTTTATTCCATGCACTGATTCTAGATTAAAATCAGCATCTTGCAATAATTCAGCTGATATGATTATTGCAAGCCTGATTGGGTCTGCGCCATAGTCACGAATCGCCTGTCGCAGTGGAATGATATTTCCCATGCTCTTTGACATTTTTTTACCATCCATCAAAACAGAACCATTTACAACTATCTCACAAGGCCATTTCTCTTCAGGAAATATTGCAACATGGTTTAGAATAAAAAACGTCAAATGGTTTGGAACAAGATCTCTACCAGAATGTCTTGAATCAACAGGATAAAAGTAAGAAAATTCATTTTTTATTTCATCTACTGTCGCTTTTGGAATTTTAGTAACTTCGGCAACCTTCACTACGCTGCCCTTTCCAAGAAAAACACAATCAAAAAACTCCTTTGATAATGATTCAGCTGATATCTTTCCTTCATTTACAAACTTTGCAATAATGTAATATGCCATGTAAATTACAGAGTCTGACAAGCTTTCAACAATCCAGTCCTTATCCCATGGAAGCTTTGTACCAAGTCCATGTTGTCTTGCACAAGCTCGTTCTCGTAACCATCCTATAACATAATTAAATTCAGGACGTATCTCTGGTGGTAAAATACTCATTTTATCAAGACACCTTGTTGCCTTTTCCTTCCAGGATTTGTCACCATAATTTAGAAACCATTGATTGGTCAGAATTTTAACAACACATTCAGCACCACAACGACATCTTACAGGAGAATTTGTTAATTCCAAAAGAACATCTGAATACTTTTTTTCAGATAACCATTTTTTGATGACATCTTTAGCTTCAGAAACCTTTTTTCCTGCAAACTGTTCAGTATTTTGTTTTAAAACTCCACCATAGAACTCTTTTCCATAGATCTCCTCAGTTGCCTGTTCAAGTTTTGGATCATTTTGGTTCTTTATGTCAAGTTTTTCAACTGCCTCTTTTGCAGGAAACTCGCTATATCCTTCAGTTTGTATAATTGAAATAGGTCTGATTAGCTGATACTCAGAACCTTGAGGCTGATCTTTCTTAAAATCAACGAGTGCCTGATAGTCAAATGGTGCATGAGCTGGAACTGACATTACAAGGCCAGTCCCAGTGTTTGATTTTACAAAGCTGGCCTCAAGCATTGGAATTTTTTTGTTTTTGTGTGGGACAGTTACATCTTTTCCAACAAGCTCAGAACCCGAAATCTCACCGTCATAGCTAATCTTTCTATCCAAAAATTCCAGCTTGCGTGCACACTCTGCACTTAGAATCCATTTTTCTCCATCAACTGTTACCTTTTTGTAATTTATATCAGGATTCACCCACAGATTTGTAACACCAAACAAAGTTTCTGGTCGTAGTGTCGCAGTTGGTATGATATAATCATTAAACATGAACTTGATCAAGATGTATTCAGTAAAGTCTGGCTCTACATCGCCAAGTGTGTCATGTTGTGATACAGGATTCTGATCCTTCGGACACCATCCTACTGGATGAGATCCTTGAATGATTAGATTTTTTTCTTTTAATGTATTTATTTGCCACTCGATAAACTTTTGATAGACAGAATCTATTGTTGTAAATTCTCGGCGCCAGTCAATAGAGTAACCCATCTCTATCATACCAGCTTTAATCTCTTCATGAAAGTAATTTGCAATCTTTAGTGGTTCAGAAAATGTTTTGATATCTTTATCAGGAACATGATAGATGTTTTTTAGCGCATCAATAATTTCAGAATCTCCAGCTTCAACTCTTTTCGCCATGCCAAGAATTGGGGTTCCTGTATAGTGAAAACCCATTGGAAACAACACATTATACCCTTTCATTCGATAGAATCTGGCATGGACATCAGCTATTGTGTATGTTCTACCGTGTCCAATGTGCTGTGGTGAGTTTGGATAAGGATATGCTACTGTAATGAATTTTTTTTCTTTTTTATTTGGATCAGCTTCAAACTGTTTAGCATCAATCCACTTTTGTCTCCATTTTTTTTCAATCCCTGACCAATCTAATTCCATGTGTTACACTAATCCTCAGCCATTGATTTTGCTTTGTTGATGGCTTCATCTTTTTTAGACTTGTCTGGTCCTCCACCTTGAGCAAATGTGGCATTTCCTCCGCCAGAGCCACCGAGGATTTGTGAGACTGCTTTAGCAATATCCGCTGCACTTTTGTTCTTAGATGCCTCATCTCCTACGAAAATTATGACTCTAGTAAGATTATTTTCTTCAAAAATACCACAATATACTATATCTGGATGTTTTTCGATTAGATGTTTTCCTAAAGTTAAATGGAAAAATTCATCATACTGATCATTATCAACGTAACAAAATTTTCCAGATTTAGATGTATACAAAATATTAGGAGGTGCTATGTTTGAACCAATTCTACTCTTTGAAAAAGCTTCTACTATAGATGGTATTTCCTTTTTTACTTGTTCTTTTCTTTCGGTTCTTTCCTTGTCTCTTCTTTCCTTTGCTGCTTTTTCAGCTGATATCTTTGCTAGCTCAGCTTCGTGTTTTTTAACATATTCTTGTGCTGCCTTTCCAGCTACAAATTCTAGTCGCACTACCCCATCCTGAATTCTTTTTGTTCTTGTAATTTTGACAAGTTCAACATCTTTTGTACTCTTGACATGTGTTCCACCACACGCCTCTACATCAAAATCTTCAATTGAAACAATTCGGACTGACTTTACTGGAACAATTCCACCTTGGTAAATTCTAAATCCATATTTTTGCTCTGCTGTTCCCCTATCGAAATTTTGAATTATTACTGGAATGTTTTCTTTGACTTTAGCATTTGCAAGCTCTTCAATTTTTGCAACTTCTTCTTTCGTTAAAGCAGAGTGATGTGTAATGTCCAGTCTTGCATGATCTTCTTCTTTAAATGCAGAATGCTGCCAAACCCATGAACCTAAAACATTACGAGAAGAAGAATTGAGAATATGTGTACTGGTATGATGTTTTGTAATTTCATCTCTTCTTTTTGAATCAACTACACATGAAACAGTTTGTCCTTCTTTTGGAATTCCACCTTTTAGCTCATGTACTATGATATTCCCATGTTTGTTTACATCAATAACATCAAACCCAGCAATTTTTCCATGGTCCGGTTCCTGCCCTCCACCCCTTGGATAAAATGAAGTTTTATCAAGAATTACAAATTTTTTATTTATTACTTTTAAAACCTTAGCTTCAAATTCAGTCGGATCGTCTCCATAATATAACGCAATTGTATCTGGAATTCCATCTAAATTGAGGATCTCCTTTTTCTCTACTTTTTCTGATTGATGTAAACTAGACAGTCTTTCATAAAATGTTGAAGGTATCTCTAAAATTATTTGCTCTTGTTTTAAGAAATCTGGTGTTATGCCATCAGATTCGTATAGTCTAATTAAATCATCTACTGTAAGCATTTTATTTTGTGTCTTTAGAGTATTTGCAATGCCTTTCATTCTTGTTTTTGATTCACCATATCGTTCCCTTTCTATTCCAATTATCATCTTTACATCATTTCGTGTTTCAACAAGTTCAGGATATGTAGATTTAAGATAGTCAATATGCATATCAGCTAATTCTTTCAAATCCAGATTCCATCCAAATCTGTCCATTGTAGCTATTGCCCTTCGTAAGATCATGCGTAGGTTGTAACCTCCACCAACATTACTTGGCAGGGCACCATCAGAAATTGCAAATACTAGCGTCCTCAGATGGTCGGCAATGAGGTAAATTCCCTCAAGCGGTGCTATTATTTTGTTGAATTTTGCTTCATCAATCTTTGTCTGTTTTAGAGCACTTTTTCTAACCTGTGTAAGATCTGTTGACTCTCTGAGTCCTTTTGATATGGCAGTGAAATATTCTTGTAATAGCTTAGGTTCTGCATCGATACCTATCTTCTCCATTAGATTTTTTGTGATTGGACCAAAACAGCAGTCATATGCGGTAGGAGTACCCATGGTAATCCAAGCAAACCGCTCAAGGCCTGCTCCCATATCAATTATTTTTTGATCTAAAACTGAGTAGCTGTTCAGATCCCCACCAAACTCCGTAAAGACTGCATTCCCAAGTTCAAGACCTCGCACAAAATATTCCAAAGAAGATCCAAACGAACCTCCACCTGCCCAGACATCCTCAACAAATACAACTTCTTTTTTATCAATACCAAACTTTTCAGTCAAAAGTCTAAAGTCAAGTTCAATACATTTGTCCTTCCAATATCCTTGGGAGTTTGGTATGCTGTGTTGACCAATCATACAAAAGCTGGAAAAATGTCTACCTGTAACCCCTACATTTTCAACATCTTTGAATCTAAGACAAGTCTGAGGTACAACTAATGGATTTGCAGGAAATTCAAAAACAACTTTTGATCCCATGACTCTCTGAAAGTCAACAATTGACGCTATAGTAAAATACAAATCATCTCGCCACCTGCATACTACAGGATATCTACTTACTGATTTGTGGCCATTTTGCACAAAAAACGATTCTACTTCCTTCCATGCTTGAACATAATCAAATCTTTTCTTTGTTGGAGGGTTTCCTATGAAGGAGTAGTTATCTTCAGCATCCTCTGGACAAAAGCTTTGGGTTTGGTCCAAAGTCCAAAAAAATCGTTTACACTTTGTGCACGACTTGCGCACAAACCCTTTTTCTTCAAACAGAGATACTTTGTAATACCTCTCAGGATCAGCGGAAAACTTTGCAAGAATTTGATTTTTATCCATCTTTGAGAAGTTTTTGGTTTGACCGATATTAAGCATTCTGAGGCGACAAATTAAATACAATCATTTTCAAAAGTTTGCTATGTTTGGTAAAAATAAATGGAAAGAAGGCGATTATGTATTTTCATCCAAACCTGATGGAGATTACAAGAATGTCATAGTTGGCGTAGTGACAGGCGTTCAAGATTCAAAGATAGGTGTAAATGGCATTATAATAAACGCAGTTGGCCTAAAAAACAAAATTTCACAGGGAAAAGCTGGTCCGAGGTCTGAAGAGATCCTAAAAAACCCCAATCCCACTAACTGTATACTAGCTCTGATCTATAGAGTCGAACACGAAAATTTTACGGGTGTTTTGGATGTAAACTCAGATCCTGTGATAAAAATAGACAAGAAAGCATACTCAGTTATTGACGGATGGGTCCGAGAATCACTACCTGAGATGATAAACAATGTTCTTTCTCTCCCAGATGGTTCAGAAAAAGATCAAGCAAAAAGAATTCTAAAACAAAGAATGGATACCTTATACGATAAAGAACTGAAAAAGCATCTATACTCTATATGTCGAAGTCTTAAGATTCTTACTTAGTCATACCTTGGCAACTTTCCGTACTTGTCAAACATCTTTTGTATTTTTTCATCTGCAATTCCGGCCTTTATGTGGGCATCCTGATTAAATGATATTAGCATTAACCTTTTGATTTTAGCCTTGTCTGCAAACGCTTTCATTGCTTGCTCGTTTGTGCCCCCATTTTTAAGGACGTTTGTCTTTGCGATCTTCGCCTCTTCGGCTTTTTGTATCATAAAGTTGAACTGATCCCAGAATACCTGTTTTGTTGTGTCAGTGCCATTTATCCTAGATAGGAATCTCTTAAATGACTCTGAAGGACTGTATGGTTTTGTATCTGTCTCAAGCCTTTGTAGCTCAATTTGTCTTAATTCATGTGATTTTAGCTTGTTTGATTGGTTCAATTTCTCTTGTTCCCGCTTCTTTTCTATTTTTTTTATATTTTCTAGTATTTTGGCTGCAATTGGATTTTTCTTTAGTTCTTCTCCTGTTGCAGTTTCCGCATGAGATGACGTGATAGATCCTACGCCAAGAACAAGAACTACCATCATTGTTATTCCAAAGATCTGCTTATTACGCAATATCATTTTCAAATTTCCTTTTTTCATTGGATTTTTGGTTTTTATAGAAATGTACACTGATAATCTCAAACGAACCTTTTGAAAATTTGGAAGAACGACTTAAATTCTCCATTTGAACGTTTCGGCACAAATTATTTAAAAAGAGATTCGCATCTTTTGTACGCCATCTTTATATTTTGCAAGTAAACAGGTTTTGAATCAAAATACACGCGGTTTCTCCATAGTTTTATATTATGCCTAAAGCAAAACCCGCTTATTATGGAATACGTATACGCTGCATTGCTTTTACATAAGCAGAAAAAGGAGATCAACGAAGCTAACATTACTAATATAATCAAAGCCTCTGGAGCTGAGGTAAAGGAAGCTCAGGTAAAGGCACTTGTAGCTGCACTTGCAGACGTAAATATAGACGAAGCAATCAAGGCAGCCCCAGTGGCTGTTGCTGCAGCACCAGCCGCACCGGCAGCAGCTGGCGGAAAGGAAGAAAAATCAAAGGAAGTTGAGACTCCATCTGCAAAGACCGAAGAACAAGCAATGGAAGGCCTCTCAGCACTATTTGGTTAAAAAATCATTTTAAATTCTCTTTCTATTCTAACCGTTGTTGTAGATCTCTAAACATTATTTAACATACATCACAATAATGTGTTGGTTTGCCAGAATTATCGCTCTCAATTCAGACTCTTATTTATGCATTGGATCTTTTTGGAACAATGGCATTTGCTGTGACTGGTACTTTCAAGGCTATTGAACACAAAGCAGATATTGTAGGGATAATAATTCTGGCTACAATAACAGGAGTAGCTGGTGGCACTCTAAGAGATATAATACTGGGTAAGTTTCCACCAAACTCGCTTTCAGATCCTTGGTATGTTGTAATCACCGCTTCAACAGCAGTCGCAATATTCTTCTTGTACCCTAAAATTCAAAAACATTGGAACCTGTTTTTAAAATTTGATGCCCTAGGTCTTGGAGTATTTACAATAATAGGAGCTACCTTTGCGTATCATATTTTTGGAATGAACTTTCTTGCGATAGCGTTGTCAGGAATGCTTACGGCAGTAGGAGGAGGAATCTTACGTGACGTTTTTGTAAATGAAGTGCCAATTGTATTTGTAAAGGAACTATATGCTTCTGCAAGTTTTGTAGGAATCTTAACTTTCTACGTTCTTCTAAGTTTGGGAGCAGAATTGTATATGGTTACAATAGCTAGTATGGTAATTACCACAATACTCAGGCTTGTTGCAATGAAATACAATTGGAACCTGCCAAAGGTAAGAGAAAAAATTTAGAACTTTCTAATTTGCTGTACTCAGACTTTATCTGATCTTCATAATTAGATTCTATTGTGGAGTATAATTCTTGGCTTTTGCTGCAAGTGCTCTTGCTTGTGCATGAGCCTTTTGTAACGCATGCTCTTTTGTTTCATCTGTAAGATACCCAGCTTCTATTGCAAGAGATTTTGCTCCTTGTGACGCCTTTGAAAGTAATGGTATGATGTTTTCTTTTGTAACATAGCCTATCTCTATAGAAAGTGATAATGCTTCTTGATGTGCTTGGGCGAATGCATTTCGATACTTTTCCACATCTATTATCATCTCATCTTTTGCGTAGAGAACACCATCGGCTATTGCTGTATCAAGCGAAATGCCTGCCTCTACTGGCTTGACATCAAGTTTGCTTAATAATGTAGCAAGCTTTGCAGAAATAACACCACCCTTTTTAGCTGGAATGGAATCTTTTGTTATCCAAATTGTTCCTTGATCAATTTTTGTAGCAATTCCCGCTTCTTTAAAATCAGTAAGTATTGGGCCTGGTGTGATGCCTGTGTTTCCTGCCTTTATTACTACATCAATACTAGCTACATCACCACCACGTGCAGGCAACATTATCTTGTTTTTGCCAAGTAGAATGTTTAGCTTAAATGGGCTCATATTTGTAAACATCAAAACACACTGGCCAACTAGTTTATCCAACATCTTTTCAACTGAAGGAATTTTTAGTCCTGCAAGTGCCTTTTGTGCTACCTTGTCCTTTATACTAAGAATCTCTACTTCACCTTTGAACTTTTTCCTTAAAGGTAACAGCTGTGATGACCTTACTTTTTCCATCCGCACAAGTGCAATTACATTGTACTTTTTGGGAAGTTCTTGAAGTTGTTGATACATCTGGGTTTTCTTCTGTGGATAGTGTGTTCTGTTTTGGCGCATTTTACTTCTTTTCTACCTGTGGCTGCTTAACGAGCTTTCCCATTGTTGTCTTTACCATAATTTTTTTAATGTTCTTATCCCCACCAGGGAGCTTCTTTTCTACCATACTTATTACAGTGCTGGCATTTGCTGCCAAATCATTATCTGCCATAGTTTCATCGCCAATCTTACATGCAAGTGAAAGCGAGTTTCTTAGTCTTACCCGTATAGAAGATCGGAATCTTTCCAAAATAGAGTCAATAGGAGCATTAAAAGCAACAGGAGTTGGCATCTTGCCTCTTGGACCCATGAACTGACCAAGAGTCTTACCAACCGTTGCCATGAGTTGTGTATCTGATAAGAAAAAGTCGTAACCGTTTATCAGCTTACGAGATTCACGTTTGTTTGCACCTACTTGATTTAGTTCAGCCCCATCAACCACTCTATCAGCCTTTGCACTCTTTGCTTTCAAGCCTAGGTCGCCTGATGCAACCACGCATACCGATGCTGGTTGAGCCATCGTTTTTGGAAGCTGGACAGTCTCATTTATTGCAAAACCCTTCTTAACATCAATATCCTTGAAAACCATTATCAGCTCTATCGCTTGTTTAAACTTGCGTTCTTTCTGACCAGTCTTGGCTTCTTTTATCATCTGTACTAGCTGAGCTTCGTTAATCATTACGCAAACTTTTCTGGGTTGCCTATTTAAAATCGTTTACAGGTTAAGACCCAAAAAATGATCAGCTTAATCTAAAAATTTCACATTATTGAGTTTATGTTGTAAGAACAAAATTTTCTAGAACGAAAACCTACATTTATTAAATCGTAACAAAAACTAGCTCGCACAGCCTTGCACAAATTTGATGAACTAGACATGAAGATCCTTACTGAACTCACAAGGGATGGTAGTATCTCAGTTCCTAACCTATCGAAAAAACTTGGAATCAACACTTCTGTTTTGTACAGTAGAATAAAGCGATTGATCAAAAAAAAACTGATTACAAAATTTACCATTGTTGTAGATGAATCATTAATAGGCATAGGTGTAAGAGCCACAGTAGGAATAAACCGTGATCCAAAACTCAAAGATCCTATTCACAAAGCCCTTTTGAAGACTCCAGAGGTGGTAATGATATCTGAGGTAACAGGCAGATTTGATATTATAATCACAGTACGTGCCAAGAACTTGGAGGAACTACATACTGTTGTTATAGAAAAGATTGGTAAGATTGATGGAATTCAAAACACAGAAACCTTTGTGGAATTACAACGAACCGATAAAGATCCAGTCTACGACACAACAGAATAATCTACTTGAACTTTTCGTCCCACTTTCCGGCATTGATTTCTACTGTAACCTCTTTTGGGTTTTTTCCATCAATTTTGATCCCAAGTGGTAAGCAAGTTCCAACAATCTCTTTTGTAGCTGCTTTAAGATCTTGGGCATAGGAAGAGTCAATTTTCAACTTTGCAACCTTAATTATAGAATCCATCTTCACGTCGCCGACCCAAGTGGCACCTGAAGTTCCTGAACCTTTCTGTAAGCCGGCTTCCTTTAAAATAAGAGCTGATGCGGATGGAATACCAACCTCAACTGTCCACTGTTTTGTTCCTTTATCAACCGTAACTGTAACGGGAACTTTCATTCCTTCAAAGTCTTTTGTTTTATCATTTATTGTACTTACAATTTGTAAAATATTGACACCTAGTGGACCAAGTGTAGGACCAAGTGGTGGTCCAGCATTTGCCTGTCCTCCTGTTACAAGTGCAGAAACGGTCTGAATATCTGTCATAATTTTTCTTTCCCTGTAGCTATAAATTTAATCCTTGCTACGATGTTGAAAGCTTTAGGTAGTTTGCATCAACAGTTACTGGTAGCTGGTATGGTGCATCAAGCAAAATTACTGTTGCCTCTTCTTTATCATGATCAACTCTAGTAATTGTTGCTTTCATACCCTTAAATGGTCCCCCTATGATCTCAACAACCTTATCCACAGCAAGTTCGGATACTGTTGATTTCTTGACTAGGTATCCTTCTATGTCTTTGAATTGTAATTCGCCTCTGAGCTGTCCACGTATATGCCTTATTCCTTGCATGGCATCAAAGGCAGCATTTGCATCTATTGCTTCTACCACAACATATCCCTTGAGATTATCCAAGAGCAAAACAGACTGGATGTTGATTTTTTTCAGTTTTATTCTGTTTTCTAATAGTCCCATGACAACCTTTTCCTGCCCACCTGTTGTCCTTACTGCAAAGAAATGAGATTTTTCCTGAGACAATGTCATCTATTTCCGAAAGTAATTACTGTAAACACAAACTGGATTATGAATCCTACTGCACCAACTGTAGCAACTCCAAGAAGGACTAACCTGAGATGTTGCATATAGTCGTCTCTGTCTGATTTTTTGGCAAGTTTTATTGTGTTTGCCATGTCCCTTAACATCTGTCTTGGATTAACCATTGGAGGACGTTAATAAAGTGTACTTATATCTCTTATCCTGTGCAGTTACTTGTTGCATACAAATCAGATCCTGCCGGCTCTAACATGGCACATTTCATATCTCAAAACATGCAACATGATGGTGATATTTATCGTGGGAAAAATTTCGATCTCCTTGTAATTCCAACACCTGCGATATCTGCAGATTGGCTTGAAGAAAAATATAGCTATGATGGATTTGTGTTTTTGTCAAAACATGCTTCTGAAACTAATACACTAGCACTTACATGTCACAGTACAGGTAATTTTTCAAACGCACTTTTTGGTGGATTTGCAAAACAGGTAGCAATTCCACATCCACACTTGCAAAAATCGTACATCCAATCCCTTTGGGAAAAAAGAAAGAATTTTGCAAAATTTGAAATTACAATAGAAG
>Ga0187892_10004424_pt1 | contig 23587 bp, 18 predicted proteins | sample MA1701073metaG_FD_139345 | JGI IMG/M metagenome (GOLD analysis project Ga0187892, IMG submission 139345) | Bio-ooze microbial communities from a basaltic lava cave in the Kipuka Kanohina Cave System on the Island of Hawaii, USA - MA170107-3 metaG ... | reverse complement strand
TCGACAAAGCCCACTACGCCGCCGCCGAGATCGCCAAGATCCCCGGCTTCTCGCTGCGCTTCGACCAGCCCTTCTTCAAGGAATTCGCCGTCCGCACCACCAAGCCGGTCGAACAGGTGATGGCCGCCTGCCGCGCCCAGAACATCCTGGCCGGCGTCCCGCTGGTCCGCTGGTTCCCCGACCTGGCCGACACGTTCCTGGTGGCTGTGACCGAGAAACGGACGAAGCAGGAGCTGGATGACCTAGTCGCAGCCCTCAAGCTGGTTTGATTGAGTCACGCAAAGAGATAGCCGGTCTCAATCCTGCGGACGGTCTCGTGCAGTTCAGGCCAGCGCTCAACTAGTGTCGCGGCGGAAATCCGACCCAGTTCGCTCGGCTCAATCTTGTTCAACCCGCCTCCATAGACCCGGCCTTCGCCGCGAAGTTCGTGGCCCGTGATCTCGCCCAGCATCTCGAACACCGGTTCGGCGCGGTCCGGGTGGAGCCGGAGCATGGCTGCCAGTCCACGCCTCGGATAAAGCATCAGGTAGAGGTTTGTGCCAATTGCCTGCGAGCGGTTCCAGATGAAACGAAAAGGCCGCTTCTTATCCGAACCGCGGCCCATGTAGGTGCACAGAAATGGGGCAGGCTCACGCCGCTCTTGCTTGTACCATGGGCTGCGCTTGCCAACCAAATAACCATCCCGAATCCCCTTGGCTGCTGCCGATTGAAGGTACTCCCAGAGACGCGGGTGACGCGCTTCGACGATGTGCTCCGGCAAGTCACAGTCGATCACGCAGAGCTGGTCGTCGATAAGCGGATACCCGTCTTCGTCGGCGTCGATAATGGTGACCTTAAGGTGGCGCGGACTTGGCAGGATCGGGCGCAGGTACTTGGCCGGTAGGCCGCGGCGCCGCGCCTCTGTGCGTTCGAGGACGAAGAATCGGTTGCTGCCCGTGGCGATGCCACGCTGAATTCGAAAGAAATCAGCCAGCGTCGGGCCATCGTCGCCGTTCGAAGTACGGCGATCGTTCTTCGCGTGACTGGGGTAAGCCGTCCACTTGCGCGACTCGCGCAGGCGCTCGAGCGGGATGCGCTCACTGGCGTGCGGCTCGGCCATTGAGCCACCGAAGGTGAACTCGGCCTCATGCGTACACGGCGGTGGCGCCTTGCGAAACACCAGCACGACCGACGAAACGAGCGCGTCGCCGAACTGAACATCGTCGGGATCGAACCGATGGGCGCGAATGAGTGTCACGCGGTCCGTGACGAACCGCTTCAGTGCTGTACCATAGTTCACGTCCATGAACTCCGACGGGACCAGCCACGCCGCGTGGCCGCCGTCTTCCATCCACGCCGTAGCGAGCAGGACGAAATAGACGTACAGGCCCGCGAGGCCGTTTACATCCATGCCGGTCATCAGGCGGGCAAGCTGCTGCAAGCGTTCCTTATCTTCGCGCGCGATGTGGTGATGGCGCACGTAGGGCGGGTTGGCCAAGACGAGATTCGGCGCGGGCAAGTCTCCGCTGGCCACGACCCGGGTGAAATCGCCGGTCACGACTTCGAGCCCGGCTTGGCCCCATAGCTCGCGTGCAGCGTCTGCGAACGCGGGGTCGATTTCGATGCCAACGGCGCTCTTGATCCGCCCTTCCCCAAAGACCCTCAGTGTAGCCGAGAAAAAGCTGCCCGAGCCAATGGCCGGGTCGGCAAAGGCGAGCCCACAATCGCTGTCAGAGATCAGGGAGTTCACGAAACGCGCGATGTCGACAGCCAGCGTATTCGGCGTAGCGAACTGGCCGAGTCGGTTCCGATCCGCCTGCGACCGACGTGCGTCGAGTTTCGCCTGAATCACCTGCCGACGCAACTCAGTCGGATTGTCATGCGGCGCGATCGTGCTTCTCATAGGCCCAGCTTCCCAAGATCATCGATGCGATGCTCCCGAACCCAGTCGATGCCCTCAGCCGCCTCGTAGCCGAGATAATCACTCCCGAAGTACCCGCACAGGAACAGGACCAACCGTATGGATTCGCCGTACGTGGCTTTCAGTTGGTGAACCTTCGTAGCTTCTTCCTTGCGACGCTTGTTGGTGTTGGTGAAATCGCCCGCCGACTTGGCCTCGATGAGGATCGGGAGCCGATCGGTGCAAAGTCGCTTCGGTTGGACGACAACGTCGATCGGGATATTGACCTTGAGCGATTTGCCGACGGCAAGGTTCATGCGGAACGCGTACGTTCCGGGCTGCATCTCCAGAAGCGACCTGTTCGATGGGTGTGCGTGTTTGCGATAGCCACGTCTGCTAAGCCATTTGCCGACCAGATCGAGTTGTCGCTGCTCCTGCGCGTTGCGGACGATCGAGTTGGCGACGGCACTGCACAAGCGGTCCGCGACGATGGTTGAGGCGCGGTCTCGCTCATGGTCGGTGGGGCTAGTCCCCGCGTCCAACCACGGAAAGATGTCGCGATCGAGAAGTTTGGTCAGAATGCGGCAAACGGAACTCAAGTGCTCAAGAAGCAGTTCCTCCTTCATTCGCGGAGCGAGTTTCCCGTCCTCCATCCTGCCAACAAGAGACCTGTTGGCACTTGATAGTCCAATGAGTCTGTCAACTGCCAGCGGGGGCGCCGTACACATTCGAAGTGTGGGGAGCGCGCCTGGGTTGGATCGGAGCGTCGCCGCGTCGATCCCGCGAAGATCGCGGGTGGCGAGCAGCGCCGCCTTGACCTGCTCCGTGGTCTTGACGCGAGTGGAGCGAAAGGCCTGAGGTGCGAACCGCATGAACCATTGGTTGAACTGGTCAACGGAAGCCGCGATGTCCGTCTTCCACAGGTGCGGCTTGTCGGCATTGATTCGAGCAGGGGCCACTTGATGGTCCTTCGGTCCACTTCCGTCCGCCGGCACACCTCCGCGACGCATGGTCTGAGCATATGTGAGTGTTAGGTTCCTGTCAAGGTGCAGTTAGGTTACGACATCAGGTTTGCAGCCGATCGAATGGTTCGCTACCGCCGGCCTCGTGTTCCGCCCAAGCTCGGTCTGCCAAGCTGGAGAGTTTCTCGGGCCACCTCGCCAGCGAAGCCTCCCAACGTCGATCGGATTCGATCTCGTCCGGCACAAGCCTGGCGATGGCGTCCTGCTCCGCTTCGGAAAGCTGCTTGGCCTCGGAGATTGCCTGTTCGAGAGGTCTGGTCATGGTCTTATTCCTACTGCGAAGTGACGATAATGACCCGTGAGGACTCGGTCAGCTTCACCGCGGGATCAAGGGGCCGAACTACGCCATTCTCGACAACGCCCGCCACGGCCACGGGTCGCCGGGCGTGCCGGCCCAGGTGCGCCTCGACGGGCTCGGCAGGCGCGTCGGATGGCAGGTCGCGTGGCGCCAGCCGGGGCTCGTTCGCTATTCGTTCGTCGTTCGCTCGACGGGCCGTACTTCGCTCGTCAGCGGCAGGGCTGGCCATCGTGTTGCCTTTCAGTAGGCCGTGATGACAAAGACGGGCAACTCGCCCAACTTGTCGAACACGTCAGGGACCTCGTCATCTTCCCATCATAGCGCCAGATCACCCAGATGCGCCGGCCCGAAGGCGTCGCCGCGAACATCTGGAACGAACCGTCCTGGCGTTCCTGGAGCGTGAATACACGGTCGAACGCTGCCTCGACTTCGTCAGCCGACAGCCCATGGGCCGCGATTTTCGACAGGTTCCAATCGATCCATTTGAACCGTCGCATCTTCCGGCAGAGTACCTCGGCGCTTCGTGACGATCAAACGGAATGCGCGGCCCCGTGGGCTGTCGCTGAGCGGTGAAACGTCGCGGCGGCGTGGTTATAATCAATTGCGGCCACCGTCGACGGCTCAGAGCATGGTCATGGTCAAGCGGAAAGCAAGACGCAGCAAGGACGAGGTGGCGCGGCTGGGCCGGGCCATGTATGCCCGGCAAATCCGCCGCAAGCTGGCCGGCGAGCCGAAGGGCCGCGTGGTCGCCATCGACGTCGATTCGGGGGCGTACGAGGTGGGCGACGATGTGCTCGAAACGGCCGAGCGGCTTCTGGCGCGAGCGCCGCGGGCCGAGATCTGGTTTGCCAGGATCGGATATCGGGCCCTTCACCGGTTCGGATCGAGGCGGGGAGCGCCCAGCGCCGTATGAAGGGGATCGTGAACTCACGCGGCGAAGCCACACTGCGTATTCGCCTGCTGGGGCGCGGACGGCAGGCACGCACCGTCACCACGGTGATCGATACCGGCTACTCCGGGGCAATTACACTCCCGCCGCGCGTCGTTCGCTCGCTGCGGCTGCGACACCTGGGCCAGACGGATGCCGAGCTGGGCGATGGGCGGATCGCCACGTTTGCCGTCTTCGAAGGTGCTGTCGTATGGAATGGCAAGCGCGTGCGCGTGGAGATTAGCGAAGCTAATACCGATCCGCTCTTGGGTATGGAGCTTCTGAACGGCTTCCGTTTGACGATCGACGCGGAGCGCGGCGGCGCCGTGACGATCTTGCCGCTTCGATAGACCGGGGCTGATGTGCCCAGAACCGTGAAGCCCCAACGCGACCACGATGCCGATCTGGCGAGCGTGTATCGCTTTCCGCTCAAGACGATCAAGAACGACGACGAGCACGAAGCGGCGACGCGGATCATTTCGGAGATGATGGGCCGCGAGCTGGACAGCAGGGCCGGTGATTATCTGGATGCCTTGATCGTCCTGGTCAACAAGTACGAGGACGAGCACCACAGCATTGCCGAGGACATGACGCCGCAGGCGGCGCTGCGGGCGTTAATGCAGGCCAATGATCTGAGCCAAGCCGACATCGGCCGGATGATCGGCAGCGAGTCGGCCGTGTCGATGTTCTTGAAAGGCCAGCGCGATCTATCAAAGGCGCAGATCAAGAAGCTGGCTGCGAGGTTCAAGCTCGACGCCTCGGTCTTCATGGCGTAGCACGTGCCTCATCCCGCAATTGCGATGACCGCACGCAGGCCACGCGAGAACAGCTCGGATCGGGAGATGCCGCGCGCGCGGGCTACCCGCTCGGCCTCCCGGAGCAGATCGGTCTCGACACTAACCGAGACGATCCTCGATCCGCGGCCCCTACGGGGCCGACCGCGGCGGCGGGCCTTCTGGTGAAGCCGGCGTTGCGCAGGGGTCAGTGGCTCGCCCTTGTCGTCCGCAGTCAGCGCCTCGCACTCGTCGTACAGCTCTTCTTTTTGCGCGTCGGTGAGCGCGTCAAAATCGAACGAGCCGTCTGCGCGGGCAAAGGCTGACCATTTCGATCGCCGTCGCTTTGGCTTGCTCATGGCTTCTCACGTCGGCGTTGACGCCGCTTCTCCTTCGCCACCATCGGGCGGGCGTGAATCACGTAAACCGTTGCGTCCGGATCGATCACATAGACGACCTGAATGAACCGCCCGCCGGTCCCACGGCCCTCGACGCGGTACTTGTTGTCACCAACATGGCGAGCCCGACCGCGGCGAACGAGTGCCTCGGCCTCTGCCCGAGTTACGCCGTGCCGGGCGGCGTGGTCCAAGTTCCATTCGTTCCAACGGAACTCCACGATTTGATTATTAGGAAAATAACGCGGCTGGTCAACCAGCCGACCGCCGATGTGTGCAGCTGCAAACCGCGGCCCGGCGGAATACCGGGCGAAAATCGCGCTGATGCGTGAGATCACAGGCCATCCGGATCGAGTTCGTCGCTACGGCCGGCCTCGTGTTCCGCCCAAGCTCGGTCTGCCAGGCTGGACTATTTCTCTGGCGGCGTCGCCAGCGAAGCCACCCAACGTCGATCGGATTCGTTCTCGTCCAACACAAGCCTGGCGATGGCCTCCTGCTCGGTCTCGGGCAGTTGTTTGACCTCGGAGATTGCCTGTTCGAGAAGTCTCGTCATTGCCCCATTCTAGCGAGGCTGCGCCTCATACCAACCAGTCGTGCCCGTGCACAGCAGCGTTGCAGACCTACTCGCCGGCTGGAAGCCGGCGTGACGGCCGACAAGGATGTCGGCGGTACGTACCGCCGCCTTCCAGCCGGCTGTCACGCCGACATCCTGTCGGCGAGTGCGCGTATGGTAATGACCACGCGCGATCAGAACTTGACTCATTCACAGCGAGGCTGACGACCCAAGACGTTCCGACAGCTCGCCGATCATCGCGCTGGTCAATATTCATCTCATGACCCCACGCCACGCACCGACACGAACAAGCTGCGACCCGCTTGAGCGCGACGTGGCCTGCGTGTCGTGTGCCTACAACCTGCGTGGCCTGTCTCCCGACGCGCGCTGCCCGGAGTGCGGCGTCTTCATTCACGAGTCGCTCAGCGCGCCTCCGGATCGGCCCGCCCTTCCAGGGTTCACCTTCACATGCGCCGCCGCCGTCGTTGGTCTTGGGCCATTTATGCTGCCACGCCCCATCGACGACCGAATCGAGTTCAGCGCCGCGCTCATCGGATTCGCGCTAACACTGATCGGGTTTGTCTATAGCCTGAGGGCCATCAACGTTCATCGCACTCGCCGGCGCAACTGGATCTCGCTCGCGAGCCTGGTGCTCGGATCGCTGCTACTGGCTGTGTTCCTGCCTCTTAGTCGCGTCTGCCTCGCATACTGGCTGCGCCTCCCAATTATGGACTGAGACGGCGTTGCCCGACACCGACGCCACACGCGCGCGTCGCAATAGTCGACAGGCGTTGTGAGCGCAGCCCATCCAGCAGACCAACGATGCCATTTCGTAACTGGCACATCTTATCACCTCGCAATGGCGATGACCGTGCGCAGGCCGCAGGAGAAACACTCGGAACGGGAAATGCCGCGAGCATGAGCCACTCGCTCGGCCTGCCGCAGCAGCCCGGCCGCGACGCTAAACGAAACAACCCGTGAACGGCGGCGCTTGCCCGGCCGGCCGCGGCGGCGGACATGCCGATGAAGCTGGCGTCGCCCCGCGATGGCGGAGCACGGGTAGCGACCGACAGCGAAGCTGCCCTGTGGACAACGGACAGCGCTCACGGGGCGGTCAGGTCGAGGTTGTGCGTCAGTGTGCCGTTGATCTGCCGCAGACCCAGCCGCAATTCGCGGCCCGACAGCTCATCTGCGCCGCTGAAGCGGTATTCGCACCTGGCGCTTTGCCCGGGCTGCAGGTCGATCATCACGCGCGATTGCCGCGGCCGGGCGGGAACCACGGCCGAGCTGCGGAGGTTGAGCGTCTCCTGGGAGCGATTGGTAACGCCGTGGCGCACCACCAGCCGGTCGCCGTCGACGATGGCATCGCCCCACACTTCCACGTCGTCCAGGCCCAGGTCGAGCCGGGCCGGAATCTCCACGTAGTAGGGGCGGTTGGCCGTAAAGTCGATGCGCAGCAGGACGTCCTTCTGTCCGGCCGATTCGTTGGCCGGATAGCGCACCTCGATCGGCACCTCGGTCCGCCGGCCGGCCAGCAGGTTGACCGTCGCCTGTGTCGGCGCGGCGTTCCAGCCATCGGGCAGATTGAGGTGCACGACCGCGCTGGCCGACACGTTGCTCGGGTTCTCGATCTGCAGCGTCAGCGTCTGCGTGCCGAGCTCAAAGCCGAGGCGGCCCGGCGTCAGTGTCGCCGCCCGGTGCAGCGCGACGATCCACGGTTCGACGCCCGGGACCAGCGTGGGGCTGGGCCGGAGCCGTATCCGATGACGCCCGTCGGGGTCGCGTTGCAGCGGGGTGACGCGCCCCCACAGGTCGATCTGTTCTGCTGCTGCTCCGAGCTGCACGGTGTGCAACCGCCCCTCGGGCGGCGCTGACAGGTCCCAGAGCGCCAGGGTCGACGTGCCGTCTGATTCAAACGACAGGCACTCGATCGGGGTTCCTGTGCCGTTCGGAAATTGCGCCTTGTCGCCGGGCTGAGCTTCGGCCAGCAGCGTCGCGATGGTCCGGAACACGATGTACTCGTCGGTCGGCTCGAGCAGCACGCCGTCCGCGTCGCGTCGAGACTCCCACAGTTGCGGCACGTACACCGTCTGGGCACCGGCGTGCCGCGTGTGCAGGATGCGGCGGGCCCAGTGCGCCAGCCCCGGCTCGCGAGCCATTCCGTCCATGGCTTCGGGCTCGATCCAGGCTGACAGATGCCGATAGCCGATGTGCTGGTGTGGCTCGAAGTGCTCGGCGATCCACGCCGGGTGGATGGCCTGGTGAATCGAGATCGTGGCGTAGTCGGCCGGCATCCGCGGCCCCGCCTCAGCATCCACCGCGCCAATCGCGGTCATCTCGACCTGGTTCAGCACCGGTTTGAGCTCGTCGCGGATGGCCTGCAGGGTGGCCGGCAAGCGCGGGTCATTCATGGTGCCCCGGTCGCCGTCCGCGCCGAGCTGCCACGAACGGAGAATGTTTGCCAGCGGAACCGCCACCGTGGTCAGCGCGTCGCGCCACGTCGTCGGGTCGTCCGACAGCACGTCCACCAGCCCGCGCGGAAAGGCCCCGGCCGAATACGAGAGCGCCTGCGGCGGGCCGGCCAGCACGCCGGTCAGCGCAATGCGGCGCTTGACCAGCTCGTGCAGGAACCGGTTGTACTGCTCGCGAAGTTCGAGCACGTCGAACCCGCCGGCGGCACCGGCCCAAATGGGGATCTTCACCGCTCCGACACCGGAGTGCGAGATCAGGGCCAACCGGTCGGCCGGCTCGCTGCCATCCGGTGGCCCGAGCGTCAGACCGAACGCCCGCGCCGCCAAGTTCGAGCGCCGCAGCCCGGCCACCTGCGCCAGGCGGACCTCGCGTGTCAGCAGCAGATTGTCGTGCGCCCGCACTTCCAACCGGGCCACATAGACGCCCGTCGCAAGGTCTCCCAGCGCGACGCGGGCGGCCTTCACCTCGGCCCCGTCCGACGGCTCGACCGGCAGCGTCTCGACCAGCTTGCCATCACGATCGAACACCTTGACCACGGCGGCGAGCCCGCTGGTGCGCTCATCCGAGACGGTTACCAGCAGCGTCGGAACCTCCGGTGCGACAAACAGGTTGCCTGCCGCAGCCGATCGAAACCGGATGATCGGGAGCCGGTGGATGCGAATGTCGTCGAACCAGGCCCCGCCCACCACGTCGTAGCGCTCAATGGAGTGCCGCGGCCGCGGGCCCGAGCGCCACAACTCGGACTGGACGACCCACACAGTCAGGCCTATCCGGGCCGCCTCGGGCGGCGCTGGATCCGCTCGCACGGCCACGCGCGTCCAGTCAGCACCCAACGCGCTCGCGTTCGGTACGAAGTCCGTGAATCGCTGCGTGTCGGCGATGGGCTGACCCTCACTATCGAGGTAGTACACGCTCAGCGCAGCCCGGGCGAACTCGAGCCGGTCGGGTCGAATCCAGGTCTGAATCAGGTATTCGCTGCCCGGGCGGACTTCGGTGTGCGGCCCGCGATAGTCGAAGGCCACGTTGCGGCCATCGAGCGCCAGATGAAACGAAGGCGGCGCGTCGTGACCGACCTGCACGTCAAAAGCGCCACCGGCATACGGCGGGAACCCCTCGGCCCGCCGTGGCTCCCAATACATCGGAATGCGGTCCGGATCGAGATTCTCCGGCTCATTGAAATCGAACTGCCAGATCAGCCGCTTCATCGAGCCGCCATCGCTGGCTTCCGCACCATCCTCTACCGGCGGAACAGCCCATGGCCGCGCCGGCCCCTGCCCCGCCGCCAGAATCAGAACCCCGGCCGCCAAGGCCGCGGGTCGCCGTCCGGCCGCCAAGGCCGCGGGTCGCCGTCCGGCCGCCAAGGCCGCGGGTCGCCGTCCGACCGCCGAGGCCGCGGGTCGCCGTCCGGCCGCCAAGGCCGCGGGTCGCCGTCCGGCCGCCAAGGCCGCGGGTCGCCGTCCGGCCGCCAAGGCCGCGGGTCGTCGTCCGGCCGCCAAGGCCGCGGGTCGCCGTCCGACCGCCGAGGCCGCGGGTCGTCGTCCGACCAAAGCCCTAAGTCCTAATCCTCCATCATGCGCCATACGTGGATATCGGAGCAGCCCGGCCGCGAATACAGTCGCGACCCGTCCAAGATGCGGGGTGCATCTCATTTTGGGTGGCATGCCCAAGCGTAGCGCGGGCATGAAGTCACGCCAAGCCACGGCATGGCCGCGCTTTCGCTTGGCCATGCCACACATATCCGCCGCGCCCTCAGATGCGCTCCGTCCACGCTTACGTTTCGCGGACAACGCCAGACGCGTAGAATGCCCGCCGTCATGCCGACTGCATTCGATACGCGCCGTTATCTGACCAACTTCGACTCGGCGCGGACGGGGCATCTGCTGACCGACGTGCTGGTGGTCGGCAGTGGCGTGGCGGGCTGCCGGGCCGGCATCGAGGCGGCGCGGTTCGGCGACGTGATCCTCATCTCGAAGGCGGCGCTCGACGAGTCGGTCACGCGCTACGCCCAGGGCGGCATCGCCTCGGCCATGTCGGAAGACGATTCGGTCGGCCGCCACCTCGACGACACGCTGCGCGTGGGCGGCGGCCTCAATCGGCGCGATGCCGTCGATCGGCTGGTCAGCGATGGACCCGCCCGCATCGCCGAACTGATCGACTGGGGCATCCATTTCGATCGCAGCGGGGCCGACTACGCCCTGACCCGCGAGGGCGGCCACACTGCTCGCCGCATTCTGCACAGTCAGGGCGACGCCACCGGGCGCGAGATGGTCGAAACGCTGCTGCGCAAGCTCAGGACCACGCCGCGCGTGCGGCTGTTCGAGCGCTGCTTTTTGATCGACCTGCTCACGCTCGACGGGCGCTGCGTCGGGGCCGTCACGTTCCATCCCAAGTACGGCCACCAGCTCATCTGGGCACGGCAGGTCATCCTGGCCAGCGGCGGCTGCGGCCAGGTCTATCGTGAGACGACCAACCCGGCCGTGGCCACCGGCGACGGCGCGGCCGTGGCGTATCGCGCCGGAGCCGAGCTGGGCGACATGGAGATGGTCCAGTTTCACCCGACCACGCTCTATGTGGCCGGGTCGTCGCGGGCACTCATCTCGGAAGCCGTGCGCGGGGAGGGCGCGTGGCTGGTCGATCGTCGCGGACGGCGGTTCATGCAGGAATATCACCCCGACGCGGAACTGGCCCCGCGCGACGTGGTCAGCCGCGCCATCGTCGATCAGCTTGCCAAGACCGGCGCCACGTCGGTGTTTCTCGACGTTCGACACATCCCCAAGACCCATTTCGTGCAGCGCTTCCCGCTGATCTCGCGGCTGTGCGCCGACTTCGACATCGACGTGTCGCGCGACCTGATTCCGGTGCGGCCCAGCGCGCACTACATGATCGGCGGCGTCTGGTCGGAGCTGGATGGCTCGACGTCGGTGCCGGGCCTGTTGGCCTGCGGCGAGGCGGCCTGCAGTGGTGTGCACGGGGCCAATCGGCTGGCGAGCAACTCGCTATTGGAGGGGCTGGTGTTCGGCACGATCGCGGCGCAGACGGCCGCCGCGCGGCTGAGCGATGCGGACCTGCCGTCGTTGCCGGCCCGCGTGCGCAGCGAGATTCCGGCTTCGTCGCGAACGGAGCTCGACCTGACCGACATTCGCAACAGCTTGCGCAGCGTGATGTGGCGCAACACGGGCATCGAGCGCAACGGCGACCGGCTGGCCGAGACGATCGAGATCATCGGGTTTTGGGGCCACTACGTGATGGACAAGACGTTCGACGACGCGGCCGGCTGGGAGACACAGAACATGCTGACCGTGGCCCGCCTGATCGCCCTGTGCGCCGCCGCCCGCCAGGAGTCGCGTGGCGTGCACTACCGCAGCGACTTCCCCGACGACGCCTCCGTCACCCCCGGCGCCCACAGCCTCATCCGCTGCACCGACGCCGGCCCAGCCCACGAATTCAGACGCGTGTGACATCTCACCCGCTCGCTTCGATGGCGTGATTCATTGCGCCGACGCCACGCGCGGCGCTCGGGCAGGACATGGACACGGTTGCCGATTATCGGCGCTCGTGACCGCCGTCGGATGCGGCAGCCCTCACGCGGGATGGGAATCCCGCGAAGTCGGGTGCGAGAAAGGATTCTCGCACCAGCGGATTCTCGCACCAGCGGATTCTCGCACCAGCGGATTCTCGCACCAGCGGATTCTCGCACCAGCGGATTCTCGCACCAGCGGACCGCAATGGTGGGTGCGGGAAAGGATTCTCGCACCAGCCGCCTCGCGTTCGGCCTGTCACGCCCGGCAGCTCTCAGCGCCTGAGCCCCTCAGAGTCCGTCTCGCCGCGGGATACGAGGTGCTGCTCGAAGAAGTCGGCGGCGGTCTCGTAATACTGCAGCCGGTTCTTCTCCTTGGCGAAGCCGTGGCCTTCGTCGGGGAAAATGAGCAGGTCGACCGGCTTTTTGCGGCGGCGGAGCTCGTTGGCGATCTGCAGGGCCTCACCCACCGGCACGCGCGGGTCATTCAGACCATGGACGATCAGCAGCGGGCAGTCGATCTTGTCCACCTTGTGGATGGGCGAGATCGAGCGCAGGAACTCGCTGTCCTCCAGCGGGCCGTATTCCGCCTCGCGCAGCTTGCGGCGATAGTCCTTGGTCTCGCGCAGAAACGTCTCCATGTTCACGATGCCGACCACGTCGCAAGCCGCGCCGAACAGCTCGGGCGCCTCAGTGATGGTCGACATGACCATGTATCCGCCGTATGAGCCACCCCAGGCGCCGATGCGTTTGGGCTTGGCGTAGCCGTTTTCCACCAGCCACTTGGCCGCCCACACGCCGTCGCGGACGCTGTCCATGCGGTTCTTATAGTTGTCGAGTTCGACGTACTTGGTGCCGTAGCCGCTTGAGCCGCGCACGTTGGGGGCGATGATGCCGATGCCGCGCGACAGGAAATAAGGATGCGTCTTGTTGAAGCTCGGCCGGTACTGGCCCTCTGGACCGCCGTGATACTGCACGATGAACGGGATCGGCTTGCCCTTCTGATGGCCCGGCGGCAGATAGAGAAACGCCGGCACGCGCAGGCCGTCGTGCGACTTGTAGTGGATCAGTTCGGGCAGCGGGAACTCGCGGACGTTGATGCCCTGCGTGTCGGCCCGCGTGACGGGCTGCGGCGTCTCGCCCGGCCTTGCGCGGAAAACGATGCCGGGCGTGTTGGCGTTGTCGACCGTATAGAGCAGCGTGCCGCTGCGCATGCGCACGTTGCCGACCACGCCCTTCGGCATCGGCGGGCCGGGGATCGGTTCGAAATCGGGAAAGCGGAACAGGTGCAGCGTGCTGTAGCCGTCCTCGTTGACGGCCACACCAATCGACCGGCGGCTGTCGCTGATGGTGGCGAAGTCGACGTCGTTTCCGGCAAACTGCGTGAACAGCGGGCGGATGTCACCATCCTTCAGGTCGATCTGCTGGACCTGCTCGCGGTCGCCGCCGTGATTGGAGACGACGATGAACGTGCGGCCGTCGGGCGCGTAGCCGACCGGATCGAATGACCAGCGCTGTCCGGCGGGCGTGATCTCACGCGCCGTCGGCCGTTCGTCGTCGAGCGCGACTTCGAAGAGCTGCGCGTGCGTGGCCGAGAAGTACTTCTGCACGACCAGCCGCCGCCCGTCGCTGGAGAAGTCAGCCGGCGAGTTCGAGCCGGTCTGGTCGAAGACGCGCGTGGACTTGCCGTCGGCCAGATCGTAGACGTAGACGAAAAAGTCGGCCGGCTTAAGGTCGTTGGCCCGGTACGCCAGGGCTTTTGAGTCGCGCCGCCAGACGGGATTGCTGTAGACGTAGGTCGGGTCGTCGAACAGCGTCTTCATGCGGCCGGTGTCGGCGTCGAGCAGATAGAGGCCGGTCTGCTCGCTGCCGCCCTTGCCGGCCGTCACGGCGATCCACTTGCCGTCCCACGACAGGGCGTAGCCGGAGACGCCGTCCTCGAAGCTGGTCAGCCGCTTGGCGTCTTCCTGCGACTTCCCGGGTGGTACGGTGTAGAGCTGCCGGACGCCGTCGGGGTCGTGAATGAAATAGACCGTTCCGTCCGGCGCCAGGTCGACCGCAAACGGCCAGCGCATCTTCACGTAGCGCAAAATGGCCGCATCATCCCGGCGCTCGTCGGCCAAGGTGGGTGCCGGCGTGGTCGTCACCATCGGCCCAATTGCGAGCATCAGAAAGCCCGCGCGCCGACTTGTCGTCCGGGGGCACAGCCTCGGTCGTGTCCGTCTCGTTCCAGGGGTCGTGCTCATTGCGTAGTCCTCCAAGCGGGCGGTAGTGTAGCACGCGCGCGCCCAATTTGCACGCCGGCGGGGGACGACGATGGCGGTCCGGGGGCTGCCGCACCGAGCGACCGCGTTCCGTCGATCGGAGCCGCTATGAGCGACATGCCCGCCCACATCCGCCGAGACGATTCCGCCGTGGACCGGTTCCGTGCATTGGTTCGCCGGCTAGCCCTGTGGACAGCGATTTGCAGCGCGAGCGCCCTGCCGAGCTTTTTTGTGGCCTATCGGCAATACGACATTCTTGGTATGATCACTGGCGTTGTCGTGTTCATCATCGCGTACGCCTTCCTATCGGGCACCTCGCGATCTACTCGGCTCCGCGCGCACGCCCCTGCCCGCCGCACACTCTGCGTGGGCTATGCGACGCGCCTCATCATATCGCTCGCTGTTCCGGCTGGCATGGCCATCGACCTCGTCCCCGGGATTCTGAGCGTGGAGATTGTGGCGGCTGTCTTTGGCCCAGACCGTTCGTTCCTTCCGACGCTGCTCATCACACTGATCCAAGGCTGCCTGCTCAACGGCATTCTTGCGGTCTACATGTTCATCGTGTACGCGATCCTGCTTACGTTCACGAAGCCCACGCCAGAGGGGATGTGTATCACTTGCGGGTATGACTTGCGGGCCAGCCCCGAACGATGCCCCGAGTGCGGCACACCTGTGCCGACGAAATTAACGCAAGAGGCTTTCGGTCAAATCGCTTCGCCGCATTCCGGGCAGCGCGGCTCGGTCAGCCCGTGAAGGACGTGGTTGCAGCGCAGGCAGCGCAGCAATCCATCGCGCGGGACGCCGCGGACACAGAGGATTCGGAACACCATGAGCGCCAGGGCTGCGCCGAACACGATCAGGATGATCTCGTAACTTCGTTCGACCAGCGGGCGGACGCCGGTGGTCGTTTGTGAAGATTGCAGCAGCCGCGCCAACCCGGCGGTCGGCGGCGCGGCCGTTGGTACCGGTGCGAACGGCAACGTGAACGTAGCCGGCTGAGTAGCTACCGGCGGCGTCAGCCAGGCATTCACGAGCGTGCCGGTCGCATGGGCAATGGGATCGGTCCGCGAGAAGCTTGCGTATGCCAGCGCCAGCCCGAACACGACCAGCACGGTCACGACCGACCGCCACCACCACCCGTAACGCCAGAGCTGCAGCCCGCTCCAGACCCGTTTGAGCCCCTCGGTCAGCGAGCGCCGGAACGGGTGCCGCATCAGCCAGTAGTTCAGCGACAGCCCGAGCATCGTCGGCACGCCGATCGCAATCATCGCCAGCCAGGCGCCCGTTCGTTCGAACTGGAACAGCGACGGCTTGGGCGCGATCCACCGCGACATGTAGGGCTCGCCGCTGGTGACGATCCACAGCGCTTCGGTGAGCAGTACGACGCCGACGACATTCACGCCGCACACCAGCGGCAGCCGCCACCACCATCGGGTTCTTCCGGTCATCGCTCGCCTCCTGCGACCGCTGCCGCGCTTGCGCGCCGCGGTCTGTACTGTATATGCGCGAGACGGGAGTGCGATTGTGAACCTTGAAAACTCGGTCTCGAGCACCGAGATTTCATGGTAAGTGTAGATACAGTTTATCAATCGCGCTGCGACAAACGCTTTGGCACGGACAGGGCTTAGCGTAGCACGACTCGCCCTGCGCCGCGGCGGACTTTGCCGATGACGACCGGATGCTCACCGGCTCGGCGCAGATGACGAAGTACGCCGCCGACGAAGTCCGGCCGAGCCACGAAGACGTAGCCGATGCCCATGTTGAAGACGCGGAACATCTCGTCGCGTTCGACGCCGAAGCCCTGCAGGAACGCGAAGATCGGCGGCGGCTCCCAGCTCGACGTGTCTATGACCGCGTCGCAGTTCGGCGGCATCGCCCGGCCGACGTTCTCCGGCAGGCCGCCGCCGGTGATGTGCGCCATGGCCGTCACGATGCGTTTGCGCCGGTAACGGCTGAGAACGGCGTGCACGGCATCGACGTAGATGCGCGTCGGCCGCAGGAGCGCGTCGGCCAGCGACTCACCCAGCGACTCTACGTGCCTGTGCAGCTTCAACTTGCTTGACTTGATGATCCGGCGTACCAGCGTGTAGCCGTTGGAGTGCACACCACTCGACGGCAGGCCGATCAGCACATCCTGCGGTTCCACCAGCGAAGTGTCGATGATGCGATGCAACTCAACGACGCCGACGGCGAAACCGGCCAGGTCCAGATCGCCGCGCTCGTAGAGGTCGGGCATTTCGGCCGTCTCACCGCCCAGCAGCGCGCAACGGGCCTGCTTGCAGCCGGCCGCGATGCCCTCCAGCACGACCAGCAAGGCCTGCGGATCGAGCTTGTTGACGGCCAGATAGTCGAGGAAGAAGAGCGGCTCGCCTCCGCAGGTGATCAGGTCATTGACGTTCATGGCCACCAGGTCGATGCCGATCGTGTTGAGCCGTCCGGCCTCAATCGCCAGCAGCACCTTGGTCCCGACGCCGTCGCTGCAGCCGATCAGCACCGGCTTGCGGTAGTTTTTTCGGAACAGCTCTTCGTCATAGTCGAGCCGGAACAGACCGGCGAATGCCCCGTGCCGGCTGGCCACGCGCGGGCCGTAGGTGCTCTGCATGGCCGACCTGATCCGGCTGACCCAGAGCGTGTTCGCATCGACATCGACCCCGGCCTCCGCATAGGTGAACCTGCCCGCGCTCATGGCCGGCATTGTCGAGGTCGCCGCGCTGGTTGTCGACGGAATGGCACCGGTGCGGTCGACTCAACGCGTCGAACGCAATCGCTCGACGGCACGCTTGGCGGTGTCGCTCTGCATGAACAGATTCCAGATCAGACCGGTTCGTACGTTCTCGATGGCCAGCAGCAGCGGACCGACGTCGATGCCGATGTTGTCGGTGCTGACCCAGTTCAGATCGAGGCTGAAGGCGTCGGCAAGGGCGTAGCCGCCGTCGGCCGGATCGCGCCAGACCAGCGGCTGGCCTTGATCGTCCTTGAGCCCGCGGAAGGCACGCAGGGCGGCCATCGACTCTTCTGGTGTGAACATGATGGCCGAGCCGGCGGCATACGGGGCGATCGTGCCGTCGTGCCATTTCTCTTCGTTGCTGATGTTGGGGCGCACGGCCGGCACGATGTAGCCGGGCTTGCCGTCGCACGGGCTGAGGCCCCAGCGATCGTCGGCGAACGTCTTGAATTGTTCGCGCATCTCGAGGCAGCGCTGTCGATGGGTGAGCACGGCCCGCCGCGAGTTTTCGAACCAATCGACCCGGATGTTCTCGACCTTCAGCTTCGACGGATCGTCGAGCCCCAGCTTGCGATAGTCGATCCAGCAATGCGCGAAGAAATACGTGAACAGCGAGCCGTTCCAGGTCACGACGTATTCCGGCAGGTCGCCGTGGCGTTTGACCGGCCGATTGATGCGATAGTAGAGTTCTGGGCTCACGGCGTGGTCCGGATTCGCGGCGCCGCACGCCAGGAAGTAGATCAGCCGCTGCTCGTCGCCGGCGTGGTCCCAATCGTACTTCAACAGCTCGCCCTCGCCGGTGGGCTTGCCGGCGTCCTTGGGGCGCCAGCCCATCGAGATGCGGCCGCCGCCTTTGGGAACCAGGAACGGTCGCCAATTTGCGTCGGCCAGCATTCTGCCTGTCAGCTCGACCACTTCGCCACCGAAGTACTCGCCGGCCGGGATTGCGCCCGCGAACAGCAGCGCCGAATCGATCGTGCTCACCACCGTCTCGTAGCCGTGGCTGCTCGGACCGCCGGTGTCGAGGTCGGGGAAGTGGTAGTACAGCCCATACTTCTTGTTGTCGTCACGCTCGATCAGGGTCTTCAAGATGCGGGCAGCCCGCTCAGCGCCTTGCTCGCGCGTGATCCAGCCGCGCTCGACACCAATCGGCAGCGACGACAGTTGAAAGCCGACGGCCGCGATGCTCGACACCGGACCGTTCTTGCGGTCCTTGGCCAGGGCGGACGGCGAGCCGATCTCGCGCCAGAAATACTGGAAGCAGCCCTTCTGAATCTCGTCGAGGAGGGCGTTGTCGTCGGCTGAGAAACGGTAGGTGATCGCGGCCTCGGTGTCCGCGGAGCGCGTGATGTCGCCGGCGAACAATGCTCCGACGTTGCACGCGAACGCAGCGATGAGTGCCGCGACGCTGATCATCGCGGGCCTGCCGGGCACTTTGTGTGCCGGAGGCAGGCCCTGAAGGGGCCGACTATGACAGCCCAGGGCAACGACCTGGGAACAAGCAGCGTGTCGAGGCTCAGTCCTGAAAGGGCGCGCTAAGGGCGGGATCGTGAACGCAGGAGATGGATTCTGATGCCCGTTCTGTCGGGCTAGCCTGTGCCCCGCGCTTGATGCGTCGCGGTGCGAGCCGGAGCAGCGCGCCCTTTCAGGGCTTGACTTCTCCGAGTGGCGCGTGACCCAGGGCGTTGCCCTGGGCTGACCTAGCGCGCCCCTGCGGGGCTGCCGGGCTTCGGCTTCATGTAGGTCGGTGCGGCGTGGCCTTGGGGCCTTGCGCCTTTGCCCGCGGATTGGGCTGTCTACTTGACTTTGCATATCGGAACTAGATACCCTGAGATGAAAGCGTTTTCAATCGGCATGGCCTTGCCGGGGGATGACGATGAGTGTTTCGATCGAGGATGTCGCCCGGCACGCCCAGGTGTCGATCAGCACGGTTTCGCGGGTCATCAACCGCCGCGAGTTGGTGAACGCCGACACACGCCGGCGCGTCGAGCACGCCATCCGCGAGCTCGACTATCGGCCCAACATGTTCGCCCGCGGGCTGATGCTCCAGAAGAGCGACATGCTCGGGCTGGTCCTGCCCGACATCCACGGCGAGTTCTATTCCGAGATTATCCGCGGGGCCAACGCCAAGGCCCGCGAGGCCGGCTACCACCTGGTGGTCTCGTCAACCGATGGCCCGGGCGACACGCAGCACCTTCTGGCCGACCTGACCCGCCGCGCGATCATCGACGGACTGGCGGTGTTCCTGACCGAACACACGCCCACCCTGCGCGAAGCTCTGCGCCAGTCGCGCATGCCATGCGTGATCCTCGACGCGTGTCTGACCGATCAGCCCAACGACGCCGTCACGATCGACCATCGCGGCGGTGCGCTGGCGATTCTGCGGCATCTGGTGCATGACTGCCACGCACGGCACATCGTGTTCATCGGCGGTCCGCCCGAGAACGCCGACACGCTGGCGCGGCGCGAGGCCTTCGAGGACGTCGTCCGCACCGAGCTGGGCTGCGACTCGGCCGAGGTACACCATCTCGACTATCAGTACGAAAGTGCCTATGCCCTGGCGCTCGAGCGGGCGGGCGAATGGGCCGGGCCGGGGCATGCCGTCTTTGCGGCCAACGACGAGATGGCCAGCGGTGTCGTCGATGCAGCCGCTGCACTGGGTTTCAGCGTTCCGCGCGATCTGGCCGTGGTCGGATTCGATGACACGCGCACCGCGCGCATGACGCGCCCGCCGCTGACTACGGTTCGCGTGCCGATGTTCCAGATGGGCGCAACGGCCATCGAGTTGCTCTGCCAGCGGCTCGCCGATCGCGATCGCGCGCCGGTGCGGGTCATGCTCACGCCGGAGCTGGTCGTGCGGCGATCGTCGGGGAGTTATGCGTAGGCTTCAGGCTTCAGGGTTCATGGTTCAGCATCCACGGCGACTGCCGCGGCTCATCTGGCTCTCCGCGCTGACTGGATTGCTCCCTGCGTCACCGCTCATGGGCGGTGTGGACTGCCCCACGCAAATCGAAGCCGATCCCGAGCAGCTCAGCGTCTCCGACAGCGCGTTCAGCGTCACGCAGTTCGCGAACATTACGTACCTGACCGGCTTTGCGGGCACGGTGGGCGTCACCACAACCTGGCCGTTCGAGATGGGTTGGCAAGGCTCGCAGATCAACATCCAATTCACACCACCGGCCGACGTGCCGGACGATGCGCTCTACTATGCCTTTTCGATCAACGTGAACGCCGTGTTCGTGCAAACGTTCACCGTGGCCATCCACGCCGGGTCATCGCTCGCCGAACTGGTGCTGGTTCATAGTGAGTTGGTCGACAGCCCGCGCGTGCTGACCGCGCTGATCCCACTGTGCCGGTTGCAGGCGGGCGTCCCGAACTGGATTCGGATTCAGGGCATTGGCGTGCAAGTCGGCTTCGGTCAGCCTCCGGGCATTCAGTGGAACCAGTGGACGCTGCGGACCGTGCGAGCGGCTGACATCGATGCGATCCGCAACGATCAACTCGAGCGACTGACTACGTACATCCTCGACGCGATCCAACCCAGCGGCCTGGTGCGCGATTCGCTGACGCTGTCGCCCAGCGTGGCGCCGTTCCACCCGGCCACGCCCGACGCGGCCGGATTTGCACTGCTTGGTCTGTGCGCCGCGGATCATTTGGGCCTGCTGCCCGATGCCGAGGTTCGTGTGCAGCAGATTCTGGCCGCGTACGACGGGCCGGTGCCGGGCACAGCGCCGGCCCGATCGGCCGAAGGGTTCTGGGTGCACTTCATGGACCTCGTACCGAACAATGGAATCACGGACGGGGCCTATGCCGGCTGCAACTGGGACTCAGCCTGGACACCGATCGGGTCGGCCCTGCTCGTGGCCGGCGCCCAGTTCGCGAAGAATCACTTTGTGGGTAATGCAACGATTGCTGCACTGGCCGACTCGCTGCTGGACAGCACGCACTTCGACGCCGCCATCCATCCCAGCCTGGATGGCCGCATCTTCCTGAGCGTCCCGTCGCAGGGCGCATGCCCGGGCCAGTCGTTCGGCACGGTCAACCGCTGGAACGAGTTCATGCTGATCGTCAGCCTGGCGCTGCGCCAAGCCGATCACGACCGGGCCGAGGCCGTCGCCCCGCTGTGGCTCAACCCCGCCAACCTGCCGACCATCTCGTACCAGGGCATTCCGACGCTGACCGACAGTGCCTTCTCGTTCGCCCCGGCCTTCTGGGTGCAGCAGATGCATTTCTTCAACACCGATTTCGCCTCGAACCCCGGCTTCGGCGTGTTCTTCGCCAACCTGCAGGCGGCGGACCAGCTCTATTGCAGCCTCGCGCTGGGCCAGTCGTATCGCTACGGCCTGACGGCCGGCGTCGATCCGACCGGCTACTTCGCCGACCGTATCAACAACCACCACTTCGTCTACGCGCCCGAAGCCGTGGCCGCCTGGGGCGACCTGTCGACGCTCCTGGAGTTCCATCAGGACCAGCCGCCCGACTCCGACCCGCGTTACCGCTACGGGCTGGTGCGCGTCTCGTCGCAGCAGCCCGGCTGGATCCCGTTCGACGCCGGCCTGGTCGATCACCTGTTCCTGATGTTCGGCCTGGTCGAGAGCATCGACCCGCTCTTCTTCAAGCAGCGCCAGTTCGGCCAGACCGACGACGACGCCGACGGCATCGCCGACGCCTACGACAACTGCGCCGGCGTGGCGAACAACGATCAAGCCGATGGCGACGCAGACGGTGTCGGCGACGCCTGTGACGCCTGCCCCGCGACGCCCGCCGGCGGCGTGGTTTTCGCAGACGGCTGCCTGGTGTTCGATGGCGATGCCGATGATGACGTCGACCTGGACGATGTGGCCGGCTTCGTCAATTGCTTCGGCAGCGCCGCGACGCCAACGTGCGTATCGTTCGATCTCGATCTAGACAACGACATTGATCCGCTCGACTACGCGTGGCTGGCCATCGCGATGGCGGGGCCATAATTCAAGCAGTACGAGTCCGCCGACGCGTCTTGTGATGCCAGCCAATGGGAAGCGGATGGCTACGCAGCACATGTCGAGAACGTGCACACCCCGGCGGGGACGAGTCCGGTACACGCCCCACTCGCCGCACACGTCCCAGTTTGCATATTCCCGCAGGTGTCCGTTCCAATGCCCGTACACCGGTGCGTGTTCCAAGCAACGCACGCGCGCGCGACATCATCGCCGCTGCACACATTGCAGACCGCGCCTACTGCAAGGTTTGCACACACACCCTCAGATGTCTCGCCACAATCGTGCGTAAAGACACACTTGTGATTGTCTAGCGAGACCGCCCATGCTGAGTCAAGGCTTCTGGCCACCAAGATTCCAACGCCCAACCCGATAGACATCGCCGCGACTTTGCTTCTCATCACTTGCTCCTTCACGAGGAAACTTGGTTAGTTTTACGGGGCCGGCTTCGATGCTTCGATGGATGCTGCGGGAACGCCGTGATCTGCTAGCGCCTCGAGCTCTTCAATCGTTTCAAAACCGGTAATGGGTGCTGAAATGATTACCGCTGCATTATTACGTGTGATGTACTTCTGACCGACCTGGTACCCGAATCCGAGAAAGCCATTGTAGACGCCTGTTCCCTCGGGCAGGTCAATGCTCGAATAGTACCCGGCGTCGACTCCGTCATTTAGCAAGAATGACTCTGCCTCGAACACACTTACGAATGTGTTGGGGGAGACGTTGGGGTTGTAAACGCTGAGATGGGCCCGCTGGATGTACCAATGGCCATCAGCTTGCGCAAGAGCGACGTTGCTAACCCTGTGCGTGATCGGTTTCGGCTGTTGTTCTCGCGGCGACCGAAACTCTGTCGTCAAATCTATGATTATCGGCACGTTCCCACGATGCCGGTCGAGCGTGACAGTCGCTTCGCAACGATCTCCGTCACCGTGCGCCGGATCAATCGACTGAGTTGCCCTGACCACGAACATCTGATCTGTCGCAACGACCTCGTGTACAGTGACTTCCGGCGCAGTGAGGAAGGATAGGAGACCACTGTCGTAATCCACCGTCTGGTCCTCAAGCAACGTTCGGAACCTGGGTATTGAGTAGATACGAGATCGCTCTGGTCGAATTGCGGCGGTCGTGCTGCCGTCAGGCTTGATGTTCAGCACGTGCGACGCCGACTCGTCGAAAACAGCAAGGCTCGTTTCGACGCCCTGATCATTCGCGTCGAGCAATGTGCGACTGATGGCCATCCTTCGCCCATTCTTATGAAACTCATACCAGGCTGCCGGCTCAGCCAAGTGACTTGGATCCTGAACCAGTTCGGCTCCGGGCGCAACGCGGTACGTCGCCCATCTAAATCTCGTGGTGAACTCAGCTCGCTGGCTCGCCCGATGGGCTAGCGTATCGAGCACGGTGGCGAGGCTTGAGCTATTATCGCCAGGACGAACTCCGCGCGTTGCGGTCGACGCGATCACTACGAGGGTCGCTACCGCAGCCATCAAAGCCAGAGTGAAGTGACGCATGATGTACCTCCTACGTATGGCGTTTCACAAAAATATAGACATATATCCGGTCGGTGACGCATCGAGCCGGTCGAACTTTTTCCAGCGGAAGATCGCCGGCTCCCGGTTCATTTCGTCATCAGCCTTCGCGGTCCAGCCTTCCGCTTGGCGCGCGTCTATGCCGTTCGCCCGGCAGGGCGCACGGTGGTTGCCAGGGATTTCAATCCCTGGTTGCCGGGATCTTCTGGTCTTTCCGCCCGGCAGGGCGGACGCGCCTTCGTCCGCCCTGCCGGGC
>Ga0187892_10004422_pt1 | contig 23590 bp, 17 predicted proteins | sample MA1701073metaG_FD_139345 | JGI IMG/M metagenome (GOLD analysis project Ga0187892, IMG submission 139345) | Bio-ooze microbial communities from a basaltic lava cave in the Kipuka Kanohina Cave System on the Island of Hawaii, USA - MA170107-3 metaG ... | reverse complement strand
GCGAAGGCAAGACTGAGTTCTGGGAGGAAGGCATCCGGCATGGCGAACTACAAGGCGGGGCTGCGGCTGATGCGCCAGGGGCCGGGGGGACTCCCGGCGGTTTGAGCCGCCAGATCCTTGCCCACGCCCTACGATGCAATTTCCGCAAACCGCCGCTTGCCGCGATTCCGCTGCTTCCATTGCACGCCCGCCGAATTTACAGCCACGTCGCTTGATGGATATGGACTTCGTGGCCCTAAGGCCCACTCGTCCCGCCGTGCCTGCCTCCGATTCCGGTTCTTGTTACATCGGGCCGCATCTTCGCTATGGCTTCCTTCAGACCCCACCTCGCGGTGAAGCCCTTGCCGCTTGTCCTTCACCTCCATCAGGTTGGACGGGCGGCTTCCACCGGACTTCCACCCCCCCAGACGCCAAACATGCTCGGCACAGCTAAAAAGCACGGCCGGCTTGCGCCGGCCGTGCCCGTCACTTCTCAACTGTCGAATGGGCCTTTGAAGCCCGAAATTCACGCCATGCTTACTCCACCGTCTTGACGCAATCCTCGTAGGATGGCCTTCCCTCGCCGGGCCAGTTCAATTCTGTGTCCAGCAGGTCCGCCGGCATCGTGTCCTTGGCCCAACCCTGCCCCCGAACGATGATGCAGCGGTAACTAGTCCTCCGCATCTCCTGGGTGTTGTCGTCGGGCCCCACGGTAGAGCAATTGAACGGGGGATAGAAGGAAATGGCCTCTTCCGTATAGTGGCGGAAGTAGCCGTCGTCGTCCTCTGTCCCTTCGATGATGATCTTCTGGGTGTCGGCATGCGTATCCACGAACGCCCGATTGAAGGTCCAATCGCGCCCGTGCCACCCGCGCACGGTCTTGGTCGGTCCCGGATCGACACCCTGCCCGATCCACAGGCAATCGTCCTTTTCGCGTCGGCACGACCACGCCCACCGCCCGATGTTCTCTTCGAAATACAACACGCGCGAAGGCGTGGGAACGCGAGAGAGCGGCCGCAAATAGGGCGAGTTACTCAAGAAACAACCTCCTCCTTGCGTGCCGATCATGAATAGGTTGGCCGAGTAGCTGTTGCCAAAGAAGTCGTAAGAAGACACATCGCTTCGCGCCAGCCAGTCGGGGCAGTGGGGACCCTCGTAGTTGTTCATTTCATTGCCGGCCCCGCCGCCCCCCCCAATTTGCCTGCCCGCGGGTGGGCCATTGTCACCTGGACACTTGAACAATTCCACATTCAGTTTAGTGTCCGACAGGGCCTGCACACGCGTAACCTGACCCCCTAGTCTGGTTTCCGCGAATCCGCCGGGGTAGAGGATGTTGTTCAATGGCCGCGTCGACGGCCCAAAGCCCGCCTTTGTGCCATATTTGCTGCCCAAGGGATACTGTTGACCTGGAACATAGTCCGCTCGGCCGATCCCGCTCTTTCCGCCCCATTCATAGGCGCCGACGTAGGTGGGCATCGCCGGGTCTTGATTCTTCTGCAAATGGTGAACCGGAACGCCATAGCCGCTTGAGTCATCGGCCTCATATACCCGCGCGCTCGAGGCGATGTTCTTGATGTGCGCAATGCACGCCACGCTCTTTGCTTGCTTCCGGGCGGACTCTAACGCCGGCAGCAAGATCGCGATCAAGAGCGCAATGATCGCAATCACCACCAGCAACTCCAGGAGGGTAAACGCCCGGCCCCCTGCCTTCCTCTGACGCCCATTCATTTGAACCTGCCCTTGTCTCATGATCATCTCTCCACAAGCACCCGCATCCGCAGCTTCTCCACGCGGATTGCAAACTCGCAGTTTACAACTCTCCACTGCCGCTCGCAAGCCACAAACTTAGGCACGAGCGGGCAACCTTCCCATCGTCATGATGAGTCCACTACGTGCCCCTATCGTCACGACCCGTACGCACCCCAACCTCATCCAAAACACTACCCCCATTCAATACAACACCGGCCGGCGAGAATCGGCGGACAAAAAAATGAACTTTTTCCACGTTTTTGGTGGATGGGAACGCAAACGAACCGGTGACGCGAGCAAAGATAAACAATAAAAATAAATATTCACTTCAAGCGGCGCTTTGCGTGGTCAGCGATTGGTGGCCGCTCCGCTCTTATCTGACGGTCTTGACGCAGTCCTCGTAGGATGGTCGGCCGTCGCCGGGCCACCTCAATCCCGTATCGAGCAAGTCGGCAGGCAAGGTGTCTTTTGCCCAACCCGGGCCCCGCACGATGATGCAACGGAAGCGGTTCTCGCGCGCGCTTTGCGAGTCGTCATCGCTGGGAGAATCGGGATAACAGATGAACGGCGGGTAAAAGGAGAGCTTCTCCTCCGTGTAATGACGGGAATATCCTTCGTCATCTTCCGTGGCCTCGATGATGACCTTCTGCGTGTCGGCATGACTATCGACGAAGGAACGATTGAAAGTCCAGTCGCGCCCGTGCCAGCCGCGGATGGACTTTGTCGGTCCGGGATCGACGCCTTTGCCGATCCACAAACAATCGTCTTTTTCTCGCCGACACGACCAAGCCCAACGACCGATGTTCTCCTCAAAAAACAGCACGCGCGAAGGCGCGGGTACGCGAGAGATGGGCCGTAAGTAAGGCGAATTGGTGACAAAACACCCGCCCCCCGCGAGGCCGTTCATGAACAAGTTGGCGGCGTAACTCGTGCCGAAGAACGCATAGGAAGAAACGTCGCTCCGCGCCAACCAGTCCGGGCAATGTGGGCCTTCATAGTTGGCGTATTCGTCGCTGAACTGGGCGCCTGGGCCAATTTGCGTACCCGCGGGCGGACCGTCGTCGGCCGGGCAGTGAAATAAGTCGAGATCCAGCGTCGTGTCCTGCAGCGCCTGGAAGCGGGTGGATTGCTGACCGATCCTCGTTTCCGCGAATCCTCCTGGATACAGGATTTGGTTCAGCGGCCGGGTGGCCGGCCCGAACCCGGCCATGGTGCCGTACTTGCTTCCGAAGGGATAGGGTTTTTGGAGGTAAGCCGCTCGGCCAATTCCGCTCTTGCCACCCCATTCGTAGGCCCCGATGTACGTCGGATCGGTGGGATTCTGCTGAACCTGCAGGTGGTGAACGGGAACCCCAAACCCGTTTGGGTCGTCGGCTTCATAAACCTTCGCGCTGGATGCGATGTTTTTCAGATGCGCGATGCAGGCGACGCTCTTGGCCTGCTTGCGGGCCGCTTCTAGGGAGGGGAGCAGAATCGCGATCAACAAGGCGATGATCGCGATGACCACGAGCAGTTCGAGCAGCGTAAATGCCCTGTTGCAATCAGCGACCCGTTTCTTTCCGCTGGCGATCATCTGGGTTCCCCACCCGGCTTCCAACGCGTAGTCCAACTTCTCCGCCTCCAAGTACTTCCCCAGTCTCAAAACACCGCTCGACGATACTCGGCGGGCAAAAAATTGGGAATTTTTTGCTCTTGTGGCCAGAGTCTTTTTTGACTCGATATGATAACTAGGTTTGCGTTCTGAACCTACTATTCCCCGCCGGGGGAGACGACGAACGAGTTTTTGGATGCGCTCTCAGAACGGTGAAGCATGGCTTCAGACTGTGCCCTGAGCGACGAAAGACTTTGGAGCGGGCTGGACCGCGAAGACCCAGCCATCACGCACCACATCGCCGATTGCCCGACCTGTCAGGCCCGGGCGGCGGGATTCCGACAAGGCATAGAGGCCGTGGCCGCCAAAGCAGTGGCTGCAAGGTCACCTCTCCCGCAAGTCATCGGCTCCTATCAGATTCATCGATGCCTGGGGGAAGGCGGAATGGGCACGGTTTACGAAGGCGAACAACTGATGCCCCGCCGACGCGTGGCCGTCAAGATTGTGCGGGCTGGCCACGACGTGAACGATTTTCGCTCCAGGCTCCTACAGCGCGAAGCCGAGACGCTGGCGAGGCTCCGGCACCCGGCCATCGCCGCGATCTACGAAGCCGGCCAAACCAAAGATGGGCAGCACTTTTTCGCCATGGAGTTGGTGCAGGGGCTACCGCTGAACGAGTACATCGGCCAAGTTCAGCCTGGACAGCGCCAGCGCCTGGAGCTGTTCTGCAGTCTTTGCGAGGCGATCAACTATGCCCATCAGCGCGGCGTGATTCACCGGGACCTCAAACCCAGCAACATCGTGGTGGACGCCGAAGGCCGTCCCAAGGTTCTTGATTTCGGCTTGGCGCGCATCAGCGACCCGGATTCCACGCACACCATCAGCGGGGCGGAGATCGGCAGGTTGATGGGCACGCTGCCGTACATGAGTCCGGAAGCGGCGCGGGGTTCGCTGGACGACATCGACGTTCGCAGCGACGTGTACTCGCTGGGGGTGATCCTATTTGAACTCCTGACCGGCGAACATCCCTACGACGTGACTCAGATGGCGTTGCCGGAGGCCGTGCGTGTCATCTGCCAGGAGCCCCCGCGCCGGCCCAGATCGGGACATCGAGCGATCGGACGGGATTTGGAGACCATCGCCCTGACGGCGCTGCAAAAGGATCGCGTCCGGCGGTATCAAAGCGTGGCTCTTTTTTCCGAGGACATCCGCCGGTACCTGCACGACGAACCCATCCTGGCGCGGCGAGCCAGTACCGCCTACCGGTTGCAAAAGCTGATCACGCGGCATCAACCGGCGTTCATCGGCGGGGCGGTGATGCTGGCCATCATCGCCGCGGCGTGGCTTTGGGTGCACTCGGCCGAGGAGCAGCTCGCGGTGGTGAATCGAATGACGGATCGCAGCGCGGATTTGCGCGTGGCCATCGTTCACCATGACGCGGCCGAAGCCCTTCGTGCAACAGGTAACCTCGATCAGGCCGAAAGCCATTATCGCGACGCATTGGCCGCTTTCCGCAGGCTGGATCGCCGCGATCCGCAGTTCATGGGCAAAGCGCTACTTGGGCTTGGGGCCCTGATCCTGGATCGCCCGCTTGCGTCGGTGGCCGATGCGAAAGAAGCCAAGGAACTGCTGGAATACGCGAGCGACATCTTTCGCTGGAGCGGCGCCGGCTGGGAGCAGGAACTCAACGAGGCCATGCGGCGGTTGCAATGGGTGGAGCAACATCCCGACCTCTACGCCGGATTCGAAGGGGAGGCCAAGGAAAACGCTGCGACCGCGGGAGCGGAAGATCAACCCGTCGAGGACGCCGCGGAGGTCGACGGACGAGGGCAAGGGGAAACCCCACCGCGCCGGAAAAAAGAATGACTCAGCGTTCACCAGGCCAGCCCGATTCTTTCGCCTTGCTGGTGGCCCGTCTGCGCGAGAAGGGCCCCGACGCCGCGCAACTACTGGAGACCCAGTACCGGGAGCGGTTGCTAAAGTTTTGCTGGGGCTATTTGGGCGACCACGAAGAAGCCGAGGACGCCGTGCAAGAGATTTGCTTCAAGGTCCTGCAAGTGGGCCAAGTGCCCGATGGTTTCCGGCCGTGGCTGTTTCGGATTGCCCGCAACCAATGCCTCAACATGGTGCGCGCCCGGGCGCGGCGGGTGGATCGTCAACATCTTCCCACCGGCTCGCTGTGGGACGCGGCGACGACCGGCCAACTAACCGTCCTGATGCGTCATGAGACGGAAGCGGAACTGCGCCGGGCGGTCGACGGCCTGCCGGAAGACCAGCGCGAGGCGCTGCGGCTTCGATACGTGGAGAACCTGTCGCGAGCCGAGATCGCCGAGATTCTGGAAGTCTCCGAGTCGGTGGTGAAGTCGCGTCTGTTCGAGGGCTTGCAAACCCTTCGCCAAATCGCCGCCCAGAAAAAGAACTCGTGACGAGGGCAGCAGGCGGATCAGAGCCGGAAGCGGAAGCGCCCGGTCGAAACCCCGCACTGCCGCTTGGGGCTCGGATCGCCCATAACCTGCCGAAGCCTGTCAATTGGGAACCCACATGCCGTTGCTCCAGACGCAGGCGTAGACACCGGCGAAGGCGTCAGCGACGCAAAGAGCGGGCGTGTGCGGCTCGGTTTGGATAAACGCGGGACGATTCAGAGGCTTTAGCGTTTGAGGACGGCGGTGGACCAGGTGGAGGGGTCGACATACCAGTACAGGTCGTCGCCCACGGTGAGGTATTGCTGGCCGTACTCGGTGTCCTCGAGCATATAGTAGAAACCGACGCGCGGATGTTCGACGGGATCAAAGCCGTTGAGGCATTCGGCCGGGATGTGGGCCTCCAGACAATAGCCGGTGCGGGTAACTCGTGATGCCACGGCCAGGCGGCTGGCGGGCACGGCCGGAGCGTTCTCGCGAGCTTGGCGGAAGTGGGTCGTGCCGGCCGTGGGTTGGTCCTTCTGCAGCCCGCCGCCGCTGGGCAGAAAATAGAACTGCTGACAATAACGGGTCGCCCGCTTATTGGAGCGGGCGTCGCGCATGTCCGTGCAGAGGCGCAGATGGTCGCTGGTCCAGAAAGATCGCGGTTCACAGTGGAGCGGCTTGCGCTTATCGTCCACGCGGCAGGCGACGAACAGACCACCTTCATTCCAGCAGGCCCACACGTTTGCAAACTCGGGCTGATTGTCGAGCTCCCCCAGCTTGGGCAGCAGTTCACGCTCGGTCCAGTCGGTTAAGTCGCCGTCGATGTTCGGCGGCACGCTCCGGTAGTGGAGCGGGAACTCGAACGCGAACAAGAAACGGCTGGGGACCAGAGCGGTTATGCCGATTGCACTCCTTCGGCCAAAGCGCCCGGGCGGCACCGGCGCCAGACATCGCGCAATTGCTTCGAATCGTTTTGATCCAGGCTACGTATCCAGAAAGCAGCCCTTTCCACGTCGGCGCAGGGTTTGATTTCGCAATCCTCGCCCAGCCGATCGATCATCACCGGCGTCAGCAAGTTCCTCGGGGCGCGAAGCTCGACGCGCAGTCCGCGGCCCATGTTGGTGACGATCTTGCCGGCGGACTGGGCTTCTCCGGGCACGCTGAATTTGACCACCGTGCGAGAGGCCCAGTCAAGCTCGAGGTCCGGCTGGATGGACTTGAAGCGACCAATCACGGCCAGCAAGAGGTCCGGTTTCCATTCGATCCCACGGCGTTTGTGGATGGACTTCTGCGCTAAATGCCACGCTTTGCCATCCGTTTTCCAAGGCTCGCCGCGCTCGGGATCGGCCAGGGCGGTTTCGATTTGCCGGACGTAGCTCTCCGCGGCGGTGTTCAAGAATTGGCGGAAGTTCTTGCGGTCGATATCCTGAAAGTCGCGGAGGTACATGCGCACTTCGTCCCAGGCGGGCTGGCCCGGCGAGCCGCCATGCACCGGCCGAACGCGGACGCGCTCCCATTGGCCGTAGATCGGCAAATCGGCTCGTTCGTCAAGCGTTGGGATGCCCAGCAAGTCCCTTAGCTGCGATTGGGCGAACGTTGCCCGACGGAGGCGAAAGGCGATTTCCAGCAAGTCCTTGCTGCGCGTGAAGATGTGACAAAACCACGGCCGGCCCGGCCCGGCGGTCACTTCGACCCGCGTGCGGTGGTTCCAATCCGGAGGGGCAAACTTGCCCAGTGACACCAGCGTGTCCACCAACCATTCGAGTAGCTCGGGGTCCCACTCGACGGGGACGCCGTTGGCGTCAGTGTGATTGACCGTGTGCCAGGTTCGACCGTCGTGCTCCCAGGGCATTTGCACGTCGCCCACGTCCTCCTGAGCCGCAAGCTTTAGCCCACGCGATTCCTCGAAGCCCCCTAACTTCGCGCGGGCTGAAGCCCGCGGCTCGGGGTCATACACCGTGCGCTCCGCGACAGGGCCTGCTTCTAGAACGGGTCTTAGGGCCGAACTCGTGTGCGAGCCTTCGGCCGCGACAATTTCTTCCGGCGTACCCTCGGCCACGATGAAGCCACCTTCGTCGCCGGCCTCGGGACCGAGGTCGATGATCCAATCAGCGGTCTTGATCACGTCGAGGTTGTGCTCGATGCAGATGACGGTGTTGCCCAGGTCGGCCAGGCGATGCAGCACGTTGAGCAGTTTCTTGATATCATCGAAGTGCAAACCCGTGGTCGGCTCGTCCAGGATATAAACGGTTTTGCCCGTCGATGGCCTGCCCAGTTCCGCGGCCAGTTTCACGCGTTGGGCCTCGCCGCCGGACAGTGTCGGGGCGGGCTGGCCGAGTTGGACGTAGCCCAAGCCGACATCGTCAAGGGTCCGCAGCATGCGGCGGAGGGCGGGGACGTTCTCGAAGAGTTTTAGGGCTTCGCCAACCCGCATGGTGAGTACCTCGGCGATGCTTTGGCCGCGGAATCTCACGTCCAGGGTTTCGGTGAGATAGCGCGTGCCTTTGCAGCTTTCGCATTCCACCCAAACGTCGGGCAAGAAGTGCATTTCAATGCACTGCTGGCCCATGCCCTGGCAGGCCTCGCAGCGCCCGCCCGGACGGTTGAAGCTGAAGCGGTTGGCCGTGTATCCGCGCATCTTGCTGACCGGCAAGGCGGCAAAAAGTTCGCGAATGGCGTCAAAAACGCCCGTGTACGTGGCGGGGTTGCTCGACGGGCTGTTGCCCAGCGGCGTCTGATCGACGTTGATGACCTTATCGATGTGCTCCAGGCCGGTGAGCGAATCATGGCCACCGGGCACTAGACTCGCTCGGTGGAGCCGCACGGCCAGGGCGTTGTACAGGATCGAAGAAACCAGCGTGCTTTTCCCGCTGCCGGACACGCCGGTGACACAGGTAAAGCGGCCCAAGGGGAAAGCGGCGTCGATTTCTTTGAGATTGTTCTCTCGGGCACCATGGACGAGGAGCCATTTCCAAGCCCCAAGCGGAAGCGCGGGGTTGTCTTTCCGGCGCGCGACGGGTTCTCTGAACCCCATTCTGTCACTGCGAATGTCCGAACCCTCGGCGCGGGCCGCCCTGCGTTTGCACGGCGCGACGGAGGGCCCCGTCGCTTCAGCTCCGGGCTCGGAAAGCAGATCGTGCCGCATTTCTGAGGGCGTGAGCCTTTCAACCGGCCGGCGGTTGGACGGGACCGGAATACTCTCTTTGGACGATAGGTAGCGGCCGGTCAGAGAAGCTCGCTTGGTGCGGATCTTGGCCGGAGTTGCCGCGGCCGTGATGGTGCCGCCGTCGGCGCCGGCGCCCGGGCCGAAATCCAGGACGTGGTCCGCGGACTCAATGACTTCCCGGTCGTGCTCAACGAGCAGCAGGGTGTTGCCCAGGTTCCGCAGCCGCTTCAATGCTCCGATGAGCCGCCGGTTATCGCGAGGATGAAGCCCGATGGTCGGCTCGTCGAGTACGTAGAGGATGCCGGTAAGGCCCGTGCCGATCTGCGAAGCCAGTTGAATACGCTGTGCTTCGCCGCCCGAAAGTGTCGCCGCCGTGCGGCTCAGGGTTAGATAGTCCAGGCCGACCTCCACGAGAAACGATAACCGCGAGGTGACTTCGTGCAGCAGTTCGCCGGCGATTCTCTTTTGCCGAGCGTCCAGCTTCAGATCGGTAAACCATTCCAAAGCGTGCTTGAGCGATTTTGCGCACGTTTCGTGAAGGGTGGCCTCGCCGACGCGAACGGCGGCGGCATCAGTTCGCAGGCGGCTACCCGAACAACTCTCACAAGGCACGTCAGCGGCGAACTCCTCCAGCCGTTGCCGGTATTGCCAGCTCATCCGCGCCGCCCGGTTGATCGTGGGGAAGAACCCCCGCCATTGGAAACGGAACGGAAGCGACGAAGGGTTTTCCGGGCTCGCGGATTGCGGATTGCCCCTTCGTCCCTTCGTCCCTTCTTCCCTTCGTCTCTCCCCTCCGTGCCTCCGTGCCTTCGTGCCTTCTTCTTCTTGGCTCCGTCGCTCCGTCGCTTCGTGGCTTCTCAAGGCAATCCATTCCTCACCGCAACCCTGCAGAATTGCCAATCGTTGCGACTCGGTGAGTTGGTTCCAGGGCCGATTGACATCGAAACCAAGGGAATCGGCCAGGGCGGTCAACATCGCGTGCAACATGGAGCCGGGCGGAACGGAATCCCAGCCGGCAACTGCCCCTTCGACGATTGCGCGGGTGGGGTGAAGGATGACGGCGTTGGGATTGGCGCCTTTCTGAGTGCCCAGCCCATCACACGATTCACACCAGCCCAGACGGCTGTTGAACGAAAAATGATGTGGGTTCAGCTCCTCGAACCCCCGGCCGCAAACTCCGCACGAACGATGCTGAGAGAAGCGAAACTCGACGGATTGCGGATTGTCGGTTGCCTCTTCTTCGTCCCCTCGTCCCTTCGTCTCTTCGTCCCCTTCTACTAGCTGCGCTACTGCAACCCCATTGCCCACGGCCAGGGCTTGCTCGACGCTGTCCGTCAGACGCCCGATTTGTCTCCGCCTGGGGACGATGCGATCGACGACGAGCTCGACTTGATGCTTTTGCCGGGGATCGACCGGGATGGGCTGGTCCAGCGAATACATCCCGCCGTCCACTCGAACCCGGACGTAGCCGTTGTTGCGCTCCCGGCGAAAGAGCTGTTCGTACGTTTCCTGCCCGCCGGGTTCAATCGGGGCCAGCAACAACACCTTGCGACCTTCGCCCAGAGAGAGGATGCGCTCGACGATCTCGTCGGCCGTTTGCGTGCCGATGAGCACTTTACAAGCCGGGCAATACGGCTGACCGATCCGTGCCCACAGCACGCGCATGTAATCATAGATTTCCGTGACCGTTCCGACCGTCGAGCGCGGCGAGTTGCTGGCCGAGCGCTGCTCGATGCAAATCGCGGGCGAGAGTCCGTAGACGTGATCGACCTTCGGCGGCTGCATGCGGCTCAAGAATTGCCGGGCGTAGGCGCTGAGCGACTCGACGTATCGCCGCTGCCCCTCGGCATAGAGCGTGTCGATGGCGAAGCTGCTCTTGCCGCTGCCGCTGGGCCCGCAGCAGACCGTCATCGCGCCGCGCGGAACCGAAACGGTGATGTCCTTGAGATTGTGTTGTTTGGCCCCGACGACGCGAATAAACGTCGAAACGTCAAAACGTCGAGACGTCGAAATAGCCTGCTTCTTGCCGTTTCGGGCGTCCTGGTCTTGTGTCCTTGACCCTGTTTTGACGTTTTGACGTTTTGACGTTTTGACGTTTAGGACGCCGCGCAGCGCCGCGCCGGTATACGATCGCGTAGATTGCGCGATCTGTTCCGGCGTCCCTTCGGCCACGAGGTAGCCGCCGGCCTCGCCGCCTTCGGGGCCGAGGTCGATGACCCAATCGGTCGTCTTGATCACGTCAAGGTTGTGTTCGATAACCACCACCGTGTTGCCCGCATCGACGAAGCGGTGCAGGACAGCCAGGAGCTTTTTGATGTCGTCGAAGTGCAGGCCGGTGGTCGGTTCGTCGAGCAGATACAGCGTGCGGCCGGTCGATTTTTTGACCAGCTCGCGGGCGAGTTTGATACGTTGGGCTTCGCCACCGGAGAGCGTGGTGGAGGACTGGCCGAGCTTCATGTAATCCAGACCGACGTCGTGCAGGGTGCGGAGCATGGCGGCGATTCGGGGTACATTCTCGAAATGCTCGAGGGCCTCCTGGATGTCCATCTCCAGGACGTCTGCGATTGCTTTGCCTTTGTACAGGACTTGCAGGGTTTCTCGCGAGAATCGCCGCCCGTTGCAGACCGGGCAAGTGACCCACACGTCGGCCAGGAAGTCCATTTCCATTTTGTTGCTGCCGTTGCCCTCACAGGACTCGCAGCGCCCGCCGCCGGCCCTGCCCGTGGCCACGTTGAAGCTGAAGCGCCCCGGCTTGTAGCCGCGGACTTTGGAATCGGGCAGCCGGGCGAAAAGATCGCGAATCTCGTCGAAGACCTTGATGTACGTGGCCGGGTTGGACCGCGGGGTTCGGCCGATGGGTGATTGGTCGATGTCGATCACCTTATCGAGGTGCTCCGCCCCCTCGATGCGATCATGCAAGCCGGGATGTACGTCGCTCGCGCCATTCAGATCGCGTGCCAGAGTCTCGCGGATGATGTCATTGACCAGCGAGCTTTTCCCCGACCCTGAGACCCCGCTCACGCAAACAAAGCGCCCCAGCGGAAAGCGCACCGTGACGTTTTTGAGATTATTCTGCCGCGCCCCGACAACTCGCAACGAAGGCACGGGGCCATCCGAGCCGCGACCGTGAGAAAGCGGTGGGTCTCCGAGTTCGCCGTGAGCCGCTTCCTTGCGGGCGCGGCTCGGATCGGTTCGCTTCGTCCGTATGCTCACGCTCAAATCCCCGCCTCGTTGCGCAGTTTGATCAAATCATCCTCGATGCTCAGCTTGCCCGCATGGTCGAACAGATACTTCCAATCCATCCGCGCGCCTTTGACCTTCGCAACGCTCAGGGCATTGTCCCACTGCTTGGTCGATCGCGTGTCCTTCCGCCACAGGAGTTTCATCAGGATGATGTCTTCCGCCGTAACAAACCAGAACTCCGGTGTTCCCGTTCCAAAGGTCGCGCGCACGCGCCGCCGAACGCATTCTGCGAGAAAGCCGTTCGGAGCGACGAACGACAAATCGACCTTGGTGCTGGTAGCGTTATCAATGACGTTCACGAATCCGTGAGTGTCAACGGCGTTTCGCAACATGTCGTCGGGCGCATAGAAGCGCGGCGAGAGCTTGGCCGCGAGCATCGAGGCCTGTCGGCCGGTGGCCAGAATAATCAGGTCGGCACCCGCCGTTGACTTGGCCTCCCCATGAACGCTGCTGGCCAGGGAGCCGGTGATCGCATAGTCAATCTTGGCTTGTTCCAACGCCGTCGTTACGAACACCAGGGTTTCGATAATGGGATCATCAAGTTTCAAGGTTTTCTCCGGATATTCGCGCTGGGCCTTGATCCGAATGGCCATGTTCGCCAGACTCCGCGCCAGCGCCGCATTCCGCGCCGGCCCGCGGGCCTGAGCGAGGAAAACCTGCAACCTGCGATCACCATCTTGGCGCGCCACGCAGCACTTCCTCCAGCGTCGGAAATGGACGGGTGAAATCCCAGCACATATTGAGCGCTTCCGCGAAGCGCTTCGACCGTCTGGCCAATCGTTTGGCGCGCGGGAGATAGCGCTTTCGGTGATGCTCGATGAAGTGTTCGAGCAAAACGGTACCCACGGCAGTTCGCATGTCGTCATCCTCGTGTTCGCCGTATTCCTTAAGGACTTCCCAGACGCTCTCCGGCTCGTCCTCAATGAACTCACCGATCACGATCATCGCCTGCCAGCGGCAGTCGTTGTCTTCGTCATCGATCAAGCCTCGCGCAAGATCGAAATACCCGCGACGCAGCGTGCCTTGGCCAATTTGCTTTCGCATGAGAAAAAGCGCCGAGAGCCGCGCATTACGATCCTCGCTCGTGGTCATTCTTCGCAACTCGCCAAGGCGAACGAAGTCATTCCGCAGGAAAAGTTGGCTTCGTCTGGTCATCGCGCAACCGGCCGCCTTTGTTTCGGCACCTCAATCTCTTCCGCTCCGCGCAAAAACTTTCCCGTCACCGAGCGTTTCGATTTCGCGATGGCGGCTAGGTCGCCGTGGGCGACGACTTCGCCGCCGCGGATGCCGGGGCCGGGGCCGAAGTCGACGATCTCGTCGGCCTCGCGCATGGTTTGCTCGTCGTGTTCGACCACGATCACCGTGTTGCCTAGGTCGCGCAGGCGCTTCAAGGATTCCAGGAGCCGCTGGTTATCCCGCGGGTGCAGGCCGATGCTCGGTTCGTCCAAAATGTAGAGGACGCCGACCAAGCCCGCACCGATCTGACTGGCCAGGCGGATACGCTGCGACTCCCCGCCCGACAGCGTCGGGGCGGTTCGATCCAGCGACAAATAATCGAGGCCTAGGTCACTCAAGAACTGCAAGCGGCCGCGAATCTCCTTGAGCACGTCGGCGGCGATGCGCCATTCGGTCGGCGTCAAGAGTGTAGGGGGCACGGGTAGCTTGTCTGCCCGTCGTGGTAGTCCTCCGACTGCACCGGCAGATCCAGACACACCGGAACTCCTGCCCAGGTGTGCCTCATCCGACGTTGCGGGGCGGAGGTTCTTCTTCCTTTCTGCTTCCACGGGTTCCGCTTCGCTCCAACCGTGGCCATCATCCCTGGGCCCTCCAGGGCCGACGCTATCCGTGTCACAAGCGGACAAATCGTCGAAGAATCCCTGCGCCTCCTGAATCGACATCGACAGCACTTGGCGAAGGCCCTTCCCGCCCACCCGCACCGCCAGGGCCTGTGGGTTCAGTCGGCCGCCCTTACATTCCGGGCAGATCGTCTGCCGCATGTATTGTTCGTAGAACGCCCGCATGAAAGGCGACTGCGTCTTGCGATGCCGCTCGCGCAGCTCGGCGATCACGCCGGGAAACGTGCCTCCATGGCGCCTCACGCGGCCGCCCCAGCTTCGGTATTCGAAGGTCACGTGCGTGTCACCCAACCCGTGAAGCAGTACCCGCCTGGCCTTTTCCGGCAGCTTGCCCCAGGGCACACGCAGGTCAAACCCCACGTGATCGGCCACCCCTTGATAGATGTGCCGCCGCCAGCGACGAATGCGCATGTGAATCCGCATGGGCTGCACCGCGTGCTGCACGAAGGTCTTGCTCGGGTCGGGCACCAACAGGTCGGGATCGAAATCGAACGTCGTCCCCATCCCGTCGCATTTGAGGCACATGCCCATCGGGGAATTGAAACTAAAAAGCTGCGGCGACGGCGGCTCAAAGCTCAGGTCACACTTGGCGCACGCGTAATACGAGGACAGCAACAAATCCTTGGAAGATATATTGCCGATTGCCGATTGCCGATTGCCGATTGCTGTTGTCTCCGTCCCTTCGTCCCTTCGTCCCTTCGTCCCTTCGAGTGCCACCTGCACAACCACCGTCCCGCTCCCCAGCTTCAACGCCTGCTCCACGGCCTCCGAGAGCCGGGCACGGGCGCTTGCCGAAATCGCTAGCCGATCCACGACGATCTCAATGTTGTGCCGAATGTGGCGAGCTAAGCTCGGGGGTTCCTTCAGCTCGATCACTTGACCGTCCACGCGGGCCCGCGCGTAGCCCTGCCGGAGCATGTCCTCGAATAAGTCGCGGTACTCGCCCTTTTGCGCGCGTACCACGGGACCAAGAATGAGTGCCTTCGCGCCCTCGGGCAGTTCCAGAATCCGAGAGATGATCTGTTCTAGTGTCTGGGCCTTGATGGCCTCTCCGCAATTCGGGCAATGTTGGCGCCCCACTCGGGCAAACAGCACCCGCAGGTAATCATGGATCTGAGTCACCGTCCCCACCGTGCTCCGCGGGTTCCAGCCGGTGCTCTTTTGCTGGATGGAGATGGCCGGACTCAAACCTGAGATTCGATCGACGTTGGGTTTGGCAAGCTGGCCCAAAAACTGCCGTGCATAAGAGCTGAGCGATTCCAGGTAGCGCCGCTGCCCCTCGGCAAAGAGCGTGTCGAACGCCAGGCTGCTCTTTCCGCTGCCCGAAACTCCTGTAAAGCAGATCAGCTTGTTGCGCGGCAGGGTGAGGGAGACGTTTTTGAGATTGTGCTCGCGGGCGCCGGAAATCGTAATTGTCTGTGGTTCCATGACGTGAGATTGTGTTCCCGCCAAGTCATGAAAGGGCACAAGGCAGAAACCCGCATGAGTTTAGCTTCCGGTCCCCTTGTTCGTTGCCTGCGCCCCTCCGACAATCGAGCGCCGCTCCGGATCGAAGCCCAAATGGGTTACCCGCCACAATCCGCTGTCTTTCGCCAACCATACGACGAGGACCACGCGGGCGTTGTTGTCTCCTCCGGGGTCGTTCACCTCCATGGCCATTTCGCATGCAACGACGTTGGGTTGCACGGGTTCCTTGCTCTCCCGGCGAATGAGCCGAGGTTTGGCCCGCTCCCACTCCGTTTCAAAGTTCGGGGCGTAGTGCGATACCGTCGGCGTCCACGAGCGAACGGCTTTGTAGATGAACTCGTCACGGCTTGTACTCGTTCGGTTTCGGTTCTGAATCTCGTTTGCCGCTGCCAGATCGAACTGAATCGCCAATGCATCTTTGCGAGCCCGAGGCGTCTTGGCCTCGAAATCGTCGCGAATCGCTCGGAGCGCGACGAACGCGACCTCTTCAGGCGAGGCCTGTTGATCCAACGTCAACCCGTAATGAGTCACGCTTCGCACGGTCACGCTGGGAATTTGATGCCCGGCCAGGCGAGCATCTTGGCTGCAGCCCAGCCAAGCCGCACTTGAGCCAGCCACCACCAAGCCAAGCCAATGTTTCCGGAGCTTCATCATCGCGGCAAAGAGTCTAACAACCCTTGCCGCGACTGGCAATCAAAGCACGAGGAGTGTTGCAGCCTCCCGGAAACTCTCATAACATCTTACAAGGCAGGTGTGTCCTTGAGCTGATCCTTATGACCGAACAATCCATTCGGGAGTTGTTGACATCCGTTCGATCGGGGAGCAAGACAATCGAGGAAGCCCTGGCCAGGCTTCGGGCGCTGCCCTTCGAGGACCTTGGGTTTGCCAAGGTCGATCATCACCGCGCGATCCGTTGCGGCTTTCCGGAAGTCATTTATTGCGAAGGCAAGACCGCCGCGCAAGTGGCCGCCATCTTCGGGCGTTGCGCCGCAACCGGCGGAAATGTGATGGCCACCCGTGCCTCGCGGGAGATTCATGAGTGCTTGGCGCAGAGCCACCCCGAGGCGAAGTATCATGAGACCGCGCGGATGACCACCCTGCGCCAAAAGGAGGGGGCGCTATCCGCCGGCACCGTGGCCATTGTCTGTGCGGGGACGAGCGACCTTCCGGTAGCCGAGGAGGCAAGAATCACGGCGGAGATTATGAACCAAAAGACCGCCGTTTTCTATGACGTGGGCGTGGCCGGAATTCATCGGCTGTTGGCCCATGCCCAGGCCCTACAATCGGCCGGCGTCGCGGTCGTCGTGGCCGGTATGGAGGGCGCGCTGCCCAGTGTCGTAGGCGGGCTGGTGAATTGCCCGGTGATTGCGGTGCCCACGAGCATTGGCTACGGGGCGAGTTTTCACGGGCTGGCCGCCCTGCTGGCCATGCTCAACAGTTGCGCGCCCAACGTCGTGGTGGTGAATATCGATAACGGTTTCGGCGCCGGTTATGTGGCATCGTTAATCAACCGAAGGGTGGCATGACGCGGCATGAGAATGAGTGCCTGAGGTGCCATGTGGTGGCATCACATCCATATGGCCGTCACGGCGTCCAAGTATCCGATAAACCATTATGATCCATGAGGTTACGGAGATTCCTGCTCTTCCGAAGCGAAGCGATGAGGCCCACAAGGGCGACCTCGGCCGGCTTGTGATCGTCGGGGGCTCCGTCGGCGACGTGACCATGATCGGTGCTCCGGCCCTGGTCGCCAACGCCGCATTCCGAAGCGGCGTCGGATTGGTCCAGGTTCTGATCCCTCGCGAGATTCGCGCGGCCGTGGCCACTCTCGCGCCTTGCGCCACGCTGCGAACGCTGCCGACGGATGCCGACGGACTTATCGAAGCAACCGAGTCCTATCACGCGGAAGTGGCTGCGGTCGGCCCCGGGCTAGGACGGTCGTTGACGGCCAAAGTGCTCGTGGAATTCCTCAGACAGTTTCCAGGGCCAGTAGTGGTGGATGCGGACGGTCTGAATCTCCTGGCCGAAGCCCCGCCCTTTTCCGTTCCCGATAGCCGTCGTATCGTGCTGACACCCCATCCCGGTGAAATGCGAAAGCTCTTGAAGGCCCGCGAAAAACCACACGAAGTCGGTACGACCCGAGAATCGCGAAGCGCCGCGGCCCTTGCGTTGGCGGACACCTTCGATTGCGTGGCGGTTCTCAAGGGGGCAGGGACCATCGTCACCGACGGCCGGCGGCTTTATGTCAATACGACGGGCAACTCCGGCATGGCGACGGCCGGAACTGGGGACGTGCTAACCGGGGTGATCTCCGCCCTCATTGGCCAGAAGATGGGACCGTTCGAAGCGGCCGTACTCGGGGTTTACTTGCACGGGCTGGCCGGCGATCTGGCCGCGGCCGAGTTGGGCCGGCATTCCATGATGGCCACGGATATTGTCGATTACCTGCCCGAGGCTTTCTCCGCGGATGCGGATTGACGATCGAGGGCTTCGACCGCCTGTCGAACCGCGTGCGGCGAAAAGCTGACCATCAGCCAGCGATCTTTGATAGCCAGGGCCGGGCCCGCCAGTCCGTAGCTGGTATACCAGATACCGTCCTCTTCGCGTGCGAGCTGGACCCCGGGCTGCTTCACAAGTTCCGAACGGGCGTATTCCAGCAAGCGATCCACGGAGGATCGGAGTCGCCGAACGTCGCCGTCGATTTGGAATTGCACCGTCCAGGCCAACGGCAAGTGAAAGGCGTGCGGTGGATAGTCGTGGATCACGATGGCCGGCCCCAGGGGCGCAATGATATCTTGCTCGATGATCACGCCCGAGTGGCTTTGGACCGTTGACCAAAACTCCCGTGCTCGCTCCTGCCCTGACGAGCTCTTCGCCGCCGAGTAGGCCTCGGAAACGCCGCGAAGGGCGCTTCGCGGGCTGATATCGAGTATGGTGAACCACTCTGCTTGTTCCGGTACCCACGTCTCGCGGGCAACGCCGCGAAAGCGTGATCCGGCAAGAATCTCACTCTCGTCGCGATGGGCTCTTCTCAGCGCGCTACGTATTTCAACCGCTCGGCCCGCGCGGCCGAGCGACCAAAGTGCGTGAGAGACCCGCTCCAATCCAAGGGCCGATTGCACGCCTCGAATCTTTTCGCCCAGCCGCGCATCCACCCTGCGCGTCAGTCGCTCCGGATTCAAAAACAAAGCGGCAGCAGCGCCGTCCGCCTGCACGTCGCGAGAAGCATTGGCAAACCACTCGTCGGCAGGTAGCGATTTGCTCGGGTCCTTCACCGCTGCGGCGATTTGCTCGAAGGCGCCTACGCCGATTGCCGCGACGTACAGATTCCCGATGCTGCCCCAATGGATGGCGGCCCACTGGGGAAGCCGCCGGTCCCGGATCACGCTTCTCGTGCCATCCGACGTCGTTTCGTTGGAGAGAATCGTCTCTTGGTTGTTGGCATAGGCATTGAGCAAATGCTGAATGCGCCGTTCCAGAAGGGCGTGCTCGCCCCCGGTCTCGACGACGACCGCCGCTGCGAGACGTGACAATTGATGACCGCCATCCTGCCGCCGCGAGGCATCAATGTCCAGCAAGACTAGGGCGTGGGGAAATCTCGCCAATTCCACGGCCACGGTGAATGAATCGAGCCAGGCTCGCGTGCATGGATCCGTCCCAGCCAGCAGGCCCATTGTCCGGGCCTGCTCCAGCAGCGTGGTGACCAATCCGGACAGCGAAGGTTCGCCTGCGGCCGGCGCGGCATCACGGCGCTGGGGGGTCACGAAAAACACCGCCACCGAGTCGCTCGGAATGCTCCGTGCCAAGATCGGCCCATTCTCCTGAGCCGCAGGCGAAGAGGATGACGGCAGCCATACAAACGCAATTGCGTACTTCGCCGTGATCTTAGCGGCTTTGTTCTTCATAAAGCACAACCAACGTCATGAAGAAGTCGCCTAGCTCGCGTTTGGTCATGGGCGTCACCGTGGTCTGAATTTCCAGCACCCGAGGCCGAGCTTCAGAAATCCAGGCATTGACCTGATCCTCGATGGTTTGAAAGTCATTGCGGTGGTCGCCGGGGGCGGAGAAAACCTTAATCGGCATCGTTCCATTCTCCCTTCGTTGGCCTTCAAAGCTACCCGACCGACACCACAGTCGGAACTTTCTTGCCGTAGCCGTCGGACCGTGGAACATCGTAGCTCGTGCGATGCGTTCTGGCACCCCCGCCGCTGTTGCAAACCGTCCCTTATTCCCCAAAACGTGGTACACTGCGGCCATGCCTCAGCGTCGATGGATCCAAATGTCTTTGGCCCGAAAGGTCAGTCTCCTGTTCGGCGCCGCGATGCTACTGACTCTTAGCGTCACCCTCGTTTTTCCCTGGCTTCAAATGACCGCCCTCAGCCGGCAGACAACCTTGTTGCAGGCCAAGCGAGCCGCCTCCGTGGCCTACCAGGATGTGAATCCGGATCGGCCGGACTGGGAAGCAATGCAGACGGCGATTGGGCGGCGTTGGTCCACCCTGGCCCCGGAACTCGGTTTGCCGGGAAATTGCCCGCAATTGATCCCCATCACCGCGGGCCTTCGCCGAGGTGCCGGCTTTCTGGCGGAGGCGGCCGAGCGGTTGAACCGCAATCCGCGGCAGCAGTATTACTGGCGCATTCAAGACAACGGCCGCCTCTTTCGTTTCGCCATGGCCATCAGGGCGACGGAGGTGGATCCCTACCCAAATCTTCTGCGCGGCTTGATTGATGTTCGCCTTCCTATTTCGAAAGACCGCGAACAGTGGAACACCGCGGCCACGGCGCTGGCCGGCGCCACGGGGGCGGTATTGGCGATTCTGGTGTTTTACATGGTGACCCAGCGGCTGGTGTTGTCCCGCGTCTCGTCGCTAAGGCAGGTTACCGAGCAAGTCACGGGCGGCGACTTGCAGGTGCAAGCTTCGATCCGCAGCGGAGATGAATTCGAGGAGTTGTCCGAGGCCCTCAACAAAATGCTGACCCACCTTCGAGAAGCCCAGGAACAGCAGCGGATCATCAATCGGTCCTTGGATATCCGCCTGGGCGAGCTGGCCGAGGCCAACGTGGCCCTTTTCGAGTCCAACCGACTGAAAAGCGAGTTCCTAGCCAACGTGAGTCATGAATTGCGGACACCCCTGGTTTCCATCATCGGGTTCGCCGAGCTGCTCCGCGATGCGTGGGCCGCCCCACAGGCCGACGGCAAGCGCCTCGCCCGATATACGGAGAACATCCTGGCCAGCGGGCGAAGCCTGCTGGAACTTATCAACGACTTGCTCGATATCGCCAAGATTGAAGCCGGCAGAATGGAGCTGCACCTCTCGGAATTTTCCGTGGCCGAACTGGGCGCGGATTTGATGGATGTCGTGCGCCCACTGGCCGACAAACGCAATCAAAAGCTCTCCTTGGAAGCAGCGCCGAATCTGCCCCGGATGAAAAGCGACTCCGGCAAGATCAAGCAAGTCCTCTACAACTTGCTCAGCAACGCCATTAAGTTCACACCCCCTGAGGGCTCGATCACTCTGCGAATGGAGGTGCCTTCCGAGACTGCCGTGCGCCTTTCGGTTTTGGATACCGGCCCCGGCATTCCCCGGGACCAGCAATCGGTGATCTTTGAGAAGTTTCGCCAGCTCGACGCCTCCGAAACCCGCGAACATGAGGGCACCGGACTCGGCCTAGCTATTACCAAAGAGCTGGTCTCCATGCTGGGCGGCCACATTGAGTTGGACAGCGGCCAGGGCCGGGGATCCATCTTTTCGGTTACGCTTCCCTTGATGCCGGAACCGGAGCTTCCCCGCCAGCGTATCAATTTGGCTACAACCCCGAGGCGGTTGAGCGCCAGTGGAATCGGCAGTGCGTCGGGACTAGGATAAGCCGGGGGCGGGGCGATGGCGCCCGCGCTCTTTTTCGATTGGACGCGACAAGGGCTCGCTAAACATACAGGCGCATTGCATTCTCGAGGGGGTTTCGGATGGAGTGGGTTCTCGGGCAAACGAACAATTCGGCGCGACTGTTCGACGCGGTGCTTTGGATGACCGCGATCGTCGCGCTCGCTTTGGGAACGGGGCTCATTCTAGCGGCCGTTCGGCGGCGACTGGTCCGGCCTGTTTCCCTCGATGCCCAGGGGTTTACACTGGACCAGTTGCGCAACCTCCTCGACCGTGGCGAGCTGTCCCGCGAGGAGTACAATACGCTCCGCCAAAAGGTCATCGCCACGGGGCGAGAGACGGCACGAGGACGACGGTAAGAAGGATGAGATCAATCGTCCGTTGAAGCAGGCCGGCTGAAACGGACGATACACCGATAGTCAGAAGCCCGCGCGGAGGTAGTTCACGAGGCGCGGGATCCAAGGAGCGAAGGATGCCAACAATACGGACAGGCGGTGGAGGAGACGGAGGCCGGGGCCGCCGCAATGGTTCATGCAGCTTCTGCGGGAAAGGCCAACGCGATGCGGGCCCAATGGTGGAGGGCCCGCGCGACGTCTACATCTGCAAATCGTGCATCGAGTTGTGCCACAACATCATCAAGCAAGAGATGCGGCGGAGTTCTCCCACCCGCCGGCTCATGAGCGAGATCCCCACACCGCGGGAGATTCACGAGTTTCTAGAACAGTACGTCATCGGTCAGGAACGGGCCAAGCGCACGCTTTCCGTCGCCGTGCACAACCACTACAAGCGTCTGCAACATCTCGACAGCGGTGGCTCGGATGACGTCGAGCTGGAAAAATCGAATATTCTCCTTCTGGGCCCCACGGGATCGGGAAAGACGCTGATGGCCCGGACACTGGCCCGCACGCTCAACGTTCCCTTCGCCATCGGCGACGCCACGACGCTCACCGAGGCCGGCTACGTCGGCGAGGACGTGGAGAACATCCTGCTGCGCCTGTTGCAAAATGCCGAGTTCGACCCCGAGCTGGCCCAGCGCGGGATCATCTACATCGATGAGATCGACAAGATCAACAAAACCTCCCACAACGTCAGTATCACCCGCGACGTGTCGGGCGAGGGTGTTCAGCAAAGCCTGCTGAAGATGCTCGAGGGCACGGTCTCCAACATCCCCCCGCAGGGCGGCCGAAAGCACCCCGAACAGCAATACATCCAAATGGATACGACCAACATTCTGTTCATCTGCGGCGGGACCTTTGTGGCCCTGACCGATATCATCCGCCGGCGCATCGGCCACTGCGCCATCGGGTTCACCAACGAGGGCGAGGGTCCCCGAGATGTCTCCAAGGAAGAAGGTGAGATCCTCGCCCAGGTCGCCCCGGAGGACCTCGTCGAATACGGCATGATTCCAGAGTTCGTCGGCCGCCTGCCGGTTATCTGCACCCTGGACCCGATGGATGTCGATAACCTGATCCGCATTCTCACTGAACCTAAAAACGCGCTGGTCAAGCAGTATCAGAAGTTCTTTGAATTCGAAGGCTGCCAACTCGAGTTCATGCCCGGGGCCTTGCGCTTGTTGGCCGAGAGGGCATTGGAACGGGAGACCGGTGCCCGCGGTCTCCGCGCCGTTATGGAGGACATCATGCTTCAGCCCATGTACGACCTGCCGGACCACGGCCGATCGGGCAAGCTCGTCGTGACCGAAGCCGTGGTCGATGGTCGAGAAGCGCTCATCCCGCCTAAGGCCAAACGGCGCCGCGAATCCGCCTGAGCCCCGGGCCGCGGGTTGAAGCTTGAAAGCCCGCGCGAGGTTCCCCTATGCCGGGCGCGGCCACGAATTGCGCACGGTCACTTAGCTTTCGCGGTTAAGCGGCGGCGTCCCTAGGTCGATACACTCTTTAAGTGATCGGCGTTTCTTGGGGGTTTTTTCGGGCGTGGCGATTACAGTTCTGTGTCCAAGACTCACTTGCCGCGCGATCCTTCGCGTCCCGGATGACGTCCGTGGCAAGAACGTCCGCTGCTCCGCCTGCGGCAACGCCTTCGTCGTTCCGGAGACCTCCGCGGCTTCGGTACCGACGACGCATGCTTCCGAGGGAGCCGCTCCCAAAGGCGCCTCTAAGAAGTAATGCTCGGACTTAGGCTTTGTGCATAAATAACAGCTTCAACTGGTGGGCTGTGGAGCGATGGTGTAGTTCCAGTCGCCGTGGAAGGCGTGTCGGGTGAGCTTGATGGCCGCCAGTTCGGCGTCGGTGATTT
>Ga0187892_10004421_pt1 | contig 23590 bp, 18 predicted proteins | sample MA1701073metaG_FD_139345 | JGI IMG/M metagenome (GOLD analysis project Ga0187892, IMG submission 139345) | Bio-ooze microbial communities from a basaltic lava cave in the Kipuka Kanohina Cave System on the Island of Hawaii, USA - MA170107-3 metaG ... | reverse complement strand
TCACAGTCCCAAGGACGCAACGGTCTACCACGTCCATTACAAACAACGAAATAACAAAAATCCATAAAAAAGAAAGATACAAGGATGCAAGGCTAGGATGAGGGGATACAATAAACAGTTGCGTCGATTTCGATCCCCTCACCCTCACCCTACCCAGGAACCTGCCTCAAACCGGGTGGTCTTTACTCGTTTCGTCACCCCAGCGAAAGCTGGGGTCCAGGCGCCCGAAAAGCCGCTATGGATTCCAGCTTTCGCTGGAATGACGGAGTCCCCCAGTACACTGCGGGGTTCCGGGGCGCAATTCGCGGCCACTGCGCGGCCGGGTGGTCTCAGAGGGAGAGGGAACAAATAGTCAAAGTGCATAAATTTCAAATATCTTTGATCAGGCTTCATTGTCATCATTCGTTTGAAACCGCGAATCAGTTATTGAGGCCTGGAGGTGCGCATTGACCGACCTCAATCGTCTTGGTAGAGATGACCGGTTCTGAGTAAGGCCGCGGTGACCCGCGAAACGCCGTTCGATCTACCGGCGCGCCGATGCCGGCGATGCGTTATCCGATGCCGCCTCGGCGTCGTTTGTCTCTTGATACAAATCGACCACGCGCGAATCGGAAGGGTCGAACGTCTGCCCGGGTTTCAAACCAACCCCCACGGGGGAGCTCTGGACGCGAACCGGAACGGTTTGGCCGCGGATGCCTCGGACATTAACATCGACCTGGTGAGATCCAAGATCTCCCGTTAACGAATTGGTGCCGTTGATCCAAACGGTATTGTTTCCGCGCGACCGAGATACGAAACCGTCTACTCTGACTCTTTGAACCGGGGGCGGTTCAGGTGCCAGGGCTTCAGGCTCCGGCGGCTCGGGCGGCGCCTCGGCGCTCCGGGGCTGATTCCGCAAGGCTTCGAGCATCTGCCGCTCTTCGGGTGTCGTGAACAACCGACCGAGATCATCCGCGCGAATGCCGGGGCTCAGGAGCCCGAGTCCGACAATCAATCCGGCGATGAAATACCCCCTCGCCCCTTTGGGGGAGAGGGCACTATTGCGTCGCCGGCTTCGTAATGTAATTAATCGGTTCATGGCAATACGCATTTTACTAACCACGCGACGACCCCTAAAGATTTATCTTCTCGCCGCTTGCGAGGCTCAAGGTAAACCAAAGCAAGTCACATTCCGCCTTGACATTTTCCGCATCGGGGTTCTCGGCGACTACATTTTGCGCCCGCTTGAGCGTACATCCCTTGACGGTATAGATCCCCGGCGCCTTCTCATCGAGATCCTGCAGCAAGGATGCGAGATCGTTCTCGTGTAGCAACCCGAGCTCCAGCTTCATCGTGCTCGTACTGACTTGATAAGGCCCTGTAGGAAACGCCGGGCTATAAGGTTCGCGCGAGGTGATCTCATAACGCAGGCCGGGAAGCTTAAGTGTCGCCGCGGCGTTTTTGAGGATCTCTACCCAATCCAAGCGCTTTTCTTCTCCGACGATTCCGCGCCGGTAAAGATTGACGAACCGTGGATACAACTCCTTGATGATAAGCTCGTCCTGATCCACGGATAGGTACTTGCGGCTTACCTCCAGAAACCTCTGGTTGTTGAGCCGATAGTCCTCCGCCATCCGCTCGCGAAAATAACCGCTGGCAATGATAAGCAAGGCGCTGATGATGAGCGCCACCACCAGCGCCGTGAGCGGCGCGCTCAACAGCGGCCATTCGATGTCAACCGTGCGCATCTTCCGCTCCGAGCTTGTGAATAAATCTGCTACGCATCCCGATCGCGGTGTCGCGTGCTCGCTCGCTCCTCGCCTATCGAGTTGATATGTCTCGTCGCTTGCTCCGCGGCTTCTTGCGCTCGGGGTGCTCGCGACGATTTATTCACAAGCTCTCCGAAAACGACCCGCAACGAGAACGCTGCTTTCTCGGGTATGCTTACGTCCTTCGTATCACCGCGAATTTGGGCACTCGAGCGGGTATCGAGCGGGAGGTTCACAGCCGTGACCGAACGGGCTTGGTACTTCGACCGCAACACCTCGCCGAAGCGATTGATCTGATCTAAAGCGGCCCGGTAATTCCCGTCGAAGGGATAGACATTGGCGGTGATCTCTGCGATTTCATAGTAACCGGGCGCTTGGCCCGTGTCTGGAACGGGTGGCGCCTGCGGGATGGCGGCGGCCGCGCCCGCTTGCGGGTCGGTGCTCACGGTCCATTGGATTTCTTCTAGCCGCAGGGTCGGGAAACCAGCGAGCGCCTGCCCGAGGACCTCCATCCGATCGAGCGGCGCCGCTTTGTGTTGAGTCAGCGTATCGACGATGTCCACGGCGGTCTTGATATCGGCGGGGCTCACCGCGGTGGGGGGCAGCCGTCCTTTTTCCCTATCGTAGCGCGCTTGATAGAACATGGCTTTTTGTGCTGCATCCCGAGCTAGTTGCCTGTCCGACACGCCATCTATCAGGTTGAACCAACTCCACAGAGCGCTGCCGAGCAAGGCGACGACGCTCGCGGCATACAGACCAGTGCGGGTTTGGTAAAGCGTATAGTAACGGCGTTCTTCATTCGAGGCGAAATGGTTCTTCGGTTGGGTGCGCAGCAAGAGGTGCGCGAAGATATGATCGCTAAACGGAGTGGTGAGCACTCCGTGGATCCCCAGACGCCTTGCAACATCGCCGACGTCCAGTAAGTGATAACGTACTGTTTCCGTGTTGCGGCACGCTTGCTCCAACTGGTCCAATGATTCGCCATGAGCGAGAATATAGATATCGAGCGGCTCGGCTTTTAGGAGCTGCACGCTGGTGAGGTAGCGCTCAAACTTCCCCAGCTCCCCGAGGATATACTGGGCGAAGGGCACCGTGCCGAGCCTGGGAAGCTTGGCGAGCCGGCTCATCTTGAGTACCCGATCGTTGAAAAAGGACTGCCGCAGCCCGCTCGACCCCTGCATGGTTACGAGCAGCGCATTGCGGCAAGGGACCTTCATCTTGGCGAGAAGGGAAGCGCTTAGAATCGGCAAGGAGTAGATGCCCGCCAACGCAACCTTGTTTTGGGTGCAAAGCCGGACCCAGGGGGTCACGATGTCCGGATTGATGATGGCGGTGAACATCAGCTTGTCGTCGCGGCGGCCCTCCAATTCGCGCCCTTGCATCATGACGTGGCAATAAGGGGTGCCGCGGAAAAACCAGGCCTGCTTGCGCTCGATGACCGCTTGTCGGTCGGACCCGTAGAGATGAGGTATGCTTTCGTGACGGTATTCTTCTTCGACGACGTCGACCATCAGATAGATGGGAACCTTCGGCGTTTCCCTCAGATACCGTTCAAAATTAGCTAGGCCGACATCATCGACGTCGAACACCAAGGGGTCGCTGATACCACCCTTTTCCCATTGATACACGGACACGCCATCGGAGGCGATGCAGAGGGCGCGCCGGCGCGCGGAGCTAAAACTTGATCTTAGTAATGAGATCATAGATGGGGCCCAGCACCGATAAGGCCACCCAGCCGAGAAGCACTCCGAGCACCAGAGTCATCGCCGGTTGTATAATCGTCTGTAAGTGCTCGATCGACTCCCGTACGTCGCGGGTATAAAAATAGCTTACGTTTTGCAACGCGGTCTCGAGCCCCCCGGTAGTCTCGCCCACACGGAGCATCCGCAATACCAAGGCCGGAAACAAGCCGGTGGCCGCAAAACTGTTGCTTAGGCCGGCGCCGTCGCTGATGTGACGGGCGGCGCTCCGAAGCGCCTGTTCGATGGCTTTGTTGCCGGCGATCTCTTCGGCCACTTTCAAACACTCCAACACCGTGATCCCAGCAGCATACATGAGGGCAAAGTAACTGGCTATACGCGTCAGTATGAGTTTCTTGATGATCTCCCCGAATAACGGGATGCGCAGCACGGCGGCATCGAAGGCGACATGAAACTTCGGGCTACGCTTAATGGCGATCAGGATAAAGCTGATGAGAAGTACAGGTACTGAGACGAATAAATACCAAAACTCGACTACGGCATTGGAGGTAAAGATCAGCACCCGCGTGTGCAGCGGTAGCTCCTGTCCCATTGTCTGAACGAATTTTAGCAGCTCGGGGACGACCAGAATCATCAAAAATACCAAAGCCCCCAGCGTGACCACGGCGACAAACGCCGGGTACATGAAAAGGCGCTTGGTATAGGCTGCTTGTTCGTCCTGCCACTTCAGGTTTTCGATGACGCTTCTTAGCACCTGGGTGATCTGGCCCGTGGTCTCGCCGGCCTTGATGAGATTGACGAACACCGCGCTAAACACATAAGGAAAATCCCGCATGGCTTCCGAGAGAGTCTTGCCTCCTTGTATGGACTCGATCATGGCCGAGATGATTTCCCGGAACCGCCGGTGATCGAGCGTATCGCGCAAATCCGTCAAAGCATCGAGCATCGGCACCCCCGCCTCCAGGAGCTGTTCGAGGTGGAGACAAAACGTAATCAAGTCCTTGCGCTTGATACCCGCGCCCGCCGACAAACGAGTTGCTTTAACTTCCTTGCAGTTAACCAGCTCCAATCCGAGGCGGCCAAGGCGTACTTCCAGATCGACCGGGTTGAGCGCATCGAGCTGCCCCTTGATGATGCGGCCGCCGGTGTCTATTGCTTTATAGTAGAACAGATCCATGACTAAACGCGTTCGGTCAGGTCAACCACGCGCGACACCTCGTCCAGGCTCGTCGTACCATCGACGATGCGGGCGATCCCCGCCTCGGCCAGCGGCTTGAAGCCGCGGTCTAACGCGCACCGGGCGATGTCACGCATGGTCGCTCCCCGGGCCACCAGCTCGTCCAGGTCCGGATCGAATTTCAGGACCTCCATGATGGCTGTTCTGCCCTTATACCCCTGCTGCTCGCAGTAGCCGCAACCGCTCGCGCGGTAGAGTAGAGGCCCCGCGGCTTGCAATCCGAGCAAGCGGCGCTCGACATCTGTGGGGGCGTAAGGCTGCTTACATTTGGCGCAAAGTTTGCGCACCAGGCGCTGCGCCATAATACCGATGATATTACCGGCCATGATATCGGGCCGGATCCCAAGGTCGAGGAGCCTCGGCACGGCCCCGATCGATGAGTTTGTGTGCAAAGTCGAATACACTTGGTGGCCGGTCATGGCCGCGCGAAAGGTCATGGAGGCCGTATCCTCGTCGCGGATCTCGCCGACCAAAATAATGTCCGGGTCTTGCCGCAGCATCGACCGTACCCCGGTCGCGAAATCGAGCCGCACCGATTCATTCACCGAGGTTTGGCGAATCAAAACCATCGGGTATTCCACCGGGTCCTCCAGGGTCATGATATTGGAGGATTCGGTATTGAGGTGATTCAACAAGGAATACAGCGTGGTGGTTTTCCCGCTCCCGGTCGGTCCCGTGATGAGTATAATTCCTTCAGGTCGCGCCACCATCATACGCAGGACGTTCAACAAGCCGGGCTCCAATCCGAGCTCCTCCAAGGGAACGAGGCCCTTCTGACGGTCGAGGACTCGCAACACGATGTTCTCGCCGTGAACCGTGGGCATCGAGGAGACCCGAAAGTCGATGGGCCGGCCGGATAAGGTCAAGGAGATGCGGCCGTCTTGGGGGGCGCGCGTTTCCGCGATATCGAGGTCCGCCATCACCTTGAGGCGCACCGCGATGGCGGACCAATAGTTTTTATGTAAACTCCTCACCTGGCGTAATACCCCGTCGATACGGTAACGAAAGCGTAAAAACCCCTGCTCGGGTTCGAAGTGGATGTCGGAAGCGCCGCGTTTGACCGCATCCGAGAGCAGTGCGTTGACCAAGCGCACGATGGGTTGACTGTACGCCTCGCTTTCCGGGTCGAGGCTGTCGTAGTCGATTTCCCCGGTTTCGATCTCCTGCAAGATGCCGTCAACGGATAGCTCGAAACCATAGAACTGATCGATGGCCTTCTCGACTTCGTTTTCGCCCGCCAATAGCGGGACGATCTCGACGTCCCCGCCCAGCAGTGCGTTCAACTGGTCCAGAGCGACAACATTAAAGGTATCGGCCATCGCCACCGTCAAACGGTTCCGGGGTACATCATAGGTGAGGGGAAGGACGCGGTAACGCCGCGCCATTTCCTTGGGAAGGAGCTTGATGGCTTCGCCGTCCACGACGACATTGGAGAGATCCGTGCTCTGCTGACCGAGCGCGCCGCCCACGACATCGCGAATGACGGCCTCGGTGGCAAACCCGAGGCGGACTAGAATTTTGCCGAGGTGCTCCTTGCGCTTTTTCTGCTCCGTTAACGCAATCCGTACTTGATCCGCACTGACAACTCCCTTAAGTACCAGCAGTTCCCCGATGCGGCGCGGCGGCTCCTTGATGAGATTCACATTCAGTCACTGCTTGGCGAATGAGACAGGGTCCGTATTCTAGAGAGGACTTGGGAGGTATTGAAGTTAACCGATCGGCTGTCAGCCAGAACTAGCGCCTGGCGATAATAATCCACGGCCGTCTTGGCCTGGCCCATCCGGTCCAGGCTGACCGCGAGATTGAATACGTAATCGGGATTCCGGGATTCGGTGCCAAAGGCCTTGAAGTAGGCTTCCTGGGCTTCGGCCCAGCGTCCCTGCCGCGCATACAGATTGCCGAGGCTGAAATGGATTTGTCCCGCCTGGGGAGTCTCGTCGAGCAAGAGTTTGAGCTTTGACTCGCTAAGCTCGTGGCCGGCTGCGCCTTGCAGGCCGGAAAGTGCGGCATGCGCCACGCTATCGCGCGGGTTGATCTGAAGTAGCCGTCCGTAATAGCGCTGGGCTTGCTCGGTTTGACCATGACGCGCGGCGACCGCGGCCATTCCCAACAACGCATCGCGTTGTTCCGGGTGGCGGCTCAGCACAGTCCGATAGAGGCGTTCGGCGCGGCGGTAGTCTCCGCGTTTGTAGGCCCGATAGGCATCGGTGATATCGGGATCGACCAGATCGCTGCGGCGGCTCTTGGTGATGTTGATAGCACTCGGTTCGGCAACCATTTCCGCCACGCTGGCCGGTAAGCCTGCTCGTATTGGTGGCGGTGCAGGCTGCTGCAGCGCCGTTGGGGAAGGAGCCAGCGGTGCCTTTGAGCCTGCCGGGGTTGCTTCCGGCCGCAGGTCTCGTTCTTGCCCCGGCTCGGCTAACCCGCCGCTGGCCTCCGCGGTCGGAGGAGCTACGATCGGGGGAGTGACACCGTCGCGCACGCCGGTCGGGGTAGACACCGCAGCTCGGGGCGGAGCCTGCCGCTCGGGTCCAGACGCGCGCATTGCGGTTTGGGGCGGATAAAACGTGTTGCCGTCAGGACCCGCGCTGCCTTGCTCGATCTGACCCCAGAACCACAGCGCGCCTAATGACGCGCTCAGCACTAAAATCACCACAAGGCCTAGCCCGACCCTGCTCGTGATCCGCGTACGCTGGGTCGCTGTGAATACGGTATCCGCGGAAACCCGGGCGATCGTGTCACCCGTACCGAACGAGCCGCTGGTGGATAAGCCCGGCTCCGAACGCGAACGGTCGAGACTCTGCGAGGAGTCAAAATAATCCTTGAGCGATGCATTGATAGCCCGTTTCGATGGCAGGGTGGTTTCTTTATCGGTCGGAGGGACGCTCCCGGAGATGCTTGGCGATGATCCCGAAAGAGGCAAGCTACTATCTAGCGAAAAGTCCATCGGGTCGACCGCTAAGGTTAAATCGGACGCCTCACCTGCCGGTATCCGCTCACTCTGACTCGTGTCGCCGGCCGGCTCGGCACCCGCTGCGGCAACGGGAAGCTCGAGGCTTGGCTCATCGTGCGTGCCGGCTCCCGCCGCTGTTACCCTATCGGCGCCCGCGACCTCCGAGGGGTGCTGTTCCGTGGTCGGCTGGGCTTGCCCCCCTGCGACCCGGTTCGCTTGTAGATCCTCCGCCGCTTTCTTCTTGTCTTGTTCGGCCTTTTTTAAGGCATCCATCAATAGGCTCATACGCTAGCCCCTTGCTTCATACCAGCCCACGGTAATAATCCTATGAAAGACCGCAATATAAGACCATTTCGCGTCGTGTTAAACGGCTAATCAATATACTTCGCGGGCGGGGTATGAACCCCGCCATCGACCAAAAAGGGAGAGCTGCGCATCTCCCCTTTGGAAACCCCATCGCTAAGGTATCCGCGATGCGTTTAATAAATGATATTCGATTCGACACGCTCCTCGAGGTACGGTCGATACCGCGCGAGATCCCCCTCCAGGCTCGGATTCCGAATCACCAACGGCCGCAGGAAGATCACCAGCTCGGCCTTTTCGTATTCGTTGTCGTAGCTTCTGAACAAGTTGCCGAGCAGCGGGATGTCGGAAAGCAGCGGGACGCTGTTGGAATCTTGTCGCACCGTGTCCTGCATCAAACCGCCGAGCACTGCGATCTGGCCGTTATTGATCTGCAGCACCGATTCCATCTCCTGCACTTGGATCTGGGGAACGTTGTTCCGTATAGCACCGAGCTCCGGATTGGGATCAGGCACAAACTGCGCCACCCTGGAGATCGTCGGTCTAACATTGAGTGTTACGGCATCGTTTTCGTTGATCTGCGGCGTCACCGTCATCACCAATCCGACGGGCACCGTTTTCGCGGTGGTACTCACGTTTGGTGCCTGCTCCACCCCGGCGCCGCCAGTCAAGATAACCACAGGCTCGACAGTCACCTCGAAATAGACCACGTTCTCCACCACCTTCAGCACGGCCGTCTGGTTGTTGAGGGCCATGATCTTGGGGCTCGAAAGCACCTTGATGTCGCCGAAGTTCCTCAATAACTTAACAACGACGTTGATATTGGGATCATTGTTAATATAGTTCAATATGAATGAGGTCGGTATACCTCCAACCGCAGCCGCGGGCAAGGCCACGCTCGCGGCTCCTAATAAGTCCTGAGAAAACTGAAAGCCGGTCCCGTCGTTTTGTAATAGGCGCCAATCGATCCCCTGCTGATACTGATCGTTCAAGGTCACCTCCACGACCGTGGCCTCGACGAGAACCTGGCGCTGGGCATTGGCGAGCACCTTGTCTAGAAACGACTGGACGGCAGCATGCTGTTTCGATGTTGCGCGCACGCTGATGATCCCGCTCTCGGAATTGGGAATGACCGAGTCAGTCACCGGGAGATCGGCCTGACCCGCGCCGCCCCCGGCGGCGGTTTCGCCGACCAGGGCTTGAATATTGCGCGTCAGGGTCAGCCAAAACCGGTTGTTGGCGGTATCGATGATCGACGCCGTGGAGTTATTACTGCCTCCACCACCCCCGGCCCCACCGCCGCCTCCGATGTCACTCATCCCCGTGGTCGCGATCTGTGTGGCGATTTCGATGGTGCCCTGGCTTTCGCGGGTGAGATTCAGGTAATCCACCCGGTAGGTGCGGAGATAAGGCCGATCCGGGCTCACGATGATGTTCTTGCCCTGGATCTCAAAACGCACGTCGGCCTGGCGGGCGATGCGGTCGAGGATCTGCGGCAAGGTCTGGTCGATCGCATTCAGGGTCACGAGCCCCTCGATCCCGGGGTCGATATCGACATTCACTTGCGCGTCCCGCGCCAGTGCGAACAACAACTCCTTGACCGGCACTTCATTCACGACGACCGTGTATTTCTCGAGATCGGGCGCGGGCTCGGGCCGGGGCAGCAACGGGACTTTGTCCACGACCGGCGGTATGTCTTGCGTTTGGCGGTTGTCCTCCGGGCGCAGGTGCCCGGCCGATGGGACCGGAGGCGGCGGGACGAGGGCGCTGCAAGCCATGAGGCTCGCGAGGCCGGTGAGGGCGACTATTCCCCGAATACTCATAATGTTATCCCCTCGAACGCGCGTACGAGCTCTCGCTGGTAGGGTTAATAAACGGGAATCTTTTTTATAAGCATAAAGTTAGTGTAATGTTTTTAGAACGAATATTAAATAACTTCCCTTCGCGGCCGAGCGCCGCGGTGCGGGTAGTGCATGACGGTTGCGTGCCGACCTTATTAATCGTTAGCGTCGAAGACCAAAGGTGCAAGCTCCGTTAATGCTTTTTCGTAGACGGAGCGTTTAAAAAATACGACCTCTTGTAGGGGATGCCAATAATGCACCCATTGCCAGCGATCGAATTCCGGCCGTGGAGCCGCATCCAGGCGCACGTCCGTCTCCGTGCCGATGAGCCGTAACATGAACCAGATCTGTTTTTGGCCGATGCACACAGGCCTTTTATCGTAGCGGACATAGCGTTTAGGGAGCCGGTAGCGCAACCACGCGCGGGTACATCCGACGAGCTCCACGTGCTCGGGCTCCAGGCCGACCTCTTCCTTGAGCTCCCGAAACATCGCCATCTGGGCGGTTTCGTGGCGCTTAATGCCACCTTGGGGAAACTGCCAGGCGTCCATGCCCACGCGTCGCGCCCAAAAGACCTGAGCGTCGCGATTGCTTAGAATGATTCCGACATTTAACCTAAAACCGTGAGCGTCTATCATGACTCACCGCCAGCATCCGATTGAATTCGTCCGTAAATTCGCAAGCTTACACTTTGCTTGAAATTGTAACACACTTAATTCTGAATACCCCGGCGTTTGCGGCGGGCACTTTAGCATTGGGGTTTCCAAAGGGGAGTCGTGCAACTCTCCCCTTTGGTCAAGGGCGGGGTTCATACCCCGCCCGCGAAGTAGAATTGATTACTTAGTCGCAGGGAATGACTTTAGCAATTTTCGATCTTGATAACACGCTCATCGGCGGCGACAGCGACACACTCTGGGGTCAATTCTTGATCGAGGAAGGAATCGTTCAAAAAGACGATTATGAGCGTCGCCACGAGCAGTATTACCGAGATTACTTGAACGGCGCGCTGGATATCTTCGCGTTTCTGGGTTTTCAGTTGGAAATTTTAGCCCAGCATGATGCCGATACGCTGCGCGCGTGGCGGGCAAGCTATGTCGAACAAAAAATCAAGCCGATCATGCTTCCGAAAGCGCGAGCGTTATTGCATACTCACCGCGCCAAGGGTGACACGCTGCTCATCGTCACCGCCACCAATCGATTTCTCACCGAGCCCATCGCCGCATTAATGGACGTCGAGCATCTCATCGCGACCGAGCCGGAGATCATCGACGGACGCTACTCCGGCCGTGTGTGCGGAACACCGGCCTTTGCGGCCGGCAAGGTGGCGCGTTTATCCGACTGGCTGGTTAAGCAGGAGAAAAGCTATGCCGAGACCTGGTTCTATAGCGATTCCCATAATGACTTGCCGCTGCTGCATGCGGTCACACATCCCGTCGCGGTGGATCCGGACGCGACCTTGGCGCAGGCGGCAAGCATCAATCACTGGCCGGTGATTAGCTTGCGATAGCTTGCGTCAACCGGCCAAAAGCTTCTCGACCGCGTCCCGTTCTTCTTCCAGTTCTTGGCGCGTGATCTCCATGCGCGCGCGGCTAAACTCATCGATGCCGAGGCCCTGGACAATGCTATAGCCGCCGTCCTGGGTGGTCACCGGGAATGAATAGATCAAACCGGGCGCAATGCCATAGCTCCCGTCACTCGCAACAGCCATGCTGGTCCAATCATCCGCCGGGGTTCCCATCACCCAATCGTGCATGTGCTCGATGGCCGCGTTCGCGGCTGATGCCGCGCTCGAGGCGCCGCGCGCGGCGATAATCTCCGCTCCCCGTTTCGCGACCCGGGGAATGAATTCATCCGCAAACCAGCGCTGCTCGATCGAGTCCTTGGCGGGTTGGCCGCGAATCAAGGCGTGGCTGATGTCGGGATACTGGGTGGTCGAGTGATTCCCCCAAATGGCCAGTTTCTTGATATCCGTGATCTTGCAGCCGGCCTTTTGCGCCAACTGAGCGATGGCCCGATTGTGATCCAAGCGCGTCAGCGCGGAGAAGTTCTTTGCATCAATGTCCGGAGCGCTCCGCATTGCCGTTAACGCGTTGGTGTTCGCTGGATTACCGACCACCAGGACCTTGACCTCTCGCCGCGCTTGCTCATTGAGCGCTCGCCCTTGGATCTGAAATATCCCACCGTTCGCGGCGAGTAGATCGCTGCGCTCCATGCCGGGACCACGGGGTCTGGCGCCGACGAGCAAGGCGTAGGAGGTGGCTTGAAACGCGATCTTGGGATCATCGGTAATGACGACGTCTTCGAGGAGCGGAAACGCGCAGTCCATCAGCTCCATCACCACCCCTTCCAACACCTTCAAGGCTTGTGTGATGTCCAGTAACCGTAAGCATACCGGCTGGTCCCGTCCCAGCATCTCTCCGGCGGCTATGCGAAACAGCAAGGCGTAACCGATCTGGCCGGCGGCCCCAGTGACCGTGATCTGCAAAGGCTGCGTCATTGGCTCTCCCGCTCAATTCAGGAATACCCTGCCGCGTTTGCGGCGGGCACTTTAGCATTGGGGTTTCCAAAGGGGAGTCGTGCAACTCTCCCCTTTGGTCGCCTGCGGGGTACATGCTCCGCAGGCGAAATATTTTGGCTAGTTTCTCTTTGCGACCGGCACATAGTCTCTGGTTTCGGAACCGGTATAGATCTGGCGGGGCCGTCCGATGCGGAACTCCGGATCCGTGATCATCTCCATCCATTGAGCCAGCCATCCGGCGGTCCGCGCTATGGCGAACAACACCGTATACATACGCGTCGGTATTTCGAGCGCTTTGAGAATGATCCCGGAGTAAAAGTCCACGTTCGGGTAGAGTTTCCTCTCGATAAAATAGTCATCTTCAAGCGCGATGCGCTCCAGCTCCATGGCGATCTCGAGCATAGGCCGATGCGCGCCCGCGCCCATGGCGTCGAGGACGGCGTGACACGCCTTGCGGATAATCGCCGCGCGCGGGTCGTAATTCTTGTAGACGCGATGCCCGAATCCCATCAATCGATACGATCCGTCCTTGTCCTTGGCGCGATCGACGTACTTTTGTACGTTCTTAATATCCTGGATCTCTTCGAGCATATGCACGACCGCCTCGTTTGCACCGCCATGTGCACGCCCCCACAAGGTCGCGATGCCGGCCGCGATGCAGGTATAGGGGTTGCTCTCGGTGCTCCCCGCAAGCCGAACCGCCGAGGTGCTGGCGTTTTGCTCATGATCGGCGTGTAGGATGAAGAGTAGATCCAAAGCGTATACCGCGACCGGATTGGTGATAAAAGGTTCCGAGGGCTGCGCGAACATCATGTGCATGAAGTTTTCTATGTACCCCAGGGAGTTGTTAGGATACACAAAAGGCTGGCCGACGCCGTACTTGTAACACTTGGAAGCGATGTTCGGCATCTTCGCCAGGATGCGGCGAGCGGTCGCATCGCGGTCACCCTGGTCGTAAATGTCAATCGAATCGTGGTAATACGAAGCCATCGCGCCGATCACGCCGACCATGATGGACATCGGATGGGCGTCGTAGCGGTAACCGCCGTAGAACTTGATCAGGTGCTCGTGCACCATGCTGTGCTCTTTAATGGACGAATCGAATTCCGCCATTTGCCGAGCCGTCGGCAGTTCGCCATAAATCAGCAGGTACGCTACTTCTAGAAAGTGGCTGTGCTCGGCCAATTGCTCAATCGGGTAGCCGCGGTACAACAAGATTCCCTTGTCGCCGTCAAGGAAGGTAATCGCGCTACGGCAGCTTGCGGTCGTGACGAACCCGGGGTCCAAGGTAAACATTCCGAGCTCGCTGTAAAGGCGCTTGGTATCGATGACGGCAGGCCCGTAAGTGCCGCGATAAACCGGACATTCGATCGTCTTACCGGTAGTATTGTCCGTTATCGTTACCGTGTCGGGTGTCATCGAATTATCCTTGGGCGGCGGTCGTGTATTCGCGGTTGCGTTTCCAGGTTTCAACATAAGCCTTATACCTCCACACCCCTCCGCACGGTAAGCATAACGTTTTTTTTCGCGGCGCAGCAAGTAGCGTCTTGGCGCCGCATGACCGGACCGGATAATGGCATCGGCTAAAACTCCTAAAACTCTTGGCCCATCCTTAGCTATTGGGTATTATTGCGGCGCACATTAGGGCTGCCGTGATAAGAGACCCGATCTCATGACCGCTTCGTTACCGTCATCATCGTGTCGCGCGGGCGCACGGCGATTCCCGTACATGAGGAAACCCCGGCGAATACCCCGCCGTTTACGGCGGGCACTTTAGCATTGGGGTTTCCAAAGGGGAGTAGTGCAACTCTCCTCTTTATTCAAGGGCGGGGTTTCATACCCCGCCCGCGAAGTAAAATTTATTATGGATCGCGTTTAATCTTGAGAAGGCATGAAGCAGCGCTCAGCTACGGCATTGCATAGCGGAAACGCCGAGTTTATTGACTCGTTGTATGAGCAATTCGTACGCAGTCCGGACGCGGTCGATGCGCATTGGCGGTCGGTATTCGAAGACCTAACGCCGGGCGCCGAGCAAGCCGCGCCGGGAGGCGATGGGTCTGCGCTGGCGCCGGAGCGGACCGAAGCCCTATCCGACGCCGGTCTCGAAGCCCGGATCCAAAAACAAATCGCGGTCTTACAACTCATTAACGCTTACCGGTTTCGAGGCCACCGGCAAGCCGATCTCGACCCCTTGCGCCAAATCGAGCGTCCGATCGTCGCGGAGCTCGATCCCGCCTTTCATGGGCTGAGCGAACGCGACTTCGGCGTTCGCTATAGCACGGGATCGCTTTTTGGCGCCGAGTATGCCGCCTTAGGCGAGATCCTGCGTCGGCTCCGGACAACGTACTGCCGCACGATCGGCGCCGAATACATGCATATTAACGCCACCAATCAAAAACGCTGGCTTCAGCAACGCTTGGAACTGGACTGCGCCACGCCCGGTTTCGACCCGCCAAAAAAGCGGCGGATCCTGGAACGGCTGGTGGCTGCCACCACGCTGGAAGAATATCTGCACCGAAAATACGTTGGACAGAAACGCTTCTCCCTGGAGGGCGGCGAAAGTGCGATCCCCTTACTCGACGAATTGGTACGGAGCGGCGGCGAGGGCGGGATCAAGGAAGTCGTCATCGGGATGGCGCATCGTGGCCGAATAAACGTGCTGGTCAACATTGTCGGCAAACATCCGGCGGAACTATTCGAGGAGTTCGAAGGCAAGGGCGGGAACGCCGCCGGTTCGGGTGATGTTAAATACCACCTGGGCTACTCTTCCGATATCGCCACTCCGGGGGGGCCGGTTCACCTGACGCTGGCGTTTAATCCCTCGCACTTGGAAATCATCAACCCGGTCGTTCAAGGATCGGTACGGGCACGCCAAGACCGGCGCCGCGATAGAAACCGGGACACGGTATTGCCCATCCTGATGCACGGGGATGCGGCGTTTGCCGGGCAAGGGGTGGTGATGGAGACGCTCAACCTATCGCAGACGCGCGGATATGCCACGGGCGGCACCATTCACGTGATCATCAATAACCAAATCGGCTTCACCACCAGCGATCCGCTGGATGCGCGCTCAACCTTGTATTGCACCGACGTGGCGAAGATGGTCCAAGCGCCGATCTTACATGTCAACGGCGATGATCCCGAGGCCGTCGTAATGCTCGCGCGGCTGGCGCTCGATTACCGAATGGAATTCAACAAAGACATTGTCATCGATTTGGTCTGCTACCGCAGGCATGGCCATAGCGAAGCCGACGAGCCCATGGCGACTCAGCCCATCATGTACCAAAAGATCCGGCAGCATCCTAGCGTCATCAGGATCTATTCGGAAAGGCTGCAACAGGAAGGTCTCATCCAAGAAAACGAAGCGGAGTCGATGGCCCGGTCTTACATCGATTCGCTTGAGGGCGATCAGATCGTTGCGGGGCCGGTCGTATACGACATCAGGAACGAACTTAGAGTCAGTTTCACCGCATACCACGGCACCCATTGGGATACGCCTTGTGAAACCGCGCTCGCGCTGGAACGCGTTCAGGCGTTGAGCCAACGCTTCACGAGCATCCCCAAGGATATCCAGTTGCACCGCAGTGTAGAGCGCATCATCGAGCAACGCCGCCAGATGGGGCAGGGGCATGCGCCGATCGACTGGGGATACGCGGAAACCCTCGCTTATGCCAGTTTAGTCGATGAAGGTTATCCCATCCGGCTCGCGGGGCAGGACAGCGAGCGCGGGACGTTTTTTCACCGGCATGCGGTCTTGCACGATCAACAAACCGGCGAAGCCTACGTCCCCCTGCACCATGTCAAAGAGGATCAGGCGCGATTCATGGTGATAAATTCGATCTTGTCCGAGGAGGCGGTTTTGGGCTTCGAATATGGGTACAGCAGCTCGGAACCCGATGCCTTGGTGATCTGGGAGGCGCAATTCGGCGATTTCGCCAATGGCGCTCAAGTCGTCATCGATCAATTTATCACCTCCTGCGAGTCCAAATGGAGCCGTTACAGCGGCCTAGTCATGTTGTTGCCCCATGGATACGACGGACAAGGCCCCGAGCATTCCTCGGCACGCCTCGAACGGTACTTACAGCTCTGCGCCGAGGAAAATATACAGGTATGCGTTCCGAGCACGCCCGCGCAGATGTTTCATATGTTAAGAAGGCAGGCGCGCCGCCCCTACAAGAAACCCTTGGTCGTCATGAGCCCAAAAAGTCTGCTCAGGCATAAGCTCTCGACTTCGACCCTGTCGGATATCACCGAAGGTGGCTTTCAGGTTGTTATCGACGAGATCGATCCCATCGATGGGCGGGCGGTAGATCGTGTGCTGATATGTGGCGGAAAGATTTATTTTGATCTCTTGGAAGCCCGGCGCGCGAACAAAATCAAAGACATCGCCATCGTCCGACTAGAGCAATTGTATCCGTTTCCAACCCAAGGAATGGACGCCGTGCTGGCACGCTATCCGAACGCGCTCGAAATCATTTGGGTGCAGGAAGAGCCGCGCAACCAAGGAGCCTGGTTCTATCTGCTATCACGCCTGCATCTCTTCGGCCGCTTGCACGAACCGCAGCAACTGAGGCTCGTGGCGCGCCCGTACTCCGCCTCGCCAGCGGTGGGTTATAGCTCGAAACACATCGAGCAGCAGCAGGCGTTGGTCAGCGAAGCCTTGAAGTTGAATCAGGGTGTCGCGGCGCAGCAGAAGACCGCGTAAAGCATTAACCCCCATGCTCCTAGAGGTCAAGGTTCCAGTACTGGCCGAATCGATCGCCGATGCGCGTGTGCTCGAGTGGCATAAGCAACCGGGCGATCGGATCGGCCGGGGCGAGCACCTGACCGATCTTGAGACGGACAAGGTGACATTGGAGATCACCGCCCCGGAAGCGGGAATGCTCAAGGAGATCCACAAAAAAGCAGGTGAGACGGCATTGAGTCAAGAAGTGTTGGCGGTCATCGATACCGCTCACCAAGTCGAGCAGCCGGCGGATAAGGAGCTCAGCACGCCCAAACCGGCTGCCGTGCCTAGGCGCGTAAGCGAGGGGGTGCCTTCCGAGGACGTGACGCCGCTCAGCCCGGCCGTCCGCAGGCTGGTCACGGAGCACGCCCTCGATCCTAAGACCATTCCGGCGCGCGGGAAAAGCGGCCGCATCACCAAGCAAGACGTGCTCACTTATATTGAGGCCAAAGATACCGGTCTGGTTGCAGCGCCGGCCCAGCAGAAAGATGCTCTCGCGGACCCCGACACGGGTCAGCGTCCCACGAAGCGCGTCGCCATGAGTCGCTTGCGCTTGCGCGTTGCCGAGCGCCTCTTGGCGGCGCAACGCGAGAACGCGATCCTGACCACGTTCAATGAAATCAACATGCAGCCGGTCATGGTGCTTCGGGAGCGCTATCGCTCGGCATTCGAGTCGCGCCATGGCGCGCGCTTGGGGTTCATGGGCTTTTTCTGCAAGGCCGCGGTGTCGGCGTTGAAAAAGTTTCCGATTGTCAATGCTTCCATCGACGGTTCCGATGTCGTGTACCATGACTACTACGACCTCGGGATCGCGGTCAGCTCGGAGCGTGGACTCGTGGTCCCCGTGCTTCGGGACGTTGACCGTCTGAGCTTCGCGCAAATAGAGATCGCGGTCAAGGAATTCAGCGACAAGGCGCGGGATGCGAAGCTCAGCATCGAAGAGCTTAGCGGCGGCACCTTTACCATCACCAACGGAGGCGTGTTCGGTTCGCTCCTATCGACGCCCATTATCAACCCGCCCCAGAGCGCGATCCTCGGCATGCACCGGATCCAAGACCGGCCCGTGGCGGACGAGGGGCAAGTGGTGATCCGGCCGATGATGTACGTCGCATTGTCCTACGATCACCGTATCATTGACGGACGCGAGGCCGTGCAGTTTCTGGTCACGATCAAGCAGCACATCGAAGATCCGGCGCGGATCCTGATCGAGGTCTAGGGCGTGGACCGCTACGACGTCGTGGTGGTAGGCGGCGGGCCGGGCGGTTATGTCGCGGCTATCCGCGCCGCCCAACTCGGTTTAACAACCGTTTGCATCGACTCTTGGGTCGATGCCGCCGGTAAACCGGCCTTGGGCGGGGTGTGCCTGAATGTCGGTTGTATTCCTTCCAAGGCGCTTTTGGATTCCTCCCACCTCTACGAGACGATCGGCCGCGATACCAAGGATCACGGGATCGCGGTGAGCGGGCTCAGCCTCGATCTCCCGTCGATGATGCTCCGCAAGGATAAAGTTGTACGCACCTTGACCCAGGGCATCGCCGGGTTGTTTAAGAAAAACAATGTAGCGTGGCTCGCGGGACGGGCGCGCCTGTTGGGCGACATGCGCGTCTCAGTGACCGAACGCACGGGCACTGATGCGTCCGTGATCACGGCCTCGCATATCATCATCGCCACCGGTTCGGTACCCGCCACGCTGCCCGGCATCGACATCGATAACGAGTTGATTTGCGATTCGACCGCGGCGCTCGCATTCTCGGAAGTCCCGAGGCGCTTGGGCATCATCGGCGCCGGCGCGATCGGGCTTGAGCTTGGAAGCGTGTGGCGGCGCCTTGGCTCGGAGGTTATTATATTGGAGGCATTGAGCGAGTTTCTGCCGGGCGCGGATTTCGAGATCGCCCAAGCCACCGCGAAAGAACTGGCGCGCCAAGATCTGGCGATCCGGTTAGGCTGCACCGTGACCGGCGTGACCGTGAACGGAGCGGACCTTCGCGTTGAGTATCAAGAAGGCCAACGGCAACACGACCTGGCCGTGGACAGACTGATCGTCGCGGTCGGACGGCGCCCGAATACCGAGGGGCTCGGTCTCGTGGAATGCGGGATTAGTCTCGATGGGCGCGGCTTCGTCGAGGTTGATGATCGGTGCCGCACAAACCTGAGCGACGTGTTCGCCATCGGCGATGTCATTGGCGGCCCGATGCTGGCCCATAAGGCGTCCGAGGAGGGTATGGCGGTGGCGGAAACCATCGCGGGTCACGCCACTGAGGTGAATTACGCTTGTGTCCCATCGATCATTTATACCTGGCCGGAGGTAGCTTGGGTGGGTCAAACAGAGCAGTCGTTAAAGTCGAATGGCACACCGTTTCGGCGCGGGGTGTTTCCGTTCCTAGCGAGCGGACGGGCCCGTGCCATGGGCGAGACCGCGGGACTCGTCAAAATCCTGGGCGATGCCGAAAGCGATGCTTTGCTTGGGGTGCATATCTTCGGCCCGAACGCCTCGGAATTAATCAGCGAGGCGGTGATCGCGATGGAATTCGGTGCCAGCACCGAGGATCTGGCGCGCGCGATCCACGCCCATCCGACGCTCGCGGAAGCCATGCACGAAGCCGCGCTCGCAGTGGATAACCGCACGATCAATCTATAATCGATACGCGTCCGCGTGTTGCAAGCGGCCTACCCTCTAGATTCTCCGAGCGTACTTTGTTACGCTGCTTATTGCATTGCAGCGATCCTCGTGCTCACCGGATAGACAGCAGGGTCAAAGGAAGGTGTAAATTTGCTGTATGTGTGCGCCTCGTTCGAGCGTCGCGGCTGCTGAAGCGCCCGAGTAATACCGCAGGTCAGTACCGCGAACGCGGTATCAGTATGGAGAACTGAATGGCTGAAAACGTAGTAATCGTGGCCGCCGGCCGGACGGCTATAGGAACCTTTGGGGGAACGCTCGCGACTATTCCGGCGGCGACCTTGGGCGCGAAGGTGATCTCCGCGCTCTTGTCCAAGACCGGGATTAAGCCCGAGGACATCGAGGAAGTGATCTTAGGCCAGGTCCTGACCGCTGGCGTCGGCATGAACCCGGCGCGGCAGGCGGCGCTGGGCGCGGGTCTACCGCACTCGGTGCCGTGTATGACCATCAACAAGGTATGCGGTAGCGGGCTCAAAGCGGTGGCCTTGGCCGCGCAATCGATTCGTGCCGGTGATGCCGAGCTAGTGGTGGCCGGGGGTCAAGAAAATATGAGTCTAACGCCGCACGTGCTCCCCGCCTCACGCACCGGCCAGAAGATGGGCGAATGGACGTTAGTCGATACGATGATCAACGACGGCTTATGGGATGTTTTTAATAATTATCACATGGGCATGACCGCTGAAAACATCGTCAAGAAGTACGGTATCTCGCGCGAGGAGCAGGACGCGTTCGCGGCGCTCTCGCAGCAAAAGGCCGAGGCCGCTCAGAAGGCGGGGCATTTCAAGAAGGAAATCATCCCCATCGAAATTCCGCAAAAGAAAGGCAGCTCGATCATTTTCGATACCGATGAATTCCCCCGTCACGGCACGACCGCCGAAGCCTTGGGCAAACTGAAACCCGCCTTCGACCGGGAAGGCTCGGTCACGGCAGGCAATGCTTCCGGAATCAATGACGGCGCGGCGGGCGTGATCGTCACCACCGAAAGCAAGGCCAAGGCCCTGAGCCTGTCACCGCTGGCGCGAATTGTTGCGTATGCCACGGCCGGCGTCGATCCCGCCATCATGGGAACAGGTCCGACGCCCGCGACGCAACGGTGCTTGCGGAAAGCCGGATGGAAGGTTCAGGATCTCGATCTTATCGAGGCGAACGAGGCCTTTGCGGCCCAGGCGATCTCGGTGAACCGGGATATCGGGTGGGATCTGGCCAAGGTGAATGTCAACGGCGGCGCGATTGCGCTCGGCCACCCCATCGGCGCCTCCGGGGCGCGTGTCTTGGTGTCGCTGGTGTTTGAGATGATCCGCCGCGATGTGCGCAAGGGCCTCGCGACCTTATGCATCGGCGGTGGCCAAGGCGTTGCTCTAGCGGTGGAGCGTTGAAAGAGAAAGAATAATGAAGACAGATCTCAGCGGGCGCGTAGCGCTGATCACCGGGGGAACGAGCGGGATCGGCGCGGCCATTTGCAAACAACTTGCGGCGTCCGGCGCCAAGGTCGCCACCAATTACCGCAACGAACAAAAGGCCCAAAAGTGGTTGGCGGAGATGCGCGCCGAAGGCTACAATTTCAAGATCTACCGTGTCGATGCAACGGACTTCGACGCCTGCGGCCGGATGGTCGGTGAGATCGAAAAAGACCCGGGCCCCATCGACATCCTCGTCAACAACGCGGGCATCACGCTGGATGTGACGCTACGCAAGATGAGCAAAGAGCAATGGGACACGGTCCTGCGGACCAACCTCGACAGTGTCTTCAATGTCACCCGGCATGTCATTTCGGGGATGATCGACCGTGGCCACGGGCGGATCATCAATATCTCATCTATCAACGGCCAGAAAGGTCAGATCGGGCAAAGCAACTACACGGCGTCCAAGGCCGGCATGCATGGGTTTACTATGTCCTTGGCGCAAGAAGTCGCGCGCAAGGCGATCACGGTGAACACGGTCTCACCTGGGTATATCGCCACCGAGATGGTGATGGCCGTCCCGGAAAATATTCGCAATCAAATAATCGCCCAGATCCCCGTGGGACGTTTAGGAAATTCCGAAGAAGTGGCTTATTTAGTCGATTTTCTGGTGTCCGACCGCGCCAACTTTATTACCGGCGCCGATCTCACCATCAACGGCGGGCAGCACATGATGTGATGGCGACGCATCCAAATTCCATCGGCGATACTGGTGGCGCCGCGAAGGGTGACATGCGTGTCATCAAAAAGTACCCGAATCGCCGCCTGTACGACACCTTCGAGAGCAAGTACATCACCCTCGCGGATGTGCGGACCCTAGTGTTGGCCGGAATTGAATTCTATGTCACCGACCAAAAAACCGGCGAAGACATCACCCGGAGCATCTTGCTCCAGATCATCACCGAAGAAGAGGACCACGGGAAACCGTTGTTCACCACCCATGCTCTCCTCCGAATTATCCGTTTCTACGGCGACGCGGTTCAAGGCTTGGCGGGCAATTTTATCGAGCGCAGCTTAGGCATGCTTACCGAACAGCAGAAGCTATTCCACACGCAGATCAGCGACGCTGTCAAAAATAATCCCCTCACGGCCTTGACAGAGATCACCCAACGAAACCTGGAAGTCTTCAAGAAAATGCAAGATAGCTTGTTCCGGGCCGCCGGTATGACTAATCCCACTGAGAGCGAAGGCGAGGCGGGTAAGAAGCAAGAATAATCAACCTCAAGCTCAACCATCGACGCAGAAAACTAACGAAAATCGGGAGGCGTTACCACTATGTTTCTCGACACGATGTCGCTCAAAGTTTTGGAAGTATGGAGCCGTGCCTGGACCAGGGCGTTCACCTCGAGCGTCCAGGCCGCCACGGCGTTCGGGCAATCGCTCGATGCTCTAGCAACACATCAGCGGGACGAATGGAATCGGAGCGTTTCCGCGGCTGCCGCGGAGCTGCGCCACACCTGGACGCAGTTCCGCCCGTACCGCCGGTTGCAGCACGGCGGGCGAGTGGCTTTAGTCACCGGCGGAACTGGCGACATCGGAACGGCGATTTGTCTGCGGCTCGCGGATGCGGGTTTCTTAGTCATCGCCACGTATCCTCGCCACGAATCGGCCGCCGCGCGCCAATGGCAAGCGGCGAGACGTCGGGGCGGCCATGAACTTGGTATCGTCGCGTGTGATGTCGCGCGATGCGATGACTGCGCCAGTATGGCGAGCTGGATCGAAGGTCGCTACGGTCACGTCGATATCCTGGTCAACTGCGTCGGCATCACCCGCAACGACAGTAAACACGAGAACTGGCAGGCAGTTGTGGACACCTATCTCGACAGCGTATTCAATGTTACGCGTACTGTGATCGCGGCGATGGAGGAACGGCACTTCGGCCGGATAATCAATATCTCCTCGGTTAACGGGCCTCCAGGGCAATTTGGGCAAACCGACATTGCGGCCGCCAAGGCGGGTATGCTGGGTTTTACCAAATCCTTGGCTCGGGAGCTAAGGGATCAGGGGATCACCGTTAATACCGTATCACCCGGACATGGCGCGACCGGCATGGTGGCGGAAATCCCGGATGAAATCCGCAAAGCGATTAAGGCGAAGCTGGCCAAGGGGCGATGGGGTGAGCCTGATGAGATCGCCGCCGTGGTCGACTTTCTCGCGGCGGACACGAGCGGGTATATCACCGGAACCGACATCGCGGTCAACGGCCGGCGGGTGACGGCGTAGGACCCCGCCGAAGCCAAAGGCGGCCTAAGGCCGCCTTTTACCGTCGGCTGATGTCCGTCCTGCTATCTAGCGCTAGCGAAGCTCAAGTCCCAAACGGTAGGTGAGCGATAGAGGCGCGATAGCAGTAACTCTCTCTCGATTTCCATCTCGCGCGGGAGATGATCTCCGAAACGCGTGAACAGCTCCTCTTGATCGCTCGCTTCT
>Ga0187892_10004420_pt1 | contig 23591 bp, 18 predicted proteins | sample MA1701073metaG_FD_139345 | JGI IMG/M metagenome (GOLD analysis project Ga0187892, IMG submission 139345) | Bio-ooze microbial communities from a basaltic lava cave in the Kipuka Kanohina Cave System on the Island of Hawaii, USA - MA170107-3 metaG ... | reverse complement strand
GCGCGTCGCAGCCGCGTCGAGATGCACCTGCAAAGCCCCGTCGCGCAGCGGGTGCGGGTCGCGGGCGAGAACATCTCGTTCGAGCGCGGCGAGACGATCCACACCGAAAACTCGTACAAGTACACGCTCGACGGATTCCACGACCTCGTCCGCGCCGCAGGCTTCACGCCGCAGCACGTATGGAGCGACGAGCGCGGCTGGTTCTCGGTCCACTTCGTTTCGGCCTGAGCGCCGCGCAGAAGCGTGCGCGGGAGGGGCGTGAGCCGCTCCCGCGCAGGTCACTCATCGCACTCGGCCGTCAGCGGCCGTCGCGGTCCAGGTCGCCCGGAATCGCGCGCTCGATGCGATGCCATGCGTCACGCGACGCCTGCTTCGCGTTCGACCATGCGAGCGAGGAGGCGCCCTTCGCGCGCGCGTAATCGCGCTCGAGCTCGGACTCGATGTCCTCGTAGCGGCGACCCGAGTACTTCGTGTAGCCCTCGTAGCCGGTCCGATACGCGGGCTCGTAGTCCGAATACGGACGACCCGCCTCGTAGTACTTCGCCTTGGTGTAGTTCGAACGCCAGTAGGCATCTTCGACCGTCGGGTTGACGGCTTCCGCGACCCCCTTGCCGGCCAGACCTCCCGCGACCGCGCCGACCGTCGCACCGACGGCAGTACCGACCGGGCCCGCGACGGAGCCGACCGCCGCGCCCGCGGCACCACCGGCGACTGCGCCAGCTGCGACGCCTACCGGATGCGAGCCGGGCTTGCCGCTGATCGGATCGCGATTCGCGTCGTGTTCGCCGAATTTCTTCGTCATCGTCTTGCTCCTTCGAAGTCGTGAATCCGAAGCCGCCGATCGGCGGCTCCGCCCACCCGGGGCCCGCGGCGTTGCGGCCGCGGTGCTGAGGAGCAATCGACGTGCCACTGGCTCGAGGCGGACACAGCGTCGGCATCCGTCATGTTTCGTCGGTGAGGTACCGGCCGTCCGGGCAAAAATTACCGATGCCCTCGCTACGATGCGCACGGAACGCGACGAAGGCGGGCGCTTGCGCGACACGGCAGACGAAATCCGGACACTCGATCTCCTCGCGCGCCTGGTCGAGGACATCGCAGGCGAGCTCGCGCTCGAGCCGTTGCTGACGCGCGTGGTCGAATCGGCATGCGCGCTGATCGGCGCCGACGACGGCTCGATCGGGCTCTACGACCGCGAGCGCGACGCGATCCGCACCGCCGCGATCTATCGGATGCCGGCGAGGGAGCTCGGCGCGGAGATGCCGCGCGGCACCGGCCTCGCCGGCCTCGTGCTCGCGCTCGGCGAGCCGGTGATGACGCGCTACGGCGACCTGCCGAACCTCACGCTACCCGAGCTCGCCGACAACCACGTGATCGGCCTCCCGATCCGGCGCGACGGCGAGCTGCTCGGGTTCTTCGGCGTCGGCGCGCGGCCGCCGCGTGTGTTCGACGCGTCCGACGTCGCGACGCTGCAGAGCTTCGCGCGGCACGCCGCGATCGCGATCCACAACGCGCGGCGCTACGCCGGCGAGCGGCGCCGTACGGCGCGCTTCGAGCTCGTCGCGCGGATCGCGTCGAGCCTCGCGGCCGGCACCGACCTCATGGCGACGCTGCAGAAGGCGGCCGACGCGATCCACGAGGTGCTCGAGTATCCGAACGTCGACATCCCGCTGCTCGATCCGGCCGACCCCACCGTGCTGGTCGTGCAGGTGCGCGGCGGAAGTTACAAGCGCGTCATCAAGGGCACCGACCGCATTCCGGTCGAGCGCGGAATCATGGGCGCCGCGGTGCGCGAGCGGCGGCCTCAGCTGGTCAACGACGTCGCGCAGGATCCGCGCTACGTGGTTCCGCCGGGCGTCACCGCGCCGCGTGCCGAGCTCGCGGTGCCGATCAAGACCCCGAACGAGGTGCTCGGGGTCGTCAACGTGGAGGGCGACGCGCCGTTCGACGAGCTCGACGTCTCGAGCATCGAGGTCGTGGCCGACTACCTCGCGGTCGCGATCACGAACGCGCGCCTGATCGACCAGGCGCGCGAGGCGGCCGTGCTCGCCGAGCGGCATCGGCTCGCGCGCGAGCTGCACGACAACGTCACTCAGGTGCTGTCGTCGATCAACCTGCTCGCCCAGACGCTCGTGCCGGTCTGGCGGCGCGACGCCGACGAGGGCGCGAAACGCGTCGCACGGCTCACCGAGCTCACGCAAACCGCGTTCGCGGAGATGCGCTCGCTGCTGCACGAGCTCAGGCCCACGGCGCGCGAATCGGGCGCGCCGGGCATGGCGACGATCTCGAAAACGGGACGCTCGTACGTCGGGCTCGAGCGTCTGCGCGAGCACGCGCTTCCGGGCGCGCTGACGCGGCTCCTCGCCGCGATGGTGCCGGAGACGCTCGAGCTCAAGCTCGACTTCGCGGCCTACGAGCCGCAGGTGCTCGAGCACGAGGAAGCCCTGTTCCGCGTCTGCCAGGAGGCTGTCTCGAACGCGATCCGCCACGCGGAGGCGCGACGGCTCTACGTGTCGGCCGCGGTCCAGGACGCGCACGCGGTGCTGATCGTCGGCGACGACGGGCGCGGCATCCCGCGCGGACGTACCGCGGGCATCGGGCTGCGCAGCATGTCCGAGCGCATGCGCAGCCATGGCGGCGAGCTGCGGATCGGTCTGCGCGCCCCGCACGGAACGCAGATCGAGGCCCGGCTGCCGCGCGCCGACCGCGAGACGCCCTAGCGGTCCCCGCACCACGCCGACTCTGGAACGGGCCTTGCACTGATGCGCCTCGACAGAGGGCGCGGCCGACGCCGCGCGGGCCGCCGGACATGAGCACGACCGAACCGCTGCACGCAGTTTCGACCGACGTCGAGATCGTCTCGCGCGGGCAACGCCTGATCGGACACCTCGAGGTCCCCGAAGCTGCGCACGGGCTCGTCGTGTTCGCGCACGGATCGGGCAGCGGGCGCCTGAGCCCCCGCAACCAGTCCGTTGCGCGCACGCTCAACCGTGGCGGGCTCGGCACCCTGCTGTTCGATCTTCTGACCGCCGCGGAAGAGGCCGTCGACCGGCACACCGGCCATCTGCGCTTCGACGTCGTGCTGCTCGCTCGCCGGCTCGTCGACGCGACGCGCTTCCTCGAGGACGATGCCGAGGTCGCGGACCTGCCGGTCGGCTACTTCGGCGCGAGCACCGGCGCTGCGGCGGCGCTGATCGCCGCGAGCGAGCTGCCGGTGCGGGTCGGCGCGGTCGTGTCGCGCGGCGGTCGTCCCGACCTCGCGGCGCATCGGCTCGAGCTGGTCCGCGCGCCGACGCTGCTGATTGTCGGCGGCGACGACGACGTCGTGCTCGAGCTCAACCGCGAAGCGGCCGCACAGCTCGAGTGCGAGCACGCGCTCGAGGTCGTTCCCGGCGCGAGCCACCTGTTCGAGGAACCCGGGGCGCTCGACCGCGTCGCGACGCTCGCGCGCGACTGGTTCCTGCGGCATATCGCGACGCCGCGATGATCTTCGCCGACCGCCGTGACGCCGGCCAGGCGCTCGCGCAGGCGCTTGCGCACAGCGATCGGTTCGACCCGGTGGTGCTGGCGCTGCCGCGCGGTGGCGTGCCGGTCGCGGCGGAAGTCGCGCGCGCGCTCAGCGCGCCGCTCGACGTGTTCCTCGTACGCAAGCTCGGCGTACCGGGCCACGAAGAGCTCGCGTTCGGCGCGATCGCCGAAGGCGGCGTGCGCGTCCTGAACGACGCGATCGTGCGCGTCGCGGGCCTGACGCGCGCGGAGATCGAGCGCGTCGCGATTGACGAGTCGCGCGAGCTCGAGCGTCGCGCCCATGCCTATCGCGGCGACCGCGAGCCGCTCGAGCTCGAGGGCCGCGAGATCGTGCTGGTCGACGACGGGCTCGCAACCGGCGCGACGATGCGCGCCGCCGTGCGCGCACTGCGCGTGCTCGAGCCGGGGCGCGTCGTCGTCGCGGTACCCGTCGCGTCCGATGAGGCCTGCGAGCTCCTCTCGAGCGAAGCCGACGAGGTCGTCTGCGTTTCGACGCCGCGACCGTTCCGGGGCGTCGGCGCGTGGTACGCGGACTTTCCGCAGACCAGCGACGAGGAAGTCACGTCGCTGCTCGCGGCGCACCGGGCGCCGCGCGGCGGCACGACCTCACTTTCGTCAGGGTACCGTCGCTCTCCTTGAGCAGGTTACGCGGGACCGCCGCGGTGCGAACGTAGCGGCCAGCCCAAAGGAGCCCCAGCCGTGCATGCATCGCTAGAATCGGCGTCGATCGAACGCGAGGGAGACGTCGTGGCCACGAGCGTGCGCATCATTCTGGTCGACGATCATGCGGTCGTGCGCGAAGGCATCCGCGCGCTGCTCGACGAGGAAGCGGGGCTCTCGGTCGTCGCCGAGTTCGGCGACGGGGCGCACGCGATCGAAGCGGCGGCGGCGCTCGCGCCGGACGTCGCGATCGTCGATCTCCGGATGCCGGGTCTCTCCGCGGTCGAGACGATCGTCGGGCTCAAGCGCGTCGTGCCCGAGGCCAACATCCTCGTGTTCACGAGCTTCGGCGAGGACGCGGCGATCCGCGCGACGCTCGACGCCGGCGCGATCGGCTATCTGCTCAAGGACGCGTTGCGCGGCGAGCTCGTGCGCGCGGTGCGCGCGGTCGCCAACGGCGAGCCGTTCCTCGACCCGGCGGCGCAGCGCCAACTCGTCTCGATGCTGCGCCGCCAGCCGCGCGTCGAGGAGCCGCTGACCGCGCGCGAGCTCTCGGTGCTGAAGCTCCTCGCCGAAGGGCTCGCGAACAAGCAGATCGCGCGCAAGCTCAACCTCACCGAAGGCACGGTCAAGGGCTACGTCAGCCAGATCCTCGACAAGCTCCACGTCGCCGACCGCACGCAAGCCGCGCTCCACGCGGTGCGCAAGGGGCTCGTCGACGCGGACGTGTAGGCGTCGCACGTTCGTCGCCAAGGCCTCGGGACCGACTTCCCCGGCCGAAAACACGCCGTGAACCCTTCCCTGGGGGCTCGTCGAAAACATCCCCTGTTTTCGACGGTTTTCGGCCGGGGAAGTCGGTCCCGAGGCCGCGGTGCGTCGATGCGCTCGAGCAAGAGCAACCGATTCCCGCGTTCGCGGGAATGACGCCGTTGGCGGGGTGCGCGGTGAGCTGAGCCGGCGGCTTGATCGGCATCCGCGCGATGCGCGGCGCTGCGTGCTTGTGCCACGAGCGCGGTGACATGGCGGGTCTTGCTGCCGAGACCTCCGTCCAAAACCGTCGAAAACAGGGGACGTTTTCGACGAGCCCCCAAGGATGGGTTCACGGCGTGTTTTGGACGGAGGTCTCGGCAGCAAGACCCTTCCTGGCCAACCTTCGAGTGCGATGCTCGAGTGCGATGCTCGAGTCCTACGCTCTCAGCGAGCGCATCGAACTGGATCCCGGCTTGCGCCGGGATGACGTCGTGTGGCGCGGGCGCTGGTATGCCGCGTCGTCAGAGCCCGAGGCGCACGAATGCGTGGTCGCCGATCACGACGAGCGGCTCTTCGGGAGCCCACGTGGGCTGCACGAGGTTGTGTGCGTAGAAGTGGTCGGCGCCGGGGACGACTTCGCGGCGCTGGTTGCGCGGCATCTGCCACATCGCGAGCATCTCGCCCGCGACCGCCCACGCGCGCCGCCACGCGCGTCCGTTCCGCACACGGTAGTTCGGGCTCACGATGCCCGGCGCGAACTGCTTGCGCGCGTTGACGACTGCGCAGAGCGAATCGCCATGCTTCTTCGTCGCATAGCGACGCAACGCAACTTCGGCGACCGCACGCTGCCCGAGCTCGGGCTGGTCGCGTGCTTCGAGGTAGACCGTCGCCGCAAGGCAGACCCGCTCTTCTGTCGGCCCAGGCAGGACCGATGCGAGCCACAGCAACCAAGCTAACTTCATTGCTTACTCCCGGCAGCGCGACAAGCGGCCCAGGCCGCTTGAGGACCCGAGCTCTCCGTACGCCCACCCAATGGATTCACGAACGCCGTCAAAGCGGCGTCATCGGCGTGTCGCCGCCGGTTCGCTGAGCGCCGCGGCTGACACGTTTGCGTCGCACGACGTTTCGTCGCGCAGATCCCGTCGCGCACTGCGATCGAGGATCGTCCGGCGTGCACCGCGGCCCCTGCTGGGAGCGCTGCACTGAAGCAAGCGGCGCGGAGCGTACTCAGCCGCCGGATAGAGATGCAACTCTAGTGATCGTCCCGCGCGTTGCGAAAAATCCACACTGCGCACAGAAACGGCGTGCGCTGTGCGCCACATTCTCTTCGACGACGGGACGTTGCGCGCACTTGCACCGTGCTGGCGCAAGGTCGCACAGATGAGCGGACGCTAAATACCGCTCAGTGCGGCAGCTTCACGACCGTGAGCCAGAAGTTCTCGAGCGAGCGTACGACCTCGATGAACGCGTCGAACTCGACCGGCTTCTGGATGTAGCAGTTTGCGTGGAGGTCGTAGCTCTTCACGATGTCGGCCTCGGCGTTCGACGTCGTCAGCACGATCACGGGAATCGTGCGCAGCTGCCGGTCGCCCTTGATCGCGGCGAGCACTTCCTGGCCGTTGACCTTCGGCAGGTTGAGGTCGAGCAGCACGAGATCGGGCCGCGGCGAAGCGGCGAACTCGCCGCGCTTGTGCAGGAAATCGAGCGCTTTCGCGCCGTCGGACGCAACGTGGAGACGATTGAGGATCTTGCCGTCGGCGAGCGCCTCGCGCGTCAGCACGACGTCGCCGGGGTTGTCCTCGACCAGCAAGATCTCGATCGGGCGTGCGCGTTTCGCGTCGTTCGTGGCCATCACAGCTCCTGTCCCGTGTGCTTGCGCCGCTCGTAGCCGCGCAGCTCGACGCGGATGCGGTAGAGCGTGAGATCGGCGCGGTCGATCGTCTTCTCGAGCGGCTCGCCGGGCTCGCGCACCGCGACCCCGATCGAGAACCCGCAGGGCGCGCTCGCGGCGTCGGCCTTGATGCGCTCGGCGAGCGCCTCGGCCTCGTGCAGGTCGACGTCCTTCAGCAGCACGAGGAACTCGTCGCCACCCATGCGGACCACGGCATCGCCGCGTCGCGCGTGCCGCTGCAGGAACTGCCCGATGCCGGTCAGCACCTCGTCGCCGCGCTGATGGCCGTAGGTGTCGTTGATCTGCTTGAAGTGATCGAGGTCGATCACGATCGCGCCGAATCGCTGTTCAGGCGTCGCGCTCTGTTCGCGGTGCATCAGGTATCGCCTGTTGTAGAGCCCGGTGAGCGGGTCGGTGAAGCTCATCTCGCGCAGGCGCTGTTCGTACTGACGGCGCTCGGTGACGTCCTGCGCGTGGCCGATCACGACCCGCCGTCCGTCCGGCTCGGTGTAGGCCCGGTTGTGGTACTGCAGCACGCGCAGCGCGCCGCTCTGCGCGCGCAGCACCAGCAGGCCGCGATGCTCGCCGGTCGCGCGCATCGCCGCGAGATACTCGAGGAACGCCGGCTGGTAGTCGGCCGGCACGAAGTCCTGCAGCGGCCGGCCCTCGAGCTCTTCGACCCGGTACTCGAGCATCGCGGCCGCGGCCGGGTTCACCGTGCAGAGCCGTCCGTCGAGATCGTGGATGCAGATGAGCCCCATGCTCATCTCGAACAGCTCGCGATGCCGCTTCTCGCTCGCGCGCAGCGCGCGCTCGGTGCGACGGCGCTCCTGGGCGTAGCGGATCGCGCGCGAGAGCAGCTCGGGATCGACCCGCCCCTTCACGAGATAGTCCTGCGCCCCGTGCTTGAGCGCATCGATGCCGACGCGGTCGTCGGTCGTGCCCGTCAGCACCACGATCGCGAGCTCGGGGTGTTCGCGCGACAGCCGCTCGATCGGCGCGAGACCCTGCGAATCGGGCAGGCCGAGATCGTGCAGCACGACGTCGAAGCCGTGTCCCGGCGCGAGCCGTGCGAGCGCGTCGCCGTGGCGCGTGACGTGCTCGATCGCGAAGTGCGAACCGTCCTCGGCCGACGCCAGCAACTCGCGGATCAGCAGCGCATCGCCCGTGTTGTCCTCGACCAGCAGCAGGCGTGTCGTTTCGGTCATGTCGGGACTCCGTGCGCCCGCACCGCTTCGCGGTCCGGTATCGTGAAACGGAACGTCGAGCCGGAGCCGGGGATCGATTCGACCCAGATGCGTCCACCGTGACGTTCGACGATCTTCTGCGCTATCGCAAGTCCCATGCCGGTGCCCGGATACTCCTCGCGCGTGTGCAGGCGCGTCAGCATCTGGAACACGCGCTCGCGGTGCTCTGGGGCGATACCGATGCCGTTGTCGCGCACGTGGATCAGCCACTCGCGCTCGCCACGTTGCGCGCCGAACTCGATCTCGGGTGCGCTCTTGTCGCAGAACTTGAGCGCGTTCGCGACGAGGTTCTGCAGCAACTGGCCGAGCTGGATCGGATCGCCGACCACGGCCGGCAGCGGCGTCCGAGTGATCCGCGCACCGCGCTCGCGCGTCGCTCGCGCGAGCGCAGCGAGCGTGGTGTCGAGCACGGCATCGAGCTCGACCCGCTCGAACGCGCGGCCGCGCGTTCCGATGCGGGACAACGACAGGATGCCCTCGATCATCTGCTGCAGCCGATTCGCGCCGTCGACGGCGTAGCCGATGTACTCGTCGGCCTTGGCGTCGAGCTGGCCGCGGTAGCGCTTGGCGAGCAGCTGCACGAACGACGACACCATCCGCAGCGGCTCCTGCAGGTCGTGCGACGCGACGTAGGCGAAGCGCTCGAGGTCCGCGTTCGAACGCGCGAGCTCGGCTGTCTGGCGCTCGATCGTGGCGCGCGCGGCGCGCTGCTCGGTCACGTCGCGCGCGATTCCGACCAGTCCCATCAGCGCGCCGTTCTCGTCGCGCCACGGCGCCTGCACGATCGAGAACGTGCGCTGACCGATCGGCAGGCTGAAGGTGCGCTCGGAGGTGTACGGACGATTGCTGGCGAGCACCATCTCGTCCTCGGCGCGCTGCGCCGCCGCGTCCTGCGGCTCGAGAATCTCGTGCAGCAGGCAACCGGCGACCTGCTCCGGCGACTTGCCGAGGAACGCCGCGCCGGCCCGGTTCAGCATCACGATCCGCGAAGCGACATCCTTGACGAACACCGCGTCGGTCGTGCCCTCCGCCACCGCCGTGAGGAGCGCGCCGCTGCGTGCGAGCTCGTCGGACTGGCGCTTGACGGTTTCCTCCATCCGCACCCGCTCGCTGATGTCGCGCGCGATCCCGAGCAGGCCTGTGACGCGGCCGTCGTAGTCGCGCAGCGGCGCCATCGCGATGTGCAGCACGACCGGCCCTTCCGGCAGCAGCGCCTGCTCCTCGAGCAGCACGGGCCGTCCCGCGGCGAGCGCGCGGCGATCCCGCTGCCGCATCCGTTCGCCCTCCTCGGGGCCGAACAGCTGGACATCGGAGCGGCCGACCACCTGCTCCGGCTCGCGCTCCAGCCAGCGTGCGCCGACCCGGTTGATCATGAGGTAGTGGCCGTCGAGGTCCTTCACGAAGATCGCGTCGGGGCATCCCTCGACCACGCCCTTCAGCAGCGCATTGGTGTGCGCGAGCTCCTCGGCCTGGTGCGCGATCGTGCGCTCGGCGCGCTTGCGATCGGTGATGTCGCGCGAGATGCCGATCAGGCCGATGGTGCGGCCGTTCGCATCCCGCCAGGGCGTCACGACCGACAGGAAGGTCCGCTCGTCGCCGCCGGCCGTGACGACGTCCTCGCCGGTCGCGCTGGCGCCCGTATCCAGCACTTCGCGATCGCGTGCCCGGATCGGTGCCGCGGACGCCGTCGCGATCAGCTCGTCGACGCGCCGCCCGATGATGTCCTCGCGCCGCGTGCCGAACACGGCGGCGCCGGCCGCGTTCATCAGCAGATAGCGCTCGTCCGCGTCCTTCACGTAGACGACGTCGGTGGTGCCCTCGACGACCGCGGCGAGGATCGTGTTCGCGCGCGCGAGCTCCTGCGCCTGGCGCCGCACGGTCTGCTCGGTCTCGTGCTCCCGGGTGATGTCGCGCGCGACGCCGATCACCCCGATCACTTTGCCCGTCGCATCGCGATACGGCGCGCGCACGGTCGAGAACAGGTGCTCGACCCCCTGCGCGTCGTGGCTCGGGAACTCGCCGGAGGCGAGCTCGCCCGACTCGATCACGTTGAGGTCGCTGGTGCGGATGCTGCGCGCGTCGCCCGGTTCGAACAGCTCGAAGTCGCTGCGGCCGACCACTTCCTCGCGATCGCGCCCGATGAAGCGTGCGCCCGCGCTGTTGATGAAGAGGTAGCGGCCGTCGCGGTCCTTCACGAACACCGAATCGTTCGTGCCTTCCGTGACCGCTTCGAGCAGGGCATTGCTCGCCTCGATGCGACGCTCGTAGCCGCGGTAGCTGCGCAGCGCTAACACGAACAGCGCGGCTCCGCCGATCGACAGCACGACCAGGCCCGCCAGCAGCGCACGCTGGAACAGCGAGATCGCCGAAAAGGCCTCGGCCTCGGACTGGCTCACCAGCACCGAGAGCGGATAGCCGGCCACGGGCGAGATCGCGCTGAGCTCACGCCGTGCCACGAGCGGCGCGTAGTAGAGCCGCACACCCTCCCCGCCGCTCGCCGCGAGCCTGACGACCGGCCGGGCCGAGAGCTTGCGTCGCTGCCGGCGGGGATCCGAGCTGACCACCACGCGCGCGGCGCGATCGATCACGCTGGCGGCACCGGTCTCGCCGAAACTCGTGCGCTCGACCGTGCCGAGCAGGCGCTCGAGCGAGATCGCCGCGAGCGCCGCGCCGACCTGCGCGCCCGCTTCGTCGACGATCGGGTGGCGTACCAGCACGAAAGCACCCTCGCCTTCGCCACGCTGCACGACCAGCGGATCGAGCGATCCCATGAGCGCCGAGAACAGCTCGAGGTCGGCGAGCGGCTGCACCGCGATCGGACGCCGCGCGCGATCGAGGATCGCGAAGGCGCGGTAGGCGTGGGTCGATTCGCGGATCGCCGCGAGCGCGTCCGACGCCCGTTCGGCATCGCCGTTCGCGACATGCACGGCCGTCGCCGGCTGGTTCGCGACCGCGCGCAGCGCGTCGCGCGCGGCGCCGAGCGACCCCTCGATCTGTCGCGAGATCGTCCGCGCCAGTGCCAGCTTCGCCTCGCCCGCGAGCTGTCGCTGTGCGGAATGGGCCTGCTGCAGCGCGACGATGGCGATGACCATCGGCAGGCTCATCACCACGACGGCGACCAGCAGCAGCCGCCGTGAGCGCGTCGACGCCGGACCTGCCCCGCCTGCGCGTTTGGACTCGCTCGTCATGCCACCGTGATTCGGCGCCCCGGGTGGAGTCTAGCCGCGCGTGCCACGCCCGCGCACCGCCGGCTTCCCCCCGCGGCGATGCTGTCGTCTAATGCGGTTCCCGTGCTGCCCGGAAAAGCCCTCATGACTGCAACGCTTCCGATCGCGCGCCCGGCAGCGCTGGTGCTGCTCGCGCTCATCGCCGGCTGCGGGCCGGTCAAGCGCATCAATCCGCCGGCGGCCACCGTGCAGCGGCTCGAGGTGGTGGCGCCGGGCGGTGCTGTGCAGATCGAGCTCCGGCTGCACAATCACAGCGACGTCACGACGACGTTCGATCGTTTCGACGGCACGCTCGCGCTCGGCGGCGGAGAAGCCACGCCGCTCGCGGTCGAGATCGGGCTCGACGTGCCCGCGCATGCCGCCGAAGTGGTGCGGGCGTCGGTCGCGGCCGCGGCGCTGCCGCTCGACCGGCCGCTGCGCTACCGGCTCGACGGCCGGATCGCGACGCGTGAGCCGCGCGGCAGTTATCCGGTCGAGTACGAAAGCACGCTGTCGCCGGTCCCGGGTCGTCCGGGCGAATTCCGCTGAAGCGAAGGTTGCGACGATGAGCCGATACGAGGCGCCCCTCAGGGACATGCGGTTCGTGCTGTACGACGTGCTGGGTGTGGAGGCGCTCTACGCACGGCTGCCGGGCTGCGAGGCCGCGACCCGCGACGTGATCGACGCCGTGCTCGAGGAAGGCGCGCGCTTCACGACGCAGGTGCTGGCTCCGCTCAACCGCAGTGGCGACGAGGAGGGTTGCCGCTACGACAACGGCACGGTCACGACGCCGAGAGGCTTCCGGCAGGCGTACGAGCAGTTCGTCGCGGGCGGTTGGCCGGGGCTCGTCGCGCCGGTCGCATACGGCGGCCAGGGCCTGCCGGAATCCACCGGTGCCGTGGTCAAGGAGATGATCGATTCGGCGAACCTCTCGTGGGGAACCTACCCGCTGCTCTCGCACGGCGCGACGGAATCGTTGAAGCACGTCGCCGAGGAATGGCAGCGCGAAGTATTCCTGAAACCGATCGTCGAGGGACGCTGGACCGGCACGATGTGTCTCACGGAGCCGCACTGCGGCTCCGATCTCGGTCTCCTCAAGACGAAGGCCGAGCCGCTGGGCGACGACCGCTACGCGATCAGCGGAACGAAGATCTTCATCACCGCCGGCGAGCACGACCTCACCGAGAACATCGTGCATCTCGTGCTGGCGCGCCTTCCCGATGCGCCCGCGGGCACCAAGGGCATCTCGCTGTTCCTCGTGCCGAAGTTCAAGGTCGGACGCGACGGCACGGTCGGCGCCCGCAACGCCGTGGCGTGCGGCTCGATCGAGCACAAGATGGGGATCAAAGGCTCCGCGACCTGCGTCATGAACTTCGACGGCGCGGAGGGCTATCTGATCGGCCAGGCGCACAAGGGGCTCAACGCGATGTTCATCATGATGAACACCGCGCGGCTCGCGGTCGGGCTGCAGGGCCTCGCGTTGATCGAGCGCGCGTACCAGAACGCGCTCGCGTACGCGCGCGACCGGCTGCAGATGCGCTCGCTCTCGGGCGCAAAGCGTCCCGACAAGCCCGCCGATCCGATCATCGTCCACCCCGACGTGCGCCGCATGCTGCTGACGCAGAAGGCCGCGGCCGAAGGCGGGCGCGCGCTCGCGTACTACGCCTGCACGCTGGTCGACGTCGTCGACAAGGCCGCCGATCCCGAGGAGCGCAAGCGCGCCGACGAGCTGCTCTCGTTCCTGACGCCGATCGTGAAGGGCGTCATGACCGAGCTCGCGGTCGAATGCACGTACCACGCGCTGCAGATCTTCGGCGGACACGGCTACATCAAGGAATGGGGAATGGAGCAGTTCGCGCGCGACGCGCGCATCACGACGATCTACGAGGGCACGACGCAGATCCAGGCGCTCGATCTGCTCGGCCGCAAGGTCATGGGGCAGCAGGCCGCGGGGCTCAGGCTGTTCCTCGCCGAGATCGCGGCGTTCACGCAGAAGCACGCGAACGACGCAGCGCTCGCGCCGTACCTCGCCACGCTCGGGCAGCACGCGACCGAGTGGCAGGCGCTGACGCAGGAGATCGGCAAAGCCGCGATGGGCAACGCCGAGGAGGTCGGCGCCGCCGCCGTCGACTATCTCTGGTACGGCGGCTACGTCTCGATCGCCTATTTCTTCGCGCGCGAGCTCGCGGCGCTCGGGCCGCAGCATTCGGCGGAGTTCCGTGAGGCGAAGCAGGCGACTGCGAGGTTCTGGTTCGACCGGATCCTGCCGCGCACGCTCGCGCACGCAGCTGCGATCCGCGCGGGCGCCGGCGGGCTGATGCGGATGCCGGAAGCGCAGTTCGCGCCCTGACCCGGACGGTCTTGCCGACGCGGCGGAGCGGTCCTACGCTTGGGCCGCTCCGCGGCACCCGACGCCGAGCCCTGCAGGGAATATCGTCGGAGGATTCGTCATGATCCGTACCGTCCTTGCCCTGGTCCTGCTGTCTCTCGTGCCCGTCCTCGCTTCGGCCGCCCCTTCGACCGATGCGACCGTCACCGCAGTCGGGCCGGTACTGCAGAGCATGAACCGCGAGGAGTACCTCGCCTTCCATCGGCGGCTCGCGGGTAGCCCGAAGTTCGCGGTGCTGTCGACGCGCGATCGCCGGACGATCCAGCACGAGCAGCGTCGCATCGACGCGCTCCTCGCGGACGAGCCCTCGATGGACACGCTGAACGAGCGTGAGCGGATCGCGTTGTTCAACGCGCACGAGCACATCGTCGCGGTCCTGAACGACGACCTGCGCTCGCGCATGGTCTGCCAGCGTCGCGCGCCGGTCGGCACGCACATCAAGGTCACGGAATGTCGCACCGTGGCCGAGCGCGACCGCATGCTCTACGACTTCATGCAGACGTATCTGCGCAAGCGCGCGGCGCGCGACTGAGGCGGACGAGCCGGTCCGCGAACGAGCGGGCCCCCTGGGGGCCGGACGGCCCCGGGGCGTCTACGGCGGAACGGGCCTGCGAGGTCCGCTTCCGACGGCACAGCGGGTGGCGATACGGGCCCGTCGGCCGCAAGGCCGGCGGGCCTTACGTTTTGCGGGGCCCGGTCTCCACAGGCGCGCCCGTCAGTGCGTTGCAAAGCGTACGACGACTTACGTACTATAACCGCCGTACGTTGACCACTCTGGAGCAAGCCCCGATGAAGTTCCGTTCGCTCGCGCTCGCCGCGCTCCTCGTCGTCTGCGGCGCTGCGTCCGCCGACAACGCCCCCGCACCAGTCGTCATCGAAGACGTCGCCAAGTTCCTCGATTTCCAGCGTGACCTGCGCGACGACGTCAAGACGTCGAAGTTCAAGCACATGGACGAATCGAGCAAGGACAAGCTGTTCGCGGCGCAGAACACCGTGTTCGCGCTGCTCAAGGGCAAGCGCTCGGTCGACGAGCTGAACCCCGCGCAGCAGGTCGAGCTGTTCAACGCGCAGACGCTCATCGCCGGCATCGTCACGGACGCGGAGCTCGACCGCCCGGTCTGCAAGCGCGAGAAGCGCGTCGGCTCGAACCGCGCGACGACGGTCTGTACCACGAAGCGCCAGATGGAAGAGCATCGCAACGAGCTACAGCGCAACATGCGCGCCCCGCGCAACTGCATGGGCGCGGAGTGCCTCTCGACCCGCTGACGCCCGTATGAGAAAAAGGGGTCAGAGGAAATTAACGTTTGAAACGTTAATTTCCTCTGACCCCTTTTTCTTTGGGCGGGACATGCCGGTTCGGCGGACGATCGATCACACGCGGGTGCCGGTGCGGGTCTGGACCGACGAGGTCGACGAGGGCTCGCTGGCGCAGCTCTCGAACACGGCGAATCTCCCCTTCGTGGTCGGGCACGTCGCAGCGATGCCGGACGTGCACCTCGGGATCGGCGCGACGGTCGGTTCGGTGGTGGCGACCCAGGGCGCGATCGTGCCGGCCTCGGTCGGCGTCGACATCGGCTGCGGCATGCTCGCGGTCCGCACCTCGCTCACGGCCTCGGATCTGCCGCACTCGCTCGCTCGCGTCCGCACGGCGATCGAAGCGCGTGTCCCGGTCGGCACCGAAGCGCACCGCGAGCGCTCGATGCGGGGCGAGGCGGCCCGACGTCTCGCTGCCGGCCACGACCGCATCGTCGCGCGGCATCCCGCGCTCGAAGAGCGCGGCAAGTCCTGGGCGCGCGAGCGCTGGAGGCTGCAACTCGGCTCCCTCGGCGGCGGCAACCACTTCATCGAGATCTGCCTGGACGAGGCGCAGCGTGTCTGGGCGATGCTGCACTCGGGCTCGCGCGGGATCGGCAACCGCATCGGCACGTATTTCATCGAGCGCGCGCGCGAGGCGATGCTGCGCGACGACGTGCACCTCCCCGATCGCGACCTCGCCTACCTCACCGAGAACACGCGAGACTTCGACGATTACGTCGACGCACTCGGCTGGGCCCAGGACTACGCCGCGACCAACCGCCGCGAAACGATGGCCCTCGTGCTCGACGCGATGCGCGAGACGCTGCCGCCGTTCACGACCGAAAAAGTCGCGATCGACTGCCACCACAACTACGTCGCGCGCGAGCACCACTTCGGCGAGGACGTGCTGGTGACCCGCAAGGGTGCGATTCGCGCCGGCCGTGGCGAGCTCGGCATCGTCCCGGGCAGCATGGGCGCACGCTCCTACATCGTCCGCGGACGGGGGAACCCCGAGTCGCTCGAGTCGAGCGCCCACGGCGCCGGTCGCCGGATGTCGCGCGGCGAAGCCCGCCGGCGGCTCACCCGGGACGACCTCGTCGCGCAGACACGCGGGGTCGAATGCCGCAAGGACCTGGGCGTCCTCGACGAGGCCCCCGGCGCCTACAAGGACATCGACACCGTCATGGCGAACCAGTCCGACCTCGTCGAGGTCGTCCACACCCTCAAGCAGGTCGTCTGCGTGAAAGGCTGAGAAAATGGGACGCGCTCAATTAACCCGACTTAATTGAGCGCGTCCCATTTTTCGATTCTCGGGCGGGGTCGATAGCGGTTTTCGGGTGGTTGCGGCTATTCTCGGGACGCCCATGGCCCCGGAACCACGCATGCAGGCCGTTGACCCAACGACCGCGACCAACGACATCCACTCGACGCGCGTCCTCTCGCTCGACTCGAACGGGCGGATCCTCGACTGGATGTCGTGGCAGGACGCGGTGTGCCTGTACGTGCGCGGCGCAGTGGCCTGGACCCTCGGCGACCCTTGCCTCACGATCCACGGCGGCACCTGCCGCGCGACCGGGACGCAGAGTCTTATCGATCTCCATCCGATCGTCGCGAGCCGCGGGCACGCGCGCCCGTCGATGCTCGATCCGGCGCCGGCGCTCACCAATGCCGCGCTGTTCGCGCGCGACCGCCACCTCTGCATGTACTGCGGCGATCACTTCCACAAGAGCGAGCTGACCCGCGACCACGTCGTGCCGCTTTCGCGCGGCGGGCGCGACTCGTGGGAGAACGTCGTCTCCGCGTGCTTGCACTGCAACGTCCGCAAGGGCGGCCGCACGCCGACCCAGGCCACGATGCCGCTGCTCGCCGTGCCGTACCGGCCGAGCTGGGTCGAGCACCTGATCCTCTCGAACCGCAACATCCTCGCGGACCAGATGGAGTTCCTGAAGCACCATCTGCCGAAGAACCGTCGCCTCGCCTGAGGTCAACGCCGATGCTGGCCGCGGTGCCACTGCTCGCGTTCGTCTTGATACTCGCGAACGTCGTCGCGTTCATGGCGTCGGGCTTCGACCAGGTCTGGTTCGAGTTCTCGCTGCCGTCGGCGGCGAAGCTCGCGCTCACCTCGGGCTACGCGCTCGTGCTGCTCGGGCTGCTGCTGCTCTACATCGAGATCTTCAAGGCGACCCGGACCGGGCAGGCGTCGATCATCGACCATGTGCTGTCGCTGATCGTCTTCGTCGTCGCGCTGGTCGAGTTCGTGATCGCGCCGCGCTTCGGCCACCCGGCCTTCCTCGTGATCCTCTTGATGACCCTGATCGACGTGATCGCCGGCTTCACGGTCACGATCTCGAGCGCGCGGCGCGACTTCGGCCTGCCTCCACCGTCCTGAGCGGGCCGCGAAGGCCTTCACGAATGCCAAGCACCGGCGCGCGATAACATTCGCCCGGGCGCGCCGGCTTTTCCTGCGCGAAAGTCCGGCACTACGGATGCGATCGCTACTACTCACACTGCTGCTCACGGCTGCGGGCGCGGCAACGGCCGGCGACGCAGCCCGCCGCCCGCAATCGTTGTTCATTCCGGAGGCCGAGGAGAGCAGGGTCCTGCCGCCGCTGCTTCCGCCCGCGACCGGCATCGCCGTGCCTAACGTCGTGACGCAGCCGTTCGTGCGACACACGCACCTCAACCCCGACGCCGCGAAGGGTCTGAGCTACGAGCGGCCGCGCCCGAAGTCGCGCGCGCCGGTCGGTCGGCGTGGCGTGCCCTACCCCGCGGACGACGTCGCGGCGGCCGATCCGGTCGCGCCGTGGGATATGAAATTCGCCGGCGGCGTGCGGCAGTCGATCGACGCGATCACGTTCGACACGAACGGCGCGCTGCCGGACGGCGGCTATTTCATCCCGCCCGACTCGAACGCTGCGGTCAGCCCCGACCACATCGTCACGGTCACGAACGTAGCGCTGCAGTTCCGCAACCGGGCCGGCACGCTGCTCGGCGGCACGCAGTCGCTCAAGGACTTCTTCGACGGCCTCGGTGCGCAGAGCCCCGACACCTCGACCTTCGACCCCAAGGTGTTCTGGGACGAGCACGCGCAGCGCTTCGTGCTCGTCACGCTCGAGCAGACCGAAGCGCCGAATCCCGAGACGTCGTACATCTTCCTCGCCGTGACGACGACGACGAATCCGGCCGGCGCCTGGTACATGACGCGGATCGACGCACGCCGCACGCTGACCGTCGGCGGCTCGCCGACCTCGTGCTGGGGCGACTATCCCGGTTTCGGCTTCGACGAGCAGGCGGTCTACATCGCGCTCAACATGTTCGCCTTCAGCAACGGCCAGTTCTGCGACGCCGCGCTGCTCTGGATCGTCACGAAGGGCACGTCCGGCGGCTTCTACCAGGGCGGGACCGCGCAGGTGCGGCAGATCGATCCGTATGCCGGGTTCGGCGCGATTCCGCTGACGACGCAGGTTGCGCGGATGCGCGGCACGCAGCCGTCATCGAGCATCGGGACCTTCCTCGTCGGTTTCGACAGCCTCAGCACCGGCAATACCGATGCCGACGAGGAACGCCTGCAGGTCGCACGCGTCGACAACCCGCTCACGTCGACGCCCGACGTCGTCGTCAAGCTCTTCGACATCAACAACATTGCGCGCTCGCCCTCGACCCCTGTCGTCGATGCGCCACAGCCGGTGTTCGCACCGATCGACGCCGGTGACAAGCGCGCGCTCGACGCGGTCTGGCGCGCGGACCGCCTCTACACGACGTTCATCGTCAATCCTCCCTCCGGCGTCGATACCGACGACGCAACCGCGCACTGGGTCGAGCTCGACACGACGCGAATGTCGCAGGGCGGCACGCCGCCGGTCGAGCGTCAGGGCAACGTCGGCGGCGAGGAGCTGAGCTCGCAGCCCGTACACACCTACTACCCCTCGATCGACGTCAACGCGCGCGGCCAGGTCGTGATCGGCTTCTCGGCCTCGGCGACCAACCTCCACGCTGGTGCCTACGCGGTCAGCCGCCGCGCGAGCGATGCGAACGGCGTCGTCTCGGCGCCGATCACGATCCATGCCGGTGTCGATCCGTATCTCCGCACTTTCGGCGAGGGCAATCCGAATCGCTGGGGCGACTACTCGTCGGTCTCGATCGACCCGAACGCGACGGCGCTCGGCTGCTTCTGGGTCTACAACCAGTGGGCGCAGACGCGCGGCACGTCGCTGGGAAACGAAGACGGGCGCTGGGCCACGACCGCGGCGCAGGTCTGCGTCTGCGACGGCAACGAGTCCTCGGGCGACGCCGATTTCGACGGCATCTGCAACGACCAGGAAGTCGATCTTTCGATCACGAAGACCGACAACCGCACGGGCGTCAACGCCGGCACGGCGCTGTCGTACGTGATCGTCGTGACGAACCTCAGCGAGGCCGTGACGGGCGTCGGCGTCAGCGACACGTTCCCGGCGCCGCTGACCGGCTGCACCTGGACCTGCAGCGCGAGCGCCGGCGGCTCCTGTCCCGCGTCGGGCAGCGGCAACATCAACGTCAGCACGGTGAGCGTCGCGACTGCCGGCACCGCGACCTTCATCGCGAGCTGCAACGTGCCGGCCGGCGCGCCCGCATCGACCCTTTCGAACACCGCGACGGTTTCGCATCCGTTCGACGCGGTCGCGAGCAACAACACCGCGATCGACACGACCACGGTCGTACCGCGCGCCGACCTGTCGATCACGAAAACCGACGGCGCGACATCGATCGATGCCGGCGCGATGGTGACCTACACGATCGCAGTCTCGAACCTCACCGCCGCCGCATCTGCCGGGACGGTGAACGACACGTTCGCGGCGCCGCTCACGGGTTGCACCTGGACCTGCAGCGCGGGCGCGGGCAGCGTCTGTCCGACCAGCGGCAGCGGCGGCATCTCGGCCTCGATCTCGCTCGCGGCGAGCGGCAGCGTGACGTTCACCGCGCGCTGCACGGTCGCGGCGAGCGCGAGCGGCACGCTCTCGAACACCGCGACCGTCACCGGCACGAACGACCCGACCACCGCGAACAACACCGCGACCGACTCCGACACCGCAATCCGTCCGCGCGCCGACCTCTCGATCACGAAGACCGACAACGTCACTTTCGTCAACGCCGGCTCGAACCTCGTCTACACGATCGTCGCGCGCAACAACGGCGGCGCCGCAATCACCGGCGCGACCGTGACCGACACCTTCGCGGCCCCGCTGACCGGCTGCAGCTGGACCTGCAGCGCGTCCGCCGGCGGCACCTGCGCGGGCGGCTCGGGCGCGGCGCTCGCGGACACGATCGCGCTCGCGGCCGGCGGCACGGCAACCTACACCGCAACCTGCACCGTGCCCGCCGCGACGCTCGGCGGCACGATCTCGAACAGCGCGAGCGTCGCGTACACGAACGACCCGAGCCAGGCGAACAACACCGCGACCGACGGCGACACCGTCGTGCGTCCGAGCGCGAACCTCGCGATCTCGAAGACCGACGGTTCGACGAGCGTCGATGCCGGCCGCCCGCTCACGTACACGATCGTCGTCACGAACCCCGCGGCCGTCGCGATCCCGGGCGCGACCGTTACCGACACTTTCCCCGCGGCGCTGACGGCCTGCGCGTGGACGTGCTCGGCGTCCGCCGGCGGCAGCTGCGGCAGCGCGACCGGCACCGGCAACATCGCGGACACGATCACGATCGGTGCGGGCGGCAGCGTGACCTATGTCGCGACCTGCCGCGTCCTCATGAGCGCGACCGGCACGCTCTCGAACAACGCGAGCGTCGCGTACAGCAACGATCCGTCTTCGGCGAACAACATCGCAACCGACGGCGACACTGCGATCGTGCCGCCGCTGTTCGCCGACGGCTTCGAATGACCGTGCAAGCAACAGCTCAGACAGCGGCCGCGCGCGCGAACGCGAGACCGGCGCGGCGCGGATAGCTCGCGGCGAGCGCCCACGCGGACGCACACAGCGCGACCGCGACGAAGAGGCTCGTCGATTCCGCGCGGCTCGAGAAGTCGGCTGCGCGCGGCACGTGCAGGATCAGCGCCCAGCTCCCGTACATCGCGCCCGCGAGCAGCATCGCGAGCCGTGCGTGAACGCCCGCGATGACCGCGAGCCCCGCCGCGAGATGCGCGGCGCCGGTGAACCACGCGAAGAACAGCCGGAACGGAATCCACGCCGGAATCAGGTTCGCGACGAACTCGGCGTGCAGGAAATGACTCGCCGCGAACGCGGGCAGCGAGAGGCCGAATGCGAGGCGCCCGACGGCGAGGAGTTTCGCGCTGCGGCGCACCTCGGGCGCCGCGCTCGCGGCGATCACGAGCGCCGCGCCGGCGAGCGCGAACGTCTCGAAGAACCGTACCCAGGCCAGCGTGCTCCGTGGCGCGGCGACGACCGTCGGCACGTGGATCGCGACGAGCCAGATCGCGAAGAGCGCCGCGGTCGCGAGCGCCGCGCGGTGCGCGGTGCGCTCGACGACGAGCCCGGCCGCGAGCACGAACAGCGCGAGCGCGGTTGCGTACGCGATCGCGGCGTGGCCGGCAAACGTAAGCGGGATTTCCTGCAGACCCGACACGGTCGCGCCGTGGGCGACGCAGAGCACCGCGAACGCGGCGAGCGCCGCAGCGTACAAACGTCGTGCGAAACGGGCGAGATTCACGCGTGCGATCCGATGCGGGAGCTACGCGTATCAAGCGCTGCGCCGCGCCGCTGGGACAAGCACCAATTCCCGGCGCGTCGTCTGCACCAATCGCGGGGTTATTCGAAGCCGTTTCGGAACAAGGTATCCGAGGTGCCCGGCACGAGCGTCGCGACCACGAGATCGGCGGCCGCCGACTCGGCGGGATCGAGCACCGCGTTGCCGACGACGGGACCGGCGTCCGCGACGAACGAGTAGCGGTACATCGAGCCCCAGTCCAGCAGATTGCCCGACGGTGCGGTGTACGTCAGCTCCGCGCCGGCGCGCACCGGCGGCCAGTCGTCGGCTGCGCTGCCGCTCGCATCGTGGAATTCGTGGAGCTCGGTCAGCGTCTCGACCGGGACCGGCACGCGCAGCGCACCGATGCCGCGATTCGTCAGCACACGCAGGTTCGGCTCCGCGCCGCTCGTGGTCGCATCGGCGTAGTCGAAATTCATCACCGCATAGTCGTAGCGCCAGCGCCCGCCCGGCAGGGTCGCGACGCGCACCGCGAGCTTGAGGCGACCGTTGCCGGTCACGACCTCGGTGTTGCGCGCGTCCGCCGCGACGCTGCCCGGCGCGACCCAGCGGTCGATCGCGGGGCCGTTCGGGATCGTCTCCGAGGTCGACAGCGTGTTGTTCCAGATGACGTTGAAGCTCGGCGTGAACTCGCGGTTGCCCATCGTGTTGTAGAGGTTGGCGTCGTCGCGGATGACGTACGACACCTCGATGAAATAGCGCGCGCCGGGATATTGCGTGGCGGAGAGCTCGCTTTCGCGCACCGGCGCGCGGTAGACCAGCTCGGGACGCTCCGGATTCGGGTCCGAATGATTCTCGAGACCGTTGCAGTCCGGATCGAACACCGAGCCGCAACGCCCGAAGATACCGGGACGCGCGAGCACTTCGCTTCGCGGACCGAGCTCGCTGCGCAGGTCGTTGCTCGACGCGTCGTACGTGTCGGCGCACTGCTGCATCGACGGAAACGACTGACGCGGCCCGTAGAAGAGGATCGAGCCGCCCGCGCAGTTGCAGCTCTCGTTGCCGGTGAAGAAGGCGTGCTTGACGCCGGACCGGCCGATCTGTTCGAAGCGCCCGTCGGCGCGCAGCCGATAGACGTTCCAGACGAGGAACGGATGCTGGTCGAGCGTCGCGTACGGGTACGCGCCGGGCGGCGTCGCGCCCGAGAACTTCATGTACCACGGCACATCGGCCGTGCCGTTGTTGCTCAGGCGCACGGACGGCAGGAACTTCACCGTCGCCTGCGGATCGCCGCCGTTCCCGTTGCAGACGCCGCCACCGCCGACGAGCCCGGGACAGACGATGTCGAGGCGCGTGAGTTGGTCGACCACGACGTCGGTGGTGGTACCGGGCGTGCCCGTCCATACCGGCGGCAGGCAGTTGGCCCCACCCTTCGCGAGCGCCGGCTGCGGTTCGCCGTCGAGCGCCAAGTGCAGCGCCCCGAGAAAGCGGCCGCGCAAGCTCGCGTTGCCGAGCCAGCGCGCGAGGGCGTCGCCCGCGGCGAGATCGAGGTGCGTCATCGTCAGGCGGCCGCGTGCTGCGTCGAACAACTGATGCACGTCGTGCGCGGCGAACCACACCGCCCCGTCGGCGTCGACGAGCGCGAAGCGGCCGCGCTTTTCGTCGCGCACCGGCACGAGCGCAAGCTCGAGCGTCTCGCGGCGGGCGCCGGCGCGAAGGGTGATGCGCAAGCCGTCGAGACGCCCTGCTTCGGGGAACGCATAGTGGCCGTGCGCGATCGAGAACGTCAGCGCGCCGGCGAGCACGCCGCGATCACGCACGTAGTCGCCGTGCGGCGCGCTGCGCTTGGCGCCCGGCACGGTGATGCGCAGTCCCAGCTCGTCGTCGACGGCGCCGTGCACGTCGAGCGTCGCGTCGGCGCGCGTCGCGGTCCATTCGGGACCGGCAGGGCCTGCGACGGCCGCAGCGGC